>ENA-OUQW01000411-OUQW01000411.1-human-gut-metagenome-genome-assembly--contig:-NODE-411-length-55842-cov-6.448384_pt1 | contig 55842 bp, 55 predicted proteins | sample MGYA00248464_ERZ548849 | MGnify/ENA primary metagenome ERZ548849 (study PRJEB26491, sample SAMN04978193) | human gut metagenome | host: Homo sapiens | study: EMG produced TPA metagenomics assembly of... | reverse complement strand
TGTATCATATAGACAAGCCCGGGACGGGCGAACTGTGGTATAAGCACCGATTGAACCACAAACCGCCCGTCCCGGGCTTATCCTCTGTTTGTATTGCATTGTGCCCCGGTCTGCGCCCGCTCCGCGTTCTCCGAGCCGGGGTTAATAACAATTCACGAGCCTCCGGCCCTCCGATTATGCTCCAGAAAATGATTTGGGAGGTTGGGCATTTCGGGTGATGATTTTTATTCGTATGGCTTTTTAACATTTCAACTGGGTTTTGCAGCTGACCCGGTTTACTTAAGCTGTATAGAGTGGGGCGGGGACGTCTCGTCCCCGTGGTAACCTCAAATGACGAAACTATATAGGTACATAAAAACGCTCCAAAAGTAATCTTTTGGAGCGTTTTTTGACAGAGCGGCAAACGAGGCTCGAACTCGCGACCCTCAGCTTGGGAAGCTGATGCTCTACCAACTGAGCTACTGCCGCATTACGCTAATGCAGTGCAAATGTAATGCTATTTTTTTTATTTCCCAAATTTTTTTGAGAATGTATTTCCACTCACAAGACAGTCAGGTTTTTATTATGAATAAATTGAATTTATTTGAGAGTGAACTTGCTGGTGAACGGTCAATCCGGAATGATTAATTTAAGATATACAAGCTCGCATTTATCTGAGGAGGTTGTGTTGTACATCGAGATATAGAGGGTATTGTTTCCTATCCAAAAGGTTGTAGTGGGTAAATCCCAATTTTTTGCTGATTCGTTATCCATGATTGTTTCTGCAAAATATCCTAATGTCTTGAAATGGAAATATTCGTAAACAAATTCGTCAGTGCGTTTATAAAAGTGCAGGTCGAGTGGCCAATCGCAGTCATAGCCTTTTTGGGCAACGATTGTACCGTCGGCAGAAACTGTAAACGGATATAAAATTTCCCCCAGAAATTCTCCTGATTCGGAGTCATAGCAATACACAACGGCATCATGAATGGTCGGGATGGGTAACCAATACATTTTCAATGACTTGATATAAATTAGTGAATTGACGGAGAAAACGTTGTCATATTCAGGTGCATCTATATCATAATCCTCTTTACTTAAACTGTCTAACTGTTCAAATCTGTTTCGTGCATCTGTAATTACCAAAGCAGTGAGCTTTGTCGGAAGCACACTGTAACGGAATATATTGTCATAAAAGTGATTTTGGTTTAGCTCAGCCTCCTTGAATTCTTTGACCGAGATTTCCTCCAATGCGAAAACGGTTTTGTCGGACGTAGCACTCCAGCCGGAAATGGAAATATAAATCAGGATTAAAGTAAAAAGGTATTTCAAACAAAATTTCATGGTTATTAGGCTCTATTCTATGTCTAACAATGCTTTTACTTCCAATTTAAGTAACGGCATGTGGTTGACTACGATTCCCCATAGAATATCAGGTTTTAAAGAGTCGTATGCATGGATTACAAAATTTCGGGTATCAACAATTTTTCGTGATGCCGTTATGGGAATATCGGGATTGATTTTCAAAACTTGATTCATCGCTTCGCCCATGATTTCCATATTCCTTTCAACTCCCCTCCGGAATAATGTATCGTTGCAAAATGTAGCATATTCCTTAGGCCTGTCCTCCATAAATGACTCTATCTCCAAGATTGAAGAAAGAATATCAGACAAGTATTTTTGTAATTTTCTATCCATAAATCAGATATTTTGTTTCCTCGAGTTCTTCTTTGAAGTAGGGATTTTTTATTGCCGACTCGTCTACAAGGTCAACATCTCTGCCGAATAACGATTTCAACGCGTGGTAGAAATCAAAATAATTGTCCGCATAACTGTCATGGTCTATTTCTGAATTGAAATCGACAAGAATATCCACATCACTGTGTTCATTGAACCTTGGAGTAAGTATTGACCCGAAAGCATACAATTTTCTTACTTTATGCTTTCGGCATAAGGCAATGAGCTTTTGTAGATTGTCAGTTATAATATGCATATCGTTAAACCTCCTGATTACAAAGGTAATACTTTTAAAATGATTTTGGTTCGCTTCGGTCGATATTTTTATCGCGAGGTGCCGTGATGGAGTACTTTATGTACTGTGGACGGGGTGTTTCAGGGGCGGTTGGGGTTGTTGAGGAGCTGGAAGATGAGGATTTCGAAGAGGTCGAACTGGTCGGCTCGGGAGCCAATGCCTTTGCTTTGGGCGTCGAACTGTCGGATGGCGGAGATGTTTTTGATTATTTGCCAGGGACGATAGTTGGCGAGGCCTGGCTTTATGTCGGTGAGCTGGCCGGGCCATTTGAAGCCGAGTTCGGCCATGAGGCCGCGGTCGGATTTGTCGGGGGCGTAGAGGGCGGTCAGGAGGTTGGCGAAGAAATTGAAGAGGAGGGGTGTGGTGACAATCGGCTGATGGTTCTTGGGGTCGCGGCGGAAGTAGTTGATGATTTTGTAGATGCGGGGCACGTCGCGGCGGGCGATGGCGGCAATCAGTTCGAAGTTGTTGTAGTCTTTGCTCACGCCGATGTTGCGCTCCACGCTTTCGGGGGTAATCATGGCGTTGGCGGGGAGTGCGACGGTCATTTTGCCGATTTCGTTGTAGATGCGCGACAGGTCGGAGCCTACGTAGTCCTGAAGCATTGCGAGGGCTTTGTCGTCGATGGTGAGGCCGCGCTCCTTAATGAATTCACGGATGGTGTTGGTGACGGCTGCGGGCGCGAGACGTTTCGACTCAAAAACTACGGCGCGGCCTTTGGCAAGGCTTTTGGTGAGGGTGGCGCTCTTGACGGAGGCACCGCGGGCTATGATGACGAGCAGGGTGGTGGCAACGGGGCTTTCAAGGTATGGGAGCAGCTTGTTGAACCATGCCACGGGCACGGCCTGCGCTTCCTTGACGATGACGACCTGACGCTCGGCCATCATGGGGTAGCGCTGGCAGGCTTCAGCCACGGTGGCGGCGTCGGTCTGCGGCGCGTAGAGGGTGTACTGGTTGAAGTCGCGTTCCGACTCGGGTAAGATTGTCTCGAAAAGCCCGGCAAGCTCGTCGATATAGTATCCCTCTTCTCCGTGAATGAAGTAGACGTTGCTGTATTGCTTGCGGGCAAGAGTGTTGCGCAAGGCTGTGTATGTTACTGCGTCGGCCATCTGTAAGTGTCGTTTAGCGTGCGGCCGTCAGTTTTTTGATGCAAAAGCCGCCGATACGTGAATTATTTGCGTAAATTTACACAAAAATTTCCGAACACGAAACGATATGGATAACTTTCCCCGACTTAATCTGCCGCCGCTTGTCGCCCCGAGGCTGCGGCGCGACGGCGACATGGTGCGCATATATGATGTGTGCCGCAATGCCTACGTCAAGCTGACGCCCGAGGAGTGGGTCAGGCAGCATTTCGTGGGCTATCTGGGCGGAGTACTCGGGTATCCGGCTACGATAATAGGCAATGAAGTGTCGCTGCGGTTGAACGGTCTGTCGCGACGGGCGGATACGGTGGTGTATGACGAGCACGGCGAGCCGTATATCATCGTGGAGTACAAGGCGCCGCATGTCGAAATCACGCAGCATGTATTCGACCAGATAGTGCGTTACAATATGGTGCTTCGCGCGCGGTATCTTGCCGTGTCAAACGGGTTGAGGCATTACTGCTGTGCCATCGACTACGATGCGATGAGCTATAAGTTCATACCGCAGTTGCCGTCGTACGGAGGGTGAACATGTGCATTACTGAGTGGAGCGGGGGCGTCCCGCCCCCGTGGTATTATCTTTATAACAGAAAGTTACCACGGGGGCGGGACGCCCCCGCTCCACTCAACTCAGTTTAAACAGCGATTAAGTATATCGAGTTAGTTGCTTATCAGAAGAAGTAGGTGGCGCGGATGGACCAGGTGCGGTTTTGGGCGCTGAAGTCGTCGAGGAGTTTGGTTTTGAGGGCGTAGGTCATACCCCAGGTGTATGAGCCCTGGATCTGCCAGCGACGCATGATTTCGAAACCGATACCGCACTGGAGGCCGATTTCGCCGAACGCGTATTTGAGCGCGTCGATTTTGCTGTGGCCGGCAAGCAACGAAAGCGACGGGCCGCCGAACACGTAGGGGGCGATGTAGTCCTCGAGTCCCTGCATGCGGGTCCATTTGAAACGGAGGTTGACGGGTATCTCGATGTAGTGGAGGTAGCAGCGCGGGTCGGTGTAGCCCTGCGATGCCCATACCTCGCGCTGGCCGAGGTGGAGAGTGGCGCCGCGCTGGTTGTAGAGCATGCCTATGTCGATGCCGAATCCGATGCCGGGGAACATGAGTTCGCCCTGCACGCCGGCCTGAAATCCGGTTGAGGCGTCGACGGTGAAAAGGTCCTGCTTGAATTTGAGCGTCGAGAAATCAACTCCGACTGTCGGGCCGTAGCGGAACTGTGCCGAACTCTTGGCGGGGATGGCCAAAGCCGCAATCGCCACTATGAATAACAATATCTTTTTCATAATTATGGAAGTTTAGAGAGAGTTGATTTTGTTGATGGCTTCCTCGACGGTGAGCATTTCCTGAGTGCCGGTGGCCATCTCCTTGAGGGTGATTTTGTTTTCTTTTATTTCGGTTTCGCCTATGATTGCCACGTAGGGTATGGCCATGTCGTCGGCGTAGCCGAACTGCTTTTTCATCTTGGCGTTGTCGGGGTAGACCATCGCCGATATGCCGGCCTGACGGAGCTGTTTGGCGGCATTGAAGGCGGTTTCGGTCTCCGTCTCGCCCATGTTGGCGAACATCACCTTGGTCGTGGCGGTGGCTTCGGAGGGGTAAAGGTCGAGGGCGTTGAGTACGTCGTAGATGCGGTCGGCGCCGAATGAGATGCCTACCCCCGACACCCCTGGCATGCCGAACACCCCGGTGAGGTTGTCGTAACGGCCGCCGCCGGTGATGCTGCCGATGGCGACGTCGAGCGCCTTTACCTCGATGATGGCACCGGTGTAGTAGTTGAGGCCGCGAGCGAGCGACACGTCGAGCTCGATGTGCGCGCTGCCTTCTCCTGCACGGCGGAGTATCGTCTCTGTCTCCTCGATGCCTTTGAGTCCGGTCTCGCTGCCGGCCAATACGGTGCGGAGGGCGGCGATGCGCTTCTCGTTGGTGCCCGAAAGCTCGAGGATGGGGCGGAGGGCGGCGATAGCCTCGTCGGTCAGCCCTTTCTCCTTGAGTTCGAGATTTACATTGTCGATACCGATTTTGTCGATTTTGTCGATTGCCACGGTGATGTCGACGAGGCGGTCGGGTGCACCAATGGTCTCGGCGATGCCGGCCAGTATTTTGCGGTTATTGATCTTTATGAGCACGTTGACGCGCAGGCGTGAGAACACGTCGCGGATGATGTCGAGAAGCTCGACCTCGTTCCACAGGGAGTCGGTGCCGACGATGTCAGCATCGCACTGGTAGAATTCGCGGTAACGTCCTTTCTGCGGACGGTCGGCACGCCATACGGGCTGTATCTGGAACCGGCGGAAGGGGAACTGCAGCTCGGCGCGGTGCTGCACCACATAGCGTGCGAACGGCACCGTCAGGTCGTAGCGCAATCCCTTTTCACACAGCTGGGCGGCCAGACGGAGAGTCGCGGTCTCGTCATCGAGCATTGCGCGGTCGATGCCTTTGAGGAAGTCGCCCGAATTGAGTATCTTGAACAGGAGTTTGTCACCCTCGTCGCCGTATTTGCCCATGAGCGTGGAGAGATTTTCCATCGCCGGGGTCTCTATCTGCGAGAAGCCGTGGAGCGAGAATACTTCGCGTATGGTGTTGAATATATAGTTGCGGCGAGCCATCTCGATGGGCGAGAAGTCGCGCGTACCCTTTGGAATTGACGGTTTTGTTGCCATTGCAAAAAATGATGAGGTTGTGGCGTAAAATACTATATTAATAATGTTACGGCTGCAAATTTACCGAAAAATATTGATATATCGCTACCATGCGTCTGTTAAATATGGTTTCGGCGAAAAATATGGTATCGGCGATAGTGTGAAATTGAGTTAAGATATTGACATATTGTTATAAATATGATTTATATGAATGAAAATATTTGCAAAACTTAATCGAATGGTATAATTTTGTTGCAAATTATAGCTGATGGCAACAAAATTCGGTTCAAAAATAGGTTTGATAGCGGCCACTGTGGGGTCGGCTGTCGGTCTGGGCAATATATGGCGCTTTCCGGCTGAGACACAGGCCAACGGCGGGGCGGCGTTTCTTCTGGTATACATTATATGTGTGCTGCTTCTCGGCATACCCGTGATGCTCGGCGAGTTCGCCATAGGACGCGAAGGAGGCACGGACGCGGTGGGCGACTACAAGCGCATATCTCCCCGCACGAAATGGTGGATTGTAGGGGGTACCGGACTTGTGGCCTCGTATATGATACTCTGTTTCTATATAGTAGTGGCGGGATGGACTCTCGAATATCTCGTCAACTCCATTTCCGGCAATTTGTTTGCGGGAATATCTGAGGGGACGGCCACTTTCGACGGCAAGATGCAGGAGTATGTGTCGGGCGACTGGAAGCCGATACTGTATACGGTGCTGATGATTGCCATAAACATGATTGTGCTGCTGTGCGGTGTCAGGAAGGGTATCGAGAAGATATCCAATGTGCTGATGCCGTTGCTTTTCGTCATACTGGTAATATTCTGTGCGGTGGCACTGTCATTGCCGGGAGCGTCGGAGGGTGTGGAGTTTTTCCTGCGTCCCGATTTCTCGAAACTTGACGGCGGCGTGGTGATTGACGCATTGGGGCAGGCGTTTTTCTCGCTGAGTCTCGGCATGGGTATACTCATCACGTATGCCGCTTATTTTCCGCGTAATACCAGACTCGGCCGCACGGCTACGATTGTGTCGCTCCTTGATATGGTCGTGGCGGTGATGATGGGTCTGATAATATTTCCGGCCGTGACGTCGTTCGGCATGGAGGGGGAGAGCCTTGAGGGCGCCACGCTGGTGTTCGTGACACTCCCCGAGGTGTTTACCCGCATGCCGGGCACGCAATTCTGGGCGGTGCTGTTCTTCATGTTGCTGCTGCTTGCGGCGCTGACGTCGACTATCTCCATTGCCGAGGTGTCGGTGCGGTTTTTCCAGGACAGGATGAGGATGAGCCGTCGCGCCGCGGTTTTCACCGTGCTGTTACCGCTGCTGCTGTTCGGTTCGCTGAGTTCACTGTCGATGGGGAGCCTGTCAGGATTCAAGATATTCGGGCTGTCGTTCTTCAACCTTCTCGATACGGTCGCTACCAACATATTGCTGCCGTTAGGGTCGATGGCGATGTGCATCTATGCCGGCTGGTTCGCACCCAAGGGGATGATTGCCGACCAGCTTTCCAACGGTTCGGCGGTCAGAAGCGCGGCCACGTGTATCGTGCTGTTCATAATAAAATGGATAGCGCCTGTGGCTATCGCCGTCATACTTCTTGCACAATTTGATTGATTCCGGAGATGAAAACTACACGACGGCGCAATATGGCGACACTGACCTTCATCGCGTTTCTGGCGGCGGTGTATGCCGTGATACTGCTTGTAGGGCGACCCGGCGGCAGTTCCGACGGCGACCCGGCCGGAGCCGGGGATGCTACTGAAACGGCCGTCAATAATCCGAACGCGGGTGCAGTATCATCAGATACAGTCGTGCAATCCGAAAAAGCCGCGCCCAAGAAAAAGAAGAAAAGCAAAAAGACGGTTAAATCTACGAAAAGTGGCAGCCACACAGCTCCCGACAATCCCGACGTCTTCGACCGTCCCGTCACTCCCGCAGTGCAATGACAATAGCTGAATATGTCCGGGTCGGCATTGGTAGTTTTTTCCTTAGGGTATGTTAGCATTTAATCATATTTAATGCAAATATAATTATAATTAACTGTATGATTAAAATAGTAGTAAAAGATACAGAAGTCAATGTCTTGAAAGTTAATGGAGAAGACTATATCTGCCTTACAGATATGCTTCGGGCTAAAGATGGAGATTTCTTTATCACAGATTGGTTGCGTAACCGTAATACATTGGAGTTTATTGGGATTTGGGAGAAGGTTTATAATCCAAATTTTAATTATGGCGAATTCGCCATAATTAAAAATCAGTCCGGGCTCAACAGTTTTAAAATAAGCGTAAAGGAATTTGTTGCCAAGACTAACGCTATTTCATTGCAGTCAAAGGCCGGGCGCTATGGTGGAACGTATGCACATAAAGATATTGCATTTGAGTTTGCAATGTGGATAAGTCCGGAATTCAAAGTATATATAGTAAAAGAGTTTCAGAGGTTAAAATACGAAGAACAAAAACAACTTGGATGGTCGGCTAAACGTGAACTTTCGAAAATCAACTATCGTATCCATACCGACGCTGTCAAGCATAATCTGATACCTGCCGAGATTACCAATGATCAGGCGAGCATCATATATGCGAATGAGGCTGACGTGCTGAATGTGGCGATGTTCGGCATGACGGCAAAGCAATGGCGCGATGCTAATCCTGACCTCAAAGGTAATATACGGGATTATGCCACCATCAATGAATTGATTTGTTTATCCAATATGGAGAACCTCAATGCTGTATTTATTGAACAGGGAATGTCGCAACAGGCACGATTGATGAAACTCAATCAGATTGCCATACATCAGATGAGTATTCTTGAAAGTGGAGATACGGATAGAAAACTGTTGAAATAGAAAAGGGATTATCGCATCGGGGGCGTGGTATATGGAATTTGCAGGCTGCGAAATTTTTGCTACTTTTGCAGAAAAGAGCCAAACAGCATGAGCCGATATTTTTCATTGAACATTAAGGGGCAGCTCAAGGAATTTTTTGAGCCGGTGGTGATGGGCATAATCAATGTCACGCCCGATTCGTTTTATTGCAACTCGCGCAACAGCAGTGCCGACGAGGCCGTAGCCACGGCGGAGAGGATGCTGGAGGAGGGGGCTGCGATGCTCGATATCGGCGGTTGCTCCACGCGGCCCGGTTCGACGCCGGCTACCGAGCATGAAGAGCTCGTGCGCGTCATTCCTGCGGTTGAGGCTGTGCGCTCAAGATTTCCCGAGGCAATAATCTCGGTTGACACTTTCCGCGGCAAAGTGGCGCGGCAGGCAGTCGAAGCCGGCGCCGATATAATAAACGACGTAAGCGCTGGAAATATCGACAGCGACATACTTCAGGCCGCGATTGACCTGAAAGCGCCATACATACTGATGCATCCCGCCTCCTCGTCGCTTACGCCCGAGACGCCCGTCGACGAGACCACTCCGACCGTGCTCAATGACCTGCAACATGTGTTGCGCGACCTGAGGCTGCGGGGTCTGTGCGACGTGATTGTCGACCCAGGATTCGGTTTCGGAAAGACACTCGAACAGAATTACCGCCTGATGGCCGACCTCGAGGCGTTCCGCTCGCTGGAGTGCCCGTTGCTCGTGGGCGTGTCGCGCAAATCGATGGTCAACCGTCTGCTCGACGTGGCGCCGCAGAGCATTGACTCGCTGCTCGGTACCAATGTGCTTGACGCCTATTCGCTTCTGTACGGTGCGGATATACTGCGCGTGCACGATGTCAAGGCGGCTGTCGACACAGTGAAAATCATCAGTCAGCTCACCAAATAATCTACCGTCATGGACTCCTTCGGAATAAAAGACATATTTGACATTGTCATCGTAGCCCTGCTGCTGTACTATCTGTACAGGCTGATGAAAGAGTCGGGCACGATAAACATATTCTACGGCGTGCTGGCATTCATAATGGTGTGGGTGGTGACGTCGGAACTTCTCGGCATGCGGCTCATCGGTTCCATACTCGATAAATTCATGAGTATCGGTCTGCTCGTGCTCGTCATCCTGTTTCAGGACCAGATAAAGCGGTTTCTCGTGGAGCTTGGTTCGCAGAAGCGATGGCGCTTCATCAGCGACCTTTTCCACCATCATAAGGTGACGGCGCAGGAAGACGCCCACAAATGGATCATGCCCGTGGTCTACGCGTGCATGAACATGTCGCGCAGCAAGACGGGTGCATTGATTGTGATACAGCAGGCCATCCCTCTCGACAGCTACGAGAAGACCGGCGACATGATTGACGCCGAAATAAACTCGCGGCTTATCGAGAATATATTTTTCAAAAATTCACCCCTCCACGACGGTGCCATGATCATAGCCAACGGCCGCATTATGGCCGCAGGATGCATTCTGCCTGTAAGCCACGATACGGATATACCGCGTTCGATGGGTCTGCGCCACCGCTCCGGACTCGGCATATCGCAGGCTACCGATGCGGCAGCCATAATCGTATCGGAAGAGACAGGCAATATATCAATAGCCGTAAAGGGGAAAATACATGCGCGCCTGTCGTCGACCGAGCTCGAACAGTACCTGAGCGAATTGTCGCTCGTGTCGTGACCGCGAGTTCGGGGTGGGTTATGCGGCTCCGTCGCCCCAGCCGAGCATGTCGGCTATGTCTACCCAAAAGAACAGCAGGGTAATCAATACGACAACTCCGACGACAAGCCATATCTGCGCGCGTCGGCGATTGCGTGCGCGCCGTTCCTGACGTTCGTTTTCCCGGTTCTTTAACCGTCTTTCATAATCGTTCATAATTCTGAAATTTTAAAAGATAATACACTTTCGGCCAAATCCGCGAGAGTGTTATAACAGTTTTATAACGGCGGATTTTTAATAAAATAACATTGAATTGTGAAATTTTGTTTTGGAAAGGGCGTTTGTTGCGTTTTTTATCGCTAAAGTCGGGATAATACATTTTAAGACAATATTAGGCTGTATATTAGACGATTAGTAGCCGGAATCCGCGTTTTGGCCGGCATGGTGCAGATGATGAAAACAATAAAATCGGAAAAAAAGTTGCAAAAAAATGGCGGAAACTATTGCCAGTTCAAAAAAAATGCGTACCTTTGCAACGCAAACGACAAAAACGGGTGCACAACAATGACCCAAACGCGAAAATAGCTCAGTTGGTAGAGCACAACCTTGCCAAGGTTGGGGTCGCGGGTTCGAGTCCCGTTTTTCGCTCCAAACCATTCACATTTCTTTACAGGAAGCAAGATTGGGAATATGTCCGGATGGCGGAATTGGTAGACGCGCTACTTTGAGGGGGTAGTGAGCTTTCGCTCGTGTGAGTTCGAGTCTCATTTCGGACACTCTTTTAAAAACAGTCTCAGATGTATCAAACATCTGGGACTGTTTTGCTTTTTATAAACATCAGTACATATAAAATATATACAATAGTACAAGAGTCCCGACAATAGAACAAGACCTCTACAATAGAGCATTGTTTAATCGGTTCACGAAAATTTATATCTGAACAAGAGCACGGGAGGACAGGAGAAATTTGATAGGTTAGAGATTTTATAGTTTAAATTTAAAATTGTAATGAAGTTTGAATAGGAAGAGGTATGAGTGAACTATTAGATGAGCTTTCATTTGAAGAGGAATTGCGAAAAATATATGATGTCCCCGGACAAAATAGTCTTATATGTAATTTTGATACACAACAGGAAGATAAAAGCGAATTATTAGATAAACTTCCGATTGAAAATGAATTGCGTAAGATGTATGGAGTCCCAGGACCAGACCCTGTTGATAGTATTATGGTAAGCGAAGATGCTTACATGGAAGGAATTTGTGAGTCATTAACTCGCAACGCTTTGCAAAGATACTGGCGTACTCCCACTGAATTTCCGCTCTGTCCTAATGAAATAGCAGATAAGCCACTAATTGCCTATCTAAATAATTTGAGAAAGGGAGCTGTTATAACAAAAAATGAATATGCTACATATTTTATAGACGAATTTGCCTTATGTAATGATAACTGCCTTTTTGTCACATCTCATACACTGAATGGTATGAAGCGATTTTCTATAATGGCTATAACGTTTGAATATGGAAAATACGTACACGAGGGTACAACATTTTTTGAAGAACGAGGAGCACAAAAAGCCCTTACCTTGGCACAAGGTCTTAAATGGGAGGGAGAGGACGGAATAGATGATTATTGTTAGAGTTTAAATTAGGGATATTTTACCGAATATCCCTAATTATCCGCTGATTGACGGCTGTGCCGAGGTACAGCCGTCAATCAGCGGATAATGTATCAGGTCTTATAAATTTTGTAATATTTATTTGAGGGGTAGGCGGAGGGGTGAGGATTTAATGGCGGTGGCGGTCAGGTCGTAGGCTATGTAGGTGAGGGTGCCTGTCAGGAGGGTAATCAGGGTGTAGAGGAGGATTGGGCTGTAGTCGGAGATGAGGGTGGCGGCTTCGGTGCCGGCCTGGGCGAGGTTGTTGAGGGTGGTGTGGAGGAAGGGGTAGGCGAGGGTGCAGAGGAGGCCTGCGATGAAGCCAGTGAGGGCGGCTATGATGACGGGAAGGTGTTTTTTCTTTTGTGCCGTGGCTATCTGTTCTTTTACGACTTCTACGGAGCGGAGGTTCTGCTCGAGACGGGACATGAACCGGTCGTCGGGGGTGAGGCCGGGATTGAAGTCGTCAAAGATGGATTTGAGGTTGTCTTCGTTCATAATTGTATTGTGTTTAAGAGAGGGGGGAGTGCAAAATTGCGGGAAGTCGGTTGATGTGTTGCGGACGCCACGAGCCGTGCGTCCCTACGGCATTGCGGGCGCGGTGGGTGTTGCAAAACTGGTACCGGCGGCTGCATGATGTAGGGCTGCTCCCCGGAGCAGCCGGTTGCGGAGGTTGATTATCGGTTGTCCGGCGGCTGCGCCGGGGTGCAGCCCTACATCATGACGTGTCATATTTACATAAGATTTATAACAGTTCCGTACTTTGTTCATACTTATTGTTTCAGGAGGGTTTTGAGGTGGGAGCGGGCGCGGGTGAGCTGCTGGCGGACGGCGTCGGGAGTTGAGCCGGTTATTCCGGCTATTTCGTTGACGGCGTAACCTTGCATGTAGTAGAGGAGTATCGCTGAGCGTTCTTTTTCGGTCAGATGGTCAAGTGCCATATACAGTTCCTGATATTGGAATGCCTTGTCGGAGGAGTCGGCGCTGTCGATACCGCCGGCTTCGGATATGGGGCCGGATACGCGGGTGCTACGACGGCTGCTGACAAAGGTGTTGTAGGCTATGCGGTAAATCCATGCCGTGAACCGCCGGTCGTCCCTGAAGCTGTCGCACGACAGGTATGCCTTGACGAATGTGTCCTGGGCCAGATCGTCGGCGAGCGCGCTGTCACCGCAACACAGGGCAGTCAGAAAACGGCGCACCGCTTTCTGATTCTGCTCTACGTAACTGATGAATTGCTGTCGGTCCATTATTCAGTCTGGCGGCAGGCTCAATCTTCGTCCTTGACCGATTTGCGAGTCACGAAATACACTACGAGATATGCAAATCCGATTGCAAGTGAAATGCCTGATAAGAGCATCGAGTTGTAGCGTATATGGATTTCGGGGAGTGAGCAGGACTTTATGGCTATGCATATCGCTATGGCTATGCCGATGAATGTGAAGATGCAGCCGCGTAGCAGTCTCAGATTGAGCAATTGGCCGGGAGTCTTGCCTCGTTTGCTGAGTGCCTTTACGAGTTTGTCGGTGTCGACGATGGAATTGTTTTCGATAGCCTTTATGATAATTTCGGCGTTTTTGTTGTCTTTATTTATTGTCGCGCGGGTTAATATCCAAACGATGAGTGCCGGCAAAAGTACGGCTACAGTAATAAAAATTTGGTCGAGTAACATGATTTTTTGATTTTATGGTTGTCGGAAAAGCCTGTTTTTCGAGAATTCTCGATTATATGACGCATTGCCGGTAGAAAATGTGACATCTAAACCGAAAAAACATATTCTAACATATATTAGCGTATATTGTCTAATTTACCGTTAACTTTGGGGATATGAATGCGTCTAATGTATAAAAGGATGTTTGTCACGTGATATTTTCTTAAATCCCGAAATATTATAAAATGACCGATTATGAAAAGATTTTTTGCATTATTGATTCCGGTTATGTTGCTGGCGGTGGTGCCGGTTGCCGCGCAGGGACGTTGCGGCTGCCGTGACTGTCGTGATGATTGCCGGCATTATCGCGTGCCGCAGTATTATGTGAATGACAACGGTGTGTTTTTCGAAGGGCGCAGGGTAGAGGGGGCTTCTCCTTCGGGATTTGTGGCGCTTGGCGACGGTTACGCCAAGGATGCCTGGGCGGTATATTATTTCGGAAACAAAATAAATTTTGCTTCGGCGGAGTCTTTTCAGGTGTCGGGCTACGGATATGCGCGTGATTCATGGAATGTATATTACAACGGGGTGAAAATCAACGGAGCGTCGGCCGACAGCTTCCGCGTGCTCAATGACGGGTATGCCAAGGATGCGTGGAATGTGTATTTCGACGGTGTGAAAATCAACGGTGCCATGGCCGATTCATTCAGCTGCGGCCCAGATGGTTATGCGCATGATACCTGGAATACATACTATTACGGACGTAAAATCAAGTGACGCGCGATGATTCTCAGGCAAATCATCATATTGCTCGCAATTGTAATTCCATTGGGGATGCAGGCGCAGAAGCAGGCTTCGGTTGTGGTTGATGCCGCGTCGGGGGAACCGCTCGCAAAGGCTTCGGTGTTTGACCGGAGGGGTAATTTTATCGGGCTGACCTCCACGAGCGGGCGGATGCCATTGGTGGAGGATGAGTCATATCCGATTGTCATACGCTATCTCGGCTATGAACCCAAGACTGTAAAACGGCCGGGCGCGGCGAGAATACGCATGAGCGAGAATGCGGCGCAGCTTCCCGAGGTGGTAGTGAGGTCAGACATCAAGAGGGCACTCCATATATTGGGGTATATGCGTGAATACTCGACGCTTACCACATATACGGATACGGTGGTGCTGTTCAGGGAGAAGATGGTGGATTTCATGCTGCCGGAGCAGGGGGTGAGGAAGTTCAGCGGGTGGACCTTGCCGAGAATGCTGTCGTGCCGTTCCTATTACCAGTTCCGTAATGCCGAGGGGCTTGACAGCGTGTCGGATGCGTTTCCCGACCATTTTTCATGGTCGGATTGGGTGTGCATCCCGCGGCGAATTCCGCTTTCCGAGAAGGTGCGGGCTACCGGCTCCGCTACCGATACAATCAGGGGCAAATGGGCGATGTCGCGTCTGTGGCGCCGCAGCGCTGACCGTGTATTCCTGGATGTCGACATACTCACCGACACGGTCAACCGGCGCTTTGTGCCGCAACTGTCGAGTTTTATAAAAGACGACATCGATTTCCGGAGGCTTGATGTCAGATACGTGTTTGACAACTGCAATGACGACGCAGTTACGGCCGACAATCTGTCGGGAATGTCATTCAACATCGAGTCGCGCGGACGCGGGCGTAATCTCGAGCGGCTGTTCCGGTCGCACGGGCCGGCATACGTCGATACTTACGCCGAGCTGTATATTGTCGACAAGGAGTATATTCCGATAAAAGAGGCGAAGCAGTGGGAGAAGTTCGCTATGGAGAGAGGGAATGTGGCGATGCTTGTGCCCGACGGCTTGCCCGAACTGCCGCCCTCGACCCGCGAGCTGATAGCGCGCGTGGAGAATATTGATGTCGCCGACATAAGGCTGAAAACCGAGATTGACCCGCGTATCGGGCATCTTGTGGTGCTTAAGTGGGATATACTGAGCCGGCTCAAACGCATGGCGAAAGGTTTTATCGGGCTGAAATGACGGTCAGGCCGAGGTGTGGCCGGTGAACATTTCAGACTTTTGATGTGTAATATGGGTGCGGGGACGGCCTGTATCCATATATAATTGCCGGGCGCCGAGGCGTCGGATTTGTATAATCGCCGTGTGTTTCGTATATTTGAACTGTATTTATCACTTACTATATCATACCTGCCACCAATGAATGCCATAACATCCGAGAACATACTGATGACAGGCTCGATACTGCTCATAGCCGGAGTACTGATAGGAAAGACAAGTTACCGCATAGGGCTGCCGTTGCTGCTGATATTCCTGCTTGTAGGCATGGGATTCGGTGTCGACGGGCTCGGAATACATTTCAATGATATGCACAGCGCCCAGTTCATAGGCATGATAGCTCTGTGCATCATACTTTTTTCGGGCGGACTGTCGACGCGGATATCATCGATACGTCCGGTGATAGCGCCGGGACTGATGCTGTCGACGATAGGCGTGGTGCTTACGGCGCTGTTCACCGGACTGTTCATCTGGTTGCTGTCGGGGATGGAATGGACAAATATACATTTCGCGTTGCTTCCGTCGCTGCTGCTTGCCGCCACTATGTCGTCGACCGATTCGGCATCGGTGTTCGGTATTCTCGGCAGCCAGAAGGTGGGGCTGAAGCACAATCTGCGCCCGATGCTCGAACTGGAGAGCGGCTCAAACGACCCGATGGCCTATATGATTACAATTGTGCTCATCGACGCCATCACCCTGAGCGGACCGCTCAGCGGGTGGGCGCTGTGCAAGATGCTGCTGCTACAGTTTGCGGTTGGGGGACTTGCCGGCGCGGCCATGGGCAAGCTGACGCAATGGCTTATCAGAGTATACGTGCGCATGGGCGGTAAAAAGGGCGCGGCCGAAGATCCGTCGCAGACCGTTTCGATGTCAGGCATACTTGTCATAGCGTCGGTGTTTCTTACTTTCGCGCTGGCTTCGGAACTGGGAGGGAACGGTTACCTCGCCGTATATATCACGGGTATATTCGTGGGAAATGCCTCGCTGCCGAACCGCAAGGGGATAACGAAGTTTGTCGACGGGCTTACGTGGCTGTCGCAGATAGTGGTTTTCCTTATGCTCGGTCTGCTTGTCAATCCGGCGGATATGCTTGCCGTAGCACCGGTGTCGCTGATGATAGGTGTTTTCATGATACTTGTAGGACGCCCGCTCAGCGTGTTTCTTACGCTGACGCCGTTCCGCAAGCTGTCGCTCAGGTCGAAGACATTTGTGTCGTGGGTGGGATTGCGAGGCGCGGTGCCTATCATATTCGCCACATATCCGGTGGTGGCCGGAGTGGAGGGGGCGTCGCAGATATTCAATATCGTATTCTTCGTAACGCTCCTCTCGCTAATTGTGCAGGGCACGACCGTGATTGCCGCGGCGCGACGCCTCGGGCTTGTGGAGGAAGAGGCACCACAGGCCGATGATTTCGGCATACAGCTTGACGATGACATGCCGACGTCGCTCCATACACTTGTGCTGACGGAGGAGCATTTCATCAACGGGAACACACTTGGCTCGATGTCACTGCCGCAGGGTTCGCTTGTAATCATGATAAAGCGCAGCGACAAATACATGGTGCCCAACGGCCGATTGGCGCTGCACCCCGGCGACACGCTGCTGCTGATGCAGGAGTCCGCCGAGACCGTCCCGGAAAAGCAGTGAATCGACAGGTGATGCTACAGCTCCCGCCGGGACTGACCTGCAACAATACATGACATAATTCTGTTTTTAGCTTAGTAATCATTATAAATGACAGAATTATGAAACCAAATGAAGACTGGAGAGCACTGACGATATATCAGATAATGGTGGGCTCGTTTATCCACGGAAGAGACGGAGCTGAAGGTTATGACCAGCTCTGGGGGCCTGACGGGGAGCGGAAAGACGGCAATCTGCGCGGCATCATACATGCTCTTGACTACATTGCACGCATAGGTGTCAATGCCATCTGGCTAACACCTGTCTTTGACAGTTCGGAGGCTGATGGCGGCGAGAAGTTGCAGGCTACGGGCTATTTTGCCAATGATTATTTTAAAATAGACCCCCATTTCGGCACGGAGGATGACCTCCGGGAATTGGTAGGCAAGGCTCACGAGCGAGGCTTGTATGTGATACTTGACGGGGTGTTCGGCCATCATGGCGGGGTGACAGGACCGTCGCCATCGGGTCATGTAGTCGATTCGACGCCGACTCTCAGCGACCGTGGCGAAGAGGGTGGCGAGGGGAATGTGAAGTATCCCGACTCGCTTGATTATTTCAAGGAGGTGGCCACTTACTGGATTGACAAATTTGAGATTGACGGATGGCGTTTCGACCAGGCCTACCAGTTATGTCAGGACGGTCACAATTATTGGTGCGAGATATCGCAGGCCGTCAGGGAATTGTGCGACAGACGCCGAAGCGAGGGTAAAGAATGGGGAATACTCGGCTACATGGTAGGCGAGGACTGGAGTGATGCCGCCGGTATCAGTTCGCGTATATTCCGCGACGGCGGACTTAAGAGCGCGTTTGATTTCGACGGCAAAGAGCTTGTGTCGGGAGCTATGAACGGTGAAGGCTGCGGCGGGCTGGAAAATGGCTGGGATGATGTGATAAGAGTATATTCGCCCCCTTCGGAACGCGGTTACTCTCCCGATGATGTCCTGCCCAATCTGTTTCTGAGCAATCACGACGGGGTGCGGGTGGCAGACAATTTCTATGACGACGGGAATGAGATAAACATGATGACGCGTTTTGCCATACTTGCCGGTTATCCGGGACCCGTGACACTCTATTACGGCGACGAGTATGCCGATCTGTCGCGCGACTGCGACGGTGGCCAGCCCGACAATGCATCACGCACGTCGGGCCATCTTAAGGCGGATGATGACCGGGAACGCCGTCTGTTCAATTATGTCTGCGATGTGATGACGTTCCGCCGGGACAATCCGGCAATGTGGCGCGGGCGCAATGATTTTGACCGCTACCGCAATGGTGAGGCCGAAGTCCTCGTGGTGACAAAGACCGATGACGAGAGCGGCAACCGGGTGGCAATGATCTTTGCCGACCGCGATACAGAAGTGACGCTTCCGGGGGAAGATATTCCGCGGAAGGTGAGTTGCTATATTCCCGAGCTTATCAGACTGGCGTGAGTCAGGTCAGAGATTGGATTTGATATAGTCGACGATGGTGAAGTCGGTTTTGTAGCCGTTGAGGCCGGGTACGGACGATACGGTTTCTTCGATTTTATTGAACGTGCGGTTGCATACGGCTCGTATAAAATCATAGATTTCGCCGCAATATCCAGTGCACGGCGCGATAGCTATCTCATGTGACGCGCCGTTGACGCGGTGGAAAGCGTGGGGAATCTCTTTCTGTCTGAGCGCAGTGCTTATGGATTTGGAACCCCAGAGTCCGAAGTCGCCCAAAGTGGCTTTCTCGAATGGCACCACGCTGTCGGCGTCGCCGTGGAACAGCAGGATGGGGCATGGGGTCATCTGCCACTGCGGCGCTCCGTCGGAGCATACGGCTCCAGCCATCGATATGACACCTGCGTAATTGAAATCGTGGGGAAGGCCGACGCCGGCGTAATATATCTTGTCGTTGCACAATGTGTCTTCGGCCTGGAGTACGGTTATGGCTCCGGCACTCGAGCCGCATGCGAAAATCAGGTCAGGGTCGATATTCCACTGTGAAGATTTTGATATGACATAGCCGGTGGCTGTGAGGAAGTCGGTGGTGGCGGCCTGTATGGCCGATGCGAGATGAGACTTGAAGCCTTCGGGTGTCATCATTTCCTGTGCGGGAACGTCTTTAAGCAGAGTGCGGTAGTCGACCGATACGACTGCCACGCCGTTGCGGGTCAGATATTCAAACATGGGGATGTAGGAGCTATCGGCTCGGTCGCCACCTTTAAATCCTCCACCGAAAGCAAAAATCATTACGGGAGAGGGCGCGGGTGATGCCGCAGGGTAGAAGTCGAGACGCAGTGTGTCGTTTCCGGCGATGTTGTAAATCTCGGTTGTCTTGCTGGAAGCCCATGATGACATAAATGCCACCATGCAAAAAATTAGGGCTGATACAGTTTTTCTCATATTTAATTTAAATTCTAATATCAATCTTTTGCTGCAAAGCTACTAATTTTAGGCAACTGTTCAAAATTATAAGTGACAACCTTTATTACAGAAAATTACTGTGGATGTTGCAAAACTCGGTTTTAGCTTTCCGCGGTTGAGAACCACGGCTACTACGTAGCTGATTATCAGAAACTTTGCATAGTAGCCGCGGTTTTTAACCGCGGAAAGTATAGTTCTGCAACACCTTCCCCCGGTCAACTTTGCTTAGGTATTTTTTACAACAAACCGTTGTGCTTGATTGTTAATTATAGACACACATTAAAAATCTAACGCTATGGCATACAAGATTGAAGAAATAGAAGGAATAGGCGGGGCATTTGCCCGTAAGCTTGAGGCTGCAGGCGTGAAGACGACAGAAGATTTGCTTGACAAGGCCGCATCAAAGAAAGGCCGTGCCGCGCTGGCCGAAGAAACCGGCATATCTGAAAAACTGATATTGAAATGGGCCAACCATGCCGATTTGTTCCGAATCAAAGGGGTGGCAGGACAGTTTGCCGAATTGCTCGAAGCTGCCGGAGTGGATACCGTCAAGGAGTTGCGTCACCGTGTGGCTGCTAATCTGCATGAACGCCTTGTCGAAGTCAATGATGCAAAAAATCTTTGCAACCGTGTGCCCGCTGTGTCGGAAATAGAGCGCATGATAGAGCAGGCCAAGGAGATTGCTCCCGTGATGACATACTGATATAGTGCTGTCAGAAGGGAATTTTTTACCGGTTTTTCCGCGGTTACAAACCGCGGCTACTATTAGCAGCTGTAGTTTTATATTGCAGGCGATTGACTGATATAGCTATCGGTCAATCGCCTCGCTATATGTTTACGGGCATTTCAATTACTATATTTTTGCGGTTGAAGTTGAATGGTAAACTGATGGTTATTAGAATGTTATTGTTATGAATACAGGTGTATTGACTACATATTTACTCCATTGTCACATTTTGATGTAAATTTCGGATATTTCAATGTTAATTTTGTATTGTCATTTTTTTAGAGATACTTAACTTTAAATATAAGCTTATGAAAATCTTTACCAAACTAACAATCGGCGCCATTATGCTTGCAGGTGCCTCTACCATGAATGCTCAGAACCGTCAGGATTTACTTTTCCTTGCAGGCGATGCTTTATCTTACGGGTGGTCGCTTGACGATGCTACCGCACTTGTAGCGACTGCGGAAAATGACAAGGTCTATACCGGGACCGTATACCTTGAAGCAGACAAGGATTTCAAATTTCTCACTACATACGATTTCGGCAATAAAGAATTTCATTCGGTCTCGGCAAATGCTACCCCTGATGCAGAAGGGAAAGTATCGCTGATGGTGGACGGAGATGATAATAAAATACATGTGACCGAGAGTGCCAACTATCTCATTAATGTCGACACCGAGTCGCTCACCGCAACAATAGTGAAGTCGGAATACCAGCAGACGCATATCCCGTATTGCGCGCTGTTTATGGTAGGCAGCACATTCGAGTCAAACTATAGCTGTGACCAGGGACACGTCATGCGTCAAAATGCAGCAGAGCCATACGTATTCACTGCCAAGGACGAAATGATGAATGCCGGAGTATTTAAAATAAACTGGGCTATCAAGGGCGCCGGAACATGGAACGGCAAATACTGGTATTTCCGCGATGCTAACGACGCGACGAAGATGATACTTAATGCCGACGGCGACAACCAGTGGGAAATCACGACCGCCGGAAAGTATGATGTTACAGCCAATATTGTCGACAATACAATCAGTATCCTTCCGTCATCAGCTGGCGTGGCTGAAATAGAGGTCGACGCATCGGTGGAAGCTGTCTATTACAATATGCAGGGTATGCGTGTGACAAATCCCGAAAAAGGTGCTCTGGTAATCAAGGTATCCGGTGGCAAAGCACAGAAAATAATATTTTAAGAGATTGTCTAATCGCTTCAACAGCATCCACCCTATAATCATACAATGAGATTTTTTCAACTGTTTATATCTTTGTCGATAGCCGCGGGTGCCACGGCTGTCGACATGAACCACCTCTATATTGTCGGGCCTGCCGCTACTGACGGGCAATGGACTCCCGATCTGCCGGAGGAGATGGTTTCGATTGGCTATGGCACCTTTATCTGGGACGGTTATCTTGGTGAAGGTGAGTTCAAATTCCTTAACCGCCTTGGCGATTACAATTCTTCTCTTGTGGCGGAGAATGAGAATCAGCGGGTGGAAGCGGGGCAGACTTATACGTTGGTCGATAATTCATCGGGTCAGGGACGGTATGATTTTAAGTTCTGGAATCCAGAAGTCGGGGAATGCCGTATCATCGCCAACATGTCGACAAATCCCATGACTATCAAGTTCCGCCGTCCCGTCATGCTGATGGTCGGATCGGCGGTGCGCGGGTGGAGCAGTCCGTCGCAGAATATTCCGGTATTTGCCGATGATGAGGGCGTAGTGGAATGGACAGGATTGCTTCAGGCCGGCGAAATAAAGTTTCTTGCAGGCAACAACTGGTCGCCGTGCTACAATGCTCCTGCTCACGACGAGGCGTTCACAGACGGTCGTCACGGGCTTGTATATAATGAAAACGGTGAGAATGACCATAAATTCATAGTGCCGCATAGCGGACGGTACACGCTGCGGTTCAATATGCAGGAGCCGTCGGTGACGGTGTCCGCGCAGGCAGGTCCCTCACTTGCCGGAGCATTTACGGCAGCAAGCGGGCGCTATGTCGTTGCGGCCGACCGCAGCGGACGCCATCTTTATTTCGGCGCGGTGCCGAAGCGGCTGTTTGTGCGTTCGCTTGACGGCAAGGTAACGCCGTTGCAGGCATACGGAGGCGAAGAAGGGCGTTTTTCCGGGCAGGTGTATATGGAAAAAGGTAATTATTACAAACTTTATGCCGATGAGTCATGCCCGGAAGAGTATTGTTTCAGCCCGAATACCGATGTCGACATATCGTCGGGCGCCACAGGCAATGTCGCTCCCATGCACGGAAACAGTTATACGGTCGGCCAGACAGGAAATTATAATGTGCTGGCCGATTTCAGCGGCAACACTCCGTCGGTGTCGGCCATGATGACCGTAACCGGAGCGGAAAATATTACAGATGATTCCGGTGTACGTGTTTCTGTCGAGGGACGTGACATCACGGTTGAGGGGGAGTACGGGCATGTTTCAGTCGCCGATGTATATGGCCGGGTTATATCTACGTCGGCCCGCACGTCGGTCTCTCCCGGAATATATATCGTTGTGGTTGATTTAAAAACATTTAAACTCATTGTAAGATGAACAGATTTCGCAGACTGCTCATAGTTCCGGCCATGCTGACGGCCGCCAATATTGCCAGCGCCCAGTCACTTGAGATAGCTACGGGAGATAAAAATATACAGTGGCCTCCGGTATCGGCCGTACCTATGACGGCTATGCCTGACGGAAGTTTCCATGTAGCTACGCTGAATGTGGCCGACGGAACGTATTTCTGTATTTCAGATAAAGGCGAGGGGGGGACGCCATTGCGTCTCGGCCCCGCAGGCAACAAAGACCTCGTCAACGAGGGGAATTCCTATTACCAGCTCCTTGAATCGCCTGACAGGGTGGAGGTATCACAGGATATAAAACGTCCGGCAGGGGTATCCTCGATAGATGAGTTTGACCTTTGGACAGACAAGGCGCGGTATGTGCCGGGACAGGAGGTGTGGATACAGGCTTCCAAGTTCAGGGATGTGCCGGGAGCGACGGTGCGTTACCGCCGTGGCGCAGATGTCATTGAGGAGCATCCTCTGGTGCAGGAATGGTGGGCGTGGACTCCTCCGGCCGATGATTTCGAGGGGTATCTCGTGGATGTATATTCACTTGATGCCGACGGCAACGAGCATATCCACGGCTCGATCGGAGTGGATGTGTCGTCGGACTGGAAACGTTTCCCGCGTTACGGCTACACGGCGTGGTATGAGCCGTCGAGACTTGACGGAGTGACCGGTGACATCGCGTTTCTCAACCGGCGCCATATCAATGCCGTGCAGTTCCAGGACTGGCACCTGAGCCACCACAGACCTTATTGCGGCGATGCCGTGTACACCGACATAGCGCGCCGTGAGGTGTCGCTGGAAGTGGTCAAGAAGAATATCGAAGTGCAGCATGCTTTCAATATGGAGTCGTTTTTCTACAATCTCGGTTTCGGAGCGCTTGAAAATGCAGGTGCGGCCGCCGACGGGGTGAAAGAGGAGTGGTATTATTACCGTGACGGCAATCATTCGCAAAAGGATTATCACACTTTGCCAAAAGAGTGGAAGAGCAACATATCGTTCGTTGACCCGGGAAATGCCGAATGGCAGGCTTATCTGGTGGGGCGCAACCGCGAGGTGTATGACAATCTCGATTTCGACGGTTTTCAGGTTGACCAGGTCGGATACCGAGGCGACGATACATACGACTACTGGGGCAACCGGTTCAACCTTTGCGACAGATTTCCCTCGCTGCTGAAGGCACTTAAAAACGGCCATCCGGATAAGAGACTTATCATGAACAGTGTATCGAAATACGGTGCTTCGGGCATTGCTTCTTCGGGTGTGATTGACGTATGCTATAATGAATGCTGGGCCGATACGCATTCGTTCATGGATCTGTACTGGATTGTGTTTGACAACGACAAGGCGTCGGGCAATACGGTGCGCACGGTATTCGCCAACTATATGAACTATGATTATGGCAAAGACAACTGGGGCAAGGAGTTCAATCCGCACGGTGTACTGCTTACGGATGCATGCATATTCGCTCTCGGTGCCGGCCATCTTGAACTTGGTTCGGGAGGCAATATGCTATGCAATGAGTACTTCCCCAATACCAATCTGCGCATCGGCTCGGGGTTGACGGAGTCAATAACAAGATATTACGACTTCGCTACCGCTTATGAAACGCTGATTTACGACACTAAGCGTGAACTTACGCCGAATATCACTCCTATGGCGGATACTCCGGCCGTGAGCGTGTGGAACTATCAGAAAGGTCCGCAACCGCGCAGGATTGTAGTGCGCGGTACCGAGACGCAGAAGGGTCAGCTCGTATATCATCTGTTGAATTTCCGCAAAGTAAACTCGCTGAGCTGGCGCGACCTCAAAGCCGACCAGCCTGAGCCGGAACTTACCACAAATATCAAACTGAGCATAGATGTGGACAGGATGGTATCGCGCGTGTGGGTGGCGTCGCCTGACAGCGACGCGTGCGTGCCGGTAGAGCTTCCGTTCGTACAGCAGGGCAATGCCGTCACGGTCACGGTTCCGTCGTTGCGCTACTGGTCAATGCTTGTATTTGAATAAGGCGGTTAATGATGATAGCCTCGCGGGGGCGTTTAAATACGCCTCTCCGAGGCTAATCTATTGGTCGACCACCGTGATTAAACCTTGAGCGAGGCAAACCAATCCTTTGCTTTTTGCAATACGCTGAAAAAGGTTTGTGATGATTTCCGTATATTGGGTGTGTAATTCATGAATTATATTATTGAGTCAATATTCGGATTAGCGATAGATTTCTTATAATTTTCAAATGCCGAGGTGGAAGAAGAGTTGGCATAGCAGTAGAGACAACCGTGCGTGCAAGTGTTGTAAGCGCCGATGTCTTTTGAGAGAATGCAGCCGCACGCCTTACGTTGGCCACTGTCGGTCTTTGCGTTATAAAGGAAATTCTGCAGAACGGCATCATCGGGGGCAAGACGGCTGATCAGTTCCGGGTCGATGCAACGGTTATGCTCGATGTCATATTCCGAAAGATCAATTGCTTCGGCGCACGTTGCCAGGTTGAAATTCCAGTTATCACGGTTCAACGTCGAGAGTCGCGATGCAAATTCGCGCATAGTCGTTTTATCCCATTCACGATAATTGATGCCGCTATGCCTGAGATTGCGCGACACTTTTTTATACGACTCAATGTCGGCGAAACTGAAAACGAGTTTTTCCGTATAGCCGACCAAGGCATCGGCGATGCGTGAGATTTTGTCACATAAAGTATCAATGTTTATTCTGTCAGTAAGAATAAGCGGGTCAAAACGCCATACTACCGCTCCCATGCCGAGAGCATCAACGAGTCGATGGAAGGTATCAATACGTTGCGTTAAGGTGGGAACATTTGGTTCAAGGCCTTCGGACTCGTAATCATTAAGAGTATATTGTATATAGCACCCGATTTCTCGCTCTTTAAGCCGGGATAGATGAGATAACAGAGGCGCAGGATTCTTTGACCAGAAAACGATGAAGCGGGAATTCTTGAACGATACATAGCTATCGTGCCCCGAGAAAGGATTACGCCACCTGAGGTAGCCGTTGTCAAGCCGGCGGAAAAACCAGTCGGCATAAAACGCCGGAATGTCGGTAGCTCTGCTTGCCGAGATTATCAGAGGAGCCTGCGCTAAAACTTCCGTTCCATTGTCGTTGCGTATAGATATGGTCTGATGTTTCGTCATGGTGGAATTGTTGATGCACAAAGATACGGCTCAATATGTGCAAAAAACGTGGCATATCAAAGTTAATACATGTTAAATCAGATGATATTCGTCTTCTATGAGAAAAAGTAATTCTATATCTATATCGCGTTATTAAAAATTCATGCCAATGAGCCAGTTGATACCGAAACCAATCAATATGGCAATCGTGAAACTGGCGAATGTGCCGATGAGTACATATTCTGTAATCTTAATATCTTTGGCTTTGTTCAGTTCTCCGAAACGGAAAACTGATTTCGCCGCCAATAAGAATCCTATTCCTTCTATATTATCTGTGAATATGAAGGTCAGAATCAGTATCCTTTCCAGATATCCAATCCACTTGCCGGCGTTGGGTAAGCCTTGCGATGAAGTTTCGGATGGCATCCATTTTTCATATTCAATAAAGGACTTTATCAAAATGGAGGTCGGTGCAAGCACTGCGATGTATGCCGTAGCGATGAGCCAGAAATTTGAAGACACGATTTCATCGGCTATATCAAATTGAGGCATACCTGCAAAAGCGAACCACCACAAGCCAATTGTGACGCAGAAATGTGCAAGCTGGTCCCATATAAGACTGATAAAGCCTTTCCTCTTGCACATTGTTTTAACCAGATCTATTGCAAAATGGCTTACACCAATCACTACCGGTATAATCCAGTAGTTCCATCGAGCAACGAAAACGTATGCCAAAGCTGCCTGAACCAAGGAATGAAGAACGGGGGCTTTGTATTTTGCTTTGGAATTGTTTGAGAATTTATCTACACACACATTCTGTCACTCTGGAGAAGAAAATCTCCAGTCAGATGTGCCGCAATAAGTTTTATGAGTATGATTGTATTCATCCGAGTCGTTCCTTAATCAGTTCCTCAAATCTGTTGATATACAAATTTATTAAATCTTCCTTACCTGCTCTCAGTGCCTTGTCAACCATCTGCCGAGTAATTCCGAGTATACTCCCTATTTCGGCATGAGTGAGACTGGTAGTCAAGCTTTGAAAAATGACTCGGCTTTGGCTCTGGGTCCATCCGGAAATGATGTCGTCGGCAAAAGCAGTCGAGACTCGCAACTCTTTGTTTACCTCTTTCCAAGGCGTTTCTATTGTAAGCCGATACTTACCAATGGAATCAAGCCTCCTGCCGGAGGAACGATACGCCTCGCCGTCACTCGTTGCAATAGTGCTATTTTCAAATTCCACAGTTCCGACACCAATTGCCATGCGGGCATCCCATTGGCGGTTGTGCTCGGCAAACTTAAAGGAACGGATATGGGCGCGTATGGCGAGCGCAACCTTTAATGAATCAATGGGGTCCAAAACCCTAATCTGAAAGCTGTCCCCACGAAAAATTTCTAAATCGATTTTTGTAAATGTCGACAGCAATTCCGGTAGGGATTGCAGCATAAGCAACATTGATTTGCGCTCCTCTGTAGCCATTTTTGTGGAATCCACAATATCGCCAGTTATTATCGCTCCAATTTTCATATTCTTAAATTTTGTGTAAATATAAGCATTTCCACTGAAATGGGCAACTAAAATAGGTTGCATTTATCATTCGCAACCATAAAAAGTTGCTTAGCTCCCTTAAAAGTTCCGATTGGGCAATCTATATTCCCACTAATATTTGTTGGATCGGATTATATACAAACAATAGCAGATTTTGCTGCCCAAATACAAACAAATTTTACCATCTGAGGCGATAAAACACCACTATATAGTATAAAAATATCAGCCCTACAAACAAATTTCCATTGTTTATATGGCTGATTATTAGATTGTTGATTGTGTAAATCGATGCTTAGTACTCGTTCTCGTTGAAAAGAGCTGGAGCACTTGATTGTCAGCGTTTTATGCCATTTTACCGTTTAGCGCACAAACAAACTTTGCTATAAAAGGCGATAAAACGCTACTGCTCTCCGTTTTTTATTCCTTCTTTATTGATGGGCTCTAATTGCATCAATCTGTATCGGTCTTTTATACGCCAATGATTAAGTACGAACTTTTCAAGTCGGAGCTTATCCTTTTCTGTAAACCAGCTGAATTCCCATTTGCAATCCTGAGGCGTATTCTTCTCAATCCAATCAATGTAGTCTTCATCGACTGGGGAAAGCGAAAGCCCATAGACATGAACAAATTCCACTTGTGAAAGTATATTCGGTAAGTCTCGATGCTTAAAGATATACTCAAATGGATTCTTTTGATACCGAGACAACTCCATGCAGGTCTGATCTACATCAATTCCATCATTTGTTTCTCCATGAAGATATTTATTATGTCCAAATATCAACCTATCGTGTTTAGATGCTCTCCCATGGATATGTAACACCCTTTCATCGGGAATCTCATACAGCCACTCAAGAGTATCAGTATAATTGAAATTGATATAGTATGAATCATCTTTTTCAATATGAGTGTATATGGGGTCGGTAATCATTTTTTGGCAATCATCAACCCATCTCTCAAAACAATATTGCAAAATATCTAATAATCCCCGGAGCCGATTTGCACATGGAGACTCATAATGAAGATTCGGATGTGATTCGTTAAATTGTTGTTGTATTCTCCGTTCTTCAATTTGTCGAATGATTTCTTCTTTAGATTTCTCAGGTGGCGTAAAATTACTGACAAACTGGTGTACGTTAAGTTCTCCAAGATTCACTTCAAAATCATTCCACCATTCGCCATCCATGTTATAAGCAGCTTTCATATTTTCATATACAAAAACATATTCGCGCTCAAGCCATCCCTTAAAATTCGCATAGCTTGTATGAAGGCCCGTAAAAATGTCGAAGCCGTTCCCAATGATATAAAGGTGCTTCATTTATTCTTCCAAGAAGTGCAAATAAATTATTTTAGGTTTTACAATTAAGGGAGGAGATCTCCATATTCAGTATGATATTTGTCTTTTAGTTATTGTCTACCCGCTTGTCAAGTAATGGTTTATCTGAGGTTGATGATGCCATAATTGTTGCCGATATTTAGATTTGTGTTTCCATTCTGAGCAACATAAGGTGAAGTGCCGTTGATATCCGTAAGATTGTTTGTCTGCAGGTTTGTGCCTGCTTTTTCGGTTGCAAACGATTCCTTAATCTGATCCATCAGGTATTGTGCGTTATCCTTAGTCAAAGTCATCATGTCAAGACTATTGATATCGTGAATATAAGTCCAGACGTTATTTATGTTGTCTATGATGTCGTTGATGTCAGCGAGTTCTCGTTGAAGCAGTTCAATGCTTCCGGTTTCCTTAGCAAGTAATGCGCATTTTTTTGATCGTTCATTTGTCCAGTATGCTTTAGACTTGAGCAAACCTTCTGAATCCCGAGGATATTTTTCTATGTCTATTATCGGGAACACTCGTTCCTTGACATTCTTATTTTTCCATATTTGCGTGAGTTCGTACATGCAGTGAGGCGATTCCAAATAGTCGTCTGTAATGACTACTATTATTCTCGCGCCTTGACCTATTTCTTCCTCGTATTTGCGGATACTATCGCGATATCCCACATGTTCCTTGTCAATGGAATAATTGATATGATTAGTTACCAGGCCATTGATAATCGCCTGAATACGGCTGTCGGTAGCTTCATTGTGCTTGTAGCTGACGTAAACTATTTTATTCATAAAGGTTAAATTGATTCTTTTTACCATGGAGTTATTGTATGAGTCGTGGATGCATATAGCCGCAATTGAACCTCTGAGGGGAATGAGAGCGTTATAAAGAGCTCTCATTCCGCCCTGATGCATCGGAAAGTAATCATTGGCCTCGAAATGAAGCAATATTCTGCGCTTTTTCCCCAACATTGCAAAGATATTGACTAAAGCATCCTCTTCTTGTTGATGCTTAGCAAGAAAAATGCCAAAGTCAATATTCTGGAAGGCGCCGCTGTCGTTGAGTATCTGCAATAAAGATTTACTCCATGAATTGATGCTGACTGGTATATATTGAATACCCTCATTGTTACAGTATTCTTCAACATGAGCATTACTTAGGATGGAATCAATCATGAAGATTCCCCCTTGACGCCATAGCAGTTCGAGTGACTGACGAAGAGTTAAGTATGTCTTGCCGTCAATCATTGTCGAGCTGATGGATGAATTTTTTTATGTTGGCAAAGCCGTGGTTCTGCTCGATTACTTTATCAAGAATATCCATGGCCTGTTCTAATTCGGGGCGCATTTCGGGATCGTCATATTTGCGGATGCTGTTATAAGTCTTTAGCACAACATCAGTTACGGCTTCAATAGCACGGGTATTGGACGGTACCACGGCGGCACATCGGGTTATGCATTCCAGCGTAAGCTCGGGATTAATAGCCGCTAATTTATTGAGGAAAGCAAGATATCCCTCGCATTGCAGGAGAACCATCTTTGAGCCTGCATATTTCCTGACCATTTCCCACGCAGCATTCTTTTTTGCCGGCAGATGCCGGAACAACGTATCAAAGCTCTGTGCTAATTCAGTCGATGGCTCATCGACATCTACAAACTGCAAAATGTAATCAATGGCCGTAGCTTCATACATGTTCTGCTGCACGAAGAATGTAATCAGTGCCACCTGAGCATCAATATTCTTAACGGCCCTGTCTAGAATGTCTTTCGCCATCTTGTTCTGATGGCGGTACCACGCGAGCCATAATATTACCGATGCTGTCTTACGACCGCCAGATGTTGTTATTGCATGCTCAAAATAGTCAATCAGCTCATCTATAGCATAATTAATATAGTAGAGCAATGGATTCAGATTATGTAGCGGCATCGCCATCAGTCTTGGGTCATAGTCCGCTGTGAGAACTTTGAATAGCTTCACACTACGGTTTTTGTCGATATTATTGAGCAACGCGAAATTCAGTAGAATTGCGGCACGAGTTGTTACGTTGGCAGTTGGCGATATTTGTTCAAGAATATCAAATATCCTTGACGAATATTGCGGATATTGCTGACACTCTACAAGATTATAGGCAGCGTGACCACGTGTGCGGTTTATTGCGTCTATTTCAATACGACCTTCATTTAGGTTTGTAGCATCGTTGCGGTCATCCTTCTCACATACAACGCGGCAAAGGAAATCAAAAAAGACCTGCGGTAAAACTTTATTGGGAATTCTATCCGTAAAAGCGAAGAGTAGTGAATGAACGGTAAAATTACGGTCGGTGCGCTCAAGATTATTCCCAATCCATTTTACAATTTCAATCATTACTTGCTCTGCGAGATCTAACCGTTCAGCATCGAGTAGGCCATGCAACCCAGCTATAGGGTAATCCATCATAATGTCATCGTCGTCTATAATATCAATAATAAACTTGAAGAACTTGTCCGGATTATGTGTGACTTCATTCTTGAATACATTTGCCTGCCCGGTAAGAGTTGGAGTCTCAAAATCTATGTGATTGTTCGTATTGTATGTCTGCATCGATGTGCGCCAGGCATCGAGCGACATATGCGTAATGGCTGATTGCTCTAACGACTGCCAACCGCAGAATGTCTGCATTGAACAGGGTCGGTGGTTATCCAGACTCTTGAATTTTCTGCGCAGTCTACCCAATTCATGGAAGGCTTCTAACGAGATCTTCTTAAGTATGTTCTCATCAATTGCATTAAGCAAAGTGCCCCGATGCAGACCTTCATATGTGAGTGGATTCCCATATTCAAGTCGATTTTTCAAATTCTTCTCATAGCATATTTTGGTGTCCATTGGGTTATTGACCTTCATGATAGCATTGACAACCGCCTTCTGATGCGCCGCATCGAACTCAGGGAATGTAACTCTCAGCACATTGCAAATGCCATATTCTACCCAGGAAGTTGTGTCGTTGATGAATTCACTGTTTATGAGCGTATCGTATGCTATATCTTTGAACAAACTCGGATTATCAGCGAGAACACAAAGCCCGGCATATACCATCGGCTCAATCCTGGAGTCGATGAGAATATGCAGATATGTTGTGATATCTTCGCCGACATCGAGTCGTCGTTTCAATGTATTTATGATGTGGTTGAAGAGGAAATCCGGCAGTTCATAATCCATGTCCGGATTTAAATTACGGACATACTCGTGGAATAGCTTGCTTGTTTTAACATCCCGCAGTTGCACTTCCCATGCCGTGTCTTCCGAGATACAATTGAGAGCTTCAATGCACATGGACAGAGCCGTATCGGGTTTACTTTGCTCGAGCAGCTTGAATACTTCATTGAGTTCATGGTCAGCACCGAAATGCGAAGTATATTGTGATTTGCGGTTTGCCACAATCAGCCTGATGGCTTTGACCATCTCAGCGGCAACAAAATCGGGATATTCACTGACCATGTTTGCCAATAGTGACGCGTATATCTTATCGGGATAGCGTTTTACTAGTTCAGTGTAGAATGCATAGGTCTTGACGGGAGGAGACGTGATGTTCCGGAAATATAGCTGCGACATTACTGCTTCTATCTCATCTTCGCTACAGACATTCAGCAACTCTCTCATGGCGCTGAAAAAATAGTCGGAATAATTAAATTCTAATGCGCTAAGATTGTCGAGAAACGCAGCGCGGTAGGCTTTCGGGCTTGCACTCCATTCATCATATTTCTGAAGTGCCGACAACACTACATCCGCCCATTCCGGCGTATTAACAGCTTTAAGAGCCACCATTCCTAACGAGTTTTCCGTTGAGAGTATTATTTCGACAAGCCTTTTCTCGGCAGGTTTGGGATTGGGTTGGTAGAAAAGTCCAGACAGTGCAAGTGATTTAAGATGGAAACGGATTGAAGGCTTTCCGTCTGCGCCCACATCAAATAAAATCTTCTTCAGGGTGAAGACATAGTCACTGTGGTCGTGTGTGCGCAGATAGGTCATTACAGAATTAACCTGCGAACGCACAAAGAGGCCCTGATGCTTACCCTGAAGTTCATCAATAATCTGCTTGTGGGTGTCACAGAACCTGCGGGCATAGGCATAATCGAACCATGTCTGGTGGGTGAATTGTAGTTGATGTTCCGATTTACGCAGAAACCCTTCGGTACATAGATAGCTAACCTCATTTGAATATTTTGATTCTATTCGTGCGGAAGGGATGCTGATTTTCTGTTCGGCATGCATCGCATCCACAACCATATCGATACAAGCCAAAAGCCTATTACTGTCGGTGTTGTGACTCTTGGCCTTCATGATGTGCTCGTCCCAGAGGACATCATATAGAGAATTGAAGTTGAGCGAGGCTGGTTCTGACCCACAGGGTAGATTCAGCGATTTGACTTTCAGAAAAGCCTCCAGCATCTGGGGGGTGCCCAAAGCCTCAAGGTCCTGTGCGCTCATCTCTGACGGCACACCATTCTGTAGGAGCACCTGCTTCACTTCGTCGGCACTGAACCGATTGATATGCCATTTCTCAGCACCGAACGAATAAGAATATATGGAGCTGAGAGTGCTGTCGTACTCAAGGTCAAACTCGCGGCATGACACCAATACTCTGACGTTTGATATACGGCTGATATCTTTAATGAATGTTGCAATCGATGACAGCGGCGAACGGTCGGACGATAGCGACAGTGACAGAGCGTCAATCTGGTCGACTATTACCACCACTCGTTTCTTCACCGCCGCACACCGCCGCACGGCTTCTACCAAACTAATGTGGATGCGCATCTTGTTCTCAATGTCGGAAATATCGTCAAACTTCACCAAATCAACTTTGAAACCCCATACTACATAATCCTGATGATTCTTAAGACGATTATATACAACATTTGTCAGTGCAGTCTTGCCTATGCCGGGCGCTCCTACAATAAACCCCACTCGTTTGGGTCCCTCCTTATCGGCTGCAGCTTCAATCCAATTGATAATCTGCTCTTCTTCTTTCCGTTTTATTTCCGGCTTGATAGAGGGGAACTCATGCTTCAGTGGCGACATGTCATTAAAAGCCTTCTCTATATCCTCGACATGGGACTCCTTAGGAATATTGACATTGATAATGCCACAGTTCTGGTTCACATATACAGCTACCCCTGAATCCTGCTTCACTGCGGGAATGAGATTCTTCGGTTCCAATAATTTTTCCAATCCATCGGAAATAGTCTTCTGACCAGCAAACAGCTTATCCTGACCTGCTAAGAGTTGCTGATTATTATCGTGGATCTCACCTAAAGAAGAGAGTACCGACTCTTTAAGCAACCTTTGAGCATCATCAAACTTGCAGTTCAGAATATCGGTCTTGGTTTCAATAATAAAGTCATAACAAATCTGATCATTGCGTAATTCATCAATCCATAGCCTGAGCAATTCGCCAAGCTTCGGGTTGATTCCTTTTGCTGGATTTTTGAAATACTTTTCGAGAGCTAAGAAATGCTCAAGCTCCTTAATCTTGACACCATCCTTGATATCTTCGGCTACATCCCACCGGTCCACGGCCTTGCGGAAGCATACATTAATACGCTTTTCAAGCGATTGATTATCCATAACGCGGTCGATCACCGAATTACCTAAACCGGCAATCAGCGAGATCACAAAACTTGAAGCAATACCACTAAAATCCATAATAATCTTTATGAAGAGAAATAAGTTCGGGATGATGCCATTGACGAACAATCTATTTGTAATGTCGTCAACTTAATACAAAATTACTAAATTATTTTGGATTAATCACTACTTCGTGAGAGTCAGCATATAACCATAGGAGCGTTGATTGACAATGGTAATACTTGGGTCATGGCGTAGCAGTTGGCGCAGCTTATGAATATAACCGTGCAAGGAATTGCGATTACTGAGGTCATCGCGTTGCCATATTGCAGTCATCATTGCAGAAGCATCTACGGTCATACCGATATTGGCGGCAAGCAATTCCAATAATCGTGCCTCGATATAGGACAGCAAAGTTTCTCTATTATCAATAGAGAGACTTTGTGTTGTCGAGTCAAATATGTACCGCCCGATACGATATATTGAAACCGGAGATTTTGAAGCAGAACGCAGCAGAGCCTTTATGCGCACCATGAGTTCGCGCAGTTCAAATGGCTTTCTGAGATAATCGTTTGCTCCAAGGTCAAATCCGCGCTCCACATCGTCTATACCACTTTTCGCGGTCAGAAAAATTATGGGTATATCGGCTGACTTGCGGCGTATCAGCCGGGCCATCTCGAAACCGTCCATCTTCGGCATCATTATATCGGCTATGACGAGGTCGGCGCCTTCGGTGGTAAACTTATTCAACCCGGAAGCTCCGTCTCTTGCCACAACGACTTCGTAGCCTTCTGAACGCAGGGTGTCCGCTACTATGGGCCATATCAGGCTCATCTTCCACCAAAAGTATTTTATTCTTCATGGCTCGATAATTTTATTGTGAATGTGGTGCTTCGACCTTCTTTGCTCTCCGCTTTTATGGTATATCCTATTTTACCGAGTATCTGCCGTGCATAGTAAAGACCGATGCCGTAACCCCGCACATTCTGTACGCTGCCGTGCGGCACACGATAAAAACGGTCAAAGATATATGGCAGCGACTTTGACGGAATGCCAATCCCGTTGTCGCTGATTGTCATTAAATTATTCGTGCAGGTAATCTGTATATCCACGCTGTCCCCTGAATATTTGATCGAGTTGTCGATAAGGGTATTGAGAACATTTATAAAATGTGTTTTATCGGCACGTACTTTAAGAGAATCCTGCCCAGTTACCGATATTCTGACAGGCTTCTCCTGGCGGAGCCTTTGTGAAGCTACCACTTCATTGACGAGAGGAAGCAAATCAAAATCCTCAATGTTCAGCTTCATGGATTTTCTTCTTTCCATGCTCATTGAAAGTATGCCCTCCACGAGTTCCTGAAGTCGGCGTAACTGTTTCATGGCGATGTTGAGATATGATACGCGTTTTTCTTCATCATTAGCCGCATCAAAGTTAAGCATGGAATCGTTGGCTGCGTATGCCACAGCTATCGGAGTCTTCAGCTCGTGGGTCATATTGTTGATGAAATCGTCTTTCATCTCCTCGATTGTCCGCATACGGCGGATTGTGTGCAACAGATACCAAAAACCCGTGGCAAAGAGCAAGACAAGAATAAAAGTAGTTATGATTATTCCGCGCATCTTATTAAATACCTGTTCTGTCAACGGGGATAGATATGCACGGTAGATAAATCCGTTCAATGGCAAATCAAAAGTATCGAAACCATCTCGTGTTTTAACTCCGGGATTATCAACCAAGATATTTCCAAGCGTATCACAAATTTCTACATGGACGTATTCAGGATTGATTTTTCGAGCCGCGAGATGCGTTCTTAACAGACTGTCTATGACATTAAGGTTTATTTTCGACCTTATATCCATATCAGAATGCATTTGCCGACTCATCTCCCTAATAATATAATTGCCGGTGGCATTATTCACATCTATTATGTTTTCCGATATTCGGCTGTCAAGTCGGGCCAATGAATCGCGGTTATATTGAGCCACATCGACAAGATACAGGGTCTGGGCATCTTTCCCTTTGGTATTGGCCAATGTCCTTAGCCACAATTCATTCACATCCATGTCCAGCATGGCTGAATGGACATCCCGCCGCACGTCATGTTCTATTGATTGATACAGCGTAGCAAGATAAAATATATTCAAGGCAAATACTATAAGTATCGCCGATATGGTTATTGATGTTATTGTCTTAAAGAGTTTCATACTACAAAATTAGCTATTATCCTTTAATCAGCAGTATCAGTTAAGACTAAATAAGGGAGTTTCTTTGTTCAGAAGGCTTTTCCGGCACTAACTTTGCACTCAAAAACATGGCAATGGCTGTAAAGAGAATAATATTGATCGCTCTGATAATTCTGTCGGTTTGTCTCAATGTATCGGCAGAGTCCATTCTGACAGGTACTGTCACGAATGGACGCCAAGTGCCGTTTGATTTTGTCAGTGTAACCGCATCTCCCTATCATTCACCTAAGAACATTATTGCATCAGCTTTCACTGATGACAAAGGAGAGTTTTCATTATCTGTTAGCTGCGATTGCGACAGCATTATATTACAGGCATCCGGCATGGAAATCGCACAGACTAAATTGATTGTGCCAAACCACTCCGGCAGATACGATATTATAGCCGAGGAAAGAGCCGTAGAACTTAAAGAGGTTGTTGTTAAAGCTAAAAAGATTTATTCGCAAGGAGATACAATCAATTATAATGTAGCTTCTTTCCTCTCACAGACCGACCAGTCTATTGCAGACGTGTTGAAAAAGATGCCGGGTATATCGGTGTCAGATGCCGGACAAATCTCTTATCAAGGTAAGCCTATTAAAAATCTGTATATCGAAGGACTTGACCTTATGAAAGGTCATTACGGCATAGCCACGAACAACATCGACCCCAACAACATCGCAACAGTGCAGGTGCTCGAAAACCATCAGGACATCAAGGCGCTCAAAGGGCTACGCCCGGAGGAACGGGCATCTATCAACCTGCGGCTAAAAGAGGGTGTCAAAGGTGTGTTCAATCTCATTGCCACACTCGGAGGCGGCTATGGAGATGAGGGATTGTGGAACAATTCGGCAATCGCTACATATTTCCGGCGTAATAGCCAGTTCCTTGCCACTTATAAGGGAAACAATACAGGCGAAGATCTTTCGCAGGAGCTTTATTCCTTCGACAACGATTATTCGCGCACAAGCAATATCTCGTCAATCTCCATGCCGTCGACTCCAGGCATTGACAAACGGTTCTATTACTTCAACCGTTCCCACAATGCCACTTTCAATAATGTATATCGTGTAGGTAAGTCGGGAGAGTTCGGTATAAACGCCGCTTATCTTAACGACCGCGACACCCGTCGCAGCAGTTCATCGACCACAAATTTTCTTCCTGACGGAAGTCAGAACATTGTGAATGAGATCATGCAAGGCACCGCCCGTATGCTGAAGGCATACGGAGACCTTACATATCTGAACAACGGCGATGAAAATTATCTGAAGGAACAACTGAAATTCGACTGGAGCACGACTGACGCAAACAGCCGTATTCTTGCAGGAGACGATGACATAGCGCAGATTGGGAAAACTGACACATACAGACTGCTCAACAAATTCCACATGACGCACCGTAATTCGGAGGACCGTGGATTTGAGATTTCATCACTTGTCAACATGGAGAAACGGCCACACAGCCTTTCCGTCACCCCGAATCTGTTCCCGGAAATGATAACGGGCGATATGCTGTATCAGCACGTCGATTTCCGCAATATATCCACTGAAAACAGCGCAGGATTATTGTCGGCTCTTAAAGTCGGTAACTTCACCCTACACCCTTCGGCAATCGTCAACTATCAGCACAACGCCCTCGAAAGCCGCCTTGATGCGATGCGCAATGACCTTGCGCTTGATTATCTCGATGCCGGCCTCGGAGCCGAGATAATGTTCACTACCCGGAAATTTCATGCTTCGCTCTATTTGCCGATGAAATACAGATTATTCCGGCTTAACAACAGGCTTGACGGTATAATTACCGATAAAAACCGTTTCCGCGTGGAGCCGTCATTAAATCTGACCTATAAAATCAACAGCAGCCATAATCTTAACGCTTCCGCCGCGCTCAATTATATGACTCCATCCATTGAGACATTATATTCAGGTTACATTCTGACGTCTTACCGTCAACTGTCAGCCTACGATGTTGCCGGTCTTTACGAGGGCATGAATCAGCACTATGCGCTGAAATATGATTTCAAAAATATTCTTACAATGAGTTTCGCTGGAGCTGAAGTCGCATGGTTCAGGCAGTCGCCCGATGTTCTTTACGGTTCCTACTATGATGGCATTGTGCAACATACCATAAGCCGCCGCACATCGGAGAACAGCGATATGCTGTCGGCAAAGGTTCATGCGAGTCAGGGATTCGACTGGCGCCGTCTTAAAATCGGAGCCTCGTTTACATACTCCTATTATGACAGTCCTCTGCTTGTTCAGGACGCGGTGGTACGCTATACTGGCAATAGCTTAGGTGTCAACGCCGACGTTAGCCTTACACCGTTCAAATGGCTTTCGGTATCGTATCAAGGAATTTATTCCCAATCCGCAACGCAACAGAAAGGACATGAGCGGTTCCCGTGGCTACGCACAGTAACCAATAAGGGTACTCTTGATTTTACAATTCCCGGAGGTGTTATTCTGACGACTTCGCTTTACCATTATTACAACAACTTCAACGACGGCGACCGTTCATTCCTCCTTCTCAATGCCGAGGCGAAGTACACCATAAAGCGTTTCAGCTTTACGCTGTCGTGCGACAATCTGCTCAACCGAAAGTCGTATGTATATTCCAGCCTGTTGGCTCTTACCGAGTCAAGAGCCAACTACAACATTCGACCACGAAGTGTGTTACTCAAAATACGATTCAGAATATTCTAAGCACAAACATTATGAAAATGTTATTTCTACTCTTTTGTTTCCTCCTTTCTATGGATGGATTGGCTCAGGAAACCACATCCCGCATTATTGACAAGGCAACCCCGGTCGATACTGCACGGTTCAATATTACCTACTCATTGAAATATAAGTTTCATCCCGATATACGCGATTACTATGATGATGTCAGAGTGGTTCAGATCGGAAAACATTGCATTAAGGATTACAGCGACATTATTAACCACTTTGACTCATTGGCAACCGAGCAGATTCGACGTGGAGCGGACTCATACTCAAATGTCTCGGGCAATCCGTGGCCTCTGGAAATAGTCCGACCCGTTCGCGGTACAACAGCGAATATGAAATATCGGCTCTCTATCTCTCCGTTCCTGATATATTCTGATTCCGTTCCTTCTTTAAAATGGAATTTCAGCAGTGAAGATAACGACACAATTTTAGGTTACGAATGTCAGAAAGCGACCTGCGAATTTGCCGGAAGACAATATACGGCGTGGTATGCAGCCGAAATACCGTTGCCATTCGGCCCCTATAAATTCGGAGGTCTGCCCGGTCTTATTCTCAAAATCGAGGACGGAGAAAAGCAATTTGTTTGGGAGGCGATAGGGGTTCAGCGGTCCGATGCTCCTATTATGGAATATACTTACCAAGACAACAATGACAAACGTTGCTCTGTCTCGGAGGTCGAAAAAACTCTCGCCAGATATTTCGATTCACCCGTCGGCTTCTTGATTGCTTCCATGGGAGGTGATAGCGGGAAAGTTCATATTATTGGGAAAGACGGTAAACGGATGAACAATAGCGATGCTGTCAGACAATCCATTCCATACAAACCTCTTGAACTAAAATGAAACACATCCTGATATTATGTGCTTTGGCTTTTGCCTCATGCATAGGCGCAAAGACTGCACCCATATCCACTGCCAGTATTGAGATAAAGGGAGAACCACTTCCGGCAATACGCCATATGATTGACATGAAAATGTCAGGAGATACATTATTATTTGTCTTTGAAGGCAATGACGGCTACGGACAGCGTTTTCTACGGCGTGCGGTTGTTGATACGTTACGAAATACTTTCTATGTAAGTTCAGATATGGGACGGCGGGAAAACGGTTATTATACGTCGTATATGCCGTATCCATTTATTGCTGATAACGGAACGATTGGTGTAATCAGTCAGGATGACTGTGAAATTTACACCGTTGTAAATGACACTTCATTTGTCAGAGCGCAGAAGTATATTATAGATGAGACCTATTCAATGCCTTTTGCGCTTTCCCGATATGTGCAGGACATTTTTATGACGGAACCGGATAAATACGTTTTCATCGGCAGAGAGCCAAATGGAGGTCGCCAGGTTGCCATGTCTGTTGATTTTAATACATCAAGAATTGATTCCATTCGGCAAATCAGCATCTCTTCGAAATTGCAGGCATGGATGCCTAATGTCGGAGAAATGGCATATTCAGACAAATATAATCGGCTTGCTTTTGCCTATAAACTTCATCCGGTTATTGATATATTCGACACTGACGGCAAAATTATCAATTCAGTAAAAATAGGCAATGAGACCTTCGACCCGGCGACGCTCGATGAAGCTGACTTCGAAGATTTGAACCCGTTGCATACAGTAGATATTACATATACCCATGATTATATTTACGCCTTGTATTGGGGCTACCAGTTCGCAGATGCCAAGATTAAAAAGCCGATTATTCTTAAAATAGACTGGGCCGGTAACGTAATTTCCCGATACTCCGGTCTCACAACATCGCTCAGCCGAATTGCGGCAGTTGATGACTCGATTATCATTGGTTGGAATGGCAATGAATTTGTTATAATCACACTCTGAAAAATTCGGGAGTTGCGGCACCGCCGCCGGGCTGTCGTGCATCGAGCCTAAGGTCTCGACCGAAAGGCATCCATCCCTTGGATTGATTGCGTATAATTGATTGTTTCGGCTTCCTCGAAACGTTGGAAGTTCCACTCTTACGGTTGACTGAATGACAGGCTGTCCCAAAGGGAGACTACCTATTACGGACAATGGAATCATTACTTAGTGGGGGTGCTACCGGATAGCACTCCCTCAATCGGCTCATTATCTGAGGGGGGCATCATTTCTATGCCCTAATCAACCATAAAATGCTGATTTCGAGAGGGGGTCTGCAGAATACCGCCCCCTTCTATTTGAATCTTGAATGAGTGAGGTCAAGTCGTTCTTACCCGCGGAATCTCTTCACCGCCTGCCGCTCATGCCGCGCCTGGGAGAGGACGGGGTTAGCATCCTATGGGCTTGCATCATGCAGCGGTAGGCGAAACGGCGGTCATCTTCTTTCGGGTCACGACCCCATGGTAGGTCGGAAGAGGTGCCTCCGCCACCGCAGGACTGAGCGAACTGGGTTGCGCCATCAAGATAACCCATGAAGAGATACATTGCGCATTTCAGAATATCGTTTGGCTGTTCAGCTATTGCGGTGAGAAATTCACCATCTAACTCCGATTTCAAAACCGGAGGCATTGCGTTTAGAAGTGTCCGCATATCGACCACCATCCTGGCGAAGACGGCATCTGTCAGCCTCATGCGTATCTGTTCCTGACGCTTGTCGGTCAGCCTCAAGTAATCTTCCTGGGCCTTTTCCCGCTCCTCATTAAGTGAGTCGAGGTTTTCTCTGAGCTGTTCGAGTTGCCGGTCAGCGGTCTTTAGTTTGAGGCGTTTATCAGCGAGTTGCTTTCCGGTTGAATCGTATTGTTTCTTGAGATCGGCAATGCGGCGGTTCAGTTCGGAAACATCTCCGGCGCCGCTCTCGATGTCAGCTTCAAGCTGCGCTGTCTCGGCTGTCAGATCTGTCTGTTTTTTCTCAAGATTGGCACTCATGGTCGTGAGACCTTTGACCCGCTTTTCCGCCAACTTAATCTGTTCTTCAAGCTGGGTCAGCTGATCGGACTTGTCGCTTATCAGAGTTTCGAGACGTGTATTCTCGCGGTGAAGATCACGGTTATATTCGGCAGTTGAGCGATGGCGTGCGCCGGTCTCGCGTATGTCATCGCCTCGGTCAAGACCGTATTTGCGGTTCACTTCGGCAAGTCTGGTATGCAAATCCCTCATGTGTCGTTGTGCCTCACTCTTGGTTTTGCCTCCGATTACCTCCTTTGAGCAGAGTCGTCCGTCGGCGGTCAGGGGCACGAACACGCAGTGCGCATGTGGTCCTGTCTCGTCAAGATGGACGATAAAAGAGGCTATGTTCTTCTCTCCGAATTCACGGCATACGAAACCATACACATCCTTCGCCCATTGCTCGATTTCCGGTTGCCTAATCAGATGCCCGTTTGATTCCTCATGCTCGTGGAAATCCTGACCGCCGAAAGCCATCTCGCGCATCCGCTCACGGTTGCCGCCGAATACGACCATGACTGCACGGTTAGAGATGGCAGTCACGCGGGCATCCTTACGGAGATGCGTCTTGATTATCTCATCGACCTTATCCCCGATACGCCTGGATTTGTCAACGGCGGTTATCACGCCTCCGGGTCCGACCTGGAAGTTCAAGGCGGTTCGGGAGCGGTCATAGTTATGGTCGGGGTCTTTGGCTTTACGCTCGAAAAGCTCATCGTTCCAATTGCGCTGGTGCTCGTTGCTGACATTGGCATCGACTGATTTGACGGACTTGAAATCCATCATCTGTTTTGGTGAAGACATATTAATATTGGTACTATTGGTTATGGATTGATTGGAATTGATTATATAACAGGGGTGCTTGCACGGTCAGTCTCCGCATCGGAGCCGCCAATCTTCGCTTGAAGGTGTATTAGGCTATACTTACCAAGTGTTATTGCAAGCAATCTTACCTTAGCTTTCCGGATACTCGTTCCCCATACTCATATAGCAGGTCTGACTATCGGAAGACAAGGTTTGAATAAAATTAAAAGCGGCAAAATTTTGATGAAATGATGAAAGCGTGTGTAACTCGCAGTATTACAGTCTAATCCAACTCATCACAAGATGATTTTTAATGAAAGGGAAAGAATAGGAGGCTTCTCAACGACTTCTCAACAACTGAAAAGACCTTTGATGAGAGCCTACTGCGCTATAACTTGCTGATCTTCTTCCCTTTCTTTAATTTATTCATCAATTCATCAGAATAGAGATAAATTCAAAATAAAATTTTTGGTGACGGTGTAGTATCGCCCGACGGAGGTCTTGGCGGTGTACTTGGCGGGAGGAATCCCCATGGAATAGAAGCGGTATGTAAGGGAGTTCGACGCCGGTTTGAGATGCCAGCAGATCTGCAGCAACCGACGTATCTCGCTCGTCTCGGCACGGACGTTGCGGTAACTGAGCAGTGTGGCGATTTCGCTGACCACAAAGGAGACAGAGGCGTCGCCTGTATTGTCCATAATGTCCATCAGCAATTCGGCAACCTCGTACTCAATCTTGGAGCGGTTTGCTGTGACGATGCGGTTGAGGGCTGCCGTGCGCAGTCTTTCCGGACTGAACCACATTCTGTTTTCACATTTCACCGACAGTTCTCTCTGCATGAGGAAGTGGAGAAACGCGGGAATCTGTGCCGCAAGCTTATCCATATAGAAAGGATCGTCTGTTGTCAGAGTGTTGACCTTGCGAACCCAATAACGCACCTCCTCGCGGTCGATTACAAGAGGAAAATGCTCATTGTTGGAGCAGAGGACGAACTTGCCGAAGAAGGCAATCTCGTTCCTGTCCTTACCCTTGGACTCCATCTTGTAGGACTTCGCCGTGCTGAGGTTCTTCAATCGCTCTGAGTCCTCACGGCGAGACAGGAGCACTTCGTCAACCATGATGAGCAGCTTCCCCGCCCAGTCGGAATTGAATTTGCTGCGGAAGTCCTCGTTGGTGTTGAAAGTGGCGTTATCCTGAAAGATAGCCTTGAGGAAGTTGAGAAATGTAGTCTTGCCGGTGTTCCTCTGTTCCGAAACGAGTATCAATATAGGCAGCTTCTGAAGCGGCATCTGATACAGCAACTGGATGTAGTCAAGGCCATACTCGTAATGCTCCTCAAAGATGTGGCGAAGCAGACTTTCGATTGCGTCCCAGTTGCCGGGTGCCGGTATGTGGGTGATAGGTTCATAGACATTGTAGGCGTTGCCGATTATCTTTCGGTAATCGGTATGACTCGGAACAGTGCAGAAGCAGTCGTACTTCGGCACCTTATCCAGATATTTCTTGCCTCGGTCCGCCTTGATGATCGAATCCTTCCAATAGGCAAGATACTTACAGGAGGTTCCGTTCGCTTGTGGCCGCATCACCTCTCGGTAGTAATCCGTGCCTACCCGGATATAAGGGCAATCCTCTTCATCATCGGCAGACACTTCGTCTGTTATATCGGTGTATTCCACGTCCCTTATATCAGGCTCATTATCCAATGCTGAATCATCACGGACGGCATCGCTGGCACAAGCATCCGGAGCGATTCCATGAGCGGCAATGATGGGGAGATTCTCATTTTCATTCATAGCGCACCTCCTTCCGCGAATGATGTCGAATTACGGATGGCGAATGCCTCATATTTGAAGCTTTTGAGAAACGAATCGACATCAGCCTGGGTGTACCAGTATTTGTCCCCATGACGGGAGTAGGAGAGAAAACCGTTATCCCGAAGGTTCTTGAGATAGCGGCTTTCGACACCGAGCAGCTTCATCAGTTCCTTGTTGGTGTAGATGCGGCACTCGGTTGAGGTATTGTTGCCGGAGGTGCTTCGTGTCTGCGGTTCCTCGAGCAAGTGGAGGATTCGCATGAGCATTTCCTCCGTAGTTTTAATTTTGAAGTTGTTTGGCATGTAAATTTTGAATTTCGGTATTGACGCTGCGGATTTCTCCGCCGTTGGTTTTCAAATCGGCTGCAAAAGTAAATGCCACAACGTCAAGATAGAAATAATCAAGGCAAAACACCCTGATATTTAGCATGGTATAACTAAATCATAAAATCGGCACTTGTTTTTGGCACTGATTACGAAGATTTACCCTTTAAGCAAGGGCATGAAAAAAGGAGGCTCGGCACCTCCTTTTGATATTATGATAGTTCTTGTGTTATAGTTTTGACAATAGCTCCGTGCCGGTCATTACATCCATTTTGGAGAATGCAAAGAGTTTCTTGCCGAGGTCTTTGAGAGAGTGTCCGATATGATAGACGTCCTCGTCGATTATGATGAAACGGTCGTGAGCCTTGTTGTAGTCGTGCAATGTTACACCGGGGTATTGGGCATTGTGGCGCGTTACATCCTGACGCAGTTGCTGTGAGATCCTGCCGTCGTAAATATCCACCGTCACGCCTTGCTTCCGTTTTGACAGCTGCACAAGCACTGAATCGTCAACATAACTGTCGATAATCACAATTCTATTATTAGCCTTTCGGATTAGATCAGCTACAAAAGCGTACGCATCAAAAATCTGACCGTCAAAGAATATGCCCTCTTTGGGAGGCAAGGATGTCCTGACAAAGAAATCAACATCTCTGCGAATGGCAGCTATTTTACCATCTTGTTCCAACAGGCGTCGATCTAACCGGTCGCTCATTTCAATCAATCTTTGGTTGATAGAATATCCCCGAAGTAGAAACTCCTTCAATACCTTATTGGCCCACTGGCGGAATAATGTGGCGTTTCGGCTATTAACTCTATAACCTACAGATAATATCGCATCAAGATTATAAAATTGGGTTTTATATATCTTACCGTCTGCGGCAGTATGTTCCAAAATGGAACGAACTGAATTTTCATCAAGTTCTCCAGACTTGAAGATATTGGAAAGGTGCTTGGTTATAGCAGGTCGCTTGGTGCCGAATAAATCGGCTATTTGCTGTTGTGTGAGCCATACGGTTTCATTCTCGAGGCGTACCTCAAGTTTCATTGTCTCATTTGGCTGATAGAGGACTATTTCGTTGGTTTCCATATGCAAAAATAGTGATTTTTATTGGATAATCATCTATCCTATTGACAATGAGTTTATATCTCCGGCGAGACGGGCGACTTCGGCAGATAGGGTCTCGGGCAGGAACTTGGCATAGACCTTTTCGGTTATGTCGGTACTCCCGTGGCCCAAAAGTCGGCTTACAACTGACATCGAGAGTCCTTTGTTGAGGGCAAAGACGGCAAACGTATGCCGGGCGGCGTGCATTGTCAAGGGGAATTTGAGCCCAAGAGACTCACCTACAACGGTCAGCGATTGGTTGATGCACTTCGTGGCGTTGTTGCGAGCTTTATAAAGAGCTTCGTCATCGTCAATATTCAAATCGTCCTTGACTAAATCGAATACATAACGGCAATTACCACGCTTTGCCTTCCAGATATTGAGAATTTCGATAGCCGGTTCAGTGAGGGGTATGATGTGCCGCTTGCCGGTTTTTATCATTACTTTGCGTAGCTCCTTGCGGTTGAAATCAATATTCGCCCATTGCAGCGTCATGACATCGACCACGCGCAGACCACAGGCATGGAATGCGAATAGGAACATCTCAAGAAATTCTTTGCGACGTGGTTCCCGACACTCATTATAATAGGAGATGAGCTTCCCCATTTCATCAAGGGTAAGACTTTTGCCGTCATACTCGGTATCCTCCGCCGAAAGGTGTATCTTGGGCACGATACGCATGTCCTGTATTCTGGCATTGATAGCAGCCGGAATTAGATTTACGTCGGCTGCGTACGCGCAAGCCTTCATAATAGGTGTCAAGGCATGGTTGATGGTGGCATCAGAGTTCTGTTTAACTAATCTACGCCATTTGATATATTCTTCAATAAGCTCGACCGTAATCTCGCTAACATAGAGACCATCCAGTTTATATGTCCCTTTGCCGGTTGCCCGGAGGAATGACTGAAATATGTTCATGCCGCTGATTCCGTTCTGATAACGGCTGCGACCTATGCGGTTGCGACTATAATCGGATTCAAGCCTTTCTAATGCAAGCTCAACGAAGTCTTTCCCTTTATCTTTACGAGTGACAGGTTTGTCGGAGAGTACATCGTTGATGACCTGTGCTGTGATCTGATTGGGATGATTCTGATTGTACTCGGCAAGAAGATTGTCGATTTTGGTAACTCGGGCGAGGAGCAATGCATTAGTGCGAGCTGATTCAGGTCCGTAGGATACTCGGACACCGCCTCTACCCTGATGAAGAGATTGGTTCCAATCACATTCCCGTACAAGTATATTGGTCGTCTTTCTGAATATTTGCCGATTCCACGTATATTCCAAAACGACGGTATAAGGTTTTGACTTGTCAGGATGTTTGCCTGCCCGAAGGCGATATTTTCCTAGAGGGTATTGTCTTTTCGGTCTGCCCATAATGGAGGAGATTAAGTGAATACTCACAAACGTCTACAAAGATAATGAATTTGAGACAAACAAACTAAGATTTTGACCGAAAATTTTGCATTTGAGGCAAACAAATTATGTTATAAAAGGCAATAAAAAGCAGCGAGACAAACAAATTAAAATTGCTTATCTCGCTGTTTATCAGGTTATTAATTTGTTGTGTATGCCTTAGTATTCATCCTCGTTGAAGAGGAAGTCTTCTTTGGAGGGGTAGTCGGGCCAGATGTCTTCGATGCATTCGTAGGTTTCGCCTTCATCTTCCATTTCCTGAAGATTTTCTATTACTTCGAGGGGTGCGCCGGAGCGCATTGCGTAGTCTATGAGTTCGTCTTTGGTTGCGGGCCAGGGTGCGTCTTCAAGTTTTGACGCTAATTCAAGTGTCCAATACATTGTATAACAAGTTTTTAAAGTTTTACTATATTGCGTTTCCTTATGGCATGGTGATAAGTGGTGCAAAAATAGTAAAATTTTTGAATATTAGGTAACTGTTCAAAATAAATTTGAACAGTTACCAGAAACTATTTTCCCGTGACTATTTTACAGGTATTTTGTCGATGCGGCGCTGGTGGCGTCCGCCTTCAAAGGGCGTTTCCAGGAAGGCGTCGACGATGGCGAGGGCGTCGACCGGATTGATGAAGCGCGCCGGCAGCACGAGCACGTTGGCGTCGTTGTGCTGACGTGCAAGCCGTGCCAGTTCGGGAGTCCAGCACAATGCCGCGCGTATGCCCTGGTGTTTGTTGAGGGTCATGGCGATACCGTTGCCCGAGCCGCACATCGCTATGCCGGGGTAACACTCACCCGATTCCACTGCCTTGGCACACGGATGGGCGAAGTCGGGATAGTCGCACGATTCGGCGCTGTATGTGCCGAAATCCTTGAACGCTTTGTTGTCGGCTTCGAGATAACCTTCGATTATGCTTTTCAGCTCAAAGCCTGCGTGGTCGCTGCATATTGCTATCATTTTGTCTTATCGTTTTGAGGTGATTAATTCCTGTTGTCAGTAGCGGAGAGCCGCAGCCGCATGCGCCGCCATACGAAGCCCGGAACGCATCGCCACAGTGCCACGACCATAGCCCACCGCAGGTCGATGATGCGGCTGCGCCGGCGGTCAATCGCTTTTACTATTAACGCTGCCGCGCGGCCGGTGTTCATCATCATGGGATACTTCGTGTGCGCGTCGAGCAGCGGCGTATCGACAAATCCCGGCTTGATGTCGGTGATGGTGACGGGGAGACGCCGCTGATGCGCCAGCTGCGAGAGCGCGGTCAGATATTCCGACTGAAAACGTTTCGATGCCGAGTACGATGCCGCCATGCCTATGCCGCGGGTGCCGGCTACGGAGCTTATGGCGACAATCTGCCCTTTGAGCGAATTGTCCGCGAAATAGTTGAACATGAAGTCGGTGACGCGCGTGAATCCCAGACAGTTGGTCTTTACGGTATCGATGTCGGCCTTGGGGTCGAGCATCGGGTTGGCGAATCCTATGCCTGCGCAGTTTATGAAAATATCAACGGGCTCACCGAGAGCGTGTATAAGGCTTTCGAGCCGTGCGGGAGCATCGTCGGCGGTGACATCGACTATGCCGGCCACTACGCGCTCAGGCGCTTCGCCGACGAGTGCGTCGAGACGCTCAATGCGTCGTGCCGCCACGCCGATGCGGTAGCCGCGTCTTATGTAAGTGAGGGCGATTTCGCGACCGAGTCCCGATGAGGCTCCTATGATGACTGCTGTAGGCATACGTTTTATTCCTGATTGTTCTCCGTCGTTGTGCCGCCGGTATCGCTTTCCGCCGTGCCGTCGCTTTCGGTGGACGGGGCGGGTGAGGGCTCGCCGAGGGCGTTGAGTGTCTCGGCAGTCGACTCCGACAGGCCGTCGTTTTTCGACAGGCCGATAGTGTACGACAGCGAGAATGTGGCGTTGATGGAGCGGTTGCGTGCTCCGTAGCCCGGGATATACCATGCGTTGCCGTAGGGCGTGTCGCTGTCGTGCAGGAGCGATTGGTAGCGCACGCTCCATCCGAGCGAGAAATTGTCAACGATGCGTACGCGCAGCGCTAAAAGTATCTGGAAATATCCTGCCGTGACATTCTGCGACGGAATGGAGTAGGAGAGGGGTTCGTCCCAGTAGCCGGGTTGCTGCGTGATGTCGGTTACCTCGAATTTGAACGGCGAGAATCCGTAGCGCACACCGGCCATGATGAGGTAGTCGGGATTGGACTGGTAGAGGAAATTATAGTTCATACCGATTCTGAAGAACGGGGCAATCGGCGAACGGTAAGTGTAGTTATTGTCGTCGGGCGTGTTTTTCGCCTGTCCGAGGCCGAACTCTATCACGGGTATATACCTGTTGTGGAGATTGAGTTCGGCGGATACTTCGCCAAGCCCGTATTTCGTGCCGAACGCACGCATGGCCGGAGTGAAAAGGTCGACGGATACTGTGGCCGAGTGCAGCAGCGGATATATCATCTTGGGCACAACGCGTTCGGCCGCAGCCGAGTCGACGAACTCCTTGCCCGTGATTGTATCCACGAGTATGATTTTACCCTGCGCGTCGGTCATCTCGACAAGCCGCGAACGGTCAATGCTGTCGCCGTTGGCCTTGTTCTCGTTGATATGCTGGGTCGCTGTCGCCGGAGTGTCGACGGGCGTCACGCGCCGTTGCGCCCTCGAAGTGAGGACTACACACAAGGCGGCCGCCACGGGCACTAATATTTTAAACAGACGTTTCATTGATTTTCAGCGGAAGATGTTTTGAAGTATAGACGCAGGTTTTCGATGTCGGCGTTTGTGATGACCGAATCGGCCGGCACTACCGACACAGAGTCGAGCAGATGACGCGTATATGTCACCGACCGCAGGCGGTATCTCATCATGGCGCCGCACTCTTCCGATGCGAAGTATGGTATGGAGCTGTAGCCGAAAGTGATGGTATCGTTCAGCTCCGGATAGTCAAGCGCTTTCTGGCGGTAAGCGATGAAAAACGACGCTTTGTCGCGTTCGGAGCGGAGCGGCAGATACACCTCAGTGGCCTGTTGCGGCGACGCAAGGAGCAACGAGTCGCCGGGAGCGCCTATACCACCTATGTCGATGGAGTCTATGGCTATGGCCGCACCGGTGCGTTCGTCGTAAAACCCTGCCAGCGGGATACTCGACCGGTTGTCGGTGCACCCCGTTGTGCTGCATGACGATGCGGCCGACATGATGGCGGCCGCTGCAAAGGCCGGAAGAAGGCGTGCCGGAGCATGTCGCCATGACGGTCTATTTTTCATTGCCCCGCAGCTCATCCTCAATCTCATAATCATTGCGTTTGTGGGAATTGCGCACAATCAGTTCACCGATAAAACCGGTCAGGAACAGCTGCGTGCCGAGTATCATCGTGGTGAGCGCGATGAAGAAATAGGGTGAGTCGGTCACCAGCGAATAGTGGTTGCCAGCATTCATATTGTACAGCTTGAGTGCACCGACCACAATCACGGCCACGAAACCGATGAAGAACATCAGCGAGCCCAGCAGCCCGAAGAAATGCATCGGCTTGCGCCCGAATTTTCCGGTGAACCACAGCGTCAGCAGGTCGAGATAACCGTTGACAAACCTGTCGAGGCCGAATTTCGACTTGCCGTATTTGCGCGCCTGATGGTGCACCACTTTCTCGCCTATGCGGCAGTAGCCGGCATTTTTTGCGAGGATAGGGATGTAGCGGTGCATGTCGCCGTACACTTCGATATGCTTTACGACATCGCGGCGGTAGGCTTTAAGGCCGCAGTTGAAGTCGTGGAGGTTGCGTATGCCGCTCACCTTGCGTGCCGTGGCGTTGAACAGCTTGGTCGGTATCGTCTTCGACAGCGGGTCGTAGCGTTTCTGCTTCCATCCCGACACCAGGTCGTATTTCTCCTCGGTAATCATGCGGTAGAGTTCCGGTATCTCGTCGGGCGAGTCCTGCAGGTCGGCGTCCATAGTGATGACTACATCGCCGTTGGCGCGTGCGAATCCCGTGTTGAGCGCCGGCGACTTGCCGTAGTTGCGGCGGAACCGCACGCCGCGCACCGCAGCATTCTCCTTTGAGAGACGTTCTATCACTTCCCATGACGAGTCGGTAGATCCGTCGTCGACAAATATCACTTCATAGGAAAAATTATTCTCCTGCATGACGCGGCGTATCCAGCTCTCGAGTTCGGGAAGTGACTCCGCTTCGTTGTAAAGAGGTACTACAACCGATATGTCCATCGTATATAAAATGCGTTATAGGTTTATGAATTTGAGGAAGGTGGCGGCGGCACGCACCGGGTCTTCACCAGTGCCGCTATGACGAGCGACGCGATGCTTCCGGTGAACGATGACGCCCACATGAGTGTCATCGAAATGTCGATAGGCCGTATCGAGGAAAAATATGATGCTATCTGTTCGGGCGATACCGAGTCGTCGACCATCTGCGGATTGTTTCCGATAAATTGTGTCACTTGCGCCACGGCCGCCGGCAGATAGCCCGGCACAAGCCATTTCATGAATATGAGGGTGCCGAGAGCCAGCAATATCGAGCCGCATACGAACAGCAGTATCCCTTCGAGCCATAGCCCCGAGAACGACATGAGCCCGTGGGCGGCAAGATAGGTGTTCCTGAGTTTGCGGTACACAAACACCGGCACATAAACCATAAGCCCTAATGCCAGCAGCCATGACAGTGCGCCGGCTGTGGTTTCAAGCAGGAATATGCATACAAAAATGGCTCCGAGGGTGATACCGCCTTCGGCTGCCCTGCGGAATATGGATTTGGGCCGGTTCATACTGCAAATTTACAAAATAATTATTAATAGCTAAGGGTTATGTAAAATTCTTCCGATTTTTTGCCAAAATTTAAAATTGGTTATAACTTTGTCTGTATTAATTTGTTCATATATAAGATACATTATTCCCAAATCAATTATTTATTTATGAGAAAAGGATTACTCCTCGTAGGAATGGCTGCGGCGCTTGGCGCAAATGCCGCCCAGCTTACCCCTGAAGCCGCTTTGCAGCGTGTGGTTGACGCACCGCAGGCCAAAGCTATGGCAAAGCCGGTGACTGCCGGCCGCACTCCGGTGCTTGTCTACACTGAAGAAATCAATGCTCAGCCGGCTGCTTATCTGTTTGACCGCGGCGAAGGCAACGGCTATCTTATCGTGTCGGCCGACGATGAGGTCGCACCGCTTCTGGGTTATTCCGACGCCGGAATCATCGACGTGACCGATATGCCCGACGGCCTCAGATACTGGCTCGGCTATTACGCCGCCGAAATCGAAAATGTCAGGGCCAACGGCACGGTGTCCGTACTGGCTGCTTCACCCGCGCGCAAAGCCATCGCGCCTATGGTGGCCACGCGCTGGAACCAGTCTGCTCCCTACAACAACATGTGTCCTACCTCCGGTTCCGACCGCTGTGTGACGGGCTGCGTGGCAACCGCGCTCGCTCAGGTGATGAAATATCACAACTGGCCGCCCAAAGGACGGGGAAGCAATTCCTACACCTGGAACAACACTACTCTTTCCCTCGACTTCTCCACGGTCACATACGACTGGGACAATATGCTCGACGTCTATGACTCATCGGCCACAACCGTCCAGAACAACGCCGTCGCCAGCCTTATGTACAGCTGCGGCATCGCCGTCAACATGAACTACGGTACCGGTGCTTCGGGCGCGGTATCCAAGAACTGCGGCAGCGCCCTTGTCAATTATTTCAACTACGATGCATCGCTCCGCTATCTTGAACGAGACTTTTACGCACTTTCCGACTGGGAAGATGAGGTCTACAACTCCCTCGCATCGGGTTGTCCCGTGCTCTACGGCGGCCAAAGCTCGGCCGGCGGCCACGAATTCGTGTGCGACGGCTACTCCTCCGACGGCTATTTCCATTTCAACTGGGGATGGGGAGGAATGTCCGACGGTTATTTCCGCCTGACTGCACTCAATCCCGGCTCACAGGGCATAGGCGGCGCAGGCAGCGGCGCAGGCTACAACTTCGGGCAGGACATCATTGTCGGTATCAAGCCATACGCCGGGCAATCGACATTCGCACCGGTATTGGTAAACACCTCCGATTTCGCGATTGAGCAGACAAGTATCAGTCTCCCCGGCTCTATTACCGTTGCATCCCAGGTGCGCAACATGTCGTATGATGCAGTTACTTTCCAACTTGGCATAGCATATACCGACGCAAACGGAAATACCGCCTACAGCGCATGGAGCTATACGAATACGCTCTCTCTTAATCCCGGCTACGGGTATACCGGTCCCATGAGTTACAATGTATCTGTGCCGTCCGGACTCGCCGACGGCGTCTATACCGTCAAACCGGCATTTATCTCTGACGGCAAATGGTATGACATTGAAACGCAGTTAGGCCATGTCGGTTCGGTTAAGATGACTGTCGCTAACGGAGCAGCTACATTTACAGCTCCCGCAACCGCTACGTTGCCTGAAGTCACTGAATACTCTTTCGCCAATACCCTTTACAGCGGCATGAAGTTCTCGGTCAACGGCACTATTGTAAACTCCGGCGACCTCGAGTTCTACGATACTGTCTATGGCATATTGATTGCATCGTCGGGCAATACCCTCCTTGCTCCGATGCAGTTTGACCTCGAAGCGGGCCAGACATCATCGTTCGATTATTCCGGCACGATTCCTTCCGGCACGGCTTCCGGCACATATCAGTTTGCCTTTGTTGTAAGGACGTCCGACGGTTACACCCCAATCTCCGATGTCACCGACATTGTCATAAAGCCGGCTCCCTCCTCGACCCAGTTGAGCCTTGGTGCCGTATCTTTCGTGTCGGGCTCCAATACGGTTCCCAAAAACGATCTCGGCGTCAAGACTTCGCTTACATGTACCTCCGGTGCGTATTACGGCACGCTCGATATGGTCGTGTTCAAGCAGGTTTCTGCCACGCAGTGGTCAAGCTGCGCCGAGTTCCCCTCAGAGATGCTCTATCTCAACAAGGGAGACAAAGCCGACATCGTTTACCATAGCGATTTCAGCGACGGTAACGTGGGTGAGACCTATCTGCTGATGTTCTATTACGGCAATAACAGATTCAACACCCAGGAAAAGATAGTTCTCTGGAATCCCGTAACAGGCGTTGACATTCAGACGGTTGACGACGACGATGTCCAAATTGAGCTTTACGACCTGAATGGGCGGCGGGTATCCGGTCGTCCCGCTCCCGGCCACTATATCATGGTGAAACGTGCCGCCGACGGAACAGCTGCATCCGAACATTTTATCGTAAAATAATCCTTTATGAAAATATCAGCAATCCTGCCGGCAGTAGTAATGCTGTCGGCAGGTTGTCGTTCAAATTCTCAGGCTACCTTACAGAACGACAACTTCACCGCTCCCGTACCCGAAGTCGTCAAAAACGAAGATATAGTGCGTGATGGTGCTGCGCCTGCATTCCTGCCCCGCGCGGTCATCTACCGCACCAACGGTGATTATGACGGCCGTGTGCCGGTCACACTCGATGCCACGCGCACGTCCATCGTAAGCTATCCCGCGCCGACTGACATCACCTCGGCCTCAGTGCCACTCGTGCTGGCCGATGGCTGGCTACTCGACCGCCGCGGAGGTATAAGCGTGAATTCCGCCTTCCTTGACTGGACATACGCCCAATACGCCGCGATGTCCCATACCCCCTCCATAGCCGAGATTATGTCGCATATAATCCCCGAAGCCCGCGTGACCGTCATCCGGGCTCTCCCGCTGACAGCCACCGAGGCACTCGCCGACACCGCCCGCGTAAACACCATGATACGCAGCAAATTGTAGGAACGCGATATATTACTGTTTACTTAAGTTGAGCAGATAGGGGCGGGGGCGTCTCGCCCCCGTGGTAACTTTCAATGTGTAAGAATAA
>ENA-OUQW01000406-OUQW01000406.1-human-gut-metagenome-genome-assembly--contig:-NODE-406-length-56275-cov-6.069922_pt1 | contig 56275 bp, 66 predicted proteins | sample MGYA00248464_ERZ548849 | MGnify/ENA primary metagenome ERZ548849 (study PRJEB26491, sample SAMN04978193) | human gut metagenome | host: Homo sapiens | study: EMG produced TPA metagenomics assembly of... | reverse complement strand
GCACTATAGCTTTTGCTACGGCATCTCTGTTCTTCTTGTAAAGTTTTGCATCGTCAGGGTCAGATACAAAACACACCTCAATAAGAAGTGCCGGCTTTGTTGTCTTATTTAAAACCCATAATCCCGATGTTGTCTTTACACCACGGTTCTTAAAACCTACTTTTGAAAGCTGGTTGCATATTCTCTTTGACAAATCTCCTTTGATACCGGAGGTATCTCTCACCCAGACCTCAGTCCCCGTCGTTTTTCTATCAGTTACTTTCTGATGAGCTGCTGAGTTGAAATGAATTGAGATGTCAATATCTCTCGTCTTTGAATTGCACTTGGTACAAATTTTCCTGAGCACATCCGTCTGGCTTGTTCCGTTGTTCACGGTACAATTATATGCCTTGATACGATTCTTTTTCAAAAGTCTTATTACCTTTTTGGTAATAATTCTGTCCTCTCTGCTCTCGTCAATATAGTCAGATGCCCCACAAGCTATTTTACCCTGTGGGTTGTGTCCTCCGTGTACTGTTACTGCTTTTATTTTTGCCATATTATTTTTTCCTCACTTTCCATGTACTTTACATTCTTATTTATTCTATTCTTCACACTTTACTTCCGGAAGTCCTGCAACTGATGTCAAAATACTTACAACTCCGGCTACTACTGCGGAAGATGCTGCCAGTTTCCAATCAACATTTGCCACCGTGCTTCCAACTGCGATTACAGAAACTGCAGTCTGAGCCATTGTTTTAATCGCTCTGACTGTCGCAGATTTCACCCATTTCTGAGTATCAACACTTACCTTCAACACACAATTTTTAAACATAAATAAAAACCTCCTTATTTCTTTTCTAAATCTTCTATTCTGTGATTTGCTACTTTTATATCTTCCGAATTTAAAGCTACTGATTTTTCAAGCTCATAAACCCGGTCGATTACCTGGTTATGTACATCCTGCTTTTTCTCCAACTGCTCCAAGCGGTATGCTACAAGAGCCGTTGACCTCTTATTTGCAAAATATGCTCCGCTTGCTGTTCCAAACATTGAAATAACTGCTATTATTATTTCTATTGCGTATGCTGCCATTTGTGTCTCCTTTCCTGCCTTTAGGCATTAAAAAAGAAGCCTTTACGCTTCACTATGCTGTTCGATATATTTTTTTACTTTTTCTCTTAACTTCGCCGGAACTTCATCAATACGATTTAAATCGTATGCAATTCTCTCAGACCAAAATTTCGCCATTCTATCTCACCTCACTTTCAACTGTATATTCAAATATAGTTATTCACTATAAATAACCTCTGACATCTCAGCTATAGCATCATTCTGTGTAGCTTGCCCCTCTTCAATCGCATTCAATCTTACTTCAATGTCTGAATACTTATGCAAGTGATATACAGCAATAAATTTATTATCCTTTTCAGTGTATGTCACATTATCAAAAGTATAGTTTTCATAATTACCTATGATATTTCCATTATCATTAACAAACTTAAATTCTGACAAATTTTTGTCCGTTAATTTCTGTCTGTTATCTTCAATCTCTACTGCTGTATCAAACTCTGCAGTAATTGTTGTTGCTGTGCAGCTTTCGGTAACGGTAAGTTCTGTATTGTCTTCTAATTTGATTTTCATAATGTTTTTATTCCTCCTAAAAATTATTCTATATAATTTGATATAATGATTTCGTATATTCTCCCCTGGCTCCTGATGGTATGTTTAATTTTAATCTAGGCACATAAACTACTTGCGTCCCATTTGCTAAAAAAGAAGACTCAACAGCAAATGTTATCGTCTTTTCAATTTTACCTAAAATAATAATGCCTGCTTCTTCTACACTTCCAGAACCGCTTACTAACAATAAACAAGCTGATGATGTACCATATGCAATACAATGACAATTAAAGTAGTATATTCCCGGATTATTAAACGCATATGCAACCTCTTCCGTACTTGAAATAGTCTTTGTCAATTTTTCATAAATCGTACTACTTTTAATTCTAGAACTAATGTAAGATAATTTATTAATTATTTTCTCAGCAAAACTTCCCTTTATACTTTCATTTAACTGTCTGGCATCTGCCACATATCCCTCTTCAGTCGTAACAAGGTTGTTTGCTATATTTGATTTATCGAATTTAGAATTCAATATTTCTTCAACACTTTGTAAAGTCCCTGTATTAGTCCATGCCTGTGCACCTCTATCTGTATATCTTGTCATAATATAAGTGTTACCTGTTTTCACATCAAGATAATGAGAACCCGTATTAGCCCCATTAACTGTTGACGGTACTACTATTCCATACAATGTATAAAGATGACTTCCAACCCATTTTTGTGCCATTCTTTTTAACATTTCTTCATAAACTACTTGATTTTGCACAGGATTTGAACTATATGAATTTAGTTCATTATCAACAATAGTTTTATTCGCTCCATCTTCTATCCCATCCAGCTTCTTTTTATCCGCCGCTGTTATATGAGAAACTTTATCCTCCGTATGCTCTCTAAAAGCAGTCTCTATATCCTCTACCTGCATTATCGTGGGAACTGCTGCCGGATTTACATTGACTGTTATATATTCACTGTCCTCTACCGTCACATTTATACGATAGGATACTCCTGACAATGTTTTTCCATCATATGCAGGCATATAATCCGGATTTTCTCTCGATATACTGATACCATATAATATTTCATTTTCTGAGCTGTCCTTTACATAAACACCCAGAGTTCTTACATAATATGCCTCCGGTATTTGTTCGTTGTTTATTGCGGCTAATATTTCCACTGTCTTTCCATCTGTTCTTGATATTTTGGCTATTATAGCCGTCTGTTTTACGCTTTGCAATTCGCTTATATTTTGCAGCTCAATACCGCTATAATCATAGTCACTTACCGCTATCTTTGTAAATGTCATTGACTCTGTTTCTGAAATAACTTTTGACATAAGCTGTTTGCCCTGTTCTGTTATCACTATGTTTTCCATTATCACACCGCCTTTCCTATTGTTCTCATTCTTGTATAAGTAACATTTCCGCCTATACTCTCTTTTCCTGATATATCATGTGCCGCTTTATTATCTGTTCTCAAATATATATTTACCGGTATCAGCCTGTCTAACATTATCTCAAATTCTTTTACCTGCCCCGGTTTAAATAAATTTGTGGTAATAAACAATTCATAATCTTTAAGATTTCCGCTTATATCGAAATTGTTTACTCCGCAAAATATGTTTAATCGACGCATCAATACTTTATATGTATATGGTACCGTGTCATTCCACCTGTTTAATACTCTTGTTTTACGCAACTCTAATGTGTCACTGTCTGACGGATTTATTCCCAGCATATTTTCATACTTTTTTATTCCGTACCCGTCGCAGCTTTCAATAAAGGCATTATCAAGAACTTCCGACATTTTCTTATCGGCAATGTCTGTCTCCTTGTTCTCACTTTTCATTATTTCCTGCATTTCCGGAAACTGTTTTATAAACGGTGGAAGATATTCTATCAGCCTTTTTTTCTCTATCATATATTTACATCACCTCTTATCGGTATCTCGTCATATTCAAGAATTATGTTTTCAGATGAACCATTAAGTTTTACATCTTCAACATCCAAAATCCCGTCAATCATCAACATTCTTGATTCTATCTGGCTAAGTCGTACCGTCAGATTTTCAGTTTCAGACCATATCTTTGCAAGCTCAGAAAAATACGCATCGATACTCTCTTTTATGTTGCTTTCTAATACCGTATATGTAAAGCCCTCTTTATATACAAGATTTAGCAATATGTCTATCCTGTGTCCCTGTACTCCTTTAACATTTACAACATGGCCAATCGGTGCTATCCCGTCACCCTCTCCTGAAATTTCAGGATCTAATGCTGTCTGTACTGTATTTACCAGAACATCCGACGGTACGCTAAATTCTGATGTTATGATTATTATTTTTACTGTTCCACCTGTTGTAAGAAGTTTTTCTTTTGCTGCACCATATACATTTTTCAACCATGTATAAACATCTTTCCCAAGTGTACTCTCTGACTGGCTTTCATACCACGATGTTACATCTTCACCCGGTATCATGTCGGCAGGCTTGTATCCGCTGCTCCATGCCCTAATGACTTTGCAACCACCTACACCTGCAATATCATTTATCTTTTCCTTATAGTCTGCTTTATTTCCTCCAAAGGCTATCTGATTAAATGACGAGAAATACCTTTCTCTGAATACTTCCACATCCTCCTCATCTTCTCCCGGAATAAGTATCCGTGTAAGCGTGGCACTCTCCATATCATTTAGATTTTCTTTTGTCTCTAAAGGTATCAGCTCGCCTAACTGCTGGTTTCCCGCACTGCCTGCCGTCTCACATATAAGCCTGTAAAGACCCTGCGTGGCATCTATAACAGAAGCAACGGTATAATTAAATTCTCCCAGAGCAAAACGGTCATTTACGGCTATCTGCGTATCTGACGGCACTACTAAAAGCTCACACTCCGCATTGGTCTCCTCTTTCGGATAAATACCTCTTTCTGCGGCCCTCTTTATCAGGTAATAATAAGATGCCGTGTCAGCAAACACTTCATCCATAACCACATCAAGTGCAACATACATATTTGCAAGTTCAAGTGCCGCCGGTGCTATTGCATCATAGATTACCGAGCCCTCTCTCTTGTCAAGTTCATCACTCACATTTTCAAGCATACGCTCCATAAGCGTATCAAAATCATTTTCTTCAAACATTATAATTCCACCTCACTTTCTATAGGTATCTGCTCTTTTTGTGCCGTGACCGCCGTAAATGTTATATAAATGGTTTTCTTATCAACTATTGCCGCCCCGAAATCTTCCACTGATTCTATTCTGTCATCCGCCGTGACCGCCTCAGTAACTCTCTGTTCTATCTCACTAAGTACATACAACATTGATTTTCCGATAAGGTCATTAAGCTCTATGCCGTAGTCCCACGAATATATTTCATAAGCGTATCTTTCCGTATTTAAGATCTTAAGAATTGCCTGTTTTACCGCCGTTTCATCATCCGTCTTTCCGAGAAACCCTGACTTGTCATCCGTCAGATACATTGCATATGTCTTTGATGGTTCTTCATATTCTTCAAAATCATAATCCTGTTCCTCGTCGACTTCCTCGTCATATTCATTATTAGGTATCATCTGCCACCATCCTGTCTACTACAATGTATTCCTGTCCGCCTGCCTTGCGAAACATCAAAACACTATCACCCTCCTTTAATGAATTGTAGATTTTTACATTTTTCTTTGCCACTCCCTCGCCTACTTCCTGCACATAGTCAGTTACATTCCGTGTCTTTACCAGAAAATCATCTTCTATTACAAGGGAATTTGATACTTTAATCTTAAGCGGGTCTGTTCCTATTACATTTCCAACAATATAATCACACGGTCTTGATGCTTTCACGGCTTCAACCGCCATCTGTTTTATAAGCTGTACAATACTTGAATTAGCCACTGACAAAACCACCTCCCGATACAACAAGATCCATAGTGTACTGTCTGTTGTTAAACTTGTGTGTTACCTTTTCGACAAGCATATAATTTGATACTTTCATGTCGCCAAGCTCCAGCATAACCGGAACAAGCGAACCTGCACGCACATTCGTATTTCCTATGACACCGCTTATACTCAAAGTCTTTTGCTTTTTATTGTATATTTTCAACAGTACCGCCGATTTCTGTTTTCCAAGTTTGGGTGTGTTAATCTTTTCTACATATTGCAAAACACCCCACCTGTTTATGCTCTTACTGTTCTTTGTAACATACAGGTCATAAGTTCCTTTCTTTTTCTTATTGTCTTTGTTCTCATAAATAAGTTTTATCTGGTTATATACATCCGAGTCTATACTTGTCTGATACGAAAATTCTTCACCGGTTTCCTTGTCGATAAGACAGCCATTTACTTTCATGTCGGAAATCTTTTTTAAACGGAGCTTTCCGACCTCATCAAACAAAACATAAACCATTCCGGTGCTTAGCACGGTATCATCAAGACTGTTCTGTATAATATCAAAAAGCGTTGTGTTATCCTCAATAGCTGACATTCTATAGCCTGTATTCGCAAGTTTTCCACAATTCATATTAAAACGCTTTGCTATAATGTTGATAACTTCATCCGCCCTCTTTTTCTTATATATGAGAGTTTCTTTATTTTTCATATACCTCAACTGATCATATACGGTAAATGTAACAAAGCCGTCTTTTTTAAATGACCTTGTAAATATAAATCCATAGAAGATCTTTTTCTTATCCACGGTAACAAGCACACTGTTTCCCTCAACTATCTTATATTTTTTCTTATACCTAGTTTCAAAGGTCAGCTTGCCGGGTGTCCCGCTTCTCTCCCATGTAATACTTGCACCCTCCAAAGCAGGTATATCATATCTCTTGTTTCCATTCACTACAGTAATAGTCACTATACCCTCAGGAAGCTTTGTTGTTTCCTTTATATCGGCACTTATCTTTTTCTGCGTCGTTTCTTTCTCTTTCAAGATTTTTTTCAGACCAGCCAGTTCTTTTTTACTACTCTTAGTTTTTTTCGTCGTAGTTTTTGTTGGATATTTAGGTACACCATATCCTGTTATCGTTGCATTTGAAAGTGGGTATGTCCGCCTTGCAACCTTGTCCGAGGTAATTCTCTCAATGGTATGTAATGTACTTCCTACTACTTTCTCAACAATCCCGACATGACTTCTGTTCGTCTTGAAATATACTATATCTCCACGCTTTGGTGTATATCTGCCTTTGTATCTGAACAATCCTTTTTTCTTAAACCATGCCATTCCGGCAGAGGTTGACGCTGTCTTTGGCACTATCGAAGCTGACACCCCGGCTTTATATGCACACCATGAAACAAACATATGGCACCCTGCAGCTCCATTCATGCCATACCACGCTCCATACTTTGTGCGATTGTTCCCCTGTTCCTTATATCCAAGCTCGCCAATCGCAACATCTACTATATCTTTCGCCATAACACACCTCACTTTGGCAGTTTCAAAACTGTACCTTTATACAGATACAATCCGTTAGACGATGACTTTCTGCCATGCTTTTTCGCCGCCTGTTCAATCCTGCTTTTATTGAGTTTATATATCTCTTTCCGCCTTGATGAACTGCCGAGCTGTTTTTTCGCTATATTGAGCAAAGTATCACCTTTTTTTACTTTGTAGGTTTTTGCCGCACTTTTAGAGTTTTTTCTTGTTTTCTTTTTTGACGCTTTCTTTGATGATTTTTTAACCACAAGTTTTTTTATTCCCCACTGGCGGTATTCTTTCATTGTAAGTTTTACGGCAATATCAAGCCCATAACTCTCGACATCTTCCATTATCTCGTAATCTTCGATTGTTACATACTTAAAGACTGTCTCCAAATTAGTTGCAATCTCATAATAATGTTTTCTCCTGTCTTTAAGAATTTCCGTCACATGAATCCCTGTTCCGTTTATAATTCCAAGCTGACCGTCATACAAATCTACATTTTTAACCAATTTAAAACTTACCGGCTTACTGCTTTTTTTCCATTCTTCAAGTTTTCCCAGAAAATACTCCGCATTCTGAAATACATCTTTTTCATATTGAGCAAAGGGATATTTCTGAAATACCGGCAATATCAATTCGTCTATTGTTATTTCCGTCAGACCCGGAGTCTTTATAAGATTGACTTCACCCTCATTAATAAGGGTGATAGTCTTATTGTTATTGCCAATCTTATATGATATTTTTCCAGGTGTTACAGGAAACAGCACATCTTTTATATACATTGAATACATTATATATGCACTCCTTCCGCTGCTGAAATCATCTGTTCTTCCATTGTCTTTCTAAGGTGCTCTGTCACACCGTCAAGGTCGAGTTCTTTGCTTATTTTGTTGTGATTTGTCTGATGCACTGTTATCTTTGCCGTAGTAAAACGGTTTATGTATTTCTGTGCCGCCATATCACGGATATATTTCAAGTCCTCACTTGTTGCCGTAAGTGCCTGTGCCGACTTTGCCGTATTCTTTGCCGTGCCTGCCGTGTTTTTCGCAGTTGCGGCGGTATTTGCAGCAGTAGCCTGATTCAGATTAGTTCCCTGAGTTTTTCTTAAAGTTTTCTCATAATCATTTTTATTCATATCCGTTGCAGCTTTTTTGCCACTAAACATATTTTTGACTTTGTTTGTCACTCCGTCACCAAATGATGAACCTGATTTGTAGGCTTCACCATAATTTTTTCTTTTAATCATATATTTTGACGGGTCAACTGTCTTAACATATACTTCCTGTTTCCCAACAATCCCATCAACATAATTACTAAACTGATTTCTAACCCCAGATATTCCATCTGATAAATCTGTTCCTATAAGCGTATCTATAGTTTGAGCAACTGACTGGGCAACAGACATAATCGTATCAAGCAGGTCACAAAAGAGTTTTGCAACAGCTCCTACGGGGTTACGAAAAACATTTCCTAAAAAGTTAGCAAGTTTAGCAATTAAATTCCAAAGTTCAATCAACAATGAAATAATAGTGTTGACAACTCCTATGATAAGATTTTCTACAACTGATACTACAACTTTCAGACTGCCACATATAACACCAAATGTACTTTTTGCAACTCCGCCTGTCTTGGCTATTTTACTTGCAACCAAAACAATCACTCCTATAAGTGCCACTATCAATAAGATAATCCAAGTCAACGGACATGATAGCAATGCCTTGTTAAGTCCAAGCTGTGTTGCCGTAGCTGCCGCAGTTGCAGTCACTTCAGTTCCTGTGGCTGCTGCGTGTGCGTATGCCGCAACACACATAGCCATCTTTATCCCTGTAGATACAAGCTCCACCGCTTTTACAATAGCCATCGCTGCACAATATGCTGCTATTGCCGCCGCAACACCATATACTATCGGACTAATTGCAGACCAGTTATTTATTACAGATGATGCACAATTTGCTATCCAGCCTGCCACCGGAGCAAGCAGGGTTATTGTCCCTGATGCAATATTTCCTACATTGTTAAGCACTGTTTCAGCCGTACTGCCAAGACTTTTTATGCCGTCTAATATCGTTCCAAAGCCGGCATTTGACAGTCCCTCATTTACACCGTCTATCACACTGATAAGACCTCTTGTTACTGCTGCCTTAGCATTTGCTATGGAAGTTGCCCATGTATCACCTGCTTTTTTTGCGGCACCTGATATATTAAGCACACCATTTGTTCCATTTTCAAAAGCACCTGATACCGTGTTGATAAAGTCCTGTGCGGATATTGTTCCCTTTGATAGATTTGACTGCACTACGGAAGATGATTGTCCTGTTGCTTTTGCATATATTCCTACAGCATCTATTCCTCTGTCTGTCAAGCGGTCAAGCTGATCCATCTCAACTTTTCCTTTTGTCATCATCTTTCCTAATGCGTCCGTCACCTCACGCAGAGAATCATTTGTTCCGTCGCCATAAAAAGCAACGGCATCCGACCATGCCTTTACCTGGTTTACGGCATCACCTGTTCCCATTCCTCTTGTAACAAAATTCTGAACGGAACTTGCCGCGGTATCAAGACCATAGGCTGTACCTTTTGTCATATCCTTAAGTTTTGCAAGTGATGCCGTGGCAACATCCGAACTTCCTGTAATCGCTGTCATTGTTCTGCTATAGTTACTCATGGTATCCATTCTGTTTATAGCTGCGTCCATCTGACCTTTAACCGCACCTATAGCTGATTTGACTATTGATAATCCCGCTAAAGCTCCTACAAGTGACTTTGCACCTGATACTCCGCCCTGCATACTTTGATTAAAGTTTTGCTGGCTTCTCGTATTCTGTTCAATCTGATTACCGACACGGCTTGTCTGTTCTGTCATTGCCGCCGGAACTGCCGTCTGGGATAATTCCTCTCTCAATCCCTGTGCTGCCGTTGTCGCCTGATGCAATTCACTTCTGATATTCTCATAGGCAGACGCATCCACATCGGTATTCATTGTATTGTTCAATGCTTCCATCTGCGACACAGCCATGTTCACGGAATTGATAATATTCATAAGCGGTGCACTAAACCTGTCTACAAGTTGTATTCCTGCCTGTATTGAAGCCATATCATCACCTGCCTCTCGCTTTTCTCTCAGCCTTTTTTTGTTCTTCCTTTTCTGCTTCAATAACAATATTTATCGAAGCTATGATAAAACTTTTTTCACTTTCTTCCATCTCAATCCATTCTGACGGTCTGATTTTAAGTTTATGAAGGGCATAATGAGCGTATGCGGCTTCATTATCCCCTCCGTTTATTAGTTTTTTGCCTCTTCCACCTTGTCATCCAATGAATCAGAAAAGCCCTGGAAATCCTGAACCCATGTGCATAAATCCTGATATTCTCCCGGATCATCCACCATTTCATATACAAGGTCCTCAGGTTTCTTTACCCCGTAGCTGTCCTGAAGTTCTTTGTTATAAAGATCAGGTGTTACCGTAGAAGCAACTATCATACTTACAAGATACTTTGATGTATTAAGTTTAGGACGATACATATTCGGCTTACCCTTTACCTGAACATCTATTGTGCAGTCATCACGAATCGACTCATTAAGTTTTGAACTGATATGCTTAAATTCCCAGCGGAGTGGCTTTCCATCACTACCAAGCATTGACTTAGTCGGTGCGTACTCCTCATTTTTCTTCTGAATCTTGTTGTTTTTCATAAATCTGCTTAAGTTTGACATATTTTCTATTTCCTTTCTTTTTTAATTTATTTATGGCTGCCTTTTATGAATTTGATGTTTCCGACATTAAAAATCCGGTTAATTCAGCAAACTTCTTAGGAATACTAAAGTCCTCAAATGTAAAATCCATATCCTCGTCAAGATACTCTCCGTCAGCATCAAATTTTGCAAGTACACCACCATCTATATTGCATCCTGTCAGCACGATCTCCTGTCGTCCTGCCGCCGAACCTTTGTCCTCATTGACTATAGTCATATCGAAATATGTATCCAAACCTGAGTCTTTATAGTTGTACATCATCTCACGAAAAACAGATGTATTGTAATGGAAAGTTGCCTTACCGGTTCCCTCCCATCCGGTTGCCTTATTTCCTTTTCCCGTCTGACCGAGAATAGGAATCTTACTCTTTGTCTTTGTAAATGTCACTTCAACATTTAATGCCTGCATAAAATTATATCTTTTATCGCCTATAGTGATATAACACTCGGCAAGAGGTGCCGCTACCGTATCTTTTGCAAGCATAACAACATTTTTCTTTGTCTCTTCTGGCATCTGAATATCCCCCTTTTTACGATATTGTGACTGTCATATACATCTTTGACATTGCATTAACTACAGTTACAGCATTTTCAACTACTACAGCTTTCTTTGTATCACCCTGTAAAACCTTAACATCTGACTCATTAAAGTTTTCTATTGCTCCAATACGCTGAAGCTCTTTGCGGAGTTTTACAAGGTCAGTCCACAGTGCAGTCCTGCCAGCCTGGTTGTTTGGCATCTTTCCGAGATACTTTGTATTAAACAAAACAGCATCATCATTTGCTATCTGATCAATGACCCTGATAGTCTGATTATCTTTGAATACATCTCCCTGCGTGTCAGTTGTCGTCACCATCGTGTTTATATCATCGAGTACACGGACTTCACCGCTCACATTATGAAATACAAATTCACCACTCTGTAAAGCCGTCTTAAGCTGTGTCTGCGTATAATCAGTATCAGGTTCAAACTCGCCATCATATACTCTGTTCTGAACAGATGCACTGACGGAACATCCACATTCTGCTCCTGTCGTCCAATACACAAGTGATGCTGCAGACTCTCCATCATCAAGTACCTTGTTTTTCACGCTGATAACTCCCATATGATCTGCTTCTTTATAGTTGTATAATACAAGCTGGAATTTGATTCCCATCTCATCACGAAGCCTTTTAACAAATGATACATAAAGTCTCTTTGTAACTTCATCCTCCACCACAACACCCATTGCGTTATAGGCAAAGGACTCAATCTTATCAAGATATTTCTGATGAGATTCTCCGGATGTGGTTCCGTTTGTTCCATCTGAGAGTTTAATCCCTGCTGCCACGGTAAGCTCTGCATCTGCCTTAAATACAACATAATCATTTGCTGCAAGCTCTTTTGCATTTGCAACTGTCTGACTGTCAACTTTTGAGGCATCAAGATATGTTACTACATCAAATTTTGACGGTTCATCCACATTCTTGGAAACACTTATCGTAATATCGTTTCCTCTCGTGCCTGCATATCTTGCCTCGGCAATGTCACTTGACGCTTTCTTTCCACCGCTGTTTAAACGGTACGCATAAAGCGTTACAGCATTGATAAAAAGGTCACGAAGCCCTTTTAATTTGTCGCTGTCATACGCATATCCGAATATCATCTTTGAATTTTTCTGAAAGTCCTCATTTGTCACAGTAAAGACCTGTTCGTCAGGACCCCAGTCGAGTTCAAGCGGCATTGTACATATACCTCTGTCAGACAGGCTTGCCGTTGCCGCCGCAGCCGACACAAAGTTTATATATGTTCCGGGTAATACTTTGTTCTGCGTTGTAAAACTTCCTCCACCTAATGCCATTATCTCACCTTACCTTTCATAAATTTTCTGATAAGCTCATCAACCTCTGCCAATGTGTACTCTTTTCCATCTTCAAGCACGGCATTGACAACATCTTTCTTATCAATATATCTGGCAGATGTTACCAGATTATCTTTCTTAAATCTGATTTCAGCCTGTGGCTTATTTTCAGATTTTTTATTATCTGCCGCAGCATCCGTTTTCCGGACACTTACGGACTTATTTTTGTTTTGCGGCATAATCATCACCTATCCTTTCGCCTTAACTCTGGAGTTCACGCTTTCCATTCTTGGTACATCCTCTTCCGGCTTTCTTACAAAGAAATCATAATTTACAAAAAAATGTAAAATATCATCCGTTATCTCATAGCTCATATCCGTACCACGAAGCAAACCTGAGTCATACGGTATTGTCTCAAGAAGCATTAACAGGTTCTCGCCAATATCGTACAGTTCCCTTTTTGTGGTACTTTCTGAAATATACTGGATACAAAACGGGTTCTGCTTTAAATATCTTTTTCCCGGATACTTTTTTATACCCGGCTTTAAGCTCTGAATAAAAAAGCAAGGTTCATCTAAACCCTGCTCTATACTCTCTATATAATTTTCATATCCATATTCTGAATAAAGCACATTACTTATTGACTCAGCTATCCCGGTTATCATCATTAAACACTCCCTCCAAAAATTTCTGAACTTTCTTTTCAATTATCTTTGGGGCGGCATTTTGTAACTCCTGCACGGATACTGTCATCATAAAACGACCCTCTACCCAGCCACTTTTAAGTTTCTTTCCTATCGCCGGCACATATCTGCCCGGTGTCTGTCTGTGGCCGTACTCGACATAACTTGCATATTCAACAGGATTTATTATCTCCACTTCATATGCGTTACCTGTATTCCTTATCTCAAGACCTGATACGAAGTCCTCAACATTAGATGTTCCTCCATCAGAGCCACCGGACGAAGTCCAGCCCCTGCGCAGTGTTCCACCCTTTCTTGAGGACATTACAAGAAACTTATTCTCGCCGTCATCCTCAAGGTCATATGTATCTGAATAATCGCCAACCGGTGTCCTTTTGATAACCTTTCTGAGCAGTCTTGCCGCAATCTCTTTGGCACATGACTCACAAAATTTTTCGGCATCACTCTGACTTATCCTGTTTAGTTTTGTTTGCAATTCTCTTAACTCTTTTAAATCCACACTGCCCATTCCAGCCATCTAAGCCCACCTTTCAAACAATTCAAGCACTATTTCCTGATGTGTCACATATACTGCAGGTACACCGCTGTATGTATAATCCTTTGTCACACCGTTTTGCGTCACTGTTATCTTACTTCCGGGATTTATGATTATATCAGGTGCCGTAAATAATTTAATAGTCTGTGATACCGCCATTGCCGCTGCCGTATCTGCTGCCGCCTGTTTACTCTGAAAAGACAGCTTACACGGTATGTCTTTAAGCACCGCCACATCATTAAAAGCCGTCAGATGCGTTTTTTCATCTTTGACTTTCTTATGTTCATACACTGTCATTCTACCGCTGTATGCGGCTTCCTGTGCCTTTCTTGCGGCTTCAAATGCTTTGTTTACCACATCTACCATTTTATCCTCCTGAACGATGCAAATTCGCTCTTTCCATATGACCTAAGATAATTGATAAAATTATCAAGCCGCTGCTCCGGAGTAAGCGAACTTTCCCCCGTGGCAAACACCGTGTTCGTATCTCCTGCCTGTATCTGCTTAACAGCATATGATAAATCTATGTTCAGGCTCTCAGTGGCAAATGTCTTTTTGCTCAAAAGAAATTCGCCCACTGCCATATCAACAGCTATATGCTCAAGCCCCTCCGGAACATCCTGCCAGTTTATTTCATTTTTTATCGTGCTTCTCACTTTCTCAACGGCAAATGTAATTGAAAAAGCATCTGAACTGTCAGTTTCAACACCCAAAGAAGATAATCGTTTTAAGACCGCATCTGTATTAAACATACCTTATCACTTGCCTTTCCTGATTCTTCCTTTTGTCTGTGCATCAGGCTCCGGAGTTTCTTCGTCTGATTTCTTTTCTTCATCAGGCTCGCCCGATATCTCATATCCCATATCACGAAGTTTTTCCGCAAGCTCTGTATCATTTGTTTCAAATCTGCCATTTACAAATTTACAAAGCTGACAGCCTTTTTCCTTATCCCAAAGGATATTTGATGTAAGCGGCTTTTTATTTATGATATACATATTCTTATCACCTCGCTTTATTTTACTTCCAGTCCTGTTATTGCACCATGTAAAAATGCCGGCGCATGTGCAAGTCCTATCTGGCCATAAATCTGTATTCTGTCAGATGCACCATTCTTTGCAAGTTCCTCCTCGAAAAAGTTTCCTTTTCCCGGTACCGGCTGGAATACAGGAGCTATCTGTGCCACATCTGCCACAAGCAGACCGTCTTTCTTCATAAACGGATCATAGCATATTCCGACCTTACAGAAATCACTTTCAATCTGTGTGATGTTCATTCCGGCAATGTTCTGTGTCATCTGCATCTGTGCTTTGAAGAAATCAGCATACAGATTTGTTATAACCTGTTTAATATATGAATTACAGAAAAGTACCATATTACCAAACATTGCTCCATTGTCAGCCATTTCCCTAAACAACTGATCCAGCATATCCTTAGATAATGCGGCACTCTTTGCATCGATTGATGTTCCTGCATCCGAAGTACAAAGTTCCAACATTCCACGGGTCTTGTTTGCCGTATCTCCATCCGTTGTCTTATTGTAAGTTCCATTGAGGAACGAAAACTCAACATCCCTTGCCATCTTAATAAGTTTCTGCTGAATCTGGAATGCTTTTTCATCATTTGGATTTGCGGACTGGTTAGCCGAATTTAAACCTGACAGCCTGCCGCTGTTTGACTGATTTGCATATGTCAGATCTATTGTCTCCTGATGAATCTGCACGACATTTGTTTTCTGATCTCTTGCTATGTGTGATGCTGCCGGAGCTGTCACTGATGCGTTTTCTGAAATATCAGGCTGTGCCGCCTCCGGAAGTGAATACTCAACACCTGTTGAAAATTCAAAATTATCTGTCTGTTTTCCACCTGTCAATCCGCCTATCATAGATAAAAACGGTGTCTGTGTAGGTGATGCCGTAAATAGATCACCTGCATAATTTGGTAAATTAAATGTGTTACCTGTCCCTGCTACATTCTGTGGCATATTTTATCACCTGTCCTTTCTTTACATCAAAGCGATTCCGTCATTCTGAAACGCTTCCTGCTTGATATTGATAACTTCTAACTGGTTGCCGTTCTTTCTTGCCTCCGCAAGTCTTGCTTCATAGCCTGCCTGCTTTGAATTTGGCACCATTGATGAACTGCCCGGCTGAAATCCAGTAAACTTTGTCTGTGTCTGCTCAGGCTCACTAAATAAAAACTTTGAGCCGTCATCAGCCTTAAGTTTATCAATCTGTTCCGTAAGACCTTTTACAAGACCATCATCCGACAACGCTGCATCATCGAGATTAAGCAATGCCCTCGCCGCCTTAATGTTCTTTGCACCACTCTCCGTAAGTGCCTTATCAACAGCCGTATCAACCTTAAGCTGTGTAAGCTCTTTCTCATGTGCTGCTGCCTGCGTCTTATTGTCCTCCTGAAGCTGTTTAATCTGTTTCTTAAGCTCCTCATTGTCACCGGCAGATGCTTTCAGGTCCTCAAGCTGTTTATCACGCTCTTTAACCTGCTTTTTGAGATTTGCATTTTCAGTCTGCACTTCTTTGCCTGCATCCTCAACATCAGCTTTGTTGATGCTAAGGACTTTGTCCGCCTGCTCTTTGTCAAGACCTAAATCTTCAAGTTCCTGTCGTGTCATATCTGCACCATCCTTTCCGTATCGGTTTAATGCCTTGTCATACCCGGCAATTTTATGTATAAAAAAAGACCATGAAAAAATCTGGTCTTTTAATATCTTTATGGTTGCACCGGTGCAACTTTTTTAATCTTCTATTTCTTCCTTATCCTCAATCAGCTTTAAAGCCTCCTCCGACAGTAAAGGGTCATTTTCAGCAAAAGGAAATTTTACCTTTACATCTTCCGGTGTCTCTATTGCCGAATACAATTCTACACCCTTGTCCAAAAGTTCGGAAAATGTATCTATAGCCCTCCTTGCCTTATCCCGTTCTTCCTCATTTACAAGTTTTATACCACTACTTTCCTCTATTTGAGATACTGCATCATCAAGCATAAGCGTTTTCATTCTTCTAAAGGTATCTATCATCTCCTGCCCTACTTCATTTTTTTGCCGCATAGTTTCAAGAATTTCTTTCTGTTGATTTATAACCACTTTATTAGAACGAAACTGCGTTGCAATCTCCGACATTTTTGAAAGAATCGACATAATGACATGACTTCCTGCTGCCGCCTTAATAAAAAGAGACAACCACATAGAACCCACATCAACCGTGTTAAAAACAATCTCCTCTCCACTTCCACTTATAAAAGGACACTGACTTAATATAAAATCAATATCTTTCATGTATTGTATATATTCTTTTAAATCATTACACTTTGGTATTTTTATATCAATTCCCTCTTTAGCTTCACCAGCTTCTAATGACTCATATAATTTTACCACCGAGTCTAGTCTGATTTTTATCTCATTTAAAACACTGTTAAAATTTGTTTTTGTAACAGCGTCTATTCTTGGATTTGCATCACTTCTTACATATACAGGAATGATTTTTATTGCATTATCTGCATAATCTTTGATAAATTCCATTTCCCTTAGTAAACTCAAAGCTGTAATTCCATTTTCCCACCCATTTATTTCAAATTCTCTTGAACCATTAAAATCAGAAAAAGTAATTTCATCAATACTTCGTTTTGCTGTTTTACAAAGATAATATATATTATATAATCTCAAGCCATTCACCTCTTTAATCACATATCAAGCATTTTTCTTATAAGTTCTAAATCCGTTACCTCGAATGTTACTTTCCCACTCACAGGCTCCATGTCCTCATATCGAAGTCCCGAAAAAAGCAAACGCTCACATGAACTCTCACCCTGCACATCTCCTAAGGCTTCATATACTTTTCCCGAATTGAACTCATTTTGTATCTGATATTCAATATCCTCACACAGCATAAATGATGCATGAATTATCTTTTCACCTTTACACTGTCTGCCTAATATCGGAGTTATGTTTTTTATTTCTTTTATCTCTATCTTTCCAGCAAACCTTGCAAGCGGTAATCTCCTGCCTGCTGTAATCACATTAAGCTCTGCATTTGTGATATTTAATGTTTTTATTAGTGTTGTCATTTTTTACTGTCCCCATCCTCATTGTTTTGTACATCCTCGTCGTCAGTAAGATGCTTATCCGGAGCAAGCGTTCCAAATTCATGCATTACTTTCTCCAGCATTTTATGTGTGTATGCTTCTTCTTTTTCTTCCTCTGTCAATTCACCATCTCCTATTGTTACAAACTTAGGTATTGACAATTCCATTCTAAGTTTTCTACATTCCTCTGGTGAAAGCTCTTTTCCTCTTTTTATCTGTTCTTCTTGTGGCAATAAAATCCATTCTCTCGCAGTCAACATATCTATACCTCCCTAAGCAAAATGCTCCATTTGTCATCAGCAAAATATTTATCTATAACTAAAAATTTTGAACCTCTTTCATAAAGCACCTCATTCTCATTTAATCCTATATTTCTTATATCATGTCCATTTTTAGCACCGAGAATATAAATCTGTATTTCTGAATTACCAACATCCACCTTTCCTGTCGTTGTACTCCAATATTGTGGTATGTGTGTTATTTTCCCAACCACAAAACTTTCTACAAAACCCCTTGTTTTTTCTTCAGCATCCGACCAACTTGAAAAATCAACAGTTCTTAATAAATCACCTTTATATTTCGGAACTTTTGACAATGCACTGTCTAACAAATTTATAAACCTCTGCTGTTCATTACTTAATTTTGTAATATCGTCTGTGTTTCTAAGTGCTTCATTTATCACATAGGAGTCAAAACTTTTATATCTTATAATTGCTCCCAATTCATTATCTGACAATTTCATTATATCATCTTCCAACCCATTTTGCATCTTTTTTAGCGGCAAACTCAACTGCTCCATATCATCTTTTGCCCCGCCTTTTACAAATGCCTGTTCCCACTCCTTATATGTCATATTCCCCGGCACATAATAGACCTCACCGTCCTCATTTCTTGCGGCTCTCTCTCCTACTATGCCCAGTTCTTCCTCATCGTCAAAATAAGGCACTGTCGTGCTCCTGCAATATACATGAAACGGCGGTGCGTTTACTCCAACTTCCCACTTCGACATTGGAAAGTGTTTTCCATCCATGCTCCTGCAGATATTTGAGGTGTGGCTGTCAAGTGTTGCCACTATCTCAAATTCTTCTACATCCAGTTCCTTAAAGGCTTCTCTCTGTGATGCGGCACTAAAAAAGGCCTGTTCTGTCATAACAAGCCTGCCTGCTGCCCTCTTTGATACATCCATTCTTTTTGACAATTTATCTATTGCCTTTTGCGGACTTTCTCCGAGTATTATATTTTGTGTGAGTATCTGATTTAATTCGCCGACAAGTTTTGTCCCATTACCCCATATGCGTTCAGAGAAGTTCTTGCCGTCTGCCGCCCACGGACTGTTTATGACCTTGTCTATCTTTCTTTTATCTATTGTGGAAAAGTCCCAGCCTATGTGCATACCTTTCTGAATTTCATATGCGGTGTGCATATAGCCGTCTTTGTAGACATTTCGCATTGTTTTGTCTATAGCCTTTTGCTGGCGGGCTGTCAGGTTTTCAATCTCCTGTCTTAAATCCATTTTCATGGCTTCAAGTCTTGATATGTGATATTTGGCAGATGCGTTTTCAAGCTCTTTCATCCATCTGCCGTTGACACCGTTTTCCCTGCCGTACTTTATGTACTGATTTACATCCCACTTAAATTCCTTAAGTTCATTTGCATCGAGCAGTTTATACGCATCCTGCATAGTCACATCATTGTTTACGGCAAGTCTGCCGTACCACTCATTTATTTTCTTGTCTATACTTTTTATTGATGTCCGGTACTGCTGTTCGATTTCATTACAACAGTTTTTTCCTTTTTGGTTTTGTGCTGCTTCAAGCTGTAAAAACCTCTTTTTCCAATAATCTGCATTTGGCACTATTCTTCACCTACATCCTCTTTCTTTTTCCGCTCATCCGGTGTTTCTTCCTGTTTTTCATCATCCTGCTGTCCGTCCTCCTCGTCCTGCTGCCCGAACGGCTCATACATAGATGCGGCTTCCTCCTGCTCTTTCTGCTTCTGCTCCTCAATCCTTTGCATTTCAAGTTTTGGGTCATCCACCCACGGATGTTTGCCTATTATGGTTTCATTTGATATAAGTCCCGATGATTTCTGACAGTTGTCAATTATCTCTCCCTCGTTCATCAGAATGTCACGGTTGAATATTATGTTTACTTTTTCATTTTCAAATGAACCGTGCCCTGTGTTTGCAAGGTGCATATTTACAAACCACAGAATATCTTCAAATGCCGCCTGGTATTCTGTTTCCATGTCATTTGCATCTAAATCTATATCTGAATACATTGATAAGATATTCATCTGATTTGCATTACCGCCGAGCCTGTCGTCTTTGGCATCATAGCCCATTGCATTTTCTATTAGTGCCTTTTTGAATATCTCCAATATATTTTTATAATTTTCTGCATTTACATTTATCTCCAGAGTCTCGACACCGCCCTTTGTATCTCCGTCATATCTGACTTTGACAGCTCCAAAAGTGGCAAGATTTTTTCTAAACTCTCCGAGGTTTGTTCCATCGTAGTTCTTTAATACAAGTATTGTATTCCTTGCGTCCTCCTGCATATTATTTTCAAAATCAGATAACATTACATTTATACCATCCTGCAATGTCTTTACATTCTTTATAAGCGGTGTTTCAAGCTCATTTCGCTTTAAAGGTATAAGAGGTATGCGGGACCAGTTTAAACCGTCTGCTGCCCTGTCTCCGTCCGTCATAGTCACATAACAACTGTCCTGTTCATTTACAGTCACATCAGGAATGAGTGTGGCACCGTCAAGCACATATCTGTGCACCCCCGTCATGTCAAACACTTCTACTTTTTCTATAACCACGGGAATATTTTTTTCATAGCCAGCTACAAGATAAAGCCTTACCGCGCCCTGCAGCTTTGTATGCTCTGAATCCGTCCAGAACGGAAGTATCTCATATGACGGAAACAGTCTGAAAGTAAAACTGCCCTCCTCATCATAATAAGGATAAAGCCATGCCATACCTCCATTTAAGGCATACTTACCTGACTTTTTCAGAGTCCTCATAAACTTTTTATTAAATACCTCTTTCAGAAGCTCTGAATACTGTTCGTTGTCCGTCTCTATCGTGAACGGATTGCCAAGCAGATAATTACTTTTCTGATTTACCATCTTTGCATATTGGTTATCTATATTACGGTTATTCGGAAGATTTTCCACCACCTGCAGTTTGCCGTCCTCACCTATCATTGTCCTTTTACGCATCAGTATGTCGTGCTCATTGTCATAATACAGATGCCCTTTTATCTGCATATGTCTTTCAGGTGAGTTCTTCCACCGCATTATGGACTGTTCAAGAAATTCCTTATCGCTCATATCACCGTTTACTCCGTAAAGTATGAAATGAGCTATCCTGTCAATCAATCTGTTAAATCCGTTCACTGTTTCCTCCTAATCAAAGCTAAATGCATCACCTCTTGATATATCTTCAAATGCGTATCGCATTGCATCCATAAGGTGATTAAAGTCATCAATCGGTCTGTTTATCTTTTTACCTGTTTTTGTGTCTGTATCCCATGTGTAGTTGCTTATCTCCGTAATGAAATTTACACATCTCGGATGTATGATAATGTGATAATCCTGTATAAAGTCAATTCCATTGTTGATGCTGTCTTTTCCTTTTCGTGCTTTTCTTATGCCCTTTAGTCCAAGCTCTCTCAACCTGTCTATTGACTTTGATTCTGCTGAATCGGCGGTTATCTTTTCTTTCTGATAACCCATCTTTTCAACTTCCGTGGCAATCGACTCATTGCTCATGCCCGGATTATACATTTCATCAAATACCCATATTATTTTGCTGTTCGTGTCAATAAAACCGCAAAATAAAGCACTCGGATCGTTCGTATAACCGAAATCAAGTCCGAATGCTGTCTTTACTCCTGATATTTTCTTTACATCCTCAATAGAGAACGCTTTTTCTTCCCAGTTTTCATATACAAGACCGTCAACTATACCCCAGTCTCCCAGTCCCGCTACCTGGTATCTTCTCGGATTTTGTTTTTTCATTGTTTCAAAAACTTTTAAATCCGCTTCATCAAGCCACTCATTACATTTGTAATTCGTAGTCATTGCAAGTATATCAGGGTCTTTCTTTGCATCAAAAAAACGCTTCTTTATCCAGTGGTGTTCATTCCACGGGTTTAAAGTAAGCGTTATCTGTTTAAAAAGTCCTGAGCCATCGGGAACAGCTCCACGAATCGACTCGTCAAGCATATTAAAGTCATCTTCTGAACTTATCTCATATGCTTCCTCAAGCCACATCCAGCACAGACAGCCTACATCAACCGTTATTGATGTTACTTTCAGCGGGTCATCAAGTCCTCTGAAATATATCTTCTGTCCTGTCGGCTTGTATGTCATTTCAAGCGGCGATTCTTTTATATCCCAGTGTGCATCCACACCAAGTCTGTGAATAGCCCATTTTAACTCTGTAAAACATGAGTCCTTAAGTGTCCGGTATGTTTTCCTGACTACAAGTGTATTTGCATCAGGATATTTCATCATATTGGTGATATACCAGAGAGCCGTTGTCTTTGACTTTTTAGATGCTCGTGAACCTTTACAGACACGATATCTGCCTTTATATCTCCAGTATGTCCCATATCCTTTTCCGACCAGCTCCGGCAGTCTTACATTTACTTTTCCGGACTTAGTCTTTTTATTTTCTTCAGGATATAATATAAATTTCTGATAAGCGAATATGTGCTGTGAAGATATTCTGTTTTTTACCATAGGCACTTACCTAATCTTCCAAAGCATCTTCACCGGATATTACTATCGGCACGGCAACATTTACATCTACCTTGTCATTCCACATTCCAAGATGTTTTCCGAGCATTTCAAGTGCTTTCAGTTTTGAAAAAATCTTAATCTCACTCTCTTCACCGGTTCCGTTTTCTCCGCTGAAAGATTTATGTTTTATCGATTCTACACAGGCAAGATCCTCTGGTCTGGCATCTTCTTTTATCTCTCCGCTGCTTTCTACAATATCCGTAATCTTGACAAATGCTATCTTTGCAAGTTCCAAGACTACTCTGTCCTGATTTATGCCGGTGCGTCTGCTCCTCAATGCCATTGCCTCTCCAATAGCACTTTGAACCTTAACATTTCTTAACATCCTTGAACCCTGCACATCTGCCGTTTTTACTGAATATCCTGCTCTTATGGCAGCCTGTGTTGCGTTCAGGTCAACGAGGTATTCTTCAACAAATCTTTGCTGTTTTTCCGTTAATTTAGCCATATCACAACACACCTGCCTTTCAAAATATGATATAGCCAAGCAATATTCCAAGCAAAATGCCTGTGATTACAGATGAAAACCATATTGTTAATAATCTTCTGATTATTGCCTTTTTTCTTAAACCTCTTGAATAAATCATCCGCTCACCTCCGGTCATTCTGCTGCCGCCTCACTCGTTTTATGTATATCCATGTACAGAAAAGACCGGCTATTACACCGGTCTTTCGCATATCTACATAATTAACAAGGAGGTTACTTTTCTTTTGCTTCGCATTATAACAATATCATACTTTTCAGGTGACATTCACTGACATTTACTCCCATTTTTATTAAAATACTATAAATTTTCTAAATTACAGATTAAATTTTTCCTCCAAATGCTCAAATGCCTTTTTATGTGCCCTATACACTCTTTTCTTATATTTCTCAAAATTATAGTCGAGGTCTTTTTTATCACTGTATATAAATTTCACAATATCATTCCACTCTTTTATATCAATATATCTTGCAAATAATACTGCTGCCTCGACCGGATTTTTTAAGCTTCGGATTATCTTCTCTGCCTTTATGCTTTCTCTCGCAGTCCTGCTTTTGAGAATATCAATATATTTTTCCTGTTCGAGTATCTCAGATACATCATGTGCCATGTTTGCATCTCCCGATGAGCGGCTGCCTTTTGGCATACCTGAAAGGTCAGGAGAGGATATTGCCGCCATGTTTTCCTGCATATCTCTTAATCTCTTTTGTGCCATTCTTAATTTTATACGGTTCTGTCTTATGTTTCTGAAATACTCTCTCATTTTCTATACCTCCATCAATATTCTTCAGGTGCCGGATTTTCCGGCAATGGCATCCAGAACATTATCCTGTCCGCCGCAAAACTCCATCTTAATTTCCCGTTATCCTCTACAACACTCATAAGCGACTGCCTGCACTGTTCTTCATCAATCTTTCTAAATGCGATATATTCTCCCGGCTCATCAGGGCAGGCTTTTCTTCTCGTCGATACCCACTCACCAAAAGCCGGTACAAACTTTTCATTCTCCGGTAATACCTCAGGATAATTGTGTATCTCATACTGACCGGAAACAACATCGCTTTCTTCTGTGTCATTTTCTTCCGGAGGATTCATTGCATCGAAACCATTACCACTCACAGCATTTTCAGGTTCTTTTGATACTGTATCACCGCTTATATCACTTTTCTGTTCTGTTTGCTTATTTTCAACAGCACTCAACTTTTCTTTAGTAACGGCAGTATGTTCATGTTCTATAATATCCTGCTCATCTTCATCAACATCCGGCTCAATTTTAATATCTTCATTACACATTTCATATACAAATTTAAACGCATCAGTCAACTGCTGCCATGTCGTTTCCTCTGCCTCTCCGGTACGGACATTTATAATAACAGGTGGTTCATCAATGCCGTTTATTGACAGCATCAGCTTTCCTATTCCCTTTACCCTTGCCGGAATCATATCCACACCGCTCGGACTCAAAATATCGGAAAACTTTTCAGCAAATTCTTTTTCGCTATACATCGGATTTCCTGAATACTTTTTTAAAAGCTCTGCTGCCGTTTTAAATTTTTCATTATTTTCTTTAAAATAGACATACATCCACTGTTCAAATATATTTTCAAATTCTTCTGCAGGCTTTTCAGGTGTTTCCAATGCCACTTCTATATCTGTTATCTTTTCTTCGTCCCTCACTTCTTTACGGATATTTTGTATCTGACCTTTTGTCATTTCAGGCGGGATATTGTCAGCTATCGCATCAGGGAGTGTTATCATCTCGGCAAGTTTAGCTACTCCATAATCCTTGTATGCAGCCGCTATATGCTCTCCATATCCACCCTCCGAATATTTTTCATTTATCCTTATATACCTGCTTACCATGTCCTTAGACAAATTATATTCCGATTTGGCAAAATCATTTATATTTGCGTATCCGCTCTCATGCAATATAGTTGTGTCTTTTGCTATCCTCAGCAGGTAGCCAATCCTGCAAAAACTGTTTGCCGCCACGAGCATCTCTTTGTCAAGTTCTGCTTTAAATTCCTTGTATGTTTTCTTTTCAGTAAGTTCCATATAACCTCCTATGCTATTTTCTGCGTATCAGCAGACAATCTTTTATTTACTATTTCTCTGTATGTTCTAAGCCATTTAGCAATCTCTGTCTCCTCAGGCTTTTTATCATAAGCTCCATACCATTGCACTATATGATCCTTTTTAATCTCAATAGTGACAAATCTTATATCCGGATTTTTGCTATGCCTTAAAAACAATATTGTACTGGTCTGTCTGTTATGTGCACGGAGATAATTATCCCCGCCTACACAGTGATGAAGTACATGCCCCTCCTCGATTATGTCACTTGCCGACTTTGGAATAACTATCTGATACTTTTCATCCTTATACATATAAACTTTTGAAAGCTGTTTTATAAGTTTTGGTATCTGTGTATATTTTTCATCAGCAGTCATGCTTTTTTCTTTTATCTTCTTTGCATCGCTCTGCATAACCATTTCCTGATGTGCTACGTCAAGGTCACGGGGTTTTGAATACACATTGTTACTAAGGTCATAACCAAGTTCTATACGCATCTGTAAATAATCAAGATATTTTCCTGCCCTTTCATTCAGATAATGATAACCAAATCTGTTAGGATAATCGCCCTCTAAATCATCAGGACTTTCATATCCCACATACTTTGCAAGCTGATTTATAACCCTTTTAATACTCATATGTTCAGCAATCTGTAAAAGCTGCTCATATATCCTATGTGATGAATAACCGACTGAAAGTATCTCATAAAGCCATGCACAATATATCATTTCAAACTGCTGCCCCGTCTGCTTTTGCAGCCGGCATATATTCAATATTGTTATATTTCCCTCCTGTTCTATAAGATAAGGTATATCTTTCTTCTGTATTCCAAGCATATCCTCCGGTCTTGCTGCTGCCATATCCATATCATTTGTCTGGTAAAAATTAGCTGTAAGCGGCTCTGCCAACTTCCACAACTGCATTTTCACAAGATATTCAAGCTGCGGGTATCTCCTATATGCCTTAAAATATCCGTGAATATCTGACTTAGGATATTTACTTAAAAATCTGTCTATGGCACAGTATTTAAAAGCTGATTTTTTTATATTTGCAAGTGACGGCTCGTATAAAAAACCTTTTGGACTCTGATATGAGTACATCCCCGAACTATTTCTGTCATACCACTCTGTCTTATCTGTCCAGCCGTCATAATAACAAAAGTCTTTATGTTCCTCTGCCTTTGTTATGAAAAGCCTTGTCATCTCAGTATATTCATAAGCCTCTTTCACATCTTTTCTTATCACCTGTGATGCGGCTACCTCTCTTATCACAAGTCCGTCTTTGTAAGTATCTGCCTTATAGAATGTCAGTTGTTCATTAAACTTTCTTTTCCTTGCCTGGTACTTTCCCATTGCTCCACATATCTCACAGCGGCTTATGATACCCTGCTTTGGTGTTGCAACAATATTTTCACTCTGACTCTCATAGCTCACTCCATACTCAGTTGCCCGTCTGTACTCACAACCGCAAGCCGAACACTTAAAATCAGCATACCGCCCTTTTCGCTTATACCACATGATATGCTTACCGAGCCTGTCAAACTTCTTTTTGCAATATGCCTTAAACTCATCGTCAAGCGGTTCTACATAACTGCATCTTTCTTTAAGCCGCTGCATACGCCTCTTATATGCTCTGTCTGCCTTTTCACCTGCAATGGCACTCTCAAGCTGCCTTACAACATAAAACAAATTCTCGTCAATAAACCGTATCGTTTTAACTTTCTTTGCATATCCTGCCACTATGTCATATGTCTCTTTAGAATAAGCCATATCACGGCTTGCATATAGTGTTGATACTGTCTGCGGAAACCATATCTCTGAATTTTCTATTGATTTGCCCGACCAGTTCTTTGTGTCATATTCATAAATGCCATAATCAACCGGAGTGACTATAATCCGCCTAAGGGGTTTCTTTCGATTTTTGGGATAAACATCAAGTAATAATATACTGCTGCCGTCTATATCCACCACTCCTGCCGATACGCTGTAACGCTTTCCACGCTCACTGTAATCCGTAGGAATAGGCGGTATCTTAAGTATTGCTTTTTTCTTCATCTTTCTCTGCCCCCTTAGTACAATGACTCAATCATCTTTTCCATAGCTTCTTTTCCATCAAGATAATATGCTTTTATAACGGCAATAAGCTGTTTGTCAGTGCCACAGCACACTCCCATGCTGCCCGTCTTATGTTTGCCTGCCGCTTTTTTCATACTCTCTATTATTTCCTTTGTATTTTTTCCTTTTCCTCTTACTGCTGCCGCAAAGGACTCATCCCTGCACAATGTCATAGCCATTGATACAATGGTATCAAGTATCAGTTTAATTTCTTTATCTGCATATTTCTTTTCAATGTTCAGCTTTCCGACTGCTGCCGAAAAAACAGTACAAAATTCTCCCATACCGTCAATAAAATCATCCACATCCTCTTTATCCAGTCCGTTCTCCTCTGCAAGCACATAAAGATTTTCCTTGTCACCCTCCTCTAAAAGTCCCTCAGCACTCTTGTTTATTTCCTCAGCAGACTCAAACTCACCAAACACCTTAAACATTTCTTCCTTTGCATCTTTTTTAACCTCTCTTGCCATGCGAAGCTCCTTTCCCTGTGGGGCTGCCCCCACAGAATAAAAACAACTGATAAGTTACTGTATGTGATACGCTAAAAAGCGGTACAGTCAATAAAATCTGCCACCCATAAGACGCTTTACTACATTTAGCCCAATATACTCGCCCGCTGTCATTTCAACGCTCTTAAACGGCTTATATAAAGACTTTTCTCTCATACCGAGTTTTATTGCAATCTCCTTAAGTGTGTATGATTTTTCTTTGTCAAATAAATCAAATAACTGTTCCTGTAACCACTGCTTTAACTCCAAATCTCTCTGACGGTTTTTATGTGGTCCGTCATCACCTTTATGTTCTTCAATGGAAAGCGGTATAAGATTTAACTTAAAGTTCAATCCCCCCTGGCTTCTGAACACTATATGATGTAATTCTGCCATTATCTCCTATCCTCCATTTCAAAATCATATTGCATATTTGCAATCCTTTTACGAAGCTGTATAAACTCCGCTTCACTGTATTCATTTTTCTTTTCATCAACGACCGAAACAATGTGACCGCCCAATGCCATATCAGCAAGCAGACCGTCAATAAGCTCAAGGTTCTTAATTCCTTTATAACCCGACTCTCTCTGAGCCCTAAATCTACCGTCATTTATTCCTGCTGCCAACAGTGCATCATCTATGTGAAGCTCAATATCTGACCGCTTTGTAAACTGACTGAGGACATAATCAGCTATCAAAAGTGCTGCCCTATGCTTTGTAGTACCTGAAATCTTTCCGTACTTTTCAACCGTGTAAGTCTTACCGTTCACGATAGTTTCAAAAACTACGGAAAAATTCGCAATACCGCACCTGATAGACCCTGACCATGTCATATCAACAAACACCCTGCTCTTTGGCAGGTCAGGTTGCACCGGTGCAACTTCCCTGTTTTCCATCACAACGACCCCTTTCTTTGTTTTCAATGTGCCATATATGTAAAATCCACCTACATAATCAGAGTAAAAAATCTTTGAACCCGTATATGTAAATTTATTTTTATAAATTTTTTCAAATATTGATGATATATCATCACCTGACTTTACCATGTCATACATCTTTTTCTTTGTGAGTGTAGTAGTGTTCACGCGCTCGATAGGTCTTTTAAGATTGCGACTCGCAGCCCACCTGTGGTGACTTCTCTTTTCCTGCTTGGTTATGTATCTGCCATAACCCTCAAGACCGAAATCCTCATCAGGCTGTGCAATCTTGCTTTCGCTCCTGCCAAACTTCCACTTGCTCTCCGCCACATCCCTGTCCATGGCATTGATGATGATATGATGGTGAATACGCACTTTCTTTGTATCTTCACCCTCCGGAACATACTCGATAACATAAATATATTTAAGCTCATCAAGCCCCTGTTTTTTACGCTCTCTCTTTAATGCTTTAATATAGTTATTTATATCTTTTCTGGCTCTCTCCAGTGTCGGATAATATCCGTCTTTGTATGTAAGCGTTATAAGGAGATCACCTTTAACAAAATTAGTATTTAACAGCCTGATAACAGTAAGCTGTGCATTTTTATTATTTAGATTTTTCTGTGCTTCTCTTGACTCTCTGCTCTTTTTAGTCTTTGGAGTATCTTTTCTGGTATTCCATACCGGATAGATATTGCACTCAACAAAATTGCCTGATATGATCGTCTTTTCACATATCCTGCATTTTTTTATATAGTCCATCTTTGCTTTGACAGGATCTGCCTGTCCCAATACTGAACTATCGTATATGTCATCTAAGGTTAATTGTGCATGAGGTACCTGTGGTTTGGTTTTCCATTCCTTGCCATATACATCCTCAAAGCTGTACTGATACCATCTGCTCTTTTTTCCCTCTTTTGCCATGTGCTACCTCATATGTCCCATTTTTTAATACTCATTACAAGGACGGTAAAGGGGTTGTCCCCCTTGCAAAACCTTGTTTACTATGGTATATTTGAATTGCCATGTGCTTGTACTTTGTGCAAGTCACAATTAAGCCGCTTTTTCCCAAGCGGCTTTTTTCATGCTATTTTTATTTCAAAATAAATCTCAAACCAGACATCTGCACATACATACGCATCAAGTTCTTTTTGGTCGATTTCATCCTTTGATTTATTGCGTGGTATGCAGTGAAAACCTACTTCTTTTACATTCCTTTCAAGCAGCTCCCCGGCTTTTGAAGCAAGATTTCCAACATACCCGACATAAAGAAGCGAATCCGCTTTTATATGTACTCTGGTGGCATTTGCTATGCTGTCTGTAAGTTCTTTTAACTTCATCAAATCACCCCGTATTCTGCTAATGTGACTATCACACTCACCGCCCCGGCTACAAATACTGCTGCCACGAACAATGTTGTGTGTGCAATAATCTTTAATCTTTGGTTGTCAATAACTGCTCTCTCGTTTTCAAGTTTATACTTCTGACACTCCAACTGACTCTTGCGTATCCTCTCGTCCAATATCCTCTGTTCCTCTACTGATACTATCTCCTGCATTTTTCTTTTCCTCCTGTTCTTTTCTTTTCTGTTCCTCTGCTTCTTTTTGCTTTCTCAACTGATACTGTAAGCAAATCTTTTTTATGCCCATGATGATTTCTTCTTTTTCTTCCTCCGGTGTATCTATCCTGCGGTATCTGTGTACTGTACCATCTTCATAATGAAACTCTCCAACATACTCAAATGTTCCCTGGTCAGTAGTGACTGTCTCCATGGTTTCCACCTCCTGTTTATAGATATGTTTTGGGGAATTTGTCCTATCTCAAATCCGCTTAAATAATTTCAATTCTTTGCAAGATAGCGTAGGGCATAGATAAATTGCAATTACATTCATGCACAATTTTGCAATTTGTACATGCCCTATGCATATCTGCTTTTTCTCCATGCTGTTCTCTGTATTCTTCTACCTGTCGTATAGCACATTTTATGTAATCTTTATCTACTTTTCTTAAATGCTCTATTGCAGTCTTTTCGTTAAAATCACAGCGTTTTTGTTTATAACACAAAGAACACGGTAAGCCAAAATCAGCATTTTCTTTTCTATCACTCTGATAGTCAAATGCTCTTATATGCTGCATCAGACAATAAACATCTCTTTTTGTCTGTTCCTCACCATATTCCTCAACAGACTCCTTCAACATTTCAAGTGCCTGCTTATCGTCAAGACTATCAAGTAACTCCTGTGCTTCCTTAAACTTTCCCTCTGCCAGAAGTGCAAATGCCTGTTCCTCAATTTCACTTCTGCGGTCGTATTCTTCCTGTAAATCTTTTACGGCTTTTACTTTCTGTTCATGTTTCATCTGGTTCACCTCGCTTTCACATATCTCCACAAAAGACTTAACACAAACCCGTTAAATGTCATTCCCTGTTCCTCGGCTTCCTCTTTTAATTTTCTATGAAGTTCTCTCGGAAGTCTTAATGTTGTTACTATCATCCACACACACCTCATTTCAATTTGATGTCATAATCATACGAAAAAAGTCGGGGTTTTCCCCGTTGCTTAGGCAACGGGGTTTGTCAAGTGTTGTTTTTTTATGCCGTTATTTTTGCCTTACATGACTGTCCACGCATCCCGGCTGTTTTCTGCTTTTCATGCTCAACACCCAGCATATAGCCAATAATCAGCATCTTGTTATCTGTACCTAATTCCAGAAATCCTTTGGTTACCTTTTCCACGATTTCTTTTTTATTATTTTTCATCATCATCACCTCTTTCTTTTCTCAAAACCTTTATACCTACTACCAATGTTGCTGTTCCAACCGCTATCTGCACAATCGCAAATAATAACTGTAAAATTTCCATAACATTTCCACCTCTCTATCTATTTGACAACTCTTTAGAAAAAGCATATTATTTAACCAGGGAAGCAAGCGGGTAACTTGCTCCCCCTTTTGCATCAGGACAACATTTTGTAGATGTGGTCGATTAACTCTATGAGTTTATCAACCAATGTTGTTAGTCCCTGAAGCATTAAGACGATACCATTCATTATCGTCAGCCAGGTAAGAAGTTTCGGCTCCTTATCTGGTTTTTTGTTTTTATTTTGCTTTTTCTTATTAGACATTGTTTTGTCTCCTTTCGTTTTTATTTTGTCCTTACAAGTACATAATACGCTTATGTATTGTCCTTGTCAAGAGCTTTTTTGAAAAACATTTTATTTTTTGTCTTGACTAGGACAAAAAAACATTGTATGCTTTAATAAAATATAGAAATGAGGTGATTAAATGACTGCATTAGAAACTCTGAAACTGATATTGGGACTGATACAGATAGCATTAGGAATAACAACCGTTGTTATTGGAATAAAGATTTTGAAAGAAAAGAGGTAATTAAATAACTGCATGGGAAATTTTTAAATTTATATTCGATATTGGTTCTGTTATATGTGATGCAATATTGATTGTATTTCTGGCAAAATATTTAAATGCAATTCATAATGATGATAATGAAGAGGAGGATTGATATTTTGGAACTTCATGAAAGAATTAGATACTTAAGAAAAAATACTTTGAAAATGTCTCAAACTGAATTTGCCGAAAAATTAGGTGTTACACGCACTGTCATAAAAAATATTGAATTAAACGTTCTTGCACGCCCGGAGCAAAAACTTTCATTACTCAAATTGATGTGCAAAGAATTTAATGTAAGTGAAAAATGGCTTTTAGACGGTGAGGGTGAAATGTTTGTCAGCGATGAAACAGAGTACAATGCACTTATTGAACAGATGCTGTCAAGTGAAAATGAGTTTGTGAAAAATATTTTTAAAACATTTGCCCTCTTCGATGAGAAAGACTGGGAAGCGTTGCAGCATATGGTAGAAAAGTATAACTCTGTTGCCGACTCAGATGGCATATTACGATATGATGAAAATCCGGCAGCTTTAGTTCCTGATACTCCGGAAGAATTAGAAAAGATAGCACCGCCTGTCCAGGTGGAAAAAAACGAGGTGAGTTGATACACTCACCCCTTTTTACATTTATTTGAATATTATCAGTTTTGTATCTCCTGCAAATGCAAGGTTATAGTAAATTGTTTTTGTGCTTCTGTAATAAATTGCATATATAGTTCTTTGATAATAATTTATGTATTTTCTCCTCATATACTCCCCCTGTTCTGTAAAGGGTGAGTGTGTAGAGTAAGTATAAAACAAAATACAGACATACTCTTAAAAATCTCCTGATGTCAAAACGGGAGATTTTTGACATTTTATGGGAAATACTGTATTATTAAATAAAATTTATAATTATATACTTAGGAGGTTACTTATGAACATTTTAAAAAAATTATTAGGTGTATTCACCGGGTTTGGTTGTATCGTATATATTTCAATGATATTTACCGAAAAAGAAAAAGTTCCTTTCGTTATTGCTGCAATAATCTTTGCACTTTTTACATTTCTTTTATTTAGACCTAAAAAAATTGATACCACTAAACAGCAAACAGTAGTTGCCGAAAATACCGCACTATCTACAAATCCTAAAATCTGTTCTGTATGTGGTGGTAAAATACACGGTCACAAAATACAGCTTAGCGATGGAAATATCTGTTCGAATTGCAATTTTATTTGTAATAAAAATGTACTTGTCTCAGTCATTGATGTTAGAGAAGCCTGGGCTGAAAATCACAAACGAAATACCATATTTTCGGCTACTAAAACTCTACACGACATGGGTTCTGGATACATACACATAGATGCGAAAAACAAACTTTGCTATGTTTCCAGTCGAAAAAATCTTAAAGTTGAACCCGTTATTTTCAAATTTTCAGAAATTGAAGATTATAAGATAGAGGAATATGGCAGCAAAACCGTTATTGAAACAAAATCTAAGGGTGCTATAAAAAGAGCAGTTGTTGGTGGTGTTTTAACCGGTGGTGTTGGTGCAGTCATTGGTGCTTCAACTGCCAAAAAAGAGTCAACGGTAAAAAAGACGCAGGGACAATTCATATTATATATTACCATTGGCTTTGATAAAGTAAAAACTACTTTGGCTCTTTCAAATCCGCCTGTCGGTGCTTCTGACTTTTTAACAGAAGCTATGGCTATGGAAGATTAAAAATTTTGAACCTCTCAGATGGGAGGTTCTTTTTTTGACATTTTTGTATGTTGCAAATACTTTTTGCATATGATATAATGTCGGTAGACAAAGAGAAGCTATTGTTCCATAGCGAACACAAAACAAAACCCCCGATGTTGCCGCATCGGGGGTTTTTATTCCTATTTTGATGTGGAAGGCTTAATACCACAGGTTAGTTGCCGATTATTCATTACCATCTAACCATTTGATGATGTAATGACAAATCACACCACCCATGACAGTAACAAAAAGAGAGGCTATATACTCCATAACAAACACCTCCTTCCCTTGCCGGTATAGGAGAGGCAACAAACCTATATTATCATATAAGATGACATTTTTCTACAACATTTTCCAAACAACTAATCTTAAAAATGGGAGGTGCTGTTTTGACATTTTTGTATATTGCAAATACTTTTTACATACGATATAATGTCGGTAGACAAAGATATTATATGTCCATGTCGGACATACACGAAACCCCCGAAAGTCTCACACACTTTCGGGGGTTTATTTTCTTTTCTGTTTAATAATTTCTTTTTGTTTAAGTTGCACCGGTGCAACTTAAACATTACAAACAAATGCTGTTCACATTTATAAGTTTTATTGACTTTTTAATTATCAAATATTGATATTTCCATACAATACATCATTATTTCTATCTACTTTTATAGGAATATGCTGGAACTTTATTCTTTCTCCTAAATCTATTGCAAAGTCGTTTCCATTCCACTCATCTTCTGGTCTAACCATCTTCTCACCTGTTCTTCCTCTACGAGATGTTGGAGAGTGTATATCATGACCAAGGTCAACTTTCTCATATGTAGTGTACATCTTAATTTCCTTAACCCTCATACCCAGCATTGAAGCTATTGCTTCAGAAAGCAATAAACTCGCTCTGAACTTTCCTTTTTCATCCATCCATGTTTTCTCTCCAACAGTTGTTTTCATCTCAATCAGGTGTATATTCCACTTATCATCATTCTTTTTTTCAAAAATAATATGATCCACTCTTTTTTTCATAGAAAACTTTTTTTCAGGTCTAAAAAATGCAATTTGTGTCATACTATTATCGTCTGCATTTTCAATACAATAATTATCTGCCGAATCAATTTTTACATCAAGTACAGTCCTTCCTGTTTTTTCCATTTCTTCTAAACATACTTCATCTTGTATTTTAACCATAAAATTTTCTTTAAATAAATTATCTATTATAAATTCCAATCTATCCATTATAGATTATCACTCCTGTATCTCATAATTCTCATTCATAATTCTATCTAATGCATCATTAAATGTAGGAATTTCAAAACCATACTCTGAACAATAAAGTTCCTCAACTAATGTATTATGAGGATCCTCGTTTGTTAATTGATAAACTTTTACCTGAGTTTCATCTAGCAAGTCTTTATCTGTATATCCCAATTTATCACAAATTTCTTTACACTGTTTATGCCTTTTTAACTTAATCATATTATTTATGTGTTGCAAAATTATATCACTATGTGTTGTAGATACTATTCTAATTCCTGAATTTATTGTTTCAACTAATATTTTCCCCATCTTTTGCTGTAATTGCGGATGTAATCCCATTTCAGGTTCTTCATAAAATACAGATTCGATATTCGGTCTATGCTTAAACAACAAAATCAATGGTGACAATTCAGTTACAACCGCTGATGCAACGCGTAACGGTTTGGATTCTGATAAACCTTCTGGATAATATCTTATCTCCTTACCAGGCAAATTACTTATATCTACGCTTCCATATGTCATTTCCTTTTCTATCATATCTGCCAGTTCTTTTGTCTTTATGCTTTGTTCATGTTCTGTGTTCAAGCCACATATTTCATCAATAAACTGATTTATAGGTTTAGTAAATGGTGTAATCTGTATTTCATCTTCTATTTCACTCTGCATATTAAAAGTATTATCTCGTCCAACCTTATTCACTATGTCCTTTGTAAGCATAAAACCAGTCCTTGCAGCTGGAACATAAATATTTGCATTTTTTAAACTATTAATTGATAAACTGTTATTAAATGGAATATCTAATACCGCTGATATTATTCCGTTCAATAAAAAATTTCTATATGATTTTTTCTCATTTAATGAGGTTATAAATCCCTTATTTCCACAACGTATTTCTATACTATCTATTTCTTCATTTTTTTCACATAAAAATTTACATTTTAATTGTTTTGTATTCTCAAATTCCTCTTTTTGTATTTTCAATTCACCAATTTTTACACTCGGACTGTTAAATATCCAACTAACTAATTTATCCTTTTTTCTTTCCAGACAATCATTTATGACTTCATATAATGTACTACTTATAGTATTTAACGAAACTGTAGAATCACCTTTTTCAATCGCAATATCTATTTGCTCATCCAGCCATTTTTTCAACTGTTTTTCAGCTCTTGTTTCTAATCTACCTACCTCTCCAAATAAACGTCTTGTTCCAATATTATACAAGCCCCATATCAATGATGTCAAATAGCTTTTACCACTATTATTATCACCTACAAATAATGTCAATGGTGCCAATTTTATTTTTGCTTCTTTAATTTTTCCATAATCTTTTACATGAATAATCATACTATCACCTTTTATATCACCTTAATGTATATTTTTATTATATTTAATTATATGTGTTTTCATTCATAAATACAACTATATTTATATCCCCTTTTATTGACACACTTTCTGTCATCCACTAATATATATATATAATATTCTATTTTACTATAAAATAAATGATATTTACATACCTTTTTGAGTAAAAACACTTTTAATAGTTATTGTAGCAAATTACGATATTTTTTTCAAATCAATAATTTTATCAAATAAAAATCAAAGGAGGTCACCACATGGTAGCCATATATGTCCGCCAATCACTCGACAAAAAAGACTCCCTCTCCATCGAGTCACAGATAAACGACTGCATCACACTTTGCAAAAGAAACGGCTGGGATGATTACCAAGTCTACAAAGACAAAGGCTGGTCTGCAAAAAACCTCGACCGTCCGGAGTTTCAGAAAATGAACAATGATGTTGAAGCTGGGAAAATAAAGGCTGTTGTCTGCTACAAGATTGACCGTATAAGCCGAAGCATCCGTGACCTTGTTAATCTTATCGAGGATTATCATGAACTCGGTGTTCACTTTGTTTCTTTTGCCGACAATATCAACACTGCTGCCCCCGGCGGTCTTATGATGGCTACTCTCTTTGGCTCGCTGGCACAGATGGAGCGTGAAGCTATCATCGCAAGAGTGACAGACAACTACTATTACCGCTGTGAACTTGGTTATTGGGGTGGCGGTCCTGCTCCGTACGGCTTTAACCTCAAAAAGATTGTGGAGAACGGTCAGAAGCACACTGTTCTTGAGATAAACGAACGGGAAGCGGCGGTGGTAAAACAGTTCTTTAAATGGTATCTCGAACCTGATGGAACTATATATGAGATACTTAAAAAGGCGGACAAAGCGGGTATCACTACACGAAAAGGCGGTGCATGGACTTCCAGAGTTGTTTCCGAGCTTTTATCCAAGCCCATGTATGCACCTAACTCTATGGATATTTACAATTTTTATGCAGCGCAGGGAGTGCGTGTGCGTGTTACTCCTGAACAGTGCGACGGCAAACTTTCTCTCAATGTTTTTGGCCGGCGTGACAGAGGTAGCAAACATCCAAAGCGTTCCCGCCCGGTAAATGAAATGACTCTCGCTATCTGTAAAAATCCACCGATTATCGACAGTGATACTTTCCTTAAAACACAATTTAAGAAAAAAGCTAAGTTACAGGTTTCTCCACGCACCGGCACAGCAAAAACGACAATGCTCAGCGGTCTTGTAAAGTGTGCCATATGTGGCAGGGCAATGTCTCCTAGCGGCAGTTCCCGTGGTGTCAGATATTTTACCTGTTCCGGTAAGAGAAATTATGCAGCCGGTACTTGTACTTCAAAAAGTATAAAGGTATCGGCTTTAGAAAAAATTGTCATTGATGATATTCTCCGATATGCAACAAATCCAAAAGTCATTGATATGTTTCATGCAATGCAAGGCTCTAAACTCACGGCAGAACAAAGCCATGAAGTAAATCTTTTACAGCAGGAGGCGGCAAAACTTGATATTGAGATTGATAATCTTCTAGATGCCTGCTCTGCCGGTAATACTACCGCCATTGAATATCTGAACAAACGAATTGAAAAGATTGATACCAGAAAACACGAAATCCTAACCAGAATAAATGAGATTAAAAGAGACACAGAAAATGTCATCAGCCTTTTTTCAGGCATTGAGATTGAAAATGTCCCCTACATTCTTGCACATGGTTCCATAGCTGAAAAAAAGAATGTATGTCAGTTTTTGCTGAGTAGTGTCTTGTTCACAAACGCTGATGATGTAAAAGTCTATTATAAGATGTAAACTATATTGACATTTTCACCGTATTGTATATATTATATTAACAAAAAGCCCTGTTTTATGGGCTTTTTGTTGTACTTCATACTGCGTCTAGTGTATCAACATCCCACTGTATCGCATGATAACCACATTTTTCTGCACTTTCAATAAGCACATCATTATAATCACCATATGGTGGTCTGAAAACTTTCATGTCATATCCGGTGAGCTTTTTTACTTTATTATGTACTTTCGTTATTTCATCTTCACATTCAGCCGCAGAAATTGTTGACATTTGTTTGTGGTTTTGACTGTGGTTTCCAAGTTCGTGACCTGCCTTATAGAGTGCCTTTACATCATCAGGATAAGTATCGACCCAGCCACCGGTCATAAAGAAAGTTACATGCACATTTTTCTCCTTTAGTGTTTTTATAATTGACTGTGTGTCTTCATTCCCCCAGGGAGCGTGTTTCCTGATGTGAACTCCTAAATCTTCAAATTGACTAACCTGCTTTTTAATGCTACAATCGCAAATGTAGAAACTGCAAAATTAACCATATGTTATGTTAATCATACAAATATATTTGCACAATTTGAGCAAGAATTATAACATTTTCTCAAATACCTAAAATTACACACTGCAGGAAAGGAGGTTATACGATGAATATCAGGAAATATTTTATCAGCAGATTTTTTATTATACTTCTCATTTTACTCCCTGCCATATGCACCGATTCACTTTTGACTAATGAATTGTCAGGTACAGTGCACTTTCAGACTATAGCTCCTTTCTTTTTACAAACAGAAAATGACATATCTGCAAATAAATTATATGCAAATGCTACATCAACAGATAATACCACCGCAAATGATGAACAGGGCGGTGTTTCTTTATCCGGAACAGATGATGATTCTCTGTATCATTATGAACTTATCTGCACGACAAACACGCTGAGCATTTCTGAAAATTTTCAATTTAATGAGCTGATAAACCGCATACGGAAACAAGGAGGAATTTTAGATTTTTCCTTTATTTTCATGCCCGTTTTTATATTATCTGCATTATATCCTGTCTGTTCTGAATACATTTCTTTACATTTTTCAAAAACAACCGAAATCGTAACCTGTTATCTTCATAGATCCGACGGCAAAAAAAAGAATGGCTTAATATAATAGTTTTCTATGTGATTATGATGTTAATATCAAAACAATACACTACAATTAACCAAGTTGAAATCAATGGTTGATTCTTGACTTAAAGTCCAAAAGACAAATATTATTTTTTAATTATTGCATCATATAAAATCACTATACTTTCTTTTTTTAGGAGGATTTTTAATTTATGAGCCTTTCAAATATAATGGGATTACTAGGCGGTCTTGCTCTATTCCTTTATGGAATGCAGATGATGAGCAATGGCCTTGAACAGACTGCAAGAAATCAGATGAGAGATATTCTCAAAAAAATAACTTCAAACAGGATAACCGGTGTTCTTACCGGTGCACTTATCACGGCTGTCATTCAGTCTTCTTCCGCAACTACGGTTATGGTTGTCGGTTTTGTTAATTCAGGGATAATGAATCTTGAACAGGCAACCTGGATAATAATGGGAGCAAATATTGGAACTACAATCACAGGACAGCTCATTGCACTTGATGTCGGTGCCATTGCCCCGCTTTTTGCATTTATAGGTGTAGCAGCAGTTGTATTTCAGAAAAATGAAAAACTTAAACATGTCGGTGAGATACTCGCCGGTCTTGGTGTTTTGTTCATCGGTATGAACATGATGAGTTCCGCAATGAAACCTCTTGCCAATGAGCCGCAATTTGTAAATATGCTTACAAAGGTTGAAAACCCTATTGTCGGAATACTCATGGGTATGGTATTTACTGCGATAATACAGTCTTCTTCCGCTTCGGTCGGAATACTTCAGGCACTTGCCGCAAGCGGTGTCATAGGGCTTGACAGTGCTGCATTTATCCTTTTTGGTCAGAATATCGGTACATGTATAACTGCACTTCTCGCATCTATCGGAACTACAACAAATGCAAAAAGGACAACTCTTATACATATCATTTTTAATGTATTCGGTACTATCGTGTTCACTATATTATGCCTGATAACACCTCTTATCAGCATTATGCAGCATATTACACCTGCATCTGTTCCATCGCAGATAGCCAATCTTCACACATTGTTTAATATTGTCACGACACTGCTTTTGCTTCCTATCGGCAGTTTTCTTCCAAAAGCCGCTTCTCTTATACTGCGTGACCGCAAAGATGAAGCACACCCCAAAAACGGCATGTTTGTAAAATATCTTTTAGATCCAAAGAATGTGCATACAGAAACAACCATGATTTCTGTTATATGCATCGAGGGAATACGAAACGAGCTTTCAAGAATGACGGCAATGGCAAAAGAAAATGTGCACGACTCTTTTGATGTATTTGAGCATTGTGATGAAGAAAAATTTAAAGAAGTTGAAAACCGCGAAGAATACGTGGACTTTCTCAACAAGGAAATATCGAGTTATATAACTAATGCAATTACACATGAAGCGACAAAAGCCGGCAGCCAGATATTCAACTCATTTTATACAGTCACAAGCAATGTCGAACGAATAAGTGACCATGCTGTCAATATTGCCGGATATTACAAGATGATACATGAAAAAAATATTATTTTTTCTGACAACGCCAATCTTGAGATAGCTGAAATAAAAGATACCTGTGACCAGACTATGGATATGCTTCTTGAAAAACCTGAAAATATTGTCAAATGGCATGAAAATGTGACCTGTATGGAACAAAAAATAGATGATATGACCGAACATTTCCGTAATAATATGTATGAGCGTATTCAGGATGGAAAATGCTCTGACGAGGGCAGTATACTCTTTTCAGAAATGCTTACTGATTTTGAGAGGATAGGCGACCATGCACTCAATATTTCAAATGAGATACTAAAGATAACAATGAAAGAAATCGTGTAAAAACAGCTAAAATGTTTTAATTTAATATTTGACATAAAAAAGAGCAAAACCAGCGTTTTGCTCCTGGCATTACATTACTTTACGAGCATTTTCTTATGCAATAAAGACAATCCCGGAAAATCTTCTCTTTTGATCTTCCGGGATTTTAACTTAATTATTTTAGTCGGGCTGATATTTGAACTCCTATCTGCTGCCCGATTATAACACTATCAGCTGCTATCGCATCATATCAGAAAGTGCTTCATCAATAGTGTTAAATTTTATACAGACTATTTCTTGTACATAATCATACCAGAAACCTTTGGTACAGCAATATTTCTTAAATCAGCTTTTTTAATCTTGACATTCTTTTTTGCAATAGTATATTTAACATACTTTTTACCACCACTCTTAAGTGTTATCTTTTTATTTTTTACTGTATATGAACAAATTGTTTTTCCATCCAGTGTCTTTACCTGAATATTAATCTTTTTTATCATTGTTGCCATATACTGTGTATTATTTAATATATTTGCCTTTAATACAATATTTCCTTTTTTATCATAAGATATATTATAAACATCCACTCCTGATTTTCCATATGGCAAAGATGACACTGCCTGTTTACTTCTCGAATAAACATTTTTCTTGACATCTACCGTGCACTTTAATTCTGTTTTATCCGAAAGTGTTGCTGTAATAGTTGCCGTTCCGTTTTTCTTTGCACTTACAACACCTGTAGAAGATACTGTTGCAACTGCCTTGTTGCTTGTCGACCACTTTACACTATCTGATGTGTTACTTACAGAGAGCTTGTGGTTAAATCCTGCCGTCAATGTAATTTTAGTGTTACTTATCTGTGCATCTTCTGAAGTTTTCTGAACAACTTCTAAATCATAATGCACTGCCGACTTAAATGAAAATACAGCCTTATATGATGCGTCCGCTGATGGTTTCCATGAATCTCCCCAATAATACAGGTCTGACTGCCCTTCTGACTGATGCCAGTCACTTGAATTGATAGAAAACGACTCCAAATAAGTTCCATCTTTGTAATATGATATCATTCCATCCGCTACACTCTGAGAATAAATGAAGAAATACACACTCTTTCCTGCCTCAACCGAAAACTCATGTGTCTGCTCTACACCTGCCTCAGCATTCACATCCCCACTTGAATAAATACTTTTTAAATCATTTTCTGCTGCACTGCTCTTTTTACCAACGCACCAAACACTTCCTACCGTTACTGCTGCTGCCATTAAAAGGACACCAGCTTTTTTTAATAATCCTGTTTTCATTTTTTCCTCCTTTGGTTCTTAAAACCAGACTTGCTTTTATTTGTTTTCATTTTCAGAAAGCTTTTTAAATTATATCACAATATTTACTTTTTTTCCAAATATTATTTTATTTTTATATTATAGAAATACACATCATCCATATCTTTTACTTCACATTCATACCCGGATTTTTTTATGACTTTTTTCCAAAATTTAACCGAGCCTTTATTTGCTTTTAATGCACATACGGAGCATATGCCTTTATTTATACTCCATACAGCTTCTATCAATTCTTCTGCTATATGCTGTTTTCTATATGCTTTTAGGATAAATAATTCCTCAATATAAAAATCTGCTTCATCAGGTTCTCTTTCCCTGTCCGGTACTAAAAACACAATAAGTCCTGCAATTTTCCCTTTTACTTTAATTATAAACGGCTGTTTTTCCGACATTTCAAAATATTCTGAAACTTTATCCGGTATAAAAAGTGCATCCTCTGTCATACATTCTCCCATCCATTCGGCATATGATGATATTTCGTATATATAGAGATTAAATAATCTTTCAAATACTCTCCTATTTTCACTTGCCTCTGACAGATAAAATCTTTTGCTTGAAATAGCTGCTGACCGTTCTTCAGCGTCTATACCACATATTTTCTTTATAAATTCCTGATGTTTTTTTGCCGGCTCGCTAAAAATAAAATTTCTTATATCACCAGTGTCCCTTATCGCCAGTTTTCCGGCATATTCCATACCAACATGGTCGCACCACCTTTTATATCCGATTTCAAAAGGCTCAACCGCATAACCTTCATCATAACCATGAGATACCATTATGGCACTTTTTATCTTTATACCACTTTCTTTTCTCTTTCCATCAAAATACTCCTCATTTTCAAATGCAAAATCCATGAGTTCTTTTACCGCATCACTGCAATAAAATGAATGAATTGGAGTGGCTATTATGACAACATCATATTTTTTTATCTCTTCAGCTACAAAATCAACTTCTTCTTCATACAGATTAAATAAATCGTATTTTATTTTCATGTCCTTTAAATATGCTGCTGCATTATCACACATAATAGCCGTATTTCCATTTGGATTTTCACTTCCCGATAATATACAAACTTTCATAACTTTACCTATGCCTTTATAAAAGATAATATTCCATCTACAAAACCAAGACCAAGCTTATACAGACAATAAAGAAGAACTATCGCCAGTATCCATACTAAAACCTTATAGATAAGGTATCCTCTTGCAAAGTCTTTTCTCTCTTCAGATGTTTTTTTACTAAATGCAAGTACGAGAACATATATGAAACCGATTATAGGAATATTCATGTAACAGATCGTCTGAAACCATCCTCCTGCCCTTCCTATCTTTTCAATCCTTTCATTTTTCTTCTGTTCTTTTATCTCTGGAGAAATCTCAGGCTTTTTTTCTTTTTCTACAGCATTCTTAATTTCCCTGTCATTTAACGCTTTAATTTTTTTTCTATCCGCATCAGCCACTCTGACAGGATTTTCCGCCTTATTGTCATCCTCCCGTTTTTTCAAATTAGCTTGAACAGGCTTATATACCTTTTTTTTCATGTCAACATCTTCATCTTTTGTTCTTTTAACTCTCTCAGGCTTTTTTTTCACCGGTTGTTTTGGTGGCTTCTCCTCTTTTTTTTCATTGTCAGTCAGGGAAGCCGCCCCAAAATACTCCTCATGTGTTGCAACAATATCTTTAAGCGACATCTCTTTAAAAGAGGAGTCGATGCTTTTTACAAGCTCATCTATATCATTTTTATTTTCTTCCATTTATCACTTCCTCCTCTATTCCTCTTCCTGAGGTTCTTCCGTTGCCACCGGTTCACTTGTATCTGTTGGCGTCTGATTTTTTTTGTTACTTTCTCCCTTTACCGGAAGTTCCTCAAGTTCTTTCTTATACATATCAAACATCGCTTTAAGATTATAATATTCTGAGTAACCCTTACAAGCATCTAAAGCTTCTTTTGCCGAATCAATAAGAATCTGCATATTTGACGGCTGATACAAATAACCATGCATCCTCTTTATTCTTGTTCTGGCAAGCTCTATCTTATTTTTGTAAATCTGATTTTTCAAAGCTCTCTCTGAATCATTTTTCTTCTTCTCTACAAGACGTTCATTCTCCTCTTTTTGCTGTTTTTCATATGCTTTTACTACTTTCTTCCAGCTTACTGTCTCGTCCTTTAAAGAGTCATATTTATTTCTTGCCCGTACCGCATAATCTGTTCTTACATCATCATCCATGATACTTGATATCATGTCCGTAAGTTCCTTATAATCATTTTCCAAATCGTAGTAATCGGCGATATTACTGATATACCTCTTTTCAAAATTCTTGAGTTTTTTAAGCACTTCTTTCTGATATTTTTTATCCTTAAGTACCTGAACCTCATCTGCTTTCTCAGAGAGAATTGTCTTTGAAAAATAATCCATACCATATGTTCTTTTGCTGCTTCCTGAAATAGCTGTTCCCTCTATGATATTTCCATTTCCATCATATTTTGCAAGACTTATCGTAGACGGCATAATAAAGTCTTCCGGTTTTAATTTTTTATGAATATCATCCATATAATCTTTCCATATAACACCCGGAATAGAAGCACCTGAAGCCCCCGGCATTGCTCTAGGAGTGTCATAACCAGCCCAAACTACAGTTGTATAATACTTTGTATATCCGCAGAACCACACATCCTTACTTGAGTTTGTCGTACCGGTCTTACCTGCACATATCTGACCGTTATCAAGTTTTAATTTGCGTCCCGTTCCGTATGACTCATTAAATACTCCCTTTAACACATCAGTCATCATCCATGCAGCATCCTGTGAATACACCTGATCTTTTTCATTGTTATTCTTGTAAACTACACCGTCAGAAACATGTTCTATTTTCTTAATGCAAGTCCTGTCACTGTAACTTCCGTTGTTTGCAAGCGTTGAAAATCCTTTCGCCATATCGACTACACGCACGCCCTCTGTAAATCCACCAAGAGAAAGTGCCATATTGTCATTATCAATATAACTTATATTATGGAAATGAAGCTTATCAAGGAATGACAATCCGTATTTTACGGTAATATTGTCAAGCACCTGCCATGCTACCGTATTGAGCGACCTTGCTACTGCCTCTCTTATCCTTACATTTCCATGATAACCGCCACCTGCATTTGATGGTCCGTTTACAAATTTATGGTCATTTACTATGGTAGACGGAGAATACATACCTGATTCAAATCCGGGAGTATAGTCAATAAGCGGTTTTATCGCACTTCCTGACTGTCTTGCAGCAAGATATGCCCTATTATACTGGTCATTTTTTCCACGACCTCCGACAATCGCCTCGACATAGTTTGTCTCATTATTGATACATACCGCTGCCCCCTGAAGTGCATATTTTCCAGTATCACCATCTTTTTCTTTATTAAATGAAAGTCCGTTATCTACTGCCTTTTGAAGTTTTTTCTGTTTCTTCATGTTTATTGAAGTATAGAGCTTATATCCGCCTGAACGTATGCTCTCTATTTTTTCACTATATACTTTGGAATATTGTTTATTGTATTTCTGATAATCTTCTTTTGAATCAAATACATATTGAAACTTGAAATTTTCTTTTTCCATAAGTGATATGGCTGCACAATGGATAGCATAGCTCATAACATAGCTCTCTTTACTGCCACCTTTTTCCGAAAACTGCTTTATATTTAATTTCTTTTTCAGTGCGGATTTGTACTCTTTAGGTGTGATAACCCCCTCTTTACACATAATCCTTAAAACACTGTTTCTCTTTTTTAATGCTGCCTTTGGATGAAGAACAGGATTGTATGATGCAGGGCTGTTTGACAGTCCTATAAGCATCGCGGCCTCATGTGGTTCTAAGTCTGCACACTTCTTTCCAAAATAATATTTGCTTGCGGCACCAACACCATAACATTTGTTTCCATAAAAGTTACTATTACAATAAAACTCCATAATCTGAGCTTTTGTAAATTTACTCTCTATTGTCGGTGCAAGAAGAATTTCAGCAATCTTTCTTGTGTAACTCTTGTTCTGCGTGAGCAGGTTGTTCTTTATAACCTGCTGTGTAATCGTACTTCCACCCTGTGTTATCTCCATGTTGTGTTTCAAAAGCGAAACACCTGCTCTCATCGTGGCAACAAGGTCCACACCTCCGTGTGTCTTAAATCGCTTGTCCTCCACGGCAATATAACCCTCATAAATATATGGCGATACATCATTTATCTTGACATATTTATAACTTCCGGCATTTACTGAACCTACTTGCTTACCCTTTGAGTCATATACCACCGTGTCTTCTTTCATTACAAAATCATCTTCACTAAGATGAACAAGTTTGTCAAATACTTCCTCTCTTGCCTCTGTAAACATAGGAAGCACTTTAACATATACACACAAACCTACTATTCCGCCTATCACCATTACTGATGCCAGAATACCCATAGCAGTTCCTATTATATTGGAAATAACTCCTGCATAACTGCCTATTACTCCTGCTATTATACGGAATACATCTTTCGCGTTTTTAACATATCTGCGTAAAGTGTTCATAACTTTCCTCCAACTAAAAATCAAATACGGCTTATTTTTCACCAAAACAGCCCATCTTATATCAAATGCCATGGATTGCAATATTGCTATCCGCTTTTGACCCTTGCATCATATAATACTATTTTTTGAGATATGTGTAAAGTTTTATTAGATTATATTGACATGATTTTTTAGCTGAATTACAATAAAAGAAGCTCTATATGAGAGGTTTTTTGTTGCTTACCGCACTATAAGTGTGAACAGTAACTTTTTCTCGTGAAGCAAAAAAATAACGAAAGGTTAAATCATGACTGAACAACTCTCTTTTAATAATTTTGGATTTATTGGATTTGGACTTATCGGTGGCTCTATAGCACACGCATTAAAAGAAATCTATCCTTCTTCCAATATTATTGCATATAACTACTATAAAATCAAAACACACAAAAAACTTGAAGCAGCAAAACAAGATGGTATCGTTGATAATATCAGCACATCACTAAGTGATTTTTCAGATTGTGATGTTATATTTCTTTGTGCTCCGGTTCTTACTAATATTTCTTATCTTAACGAACTCTCACCTTACATATCAGAAAATTGTTTACTTACTGATGTTGGAAGTGTAAAAGGAAATATCCACAAAGCCGTAGCAGAGCTTGGACTTAACAAAAATTTTATCGGTGGTCATCCAATGACCGGCTCTGAAAAAACCGGATATGCAAACTCCGACTCATCATATCTTAAAGATGCCTACTACATTCTCACTCCGACTGAGGAAGTCCCGGCTGAATATACTTCATGGCTTAAAAATTTTATAATCACTGCAGGCTCACATTGTGAGATAATGGACTATAAAACCCATGACAATGTAACTGCTGCCATAAGCCACTGCCCTCATATCATATCGGCTTCTCTTATAAATACCGTGGCTAAGCTTGATGATGATGGAAAATATGGCAGACTTGCCGCCGGCGGACTTAAGGATATAACACGCATTTCTTCTTCTTCCCCCGAAATGTGGCAAAATATCTGTCTTTCAAACCCAGATGCAATAGTTTCATTTCTCAACAGATACATTGCTACTCTTACAAATGCGAAAGAAGCAGTTATAAGTGGTGATTCAGACAAACTGATGCAATTTTTTGAAAGTGCAAAAAAATATCGTGATAAACTTTAATAAATGGAGGTAACAATGAATATATTAGAAGGACTGAACCCCGAACAGGAAAAAGCTGTTAAACATTTTCAGGGACCTCTCCTTATACTTGCAGGTGCAGGCTCTGGTAAAACAAGGGTTCTTACACACAGAATAGCCTTTTTGATAAATGAATACAGAGTAAAACCTTGGAACATTTTAGCACTCACATTTACAAACAAGGCTGCCGGTGAGATGCGTGAGCGTGTGCAGTCACTCCTTGCAGAACAGGCTGATGATATATGGGTGAGCACTTTTCACTCAACCTGCGTCAGGATATTGCGAAGAAATATTGAGTCACTCGGTTACTCACGGAGTTTTACGATATATGACGGTGACGACCAGAAAACGCTTATGCGTGAGATAATCAAATTTCTTAACCTTGACCCGAAAAAATATAAAGAAAGAACTTTTATGAACGCTATCTCCTCAGCAAAAGACGAACTTGTCTCACCTGAGGAATACGAAAAAATGGCGATGGGCGACCACCAGAAAGAACTTTATGCAAGAGCATACAGAGAATATGAAAGACGGCTTCACGATGCCAATGCACTCGATTTTGATGACCTTATCTGTAAAACGGTACAGCTTTTTAAAGAAAACCCAGATATACTTGAATATTACCAAAACAGATTTAAGTACATAATGGTTGATGAATATCAGGACACAAACACAGCACAGTTTAGACTTATACATCTTCTTGCCAGCACAAAAGGTGATAACGGTGAGACATTGCACAATCTTTGTGTGGTAGGTGATGATGATCAGTCCATCTACAAATTTCGTGGTGCAAACATCAAAAACATACTGAATTTTGAAAACTCCTATCCTGAAACAGAAGTCATAAAACTTGAGGAAAACTATCGTTCGACCCAGAACATCCTTGATGCAGCAAATGCTGTTATTAAAAACAATCAGGTGAGAAAAGATAAGGCTCTCTGGACACAGCACGAAAAAGGTGATCTTATATATCTCTCACAATTTGATTCCGATTATGACGAGGCATCTTCCATCGCTGCTGCCATTGCAGCAGTCACAAGAAGCGGGCAGGCAGACTATAAGGACTTTGCAATTCTTTACAGAACAAATGCCCAGTCACGTATTTTCGAGGAAAAACTTGTAACAAACAATATTCCTTACAGGATAGTCGGTGCTGTAAACTTCTACCAGCGTAAAGAAATAAAAGATATGCTCGCCTATCTCCGCACGATAGAAAATGGTCTTGATGACATATCGGTAAAGCGAATAATCAATGTTCCAAAAAGAGGTATAGGACTTACAACGATAGACCGAATAACCTCTTATGCCATAGAGCATGAAACAAGTTTTTACGGAGCATTGCAAAACTGTGATTACATCGATGGTGTCAAACGAAGTACCGGAAAGATAAATTCCTTTGTAAATCTTATCGAGTCATTTAAGAGACATTTAGAGATGGACGGCTATGGTCTTGATGATCTCATAAAAGAAATCATCGATGAAACAGGTTATGTAAAGCTTCTTAAGGAAGAAGATACCGAGGAAGCAAAAGGCCGTATAGAAAATATCGAGGAACTTGTCAACAAGATTGCATCATACATTGAAAGCTGTGACGATGAAGAACCATCGCTTAGCGGTTTTCTTGAGGAGATAGCTCTTGTAGCTGATATTGACAATGTGGATGAGAGTAATGACCTTGTTCTCCTTATGACACTTCACAGTGCAAAAGGTCTTGAATTTCCGTATGTCTACCTTGTCGGCATGGAAGACGGCATCTTTCCAGGATATATGGCAGTAACAGGTGATGACCCTGAGGAGATGGAGGAAGAAAGGCGACTCTGCTATGTAGGCATAACGCGTGCACAGAAAAAACTTTCACTCAGTTGTGCTAAAGCAAGGTTTAGAAACGGCGAAATGCAATTCTACAGACCATCACGCTTTATAGATGAGATACCCCGCTATCTTATCAAGCAAACAGGTCCGGCAAAACAACAGACCACGCAGTCTGCAAAAAAAACATCCGGAAGTTACAGTGCGGCAGACTTCCTCAAAATGCAGCCGAAAATGCAGCAGACTCCGATATATAAAAAACCAGATGCAGCAGCCACAACCTGGAATCCGCTTGCGGAAAAAAAAGCAAAACAAAAACAGCATCAGGCATCAGGCATCGGACTCCTGGACAATCCTCTTATCAAAAAGGGCTTTGGAAACACTAAGGCTGCCACTGCTTCCTCTTCCACGCCTGATTATAAAACAGGTGACAGAGTTTCACACATCAAATTTGGAGAAGGTGTAGTTAAGGATATGACTGAGCATTCAGGTGATTATATGGTGACTGTTGAATTTGACAACCAAACCACACGCAAAATGATGGCTTCCTTTGCAAAACTTAAGAAAAAATAACTATTATACTACTAGATATAACGGTTATCTTATGATATAATAATGACAAAATCCAGATGCATCGCATCTGCCGCACTTCGTGCTATATGATTTTATCGTTCACAAATTCGGTACAAGAAGATAACACCTTCTCATGCCTTGCGAATTTGTGATATATTTCAACAGACATTTTTTTAAGAAGAAAGGATGGGGATTATGAGCAACAAATTTGAAGATTTGATCAATGCAGCAAAAGTTTCTGAATTATTACACAAAAAAGAACTTGAAGAAAAGAACAAAAACGCTATCGTTATCGTTCTTGCCGTACTCGGTGCGATTGCAGCCGTAGCAGGTATCGCATTTGCGGTTTATAAGTATCTCACACCTGATTATCTTGAGGATTTTGATCCTGATGATTACTCAGATGATTTTGACGATGACTATATCGAGTTCTCTGACGGAGAACCTGAGGCTGAGGACTAATATATATTTGATATGATCTATTATCTAATTTTAATATATATTTTAGACTTAGGCAAATATTATAATTACAAGAATACCGAAGTGGATATTCCATTTCGGTATTTTAACAATTACCTGACATTATAACTGAAACGGAGGAACAACCAATATGAAACTTTGGGGAGGACGATTCACAAAGGAAACCAACCAACTCGTGCACAATTTCAATGCATCACTCTCATTTGACCAAAAATTTTATGAGGAAGACATAACAGGAAGTATCGCTCATGTAACTATGCTCGCTGAGCAGAAGATAATCTCTGATGAAGACAAAGACACTATAATCGGAGGTCTTAAATCAATTCTTGAAGATATAAAATCTGGAAAACTCATAATCAATGAGGAGCATGAAGATATACACAGTTTTGTAGAAGCTCATCTTATCGAGCGTGTCGGTGATGCCGGAAAGAAACTTCACACCGGAAGAAGCCGTAACGACCAGGTTGCACTTGATATGAAACTCTATACAAGGAAAGAAGTCCTTGAGATGGACAAGCTTCTCAAAAATCTTCTTAATAGTCTCTTAAAGATAATGAAAGAAAATCTTGACACTATAATGCCGGGATTTACTCATCTCCAGAAAGCACAGCCTATAACTCTCGCACATCACATGGGTGCATATTTTGAGATGTTTAAAAGAGACCGCTCACGCCTTAAAGATATATATGAACGCATGAACTACTGCCCACTTGGCTCAGGTGCACTTGCCGGCACTACATATCCATTAAACAGAGAGAGAACAGCAGAGCTCCTTGGTTTTTACGGTCCTACATTAAACAGTATGGACTCCGTTTCTGACAGAGATTATCTCATCGAGTTTTCATGTGCGATGTCTATTATAATGATGCATTTAAGCCGTTTTTGTGAGGAGATAATCATCTGGAACACAAACGAGTACAGATATATTGAGATAGATGATTCATACTCAACCGGCAGCAGTATTATGCCGCAGAAGAAAAACCCTGACATTGCCGAGCTTGTGCGTGGAAAGACAGGCAGGGTTTATGGCTCACTTACTTCACTTCTCACTACAATGAAAGGTCTTTCACTTGCATACAACAAAGATATGCAGGAGGACAAAGAATTTGTATTTGATGCCATCGACACTACAAAGGGATGTATTCTTCTTTTCAACGGTATGCTCGACACAATGACATTCAATAAAGACCGTATGCGTGCAAGTGCAGAAGGCGGATTTACAAATGCTACTGATGCCGCAGATTATCTTGTTAAACACGGTGTTCCATTCAGGGATGCACACGGAATTATTGGTCAGCTTGTACTTTACTGCATAGACAAAAATATATCACTTGGAGAAATGACTCTTGACGAATACAAAGCGATAAGCCCTGTATTTGAAGAAGATATATACGATGCAATAAGCATGGAAACCTGTGTCGATAAACGAAACACAATCGGTGCACCGGGACCACAGGCTATGCGTGATGTTATAAAATTATATGACGAATATCTTGCTGGGTAGAAAAGAGCAAAACCAGCGTTTTGCTCCTTTCTACTATGTTACGAACATTTTGCTATAACTAAAAAAGAAAAAGTTTTTGCAGGCTACAACCTACAAAAACTTTTTCTTTTTTAATACTATAAGCATAACTGCACACACAATAAGTATCACTCCACAGATAATCCCAAAACCAAACGGTGTATTTGAAAACGGAACCCATTTTGAATTTACGTTCATTCCATATATTCCTGAAATAAGAGTTGGAATACCCATGACGAGCGTAACTATCGTAAGCGTCTTCATTACATTATTCAGTCTGTTGTCAATAACTGATGACATAAGTTCTCTTGTTCCGTTTACTATATCTCTGTATATGCTTGTCATCTCAATAGCCTGCTGGTTCTCGACAATTACATCATCAAGCAGATCCTTATCATCAGGATACTGCTCAAGTCTTTTATATCTTGTCAGTCTGTCCATTACAACGGCATTTGCACGAAGCGATGTTGCAAAGTAGACAAGCGTTGACTCTAAGGCATGGAGATCTATAAGGTCTATATCTTCCGTATCATCATCGATTCTCTCCTCTATTTCAGTACGCTTCTTATCTATAACCCTAAGGCTGGTCTGATAGGATGATGCCACTCTAAACAATATCTGATAAACAAATCTGAGTTTTTTCTTTGTACTAAACTCCTTTACCCTTCCATTTACAAATGCTTGCAATATAGAAGTCTCCTCAGTACAGACAGTAATAATCGTATCTGATGTAAGTATGATGCCAAGCGGTATAGTAGTATATGCTTCTTTATCGTGTCTTATCTCAGTCGTAGGTATATCAATGAGAATAAGTGTATATCCATCCTCAAGCTCCACACGCGAGCTTTCCTCTTCATCAAGTGCTGCCAACAGATCTTGAATATCTATATTTAACTTTTCTGCTACTTCCTCACCTTCAGAAACCGTCGGGTTTACCATATCAATCCAGATTCCCTGAGTAAGTTCAGAAACCTCATATATCTTTTTATCATCTGTCCTGTAATACTTAACCACTTAATCTCACCAGCTTTCTTTCATTTTTTAATGACAATGCAGACATTTGCAATCCGCTTTCGCTGCTTTCCCATGAATACATTCACTTTGCTTATCTGCATTCTCAAAACACATTTAATTATACCCTATCCCCTGAATCCTTGCAACACAATACTTATCTGCTCAAGTAAAAGATACTTTACATCCCAATAATCTTCGCTCTTTGTCCATGCCTTTGCCTGCATCTTTATGTTGACCGGTGTAAGTTTATCAACAACAACACATCTGTTCATTTCATGAAGTATCCTTTCATTGCTCTCGATAAGCTTCATTATCTCAGTTTTCACTTCCTCGATATTTGCATCTAAAGAAACCGTAAACTCTAACACAAGCATTCTTTCGTCCTGCTTAGTTGTATTTGTGACATTTGAGTTTGAAATGGTACCGTTCGGTATAACGACAACCTTGTTATCCGTGGTGGCTATCCTTGTATAAAATATATCTATACTCATAACCGTTCCCTCAGCACCGGCAGTGATTATATAATCTCCCACTCTAAAAGGCTTCAAAAGAAGTATAAGCACACCACCTGCAAGATTTGAAAGACTTCCCTGCAACGCAAGACCAACCGCCAGTCCTGCCGAGCCAAGAACCGCAACAATAGAACTTGTACCTATGCCGATTATTCCTGCTATAACCATCAGGAGTAGAATATTATAGGCAAATGTGGCAAGTGACATAACAAACTTTTGAACACTTATCTCTACCGCCTTACGCTCCATAGTCTTTTTTGTAACCTTGAGAGCCAGTTTGACAAGTTTTCTTCCAATAATAAAAACAATTACCGCTATCAGAAGTGTCTTTGCAAAATCAAGCAGCCATTCTCTCTGGCTAAGCAGATATTGTATAAAAAAGCTTGTTTTCTGCTTATCAGATGCAGATGAGTTCATGACTTTCTGAAGTTCATCGACACCTATCGCCTTTCCACTTGCAGACTGCTCCACGACACCCGCTGCTGAGCTTAAAAGCCCTCTTGTATATAACATAAATCCCTCCTGTTTACCGTTATGCACTCTCTATATCTTCTAAATAAAGAATTTTCCACCACTTATTACCATACGCAACAAAAGCTTTGGGACTTGCCTGTAATATTAAATCCTGTGAATAAAAAGACCGCTCCTGAGCTTTGGCTCAAACCATGTACTCTTAGGTGGCATTAAAAGACCTGCATCTGCCACATCAAACAATTCTGATATAGATGTAGGATACATTGCAAATGATACTTTCATATCTGAATCAGCACGCTTTTCAAGTTCCTTAAGACCTCTTATACCACCGATAAAATCTATTCTCTCATCTGTTCTCGGATCTTTTATTCCAAGAACCGGTTCAAGAAGATAATTCTGTAACAGTGAAACATCGAGCGACAATACAGGGTCATTTATCTCAAGAAGCTCTTTCTTTGCAGAAAGCATATACCATTTTCCTGATAAATACATTGAAACCTTACCTTTTTTGTCAGGATGTTTTGCTTCACTTAAAGTTGTGACCTCAAAATTATCTTTGATTTTTTCGATAAATTCATCCTCTGAAAGTCCATTCAGATCCTTTACCGTGCGGTTATAATCCATTATCATAAGCTGGTCATCCGGGAAAAGCACTGATAAGAAATAATTAAATTCCTCCATTCCGTCATAACCATGATTTTCTTTTCTTCTCTTTAATCCGACTTTGACCGCAGAAGCTGCCCTGTGATGTCCATCTGCTATGTATATCTCTCCAATGCCTGCAAACGCATTTTTGATAATCTCAACCTCTTTACTTTCAGCAATCTTCCATACTGTATGACCTATGCCGTCAACCGCCGTAAAATCATAAAGCGGACTTTCCTCAGTCATAACTTTTGACACTACATCATTTATTGCTTTTTTAGATCTGTATGCAAGAAAGATAGGTCCTGTCTGTGCACTTAATGTATCTACATGTCTGATACGATCCTGTTCCTTTTCCTCTCTTGTATTTTCATGCTTTTTAATAACATTATTTACATAATCGTCAACACTTGCACATGCAACAATCCCCGTCTGCTCTCTTCCATCCATCGTAAGTCTGTAAATATAATAACACTCGTCCTCATCCGTTACATATATGCCGTCTGCCACCATACTCTCAAAAATTTCTTTTGCCTTGTCATAAACCTGCGGTGCATATGTATCAACACTGTCATCAAACTGAGTTTCTGCCCTGTCTATCTTCAAAAAAGATAAAGTTTCTCTCCTCACCTCTTCTGCTGCCTCCGCCCTGTTATAAACATCATAAGGTAATGCTGCAACCCTGTCTGCGACATCTGTATCCGGTCTTATTGCAACAAACGGTTTAATTATTGCCATAATACTTTTCCTCCATTTTTCTATAACTTTTTGCTTATATTTAACAGTTCAGCCATAAAAAGATAATTGGCAATACAATGAGCTTGTTCATTGTAT
>ENA-OUQW01000378-OUQW01000378.1-human-gut-metagenome-genome-assembly--contig:-NODE-378-length-58869-cov-6.625293_pt1 | contig 58869 bp, 67 predicted proteins | sample MGYA00248464_ERZ548849 | MGnify/ENA primary metagenome ERZ548849 (study PRJEB26491, sample SAMN04978193) | human gut metagenome | host: Homo sapiens | study: EMG produced TPA metagenomics assembly of... | reverse complement strand
GCCGTAATATTTGTTCTCTAGTTTCCATTCTTATTACCTCCATATTTCAATTTTACGCCCGTTTTTAGGCGTTATGATTTTAACCCTGTAATTCCATTATAACACATTCAAAATTGATTACAGCGCATTCTAGACGGTGTTTTCAGCGTTTAATTGCCCTCTTTGCATGGAATGATATCATCTAGTTCAAAACAATCGCAGTCATAACAATCTATTTCTTCTTCAACAGACAAAACAGTTAAACCGTCAATATCATCTAGCATGTTGTATGCATAATCGCTAATATCTTCTGTAAAATCATCAGGATCAGGAATATATTCTATGATATCTTCATCGCACTCAACGGTAATTAAATGTTTTAATTTAACGGTTTCTTCCACAAAAATTTTATACTTCGGCATTTTCAGTCCTCCTGTTCCATGCTTGCAGTGCAATTTCTCTGCCGTCAAGAATCGGTTTGATTTCTCCGTTGTTGCCTAATTCAAATCGAATTGTATATGTTTTCGAATATGATGTTTTGCATTTTACGCATTCGATTACAAAATCAAATCCAACATTTGAATGCGAAGAATAGTTTAATATGGTTCTGAACTTCGCCTTACCTCCACAAAACGGACACGGTTTTAATTTTAATTTTTCATTCATATTTACTACTCCATTCCCAACCACATTCTTCACAAATATAAGTTCCGAAATAAGAATTAAATCCTATTACTTTGCCGCATATAGGGCATACTTTTAAATTTTCATTCATTTTCTTCTCCCTCATCATCATTTTCAGAATAAAGCATTGATATAAATTCTATTTCTTCATTATCACATACTTCCGCTTTTTGACTTCCTATAGTGTTCATAAAATATTCTTTATTATCAAATAATTCCTGTGCTTGTTCTTCATTTTCGCATTCCACAAATGCTACACCTTAATATTTTATTTTGTAATACATTTAATCTCCTCCTAGCAATTCGGGATTATCATGGATATTGCCGACAATTTCTGATTTTGCAATCCAAATGTGAAGTTCTCTGCTAAATTGCCCGTCTCTCTGTAAAAATTTGCTGTGTTCATTATCCCATTCAACAGAATAAATTCCCGATCTGAATTTTAAAATATCCCCCTCAAAAATTTTAACGCCGTTTTTATCGGTCAGGCCTGTATATTGTCCTACTGTTTCGGGCATGACTATATACGGATATATAAAATTTCTTTTAGTTATTGTTATTGCGTTTTTTAAACGACCTAAATCACCGTAAACCCATTCATCATCTGTTTTCCCCCTGAACAATATCTCTCTATTCATATTTCAATACCTCCTCTTCATTCACCAGATTTCTTCCACACTTTGGACAAAAATTAAATTGTTCTTCTTGGGGAATGGTTGAATAACCTCCTCTGAAACATATAGTCGGTTGGTCATTTTGTCCTTTACAAATTTTGATTTGAGTAAAGTCATATTTGTAACATAACTCGCAGCCTTTGTCCCTTTCCAGCTTTTCTTCCATAACCGTTATAGCCACGTCAATCGCCTTAATATCATAAGCAAACACGGAATCAGGCTCATCATTTTTAGCAAAACCTTCACGGTCACGCTTTAAGTCATTTAATTGTTCTATGGCTTCTTTAACCGTCATTTTTATCTCATTCATGGCGTTCTCCTATAATTTCAATTTCCGTCCTTGGATTGTCCTTATCGTACTTTCCAGACAGTATCAGATTAATATTATTAAAACTGTCATCAGCAATAATTTCGGCTTTGACCAATCCGTCAAGAATAAACTTACCGCTGTAATTATCAGGGTCATGTCTTATTTTAGTACGAAAATAATACGTAATCTTTACTGTTGTTTTGTCAAACGTTTTTTCGGGTTTTGGTCTGCATTTTAAATTAATCAACTGCGCCCAATGTTTCTTTTTTTCCTGATACTCCCATTTATTCGTCCTGCCTATAAATTTATTATTACTAGGCGGTATCTCGTCAATTATGTATTTCACTGCCTCACCTTAACCTATAATTTTTATTATCGTCTTTCTGGATTTGAATAGTAAACCCTGCTGATTTTTCTGCAATTCGTCCAGCCAGTGCAGAATCGTATTTGTTTATATCCGATATCAGCAGTTCAGACGAAATAATTGTTTTTTTGTTGGCGTTATATCTGCTGTTAATGATTTCAAATGCAAAATTCAATTCATCACTGAACTTACTGTTATTTGAATTGGATTTCAGAAAATCGTCAATATACAGAATATCAGTATCGCAAATGGATTTAAATTTATTTTTATATTCTGTTTCATCAAACTGATTACTTTGTAACTCGTGAAACAAATTGCGCCAGACTTTATACTTCACTAATCTACCAGTTGAAATAAACCTAGTACATATAGCAGTGCATATATGGGTCTTGCCGCTTCCGGACTGTCCTGCTGCATAAAACCATGAATCGCCTGAATTTTGCGTAAATAACAACGCCTTTTTCTTGATTTCCGATTGCCATGGTTTTGACGTCTCATACGCATTGAATGTATATTTTTTTATCAGATTTCCCAATCCGCTCAGTTCAAGATTTTTTATGCTTTTTCGCTTTGACATACATTTACACTCAACTCTGATCTCATTTAAATCCGTATCAAGCTCTGCAATGTAACCCTTATTTTTGCAGATATCGCAGTTTATGTATGGAAGATTTCCCTGAGTGTCGTTGTACCAATCGCAGCGCTTACGTGCAAAATCTTCATAGCTTAATTTGTTTCCGTCAGAGAAGTCCTTCGTATAGTCTGCTATTGTGTTCATGGGATTCCTCCTCACCTGTATTTAAATCATCCTCCCAACGTTTACCATTAAGCCATGTTGTAGGATATGGAATAAACTGTCCGTTATCCTTTTGCCACTGAGAAGATTGTTTTTGCTTCTCCAAAGCAGAAAGGATTTCCCTGACTAAATCGTCGTTTGGTTTAAGTTTTTTCCATGCCTTTAACGCATTAGACTTTGAAACCTTCTTCGGATACGCTTTCCAAAAATCATCAAAAGATTTACTGAAAGAGTCTGTTTCAGGTTTTTTCTTCGGCTTATCCCCCTTGGGGGATATAGGGGGTATATTTATTACATTATCATTTACATTAACATTAACATTATCATTTACATTAACAGCTTGATTTGCTTGGGTTTGCTTAACCAAAGAATCATTTGCTTGATTTGCTTGGGTTTGCTTGCCGCCTTTTCTTCCGGCTTCGGAACGTTTTTCACGAGTTTTATTCCATTTTTCCAAATCCAAGTCAATCCTGCTTTTTATAAAGCTGAATGCCATTTTTACCATACCATCATCAAATTCTGGTATAATTTTTTTCTCTGCATACATAAATATTGCCTTGATAAGTTTACCTGCTTGTTCATCTGATAACTCATTAAATTGTTCCATGTAACTGCTGTATAGTATAAAACTTCTTTTTTCTTCCAACTTTTCACCCCCTCACTAATGGGCAGATTCACTGCTGAATTTGCATTAAAATATGCAATTAACTTTATTTTGTAATCAAATTGTAACTTTTAAAACGGCGGATCATCACCGGCAATTACCTCCTCAAAGTCGGCTAGATCTCCGAGTGGAACGTCTTCTACCGGATTTGATACCTGTGTGGTTTGCGGTGTATTTGCAGTATAATTATTATCGTTCCTGCTGCCTGCAAATGAAACATTATCCGCCTGAACGTCCATGGAATAATGCTTTACTCCGTTTTGGTCTTCATAATTATTGTTTCTTAAACTTCCCTCAATGACAATCATCTGTCCCTTGGAAAAATATTTGCTGACAAATTCAGCAGTCTTTCTCCATGCAGTAACACTAATAAAATCCGTTTGATGTTCGCCGTTATCATTTTTAAATTTTCTGTCCACGGCTATATTGAATTTTACAAATGAAATACCGCTTTGTGTTTGTCTTAGCTCAGGATCGGCAGTCAGCCGACCCATTAATATCACTCTGTTCAGCATACGTTATCCCTCCATTATACTGGAAAAATCATCAAGAGGCGGTTGCTCAGTAGTGACTGATTCTACAACTTCTTCTGTTTCAATAACTTCTCCGGTTTCAGGAACTGTTTCTACATATTCCGCTTCACCCTGTTCATTAATAACTGCCATATCATTTGTAACGGCTTTTTCCATTTCTATTGACATAATACCCCATTTGCTGATTAATTGTCTTAACATGGTTTTGCAAGCCATTCCGTCAAAATCTTTCTCCCAGAATGTATAACCGGAACGCTTTTGATATCCTTTTGAATACTTTTCAGCGTGAGATTCCATTTTTTCTTTACTCCAATAAATAGCCTTTTTAAAGCCGTTTATATATTCAAACATTGCATAATATCCGATTGTAGGAGCATTTTCACGGTCAATTTCATTTTCAATCAACTGCACTTCAATGTCTTCCTCAAGAGGATTAAAGTGTATCAATTCTCCTTGTTTTATCGGCAATACATTTAATTTCTTGTACTGACCAGAACGAATCGCAAGCTGTATGTATCCTTTGTATCCTAGCTGAAATTGTGCAACTTTTCGCCCGTTTTTATTATCATTAAACGGTACTAAATAATACTGTCCCAACTGCGGAGACGGGGAAAGCTTCAAGCCCTCGCCAAGTAATCCGGCTGAAAGAATTGAACCGGCGTCACATTCCTGTAGCGCAGGATTGGCACTCACTGCCGATGTAATAGAAGCAATAAAGCGGTTAGCTGTGTTTTTATCTCGGAGTGTTGTATTAATTAGATTCTGATAACTTTTGCTTTGAAGCTGAACTGTGAACGGGACTTTTTTTCCACCCGGTTTAACTAAACTGTTTTTTACTGCCATTTTAATTTCCCTCCGTTTTAATCGTCTCAAATTTAATACCGTTATCTACCATAAATTTACGTAAGTTTTTAATCTGATTATATGTTCCAATTACACGAAATGCACATGTTCCCAACTGTTCTTTAGGCTGCTGGGATTGCGATGCTGAAACAGTCTGAACAACTTCCTGCTGCACCGTTTCCGGCTTTTTCTGTTCAAGAACTTTCCTCTGCATTTCTTCTTCACGCTGAAGCTGTGCGGCATATACCAATGCCTGACTTGTACTGTATTCTTTGCAGTATTCGGAAATCACAGCGGATTTATACGGCTTGTCTGCATATTCGGTATTAAGCGTTTCAAGTTCCTTCTTGATACGGTCAATATTATCTTCAATTTCCGCTTTCAGGGTATCAATTTTTGCTGTGGCATTGCCCCATTTAGGATTAAGAATCTTATCAAATTTAATGATATCAGCCATATCTCCTATGTAATTATCAAAGCAAGATTTCAGTTCGTCATATTTTTCTTGCTTCTTTATGTTTTCAAATTCTTTTATTTGATTATCAATTGCAACAACAGGGGCTTTGACTAACATAACAAGTTCTTTACATTTAGCTTCAAAATCGTTATACGGTTCAAGGCAACGTCTTTTGACTTCTTTTCGTTCACTTTCAATGGCTGCTATTAATTTATTTAAATTTGCTTTATCAGCTTTTGCCGACTTAATGCTGTTTTCTGAAACCACTAAATTATTGTAATATTTTAGTCTTTCAGTCATCTCGGCTTTTAGTTCACTATAGTTAAATTCTATAACAGACGGCAAAGTGTTCAAGTCCGTTTGTAATTTAAAGTCCATTGTTTTCCTCCTAAATCTCCGGCAAAATCAACGCCGGTTTTGTTTTATTTTGTACATGCTCCCAAAACTTAATTTCAGCTTCGAGGAGTGTTTTTATATCCTCTTGCACTTCATTACGGTCAATGAAATAATGTCTGGTTGCGGTGCATATATCATTATTTTTAAAATACCTGATATGTGCCTTTAGTACTGCAAAATTCCAGCCTGTAGCAAGCATCTGATGCAATACCTGTATGTAATAATTTTGCGGAACTCCACCGTCCCATTCGTCCCATTGAGAAGAATTCTGAATTGTTGTAGTCTTGATTTCGAGAATTCCCTTTTTGCCTGATTCATCAGTCAATTCGCCGTCCAGAGTTGCAAAGATAAACGGGTATTTGTCATTTGCATACATTCTGTATTCATGATATTCAATATCATATTGGGGAAAATCAAGTCTGAAAAGTTCTCTTAAATGGATTTCTGCATTCTTTCCGTATGCAACAGCAGGCTTATTTGAAATATCCTTCGGCTTGAAAACACCTGTTTTTTCCTGCCATAACTGCACATTTGTCTTGTACTTATTCATTCCCAGAACACACGCCGCGTCACTTCCGCCAATACCTGCACAACGTGCTGATAACCATTCATCATGGGTTTTAGGATCTGCAAGTATCATGAGTCTTTACCGCTTTCCAAATCTCTCATAAAATCGCAATCCGGTTCCGGCTTGTCCGGATTTTTATAACAGGTTCTGCATGCTTCAATATCACACTCGCAAGGACTGTCATGATCGTAAATGCAGCTCATCTTATAACTCCTTTTCTCTTTAACACTTTATATGATTCGTCTGACAGATGTACTTTTATAATTTTTTCGCCTATACCGTCATTTACGAACTGTTCCGCATCGTCCTCATTTTCGTAAAAAATCGAACTGTATATGACGTCATTAAAATATGCTATTGCATATACTGTATGGGTTTTCCCTGTGTACATTTTGGTTTCCTCCCTGCGTTTTAATTTATCTTACCGCCCCATTGCTCAGCCATTGCTCTGGCTATACCGGGGAAGGTTTTGGATCTGGCTACACTCCGATTTTTAGAACACCCTTCAGTAAAATACACTTTTTTGCCGTTACTGCCTATTCCGATTGGCTTTGGTTTATCAATAATTGTCTCAGAATAATCCAAAACGGGCAGGTTTTTCAGCCACAGGCATGTCCTTTTTAGTTCCGGGTCACCAAAATAATATGGATGTATAATCTGATCAGGCGAACGATAGACAGTATTCATTACTCCGACAGGATTTTCAACTGCAATCTGTTCACAATCCGTATTTACAAACGCCATGAAAAATTGTTGTGCCTGTATTCTCAGCATAGTTCTGTCTGATATTTGTTGTAGAGTGCGTTTTTTTAGGGTATGCCCTTGTGTGCATGCGATAGACAAATATGTACACGGCGGATGGGCAATAATTAAGTCCCATTTATTAACTGTATGCAGTTTGCCATCTGTTGTAAAAAAATCCGTGTTGCCGTTAATTATGTCCAAAGCATCATTACATATATGCCATTCTGGGTGACCGCCGGAACATTTCTGTATGTCGCAGCTATACGCTTCATGTCCAAGCTCCCTAAAAGCCGAGCATACTCTCTGTGATTCCTCACAGGCTATTAAAACTTTCACTTGACATTTCATTCCTTTCATGTTATCATTAACGTGTTTAAAATTTTGTTTTGCCTGTCCCTGTTGCCTCAGGGCAGGCGGTTTTTTATACCTCAACAAACTCACCGTCTATAAGTTTATACAACGTATCTTCCTTAATTCGTTCGCCGTCCACAAATTCCGTTTTTACGCATTTTGGAATATAACGTTCCTTTTCCTCAGAATATTCCCATTCCGCCAGCGTGATCCAGCTGCCTTTTTTGGCTTTCACGACTGAATTGTGACCGGCGCAGCAGATAACGCAATCTTTTCCGCTACTGCCTATCTTTGCAAAATTTCCGCTACTGCCTATCTGCGCAGAATCTCCGCTACTGCCTATCTGTGCAAAATCTCCGCTACTGCCTATCTTTGCAGAATTTCCGCTACTGCCTATCTGCGCAAAATCTCCGCTACTGCCTATCTTTGCAAAATTTCCGCTACTGCCTATCTGTGCAAAATCTCCGCTGCTGCCTATCTGTGCAGAATTTCCGCTACTGCCTATCTGCGCAAAATCTCCGCTGCTGCCTATCTTTGCAGAATTTCCGCTGCTGCCTATCTGTGCAAAATCTCCGCTGCTTATTTTATTATCAGCAATACATGTTGATGTTTTTTCTATAGCAAAATCAACACAGGCATTTATAAATTTTGATATTGACAGCTTTGCACCTATTTTCAGTTTTTTAGTGCAGTATTTTCTGTTATCATTAGTTTTTACTTCATCTAATGCTTCAACCTCTGCAAACTCATTGAAATCGCCATTATCATTTGTGAAACCATAATAACCCAATACATCAAACGGGTTTTCACAAAAATGCATTCCACAACTGCATATTTCTGCTTCTTCTTCCTCAAATACTGTATTTTCTGCGTACTGTTTGCCTCGGCATATCAGCCCCGGCTCAAATCCTTTATACCCTTTCATTTTTTATTCCTCTTTTCTTAAATAAATTTTTTAACTGCTCGGTCAACTCTCACTTGTTTGCCCATATTTGTCAACCACGGGCAAACTTCCCTCAGTGCGTTGTACTTTGCATCGCTAGGTATGTAATCTGGGTTACTGCTACGTTTCGGTTGACCTAATATGTCAAACGCAACGCTTGTTTCCTCATACCCTGACCTCTTCTTCAATTGATTCATTTCTGTCCTCCTTGGTTTTATAATTGAGAATTACTTTCTTGTGTACAATCTTCATCCGGCCATTTACCAATACAATCAACAACATTTTTATAATATTTTATTAGTCCCTGCTCCAATTGCTTATGCCGTATTTGCCTTTCGGAATCAGTAATATCTGCAAAATGAACCTCAACTATTGCATTTTCGCTTTCATATTTAATCATATTTATCACCTCTTTATATCCTACTCAGCACCACTTGTACTTGTTTCCTAATTAAGATAATTTAGTTTGACTTACTTTTTTAGAAAAGTACCCATCTGGCTGCATCAAAAATCTTAAAAATAATTCACCTATGTACATTTTTAATTTCTCCTATGCCGACTAAGTTTCGTTTTATTGACATATTTCACCAATTGAATTATAATAAAAATAATATATAGAAAAAGGTGGGGAAATAATAATGGTTTACTTTATTACATATGACCTTAATAACCCTGGTCAAAACTATGATGATGTAATTAATGCTATCAAAGAAGCTTCGACGGCTTGGTGTTCCTATTGGAAATCGTCGTACTTGATAAAAAGCAACTATTCAAGTGCGGACGATATTCAAGCAAAAATCAAGCCTTATCTTGATTCAAACAATAGATTATTAGTCATAGAAGTTGTAAATAATAAACAAGGCTGGCTGAACAAAAAACAATGGGATTTTATTAATAATTCAATTTTTGGATAATGAATCTTCTTGGGATTGACTGTGTTCAAAAGGATAGCCACTACTATCACACGGAACGAATGATGATTTAGAATCTTGCTGACCTTGTAATGCAACTATAAGGTCGGCTATTTCTTTAGGTTCTGTTTCAATGGTTATTTTCATATCTTTCACCTCCTATGCTGATTTGGTTTCTATTGCAAAAACATTCGTATTATGATAAAATTAAATATAATAAAATTGAAAGCAGGGATTTAAAATGGATACGCCAACCTTAATTGTAACAATTACTTCACAAATTCTTTCGTTTTCTTTTGCGATAATAGTATTTGTTCTAGGTGTAAATCAGAATACTCGTAACAGTAAAAATGAAGTTTATAAAGAACGCATTGAACACTAAATGGAACACGAAAGCCAAAAAAATAGTGATGTCTATAATTGCCGATAAACTTCATGTAAATCCACTATGGCTAATGGGTTATGATGTAAATAAAGATGCCGTTTATTTAAAAAAAGAAGAATTTTACCTTAATAACCATGATCAATTGGTTATTAATGCATACCGCAATCACCCCGAAATGCAACCAGCGGTTGATACACTGTTAGGTATTGAAAAAGATAAGTCAGAATTAATCGAAGTTCAGGTAGCTGCACGTTCAAAAGACGGAAAAATCAAACCACATACTGAATATATAACAAAAGAAGAAAATGAAGCGGAAGATGCTTTGTTACAAGATGCTGATGAAAGTTTATAAAAAATAAGGTAAAAATGAAATATGGTACTTATACTAATACACGAAATTCAGCATGGCAGTGTTTAATCGATTGCAATATATCCGAACTACCAATTAAGCCAGTCAAAATTGCAAAGTTATATAATTTACAATGTAAAAAGGCTGATAATAAGGTTCTTCATGGTGATGCAGGTAAAATAAAAAAATTAATGGTGTTGCAACAATTATATTTAATTCAGAAAATATACCTCAAAGGCAACGTTACACTATCATGCACGAATTAGGTCATTTTGTACTCGGACATTTGGGCAATGAACCCCTGTCATGTTCGGAAAGCGATTGCCGTCCAGAAGAAGAACAAGCAGCCGATAAATTTGCTATTAATATGCTTGCTCCTGCCTGTGTGCTCTGGGACTTAAACTTACACACTCATGAAGAAATTGCAAAAGTTTGTGATATATCAATGCAAGCTGCAACATACAGAGCCGAAAGAATGAATCATCATTTCTGTAACAAATTGATTTAATGCCGTTTTTACTAAAGGTTTAAATTTTTCAATAACGCTAGAATTTTTTTGACCGCAATAAACATTTGACAAAAAATATCTTGATAAAATTAAAACTGCACTTGAAAACAATGACGTTGAAATAGACCCAAACCAAGAAATTGAAATATCAGATAATAAAGAAGAACCAGAAAAAATTCGCGTTTCCAAAATAATAACTACAGAAGAAGACTTGAAGCATTTTTTATCGTAAAAAACATACTAAAAGATATTGTACCGATTACATATATTTTTTATAAAGATAACGAAAGATATATGGCGATTCTTTATAAAAATAAAACAACAAAATGGATATGTAGACTTTATTGGAGGATTAATTATAAATCAAACTGAAATCAACAACACGGAAATTACAGAAGATGAATAGTAAATTTCCTCTCTGATTAACCTAAGAATTATGTTGTGATTACCAACTACAAAAATCCTAAAGTTAAATACAGTGATCCTCCTCCCCGACTTGGTCGGGGGAATTTTTTATATTCTAAGTTGAAAAACAGGAGAATAATGATTGACATATTTTAATATATAATATATAATTATAGGTGAAAGGAGTTGTTTTATATGAGTACTAGAGAATATGTAAACCATATCCTTGACGGATTAAGTGAAGAACAGTTGCAAGGATTAGCAATGCTTCTAAACGGCTTTAGTAATTCTAGTGATATACCTAATAATGAAACTCTAACAGTTATGAACGATGTTAATAATAACAAAAATCTTAGCAGGGAATTCCATTCAGTTGCTGAACTAATGGAGGATTTAAATGCTGACGATTAGATACCATAATTCCTTTAAAAAAGATTATAAAAAAATATTAAAACGCCATTTAAATATTCACGATATGGAAACTGTAATGGATATGCTTGCAAATGAACAACCTCTTCCAGAAAAGTACAAAGACCATGCACTAACAGGTGATTGGAAAGGTTTTAGAGAATGTCACATTCAACCTGACTGGCTATTGATTTACAAAATTCAAAATGATTCACTTATCCTGACATTGTCAAGAATCGGTTCACACAGTGATTTGTTTTAAGCCTCGTACTAATTGCATATGCTTAAGACCTCCCCTCTCACGAGGGGGATTTTTTATATTCTAAGTTGAAAAACAGAAGAATAATGATTGACATATTTTAATATATAATATATAATTATAAGTGAAAGGAGTTGTTTTATATGAGTATTAGAGAAATGGCATATAATGTAATTGATTCAATGACAGAAGAGCAGTTAAATGCATTTTTGATGTTATTTGGCAGATACAAAGAGCCAAATGAGGAAACGCTTAAGGCTCTTGCCGAAGTTGAGGACATGAAAAAAAATCCTGACAACTACAAATCATACGATAATGCCGATGATATGATGAGGGACTTACTGAAATGAAATATATCATAAAACCAACTTCTCAGTTTAAAAAAGATTTAAAGAAAATGGAAAAACAGCATAAAGATTTAAGTCTTCTTACAGAAATAATCAATAATCTTGCAAATGCAGTTCCTCTCCCCGAAAAGAATAAAGACCATGAATTGTCAGGTAACTTTAAAGGTTGTCGGGAATGTCACATTCAACCTGACTGGCTTCTGATATACGAAATCAATAACAATGAACTTATTCTTTATCTTACAAGAACCGGTTCACACAGTGATTTGTTTTAAGCCTCGTACTAATTGCATATGCTTAAGACCTCCCCTCTCACGAGGGGAATTTTATTAATTAAAATGCAAATCATAGCAACACGGCCTTTCGTATTTTTTGTCGAATCCGATTACAGTTATTATTATACTCGGCATTTTTTCAATTGTAATAGTTTTGGCACAGAACTAAAAAAATGCGTCTCGGTAAATTTTGGGCACGAAAAAATACAGTTTTATTTGTACAAGATAAACAATAAAATTTACATTAATGCCCAATAAAAATAACGCCCTGCAAATATACAGAGCGTTATAAAAAACACAATCAATAATAAAATAAGGAGGAATTTATGCAAAAATATTTAATGTACCTAAGAAAATCAAGAGCCGACGGAGAACATGAAACCATTGAAGAAATATTGGCAAGGCACGAGAAAATCTTGCAGGAATACGCTGAAAAAAATATAGGAAAAGCTGTTCCAGAAGAAAATATATTTAGAGAAATTGTATCTGGTGAAACAATTAAAGACCGTCCCTTAATGAATAAACTACTTAAATGTATTCAAAACGAACAAATTACCGGTGTATTGGTTATAGAACCGCAAAGACTCAGCAGAGGAGACTTACACGACTGCGGTACTATAATAAGAGCTTTTCAATATACAAACACACTGGTTTATACACCTACTAAAACATATGACTTATCGGAAAAATATGACCGTAAGTTTTTTGAAATGGAATTAATGAGAGGTAATGACTATCTCGAATACGTCAAAGAAATTCTTATGAGAGGACGCCTTGCATCTGTCAGCGAAGGAAATTATATAGGTTCTATTCCTCCTTTTGGGTACTCAAAAGAAAAAATTGATAAAAACTATGTTCTCGTTGAAAATGACGAATCAAACGTTGTAAGATTGATTTTCGATTTGTTTGTAAATCAAAATATGGGTACATCAAAAATAGCAAATCATTTAAATTCTATTGGCATTAAACCCAGAAAAAATAATTATTGGTCAGATTCCACTATTAGGGATATTTTAAGAAATCCCGTATATATCGGTAAAATACGCTGGAACTGGCGCAAAACAGTAAAAACATACAAAGACGGCGAAATAGTATGTTCCCGTCCAAAATCCACTCCAGATTCATGGATAATTATTGACGGAAAACACAACGGACTTATTTCAGAAGAAGTTTTTAATGCAGCTCAAAAGCGTTTCGGACAAAATCCAAGAGTAAAGAAAGAATATGAAATCGTTAACCCGTTTGCAGGACTTGTAAAATGTGAATGTGGTAAATCTATGGTTTATAAAAAATTTAATAAATCATCACCGAGAATTATATGTCCCAATCAGCCAAGATGTGAAAATAGATCGGTATTGTATAGCGAATTTGAAAGTGAAGTTATCATAGCACTGAAAAAATATATTAATGACTTTAAAATAAAAATTTCAAACGGCGATAATCAATCTGAATCCATACAAAACGGCATTCTCGAAAGTCTGATCAAAGAACTTAAAACTATAGAAAATCAGCAGGATAAATTATATGAATTGCTGGAACAAGGAATTTATACTAATGCCATTTTTATAAAGCGTAATACAGCATTAGCTGAAAAACGCAAAAAAATCACATCAGAAATTGAAAATCTAAAAACATCAATTCCTAATTCTATTAATTATGAAGAAAAAATAGTTCAATTGTCAAATGCCTTAAATACTCTCCAAAATCCAGATATACACCCAAAAATAAAAAATGAGTTTCTTAAAGTTATAATTAATAATATTTATTATACACGCAAAAATGATAACCGAACAAGAAATGATGATTCCCCTTTTACTATCAAAATCATTCTTAATCTTTAATTCCATCATCAATGTGCTAATTCTTCAGTACCCAGAGAAGCATCGGAAATGTTCCAAATCAAAGCGAACTTTGCGGCGTTATAATTAGAGTTAAAACACTTTTAATAGCTGCTGCAATAGGAGCACATCAATCTTCTATTGCTTTTTCAATAACGGAAACCAATTCACTTACAGTACCGGCAGAATGAATAAGATTTAAATAATCATCTAGATTTATACCTAAATCTTCCTCTATACGCAAAGTTAATTTTAATAAATTTAGTGAATCTATACCTGAAGTTCTATCCAATTTGGTTTCATACGTAACAATAACAGATATGTTTTCTTCATCAAAAATTTGTTTTACATTTTTTGCAACTATATCATATATACTATTATTCATCTTTTTGCTCCTTTTTATAAGCATTTTTAATCTCATCAGGCCAATTATTTATATCTATACCAAATTGACTTATAAACGCTATTACCCATCTTTCTAATCCAAATCCAATACAACCTGTAACTGTATTATCTATATTTGCAATTTTGATATTAAAAGGTGACGTAAAAGCTGATCCATGTAAATTAAACGAAGCCACAGAGATTTCATGTTCATTAGAACAATTCAATCTAATTTCATACTTCAATTCTTCTGATTTCTGAATCTTTTTAAATTTTTGCATTTTAGGTATTATAAATGGATCAAATGCAACACAAACTTTCGCACACATTTTCCATTGTTTCAGCAAAATAATCACTGTATCTAAAATTCTTTTTCTTATATTCGAAACAAAATCAGCAGAACCAATCATAACAATTTCTCTTACATGATAACCCATTAATCTACCAATCTCTGAATAATTGAATCTTCCTTCATTTCGAAATACATTCTGATTAAAAGTAACTACTGAATTTGTATCTAAAGTCATATTTTCATATTCTAAATATGTATGAAAACAAGCTGACGGCGATAACGCATGTTTAGGATCTTTCAACACTGATGACCAGTTATAAGCATCAATATTTTTATCCAAATTTTCAAGATTACTCATATCTTCAAACGTGCTGCAACAAAACATTGCATATTGCGGAGAATGCTTTAAATATCCCGTTTTCTTATATGCATCTACCGGAAGCAACGTTGGATATACCTTACAGTGTGCATTATGCTCCATTGCAATACGTTCAAATTTTTCGTCAAAAAATCTAAATAAAAATTCTGCTGCTCCACTTAATGCGATATTACCGCAACCAAAGTCATGAAAACACTGTTTGTATTTATTAAAAACATCATTATAATGCCTGGTACTATCATTATAATGATAAATTATTTTATCTTTATCCGGCAATATAAACTTTTCTGCATATAATTTCAAATCATGCTCAACTTGGTTTTCATCTGCATTATCTGAAACTTTTACAATTAAAGTACTGTTCTTTACACTAAAATCTAATATTACCTCAGAAACAAAACCTATATTTTTAATAAACTCTTTTTTATCTATGTTTTTTGTCAATTCAATTTTAATAATTTTCAAGGACACTTCCCCTTCTCAATTGTTATCAAAAACTCCTTAGCTTTCCAAACTCAAATATTTCACCAATGCTTCATGTAGTTCATCTTCAACGGCAATAACATTTTCAATAACCGGAATATATTTTTTTCCCATAATAACCGCACCTTGTAAGTAATCTTTATATAAAATCTTATATAGTAAATCCCAATGCTTTATTGATTCTTTTAATGATTTTATTAATTTTAACGCATTGTTATTATTATTTTGCTCCAAGTAATATCTTTGTAAATTTCTTCGACCTTTTATATTCCATAACTTCCAATTGAAATATGTAATCATATCTCTGTCTTCTGATGGAGCCAGGGCATCAAAGCGCAGTTTTTCCGTTTCAAACAATTCAATCAATTTTATCAGAGCATTCCGTCCAAAATATTCAATAAAGTTACCATAATAAACTTCATTCTTAAAATAGTTATCTTTTGAATTAATCAGTGCTTCTTGTGGATGCTTAGTATAATAATCAATAACATTCTTATTAAACTTAAATGTAAGTACATCGCAATAATCTTTAGTTGCCTCATAAAAAAACTTCTTTGAAATAATTCCGATCCCTCTATTTTTTTCATAAGCAACATATTGCTTATATGATATTACACTAGGATTATCAACATAAAAGAAATTCTCCTCATCCTCACCAACGATAATAAAAACATGTCCTGTTCGTCTTATATTTAATTTATAATTAATATCATAGAAAGCAGAAAAAGGAAATCTCTCTATAATCGTTGCAATAGCCGGAATGTCCCCTGTTTTCAAAACACTCGACACCGTTTCTACTGTATTTTGATTCGTTTGCGAATTGCTATTAATAGAGAAAACTTCCCTATCAAACATGTTTTCAACTGTTTCAAAAGAAATCAAATCATTATTTGAATCAACAATCAATTTTACTGTAGTTTCGTTTAAAAATGCTTTATAATCATCCCGCCGCAAACCATATTTACTCTTTAAAACCAGATATGCAGCTTGCACTAAACAATCTCCAAGAGAATCTACAATATCATCCATCATATTATTTGAATTTAAATAATAGCGTTTAGTTAAAAAATTCTCCATAATACACCTACCTACTTAAGATTTCATTAATCGCATTCATTATTACTAAATCATTATATATACTATTCCAAAATTCAAAAACCATATCCTGAAACACAAGATACCTTACATAATTCGAACATAAATCTAGCTTTTTGGGGAATAATGCGTAGTTAATAATCAGCATTCTAAATATAACTCGTAAATAAAATCCCTAGAATATTCAGCAAATAAGCCGATTACCCTATTAGCTAAAAAATATTTATCATTTTTATAATCATAATCCTATAAATTATTTTTATATTTTTATTATACAAAATAATTATATAAAAATCAATACTTTTACCCTGAATGCCAAAATAACGCCTTGAATGCCAAAAAAAGACAAAAACAAAAAAACCGCAAAAGTAATAATACTTCTGCGGGCTAATTCATATTAAAAACAAACTGTCAACATACCTTTTATGTTGACAGTTTTTATATTTGATATGTACCTCTTCAATTATTTGTCTGCACTGCCCTCACTGTCACTCGGCTTTGACCACTAAGAGTACATGTAAATAATGTCAAGTCCCAATTATTCTCTGAACCAAGCTCCATTGCTTCAACGTCTCTGCCATCGACAGTTTCAGTCTGAACAGTTTCATACTCATATACAATTCCTTTACCATCTGTAAAAATAATAGTATCTCCACTTCCAAGCTCTTGTAGTCTGCCAAAATGGGAACGATAATTGTGCGCTGCAATTATAAGATTTCCTTTAAAAGCTGATCCTGAGTAGCGACATGGAGAAATATCCAAATTATCATAGCTCCATTCACTGAGTACAGGAAGCTCCAATTGAAGGGACGGAATATAAATTACTCCTGCATAGATCCTTCCATTTACCTCTATAAAGTTATCCTGATCAGGTTCATCATCTTCATACTCTTTGAATAAATCATTATTTGATAAGTTTTCGTCATCACTAGAAATTTGCGGCATTTCTAATTTTAACTCTGCAAGAAGCTCCTGAGATGCTTTTCCGCCTTGACTGTCTTTATTTAAATTGTACAAAACAAGGGACAACGCCGCTAAAAGCAACGCTGCCCCAATCATAATGCACAAGCGTCCATGCATTTTTTTCATTAGTTATCCCTCTTGTTTCCTGATTTTAAACGTGCTCCTACAGTTATGAATATCACTCCTCCACATGCCATAACAGGAACCGGCCACCAAAGCTGTCCGGTTTGCGGAAGCTTTGTATTAGTGTTACTTGTAACATTCGAATAACCGTTTGAAGGATTTGTAGTTATAACTGTCGGTCTTGTAGACCCACCAGAAGCTACTGTAGTTGAAACAGTAGTTTGATTAGGTGTTTTCTCACTGTAAGTATTCACAATCGCAAACTGTTTTTCATTTGAACTATAAACCACCGTATAATTTTCAGGAACTTTAACTTCCTTTACACGCCAATCAATGTCTGATTCTGCCATCCACAGATAAGTCCAATCATTAGACTCATCAAGAGTCACAGTTTCATATAACTTTTCATCACCATAAATTTCAACACTAATTGAAGCCGTCCTATTTTCAAGAGCGTTTTCATCATTTTCCCAAATCTTTTTTACAGCATATTTTGAATTTTCCCCTGAAGCGGTCTTTGTTGATAACTTTGGATAAGCGTCCAAATCAACATTTTTACCATCTTCAGATTTCATAATTTCAATCAAAATTGCTGACGGCATATAAATTGTATCCCCAACTTGAATATTTTTACCGCACACCATATACAATCCCGAATTCAAATTATCAAATCTTAATAAACCGTCTTTTCCGGTTTCACCCTGATCCAAAGCCGGTATTTTATCAAGGACTGCATAATTTTCCAAAGTTTTCGCCGCCTCAGTAACAGCTGACGAGGACATATCCTCTAATGAAACAGGATACTTAGCAAAATCCCCCTCAAGAACAAAATTGCCTCCCTTACGTGAACCGACTCGATATAAGTCCCAATGCATACCAGTGAGGGTTACCTTTTCAGTTTTACAAATAAGTGTCAAACTGTTAGCGGCTGAATCTGCTGAAACACTCAGCATTAATCCTGCCATCAACCATAATATTACCCCAACAAAACATAACGCAGCTCCAAAATTCCTGCAAATTTTCATATGCATATATTAATCACCCTCCTCCTTTTGACTTGGAAGCCTATATAATGTATTTCTATTTATAATAGATTTTTTCTTTTTTAATTTTCCGCCGAAAATCCAGAAAATCAATAAAATGATAATCAATGGTGCAGCAATAACCGGAACAACAAGCATAGGATCTACCTGAACTGCATCGGAAGTAAGTTTAAAATTCTGACTATAAACTGTATCTATTCTGTGAGAACGAAGCAGTAATCTGTGAGTATTAATACCATAGGGAGTACATGTCATAAGCGTTATATAATCTCCCCCTGGAATAATAGCAAGTTTTTCCATTTCATTTGGTTTAACAATAAAAATCTCTTCCACTTCATAAGTCAGAACTTCATCCAATACAGTAACAGTAAATGTATCTCCAACCACCATTTTGTCCAGATCACTGAAAAGCTTAGCGGAAGGCAGTCCTCTATGTGCCGAAATAACAGCATGAGTATCACTTCCTCCTACCGGAAATGAAGAACCCTGTAAATGTCCGGCAGCGATGTTAAGAACCTCTTCATCTGTACCATGATATATCGGGAACTCTGCCTTAATAGCCGGAATTGAAATATACCCCATAATTCCGGAATCCGAAATATCAAGAATATTTTCATAACCGGAAATTTTATTGTACTGTGAAAATGGAGCTTGTAACTGTGCCAGTTGGTTATTATAATCACGTGCCTCGGCAATTATACGTTCGGTTTCATTGTCATCCAATTCAGAAACGACTCGATTATAATTTGCGATTGCACGAGTCTGAACCTTGGAATTCCACCAATTACTGATTATCGGATAAAGCATTACGGAGAGCCCCACCAGTAAGATTATTATTAATACAATTGTAGAAATCACATTTGCCTTTTTTCTTCTCATGGAACCCTCCCTAATGCCTGCCAGCAAAAAACTTCACTGGCAGGAATTTAAGGCTATAACAAAATTTTACTTCTTAAAATTAATCTTCACGATTGTTCATACGCTTCTTTGTAATGAGAGCTACACCTGCAAGAGCAACTACGCATCCACCGCCTACATAGAAGAGAGTTGTACCAATACCGCCAGTTGATGGTAACGTTGTTCCCTTGTTATTTTCGATGGTTCCTGCTACTATACCATCATCTGCATTTGCGCCAGTATCGTCCTTACCATTAACGCTACCTGTTAATTCTATTAAAGCAGCCGAAGCATTAGCATAATCATCCTGTGTAAACAATGTATTAGCATCAATCACTGCCTCAAATGCTGTCTCAGGAATGTTATATTCTTCTGACCAATTAAGCTCCTTTAATTTGTAGCTGCCGTCATCAAGACCGATAACCTTGAAAATACCATTAGCATCAGACTTCAGTACAGTTGCAGATGCTTCATTATCAACCCAGCCTGTAAAGTAACCGTCTTCATTAACTGTTGCCCATTGATTTTTATCATTACCAAGTTTAAATTGTGCATTTTCAATTGTTGCTTTTGTAGCTCCATCAATCTTAGTAATGTCAAGTTCATAAGTAAAAACAATTACCTTATCTTCAGGAGTTTCACCTGTATCATCAGGTGCACTTGAACCGTCACCTGTTTTGTTAGGATTGTTTGAATATTCAAGCTTTACCTTATTTTCCTGACCGTTACGGCCTATTATTGCTAAGTTAGCTCCACTAACATTTAACTTAGCTGTATATGTAACAGTTACAGTTGTTTTATCATTAACTGTGAGACCATCAACACCCTTGAGATCCATGATAACAATATTCATATCGTTACCATTAGCTGCAATTGTGTAATCAGTGTCTTTAACTAAAGTTTTAGTACCGGCAGTAACTACGATATTCTCAGGATTTCCAAATGTATCATCCAGCGTATCTGTAAAGTTCATGTAATAGTGATCATACTCATCAATATTTGAAGGCATTGTAGCAATGATTTTAAATGGAACATCTGTATTAGCGTCCCAGTCAGCTACGTCATTGAAGCCTGCACCATAACCGCCATCATCTGTTTTATCATCTTCCTGAACTTTCTTTACAACAGTAGGATAATCAATTTTAGTAGTTACTTCTACATTCTCTCCGCCAACTACCTGTAAAAGACCAAGAGTAAAAGCAGAGCCTGTTGGATCTGTAGCAGTAGCTGCTGACTCGTCAGCCATTACATAGTAACCGTCAGCGATGCCGCTGATTACACCATTACTATATGTACCGGACTTTGTTGCAGCGTTTGCAACTGCCAATTTAGCAAATGCATTTGCTTCATCTGAATTGTCAGTCCATTTGCCAACAATGTCAGCTACTGCCTGTGCACCTGCTGCATCATTTGTTATCTCACCAGCAAATGAACTTCCGATTGTTGCATCAGCTTTAATAGCTGTAATGAAAGCAGTTACATTGATGCCATCACCCCAACCGGTAATAGTCAAGTTTGAGTCTGTATCGTTATATGTACCTGCAAATACCTGATATGCTGCTACATCACTATGTGTCATCTTGTCATTACCAGCATTAACTGTGATTGAATTATCACCGGTAGCTGCTGATACAGAAAGTGAAGAAGCCATTGGAACAGAAAGAGCGGCTGCCATTAAAGTTGCTGTGATAACAGCATTGAGTTTCTTGAATTTTTTCATAATAAATCTCCGATCATATAATTTTATTTTTTTGTGGTACTGCGGTGAGCACGATATGTACTCATGCCGCAGATCCCACTAGCGTTTGTTTATTTTGCGGCATGTTTCCATCGCCGTTTGATAAGATAGTAAGCAGCGGACGAACTCAGCAAAATTACTGTGCCCGTGATATAATACCATGTTGTTCCTTTTCCGCCGGTAGAAGGCATGGTAACAGAAGTATTAACTACTTTGTTTCTGATTGTTGCAGTTGGATTATCTCCCGGATTTATTGCGTTGATGCAGAAATCTGTATCATTATCGCCGTCATCATATTTATAGGAGACTTCAAAGCCAGCCGCACTCTTTTCATCTTCCTCTACCCAATAGTAGTAAGGATTTCCCTCTTCATCATAGGCAGGGAGGTTTGTAAAAAGTTTTTCCCAATTATCAGTGAATTTCAGCGTAATTGAGGTTGTATTTCCAGTCCATTCAGCTTCGCCGACTAAAGCGTCATTTGCTCTGCTGCTATAGAAAGAAGCAGATCTGCGAAGTGAATATGTGTTGGAAGAAGCGTAATTAATTGTGTAATTTAATTTCACATCTCCGCCATTATCAAATGTAATTCTATTAATACTTCCTTTAAAATTACTTATTATTATTTTAGAATTTTCCATAGCAACTTCAAAGTTACTTGAATTAGGATTGGTACTTTCTAAAGAACCATAATTTTTAATATAAAAATCACCAAACCACTCATTTGTAGTACTAGATACTTTAACCCAATTTTGAGTGTAAAGATTCATATTTATTATTTCTAAAACAATACTATCCACTAACACATCTGACATATCATCTTTAATGTAAAGAGTTTCTCCAGCACTTACAGTTCCGGTTTTGACATCTCCTCCACCGCCGTTAGTTGTTGTGGTAGTAATAGTAGTTGTAATTACAGAAGTCGTAGTTGACATTGACGTAGATGTTGTTGTTGATGGTACAGTTTTAACAGTAGTTGTCGTAGTTGTATTTTTAGTAGTGCTGGTAGTTTGAGTATCAGCAGAAATGGTAGTTACTATTGGCGCATCACTCGGATTTGTTGACCGATGAATATTAACCGTAACTGAATCTGCTTCGTGATTTTGACCGTCTGCCCATTCCTTTTTGATTATCATACTAAGGGTAATGGTATTGGTCAGCTCAATAGTCTTATCCTCACTGTCAATAGAAATTCCGTCATTATTAACTTCAGAAGTCAGAACATATCCATCAGGAACGACTTCCACAACTCTGTAATAATATTTTTCTCCGGAATCATTTTCAGAAGGTAGATCAGCATAAGAATATGTCCATTCAGGATCAGGAGACGGAGTTGGATAATCATAATTGTTCCAATCACCATTCTCACCAAGCTTTTGCTGTAGCTGCAATGTCAAACTATCCGGTCGACCATTACCGTTTCCATCATTCCATTTTTTCTTAACCGTAATGTCTAAGGATTCTGTAACCTTTGTGTTGATTAAGGTAATCGGTGACATATCCTCATCACTGATTATCTGACCATTCGCCTTATAGCTTGTATCCCATCCGTTGACAGGCTTTTCCTTAATGTAGTAAACGTAATCATTTTTTCCGTCTGATTTTTCCAGATCGCTGATAGTCAGAGACCAATTACCATTTTCATCAGGGGTAATTGTATATTCTCCAACCTTTTCTGATTCTGTCAAATCAGTCGGACAATCATCGATGTTTACCGGAGCATTGGTTGACGTTGTAGAACTTGTAACACCATAATAAACATTTATTGCATCATAAAAAGCGTTTGCTATCTCAACATAACCATTAGAATCCGGATGTACTCCATCATATAATAACTCATTATCCTTAATTTTTTTAGCATAAGCATCAACAAATTTTATTGTTTTTGTAGCTTCGTCTTGTTGCAGTTCACTTACGACTTCTTTCAGCATGTCATTATAAGAATCAATCATTTTGTTGATTCCATTTTCAAATTCCTGTGCTTTTTCTGCACCCATAGAAGCATCTACCCAACTAACGCCAACTGATTTAGCCAATGCAGTATGAGCACTGCAATAGTTGATATTTATTTCTACCGAACCGTCAGAATTAACAAAATCTTCATATGGAACACAACCTAAGAGTACAACAAAATCAGATGTATTAGCGTTTTGATAAGCAGTCTGAATCATTTGCTTTACAGCCGCTTTCATTTTTGCTTTTCTTTCTGTATTATCTTCTCCATAAAGTTCCCAGTTGCCTTTATTTATATCGTTAGTACCTGCAATTATACACATTACATTGGTATCAATATAGTCAACGCCTTGGCTCCATTTACCTGAGCCTTGTTTACTTATACGAGATGAAATCTCCGAAACAACCTGACCGCTAATACCGTAATTACCTACCTCTTGAATTACACCATCATTCTTCAATAAGCTTTCTAATCTATGAGGATAGTCATCTGACGATGTCCAAAATCCATCGGTAATTGAATCGCCTACTGATATGACTTTCAAACTTGATGGTAAATTCTTTGAAGATGTATCGTCACCACCGGAACTTGCACTGCCTTGCAGACGTTTATATAACTCTACAACGATTTCTTCAGGCAGTCCATTGGTAATTTCTTCACCTTTGTCATTGACCCAACTCTTATTTACAGTAAGACCGCCGGGAACCGTATTACGGATTTTAACACTCTGCGTTGCAGCTTTATCAGCCCTAGCATATGACGGTGTATATTGTTTTGAAGTATCCGAAACCGTCATATCAATTTCAACAGGATAGTAAAAATACCTGCTGACATTTTCATCTTTGTAAGCTAAATCGCTCCATGTATGTTTCCACTGATTTCCTGCATACAGTGTCACTTCGCCATTTTCCACAGCAGAAACTGTATTATCAGATGGCAATGTACCTTTCGATAACGCTTCAATTTCCTTATCAGACAAACTTCTGGACGATTTATAAAGCTTTATCTTAATACTATCCAATTGATGCAGTTCGTTTCCGTCTCCCCATTCCTTTTCAACATTAACTTCAATTTCTGAAGGCGTATTGTTTTTATTGGTAATGGTAAACTCACCAGTGTTTCCGTTTGATACACCCGTACAACTGATTTTATATCCATACAGTTGTAATTTTTCTTCAGCTGTCAGATCTTCAAGATATTCCTCCACTCTATATGAAACATACTCATCCTTGAGATATTCAGATGGAACAACCTCTTTCCAATTTCCATCAGGTGTCAAAGTACCGGTGTATAACTCAACTTGCTGTGAATTTTGGGTTATTCCATAAAGCTTATAAGTTATCTTGTCTAAAGGAATACTTTCCGCTTCCATTGGAGTACCGTTTGAATAAACCCATAGTTTCTTAACAGTCAGACCTTCTGTATTGTTAATAGAAACTGTTCCGGTAGAGTCATCACTGTCTTTATCGCCCTTATTCAAAGCATTTCCGATGTAGATCGGTTTATATGATCCGATCTCTCCGGATTCATTCTTATAAGTACCATCAGACTGAAGATTATACCAACCTGCATTTCCTGTAGTATAATCAAGCGTATAACCGGTTTCCTTCACATAGTAGTAAATTGGTCTGCCGTTTATACCACTGGGCAAATCCTCCCATATAGCGGATTCATTGGATAATATTTCTTTTTCATAGCTAAAGCTGCTGTCAAGAAGTCCCAATGATTCAGCATTTGCTTGCTTTGCATCAATCGGTATGCCCGTAGGAGATTTTGTGTAAGACCATAAAAGTTCTACTTTTACCTTAGACCTATAGTGATCTTCTCTATCCCACGTTTTCTCGGATTTAACATTAATTAATTGATTATCGTAAATATTAACAGAACCACCCGTACTTACTTTAATCAGATTTCCCGATGTAACACCATCCGGATATTGTGAAAGTTTTTTCGTTCCATATTCAATATAGTGAGTGGAAACGAAGTTCTTTAAGAAATTATAATAATCACTGTCCTTAAAACTGTCCGGATTTTTGGCATACGCGATCAATAATGATTTCAAATCAGGATATTCATCAGTAAAAGTAAGATTAGAACCCTCATATCCATCAGGCGGAACTATTTCTATAATCTTATAAAAATCACCGTCATTTAAATCCACCTTATAAGGTTCTCCCTTAATGTTGATTGTTACAGCTCCATCAGGAACTTGATTTCCTTCAGCCAATGCATCAAATGTAAGAGAGTGCATGATATTATCAGTGGATTGCGCATCCTTTTCGTCAATATCGATCCATTCTCCACTGTCATATTTCTGCCATTGATCTTTAACAGCATAATTCCAATTATTATCTCCTTCATATTTTGCAATCAAGAAGCCGGCATTCAACTGTAAACTATAATCATTTACATCATATTTAACAATCTGCGGTAAATTACCTGTTGTAACTGTTGCAGCAGTACTGTTTACAATAAATGACTGATCATCAGTCGAATCAGTTGCCTGAGCATTACCAGTATTCAATGAAATTGAATTTGAAGCAGTAAATACATCGTTTCCGCCCCATGCAACACCATCAATTCTGGTACCAAGGTCTATACCATCTTTTGAAAGCTTATATGAATAAGTAATTTTAAGAGCCGTTTCATCAGGAACAGTAAGATTAATTTGTGCAGCAGAGAAACTTGTTATTTTTTCATAACTTGCACTCTGAATCGAAATGCCCTGTAAAGTTTTCTCATCATTCCATGCCAAATCAACCCATTCACCGGAATCGTTTATTTTCTGTTCTTTTATGGTAAGTTGTTTAGCATAGTTTGATTCAACCTTACCTTTCCAAACATATGTTGCATGTCCGCTTGAATCAAAATCAAGGGTTACTTTATTTCCATCAATTAAATAATATCCTGTTTTATTTGCCGTACCACTGATTAACAGTTCTATAGACACATCATCATTAATAGTCTGCCAACCATTATCAGCATCATAAATATATAAAGTTTGATCATAACGATTGCAGATAAGGTTTAGAGGAATTAATTCTGTTGATGCATTGTTATAATCTACTGTATATCTGTATTCATTATGGTTAAGAGGACGTATGACAGTTGCGCCTGTTACATTTCCATTCTCATCCCAATCGGCATTTACTTCTTCTACAGTAATATTATCAAGTCTTGCGGAGAGTTTTTCCATGATCTCCTCTGCCGAAAGACCGGCATAACTATCAAACATAAATGAGTCTGTCAAATCGTATTCATCAGTATTTGAAAGTTTTTTGCCCTCCGGATTTACATAGACAACATATTTTACTACACCGCCGTTTACGTATATGTTGTTATCTTTATTAGTGCCGGCTTCGTCATTTACAGACTTACCTAAAAGACCCGCATCAGAAATATCCGGACCGCCAATTGTTTTTTCAACAACATTAACACTAACTGTTTGGCTGTCGCCGTCATAGATAACGGTATTATCAACACGATAACTCTTAGACTCATTATATGAACTATCAAATGTACTTACCGGAATACCGGTATAGTAAACAACTTTTGAGTTATTAGCAAGAACTTTGAATTCGACCGTATTACCTGAATATGTATAAGTTTCACCGCTCTGTTTATTCTTTTCTAAAGTCCAAGAAGAGCCGTCGGCAGTATAAATACGGGGGTATTTTACTGAGTGCCCCCAAGTATTTGTTTCACCTAAATCATATCCCTCCAACAAAACAGAATCTTCACAAAGAGTATCCGTTATTGTGGCATCTTGCTTCGGCAAATTGATCTGCCAGCCAAATACATAATATTCTGTACCGTTGTATGTAGTTTTTTGCAGATCCTTATATACTAACTCATTGGATTGCAACGGATTTCCATTTTTATCTAAAGCAATTTTTTCAATGGAGGCTTTCTTAGTATTCGTAATTGTAAACTCACCGGAATTAATACCATTCTCATTAGAATATGATACATTATATCCATCGGGAACATCAACTTCTACCGCACGATAATAGTAAAGCTCATCATGGTTCTCGGTATCCTTAGGTAAATCATTCCATGTATAAGCATTGTGCCAATTTCCGTAGCCGTCATGAGTTAACGTCTGAATATAAGAGCTTTCATCAACTGAATCATCAATGGCTACCCATTTACCTTCGGAATTCTTATAAATAGTTTCCCATTCTCCGTTCGTTCCAAGCTTACGCTGAAGCATATATTTTATACTTTGAGGTCTTTCGGAATCGTTATTGTCATTAACCCAGTTCTTTTTAACTGAAATGCTTACATTTTCGACCATGCTGTCATCACGAAGTTCAAATGTATAATTAGTATCTCCCGATGAACTGTTACCAAAGCTTGCATTGTTAGAGAACTTGCTTTCAGTGGACTCACCCTCAGCAGGCTTATTTACTCCGGAAACATCAGCAGTAGTTTCATATTCAACACGCATGTACTTATAGCCTTCGTCATCTATATTGCTGTTGAATTCAATTCTAAACTGCTTTGCATGACCTTCAGTGATCGCATCGGCATTTTGTCCGGAGGAATCATAAAACTCAATAGTATAATCAGAACCTTCTGTAAGTAGTTTTTCTTCACCTGACTCACTTTTTTTAACGTAAAGTTTAATATTGTTTTTCTGCGTTTCAATATTAAGGTAATGATCACCGCCGTTTGTAGCGTTCATTACATCTACCAGAACCTTATCGTTATCAATGGAAGAAAAGCCTGTATCCTGAATGAGATTCAATTCCCATTTCAAAATTTTTGCTTCATTCTCGGTCATGTCACTGACGTATTCCATATCATTGGCATTGCTTTTAAGTGTTTTTACAAGCTGTTCTCTGGTTGATATAGTTACTTCTCCGTTTTCATTGTTGTCATGATTATCACTGACACTGTTTTTAATAACTTTTTCACCGCTGCCATTAGTTAATACTTCAGTACCGTCATCACCGGCATTTTTTACCTCAGTAGTATAAGTAAATGTAATATCATGTATTCCGAGTACTTTACTTTCATCTTGAACTTCCGAGAAAGGAGCAGCTTCAGTAATTGTAAGAGTACTGCCATTCTTAGTTATTTCAGCATGTTTAATATCATTTTTATTAGTATCACGGTTATAACCGTATAAAATGATTTTATCATTTTGAGCGTCATACTCAGCCGTCATACCGGAATATCCAAAGTTTGCTGAAGAAATACTAATTTGACTTAAATCAATATTCTCTAAAGACGGGTCTGTCAGTTCATAACCGTTCAAAGTAATTTTTTTATTATTTCTGTCATTAAGCGTTGCGTTTACAGTCCAAGTAATTAAACCTGTATCATAACTGTGACTACCGTTTTTATTAAGTTTATAAGGATTAGTAGAATTGTAATTCACACTTGTAGAACCCTTATTGGCTTCATTTCCGTTAGGATAAAGAAGCGTTGCAGTATTATCAACATTAATATAGTTGTTACCGCCGCTGCTAACATCTGTGATATCCTGTTCATATGTAATAACGACCGAGCTAGGAGCCGCATCTCCGAACACAATTGTGTTTCCTTGTAATTCAAAGGCTACATCTTTTCCGCCGGAGGTCACTTTTAAATTATGAGCATCGGTAAACTTAGCATCAGAAACCTGATAACCCTCAAGCGAAGTTCCGTATGGACTCGATACATCTATATTCCAATAAACTGTCTTATCATGTGCTCCGGTAACATCATAGTCCGGTTTACCACTTTTATATATATTCGGTTTTAAAAGAGTAACCGGCTTTTTATCCTTAGCCACTTCCGTACTGGAATCAGGACTCAGAAGTTTAGCTTCATTTTCTTTTGTCAGATTACCGCTTTGATAATCTTCATTTATATCATCAATGTATTCTTTATAAGTAAATGTTACGGTTGCGTCTCCGTTTTCGTCACGAGGCGGATCAGCATCAAATACAAAGTTTCCGCTTTCATCAAAGCTGCCCAGCCCTGAAGGGTTAATTGTAATATTAGCGCTATCCTTAAATTTTTCATCAACAAGTTTATAACCGTTCAATGATTGGTTATAATAACTAGAGAGAGAAACGGTCCATTCAATATACGGTTTTCCGGTTTCATCAACTGCCTTAACAGAACCGGACTTTATAATAGAATAGTTCTTGTCCGGAAATTGAACATCAAGTGTAAGATCGCCTATTGTTATAACACGGTCACCGTCCGCATCGTTATCTCTAGATACTGTACCATTAAAAGTTATTGTACCGGTGAAGTTTGGACTGTGAGCAATTTTATCATCAATATAAGAATCCAAAAACTGAATAACTATCAATCCTTGTTCATTGATAGAAAAATAACCGGCTGTAACTCCATCATCAATAACAATCTTATCATTTCCATAATATTCACTAGGAACCGTAACGCCGTCCGGCAGCTGATAGTAGATACAAGGGCGTTCTTTTGTAACGGTATTTACACCGTTTTCCGTACTTGAAATCGTATACTGCAACTCAAATCTCAAGTTTACGCTCGTATAATCTGATCCCTCAGGTACCTTTATAGTTGCCGAATTACCCGATTGCTCAATTTGATATTTATCTTTATCAGCATCTACCACCCAAACTGATGTTGATGTAATATTATTTGTAAAATCCTTTGACGGATTACCATCCGCATCCGCACCAGGAATCTCATTTGCCACACCAGTGAAATAAGGATTATCAATATTTGGTCTCGCCGGACCATGCGGATGCTGACGAGTAGTATGACTTTCTTTTCCGCTGGCAGAATACATCGTAGGCATGTCATCTGCATACTGAGCATCTTCCGCCGTCATACTGATCGCCGGCATTATTAAGCTGAACGGTACTGCAAAAGAAACCATAATTGAAAGAGCCATAAGAAAAGCTAGATATTTCTTATGTCTTTCATGATTCTTCACAAACTTAAGAATTATCGACTGAAATTCCTTCACGAATTACTCCCCCCTTAAATGCTTTTTTATCTATACATTGAATATCATCAAAAAATAGACATTCTTTTAAACAATACCGATACATTCCCATGGCCAAAGTCTCAAAATAACCTTTCCAATAATATATTCATCTGCAATACATCCAACTGAAGACGATCTACTGTCAATCGAAACCGAACGATGATCTCCCATAACAAAAACCCTGTTATCAGGCACCTGATACGGCAATTCAATGTCACACTCACCAAAAGCTTTTTCACTAAGATACGGTTCATCAAGGATCACACCGTTGACATAAACCGTACCGTCCTCGCTGATATCAATAACGTCACCGGCAGTTCCGATTACTCTTTTAAGCAGAATTTTATTATTAAAATAAAACGCCACAATATCTCCGCTTTTAAAGTTACTTCGCTTATTGCATATTATAAGCTCGTCATTATTCAGGGTTGGAGACATACTTTCACCTGTAACACGAAGAACCGGAAGAAAAAGCATTGATATCAAAACTGCAACCGCTGCTACTACAAGCAATGAAGCAACTGTATTATACAAAGTTTTTAAGTATCCTCTTTTATATCTGATACGCTTCATTTCAGATTCAAGCTGTGCAGCCGTAGGAAGATCCTTTATTTTCTCACTGTTCATGCCTGCCTCACTGCTCCGTTCCGACCTTTTTACATTCACTGCTGCCGGACGCATTGTGCTGCTGTCCGTTTACAAAGCAGCTTTCTGCAGCATTCTTCACAGCGTGAATTATTTCCTGCATACAATCTTCAGATAATTCTGTTTTTGAGTTAAGAGCAGCCTTTGTCAATTCATCAACACGTACCCTCAAGCTTTCATTTTCCTGCTTCACATTGCTTAATTCCTCCTGGAGATAAAACATAATTTCCAGCAATTCAGCACGTTTAAGCTTACGCAATTCCTTGTCAGTCATTTTTTCTCCTTTCTGGAATTAAAGTTTAATTTTTGCTACAAAGCAAATAATAAAAATCAATTTATCTATATTATAAACTGTTATATTAAAAATGTCAAGAAAAAGCCTTCCGCCTTAATCAAATTAGTGCATAATCACGAATTTTCAAGTACTTTGATTCATAATTAAAGGTTTTCGTTTGGCACATTGCACATAATAGCATCTTGTTTAGATTTAATTTACAATAATACATCTATATATTCTTAATATATATTGGTAAAATAAAGAAAAATTATAATAAAAAAATAATGGAGCATAATAAATCTCCATTATTTTTACTCTATTTTAAATATGTTGTATAGTAGCCCCAAATGGCATTAAAGAAAGTTTTGCTAATTTAAACATCTGTTTTCCAAATGGAATGCCAATAATCGTTATAGACAATAAAATACCTAAAAGTAAATATCCGATAGCCATTGGAATTCCACTTAATATCAGCCAGAATATATTTGCAATCAACGACACTGCTCCTCCGCCATAGACAACTTCTTTTCCAAACGGAAAAAATGCTATAGAAGCAAATTTAAAACACTGTATACCTATCGGAATACCTATTATAGTAATACACCATAGACACCCAGACAAAATCCAACTTAACCCGCTTATAATTCCGCCCAAAATAAACCATAATAAATTTCCTATTATACTCATATGTTCGCTCTCCTTAGATAAAATTAATAGTTACCATTAAAACATAATAGTATCATATAAACTATATTTTAACATAATTCGTCTCATTTCTCAAGCCACTAAAAAAATTTAGTATATCTGTTGATGATTACAATGCCGTAAATTTACCTATATAAGAGAGCCTGCTCCGCAAATTACAGAACAAAAACGCAGCGTTTAGCAACACGAATTGAAGCCAAACCTAAACGCTTGGCTTTTTAATTGGGCTGATGTTAATCTGAAAGGGTTTAAGAACCTAATAACCCATATATTTCATCTTCACATATAATAATTTCATTTAACAATTTGACATATTGATTTCCCACAATTAAATTTCCCTTAAGATAATCTCTGTATATAACTCTGTACAATAACAACCAATGAGTAATAGAATTATCAAGAACTCTTATCATTTTCATACCTTTTTCTCCAACATTACTCTTATTTTCATTTAAATAATGCCGTAACAATTTTCTGCGTCCTTTTATATTCCAGATTTTCCAATTTAAATATACAATCATACTTCTGTCTTTTGAAGGGGCTACAGACTCTAGATCAATACACTCCATTTCAAATAATTCTTTTAGCTTTAACAACGCCTGCTTTCCAAAAAAATGCAATAAATTATCTTCCGTTTCACTTTCCTTCAAATAATTATTTCTTGAATTTGCAAAAGCGAATAACGGATTGTTAATATATTTATCAATCGTATCCATATTAAAATTAAAAACAAAAATACTACTAACATCCTTTGTAGCATTATACAAAATATTTTTAGGTAAAACGCCCACTTCTTTATTACCGGAAAATGCTTCAAATCTGCCATACGATATTACGCTGGGATTATCTATAAAGAAAAAATTATCTGTATCTTCGCCAACAATTAAAAATACATGATGCGTTCTGATCTGATTCAGCTTATAAGCTTCATTATAAAATGATGAATAGGGCAGTCTTTCGACAATGGTTTTAATAACCGGTATTTCACCTGAATTTAAAATTTCACTGACTTTATTAACGGTATTTTCATTTTCTTCATATTCTTTCATTGAAAACAACATTTTATTAAAATTATTTTCAATCGTTGCAAAACAAGCGATGCTGTTATCATTATATAAACTTAATCTAACAGTAGTTTCATTTAAAAATGCCTTATAATAATCATTTCGCATATTATATTTATTTTTCAATATTACATATGCGCTTTGAACAAGACAATCCCCAAGAGAATCCACAATCTCATCTGCCGTACCATCATCATTATAATAATAATGCATACTCAAATAATCTTTCAAAGCAATCCTCCCTTTCTACCAATTTTCCATAACCGCATTCATTTTGACAGGCTCATCATACTGATTATCCCAGTACCAATAATAAGTATCGCATTCAGGCAATCCTTTATCCAAAGCCCTGACAGACAATACAAAACGATTTCCCTTTGCGTCTAAAGCATAAATCGTAACTCCGCCTCTGAAATCGGTTTTTATAGCTCTCAAATCATTTAATGCCTCATAACAAGCTTCTTTTAACGTCATATTCATTTTTAGATAAAGAATAACAGACCTTGCAGTATTAGACCTTAAAGTCAATTCCCCCATTCCGGTACAAGCAGCTGCTCCGTATCTATTGTCAGCATATATACCGGAACCAATAACAGGCGAATCTCCAAGTCTGCCGGGATATTTGAAGCTCCAACCGCTTGAACTTGAACCGGCACTAAAATTTCCGTCATTATCCTGCGCAAGAAAAATTGTAGTACCTTTTGCTGTTTTATTATTCGCAGTCAACATTGACAATCTGATCAGGCTTACGTCCGGCCAATTATTTGATTCACTTAAATTACGGTTATTATTAAGCCAGTCATTCCAGTCCTTACAAGTACGCACAGTAAGATTATCTCCGGTTTCTGCATTGCAATCTTCAGCAAATTTAGCAGCGCCGTTTCCGGCAAGAAAAACATGAGGCAATTTTTCCATTACATTTCTGGCAACAGAAATAGGGTGCAAATATCCGGACAACGCTCCAACTGCTCCTGCATTAAGAGTTAAACCGTCCATGATACCTGCATCCAATTCTACTGTCCCAAGCAGATTGGGATGGCCTCCATATCCAACCCACCCCGCTTCAGGATCTGATTCCACCAATCTGATTCCGGATTCAATAGCGTCCAATGAAGAGACATTCTGATTGAGCATCTGAACAGTCTTATTAATTCCATTTGTTGCCACTGAATTAGTCAATAATACCGCCATAAAACATACTTTCCTTTTCCTTTAATAATTTTTCAGTCAATTCATTGTCAATATCCCTTGCTCTGTAAATATAATCTTCTGAGATTTCCTTTTCGCCGTCTATTGCCATTGATTCTGATTTTTTTAAACAGAATCTCACCTTTATCTCTTTTATTTGTTTATCTGTAAAACTTCCGTTTTTATAAGCTATATCAGCAGCAGCCTGAATACTTCTCATATCAATAATACTCTTGATCATATTAAACGTATGCGTTCCTCCCGAGGAACTTCTTGATCTGGAACCGTTGACAATTTGCGGTATTCTATACCCGCTGGGAATCAAAGGAGTGTAAACGAATTGATAACCTGACGCAGAATAAGTCAGCCATGTATAATAGTCCTCAGAAACTCTTTCAATAGGAAACGGACACCTTAATGCCGCATCAGTACGCACGCTTGTAGACGACGTTAGATTAACATATCCGGTTTCGGTTGCAATTCTTATCCATACATTTTTCCCCTGAGGAGGATTTTTCACATGACTGTCAAGTATTTCCTGAATGGACGGTATAATTTTATTTTTTGGTACAATATCACTATTATCATCAATTACCTGAAATGTACTGTAAACTACTCCGGCTTCCTGTTGACGGTTAAATATTTTTCTTGTAACCTCAAGTCTTTCAGGATGGGAAATATCATCTTGATCAAGGTATAGAACAAATGGGCAGCCCAATTCAAAAGCTCTCTTAATACCGATATTACGAGCATTGCCAGGGCCCAAATTTTCTGATAAAAAAATAACCTCCATCTTTTCAGAAAAGTACTTTTTCATTTGTTTCAGAAAGCTTATCGCTTTTTCAGATGTTGAAGCGTCGTCAATTACAATTATCTTCCAGTCATTGTCAGTTTGTAATTTTATACTATTTAAAGCTTCTCCAAACCACTTAAGTTCTATCTCGTTTCCGTCGTTATAATGCGGTACTATAAACGCACCAGTTTCATTCAGTGACATACATATTTTCCTTTTTAAACGGCATAAGCAAGCCTTTATAAGTCAGAGTATTCAACAGTTCAAAAGTATTTTCACGATTATATGTACTTATCAGCTCATCAATAGTATGACCCTTGTCAACTGATTCAAGAAATTTCAATTCCGTGTCGTTTAAACTCCAATCAACTAATTCAAACGACTGATTCCAACGCGGATCGTATGATTTAAATTTGCCGTTTATTACCGACCAGTCAAATCCCTTAGAAACAATATCCTCCTTATTCCATTGGATATCATCTGCTTTTCCTGTTGCACATTTTGAAACGATCAAATCATAATGGTCAAAATCTATTTCGGGATGAAGATACTCCCAGCTTACACATCGTGAAGTTCCATAATTATTTTTTATATCATGAGACATTTCTTTCATAATCGGATTCAGTTTTATTTCCGACTCATTCATGCTTCCGGATATAAATTCATTATATGTTTCAGATATCAGATTTTGGATTCTGTCAGCAAATAATGTATAAGAATAATTATTTATAACGTTTTCCCTTGCATTAACTCCCATTTGTTTTAATAGTTCAGGATTATTAATTAATAATTCTATCCTATTTTTAATTTGCTCTAAATTGATCCTCACACCGTTTTTCGATAAAACGGTTTGAATACTGAATCCGGTTACATTATCTACAATAGTATCCTTTAGTCCGCCCCAATCAGTACCTATCACAGGCAAACCGCATGCTTGCATTTCAACAGGAGTATAACCAAAATTTTCACTTATTAAAGTAGTCAGATTAATACCTATATCGGCCAAACAAATCATTTCCGCATAAGTTTGGGAAATATTCTGAGTATCAAACATTATAATTCTGGAATTCAGATTAAACTCTTCAACCATTTTATAAAATTCATTTTTAGTATCTGGCGACGGTTTATCAGAAAATTCCGGTATATAAAAATTATCAAAAGAACCCATAAACATTAAATATAAATTTTTATATTTATCTGCCATATCTCTAAGTATACTGAGAAGCAGCATGGGATTTTTCTGTAAATTGATCCTACCGCAGTACAGCATAATAAAAGCGTTTTCCGGAACATTATACTTTTTTCGCAGTTCCGACTTATTTGGTCTAGGATAAAAGATCGACGTATCCACACCAAAAGGTATAAAACATGACTTCAAACTATTATCCATAACTAATTCTTCAAATATACTCTGACAAGCAGTAGAATTTAATATAATCGAATCATAGCTTTTAAAACTGTCTTTGTTGTCATAAAGCCAATGACCGCCTTTCTGCATTGATCCTAAACCGTAAGCAACAACCGGAAACTTTTTCACAGTTCTGTCTATAGTATAATAGGGAGATAAGACCATTAATAAATCAATTTTTTGAACAAATTCTCTGTATCTGCTATCGTTTTCTACTTTATAAGAATCAATTTCTAAAACTTCTATTGAATATTTTTCCTGTAGTATGTTAATAGACTGTTTCCAAAGTTTCCCTACGCTTATGTATGGCGGATCGCCCCTTGTATCCAAAAGAATTCCTACAACCGGTTTATTTTTCATTCCTTTCATCCTTTACTAAAGTTTTTTGCACCGAATCATTAAAGCCTTCCGCATATGTACGGAAAAATTTAATATACATAAAAAACGTTTTTATAAACATTATAACTGTACTAATTCCCAAAACAAATAAAATCACATAAAAACTCAGTATTAACTCCTGATAATAATTCCATCTATCCTCTGTTCTTATTCCCTGAACGAAATTCAACATATAGTCATAATAATAAGAAATATCGCATATACGGTCATGTTCAGGTATAAAACCTTCGGGTATGTATATTTTAAACGTACACAAAACTATTATAGGAATTATAAAAGCAATACATAATATGGTACCGAGTATGCATAATTTTACATTTACTGACGGAACTGCATTGTCAAAACCCTTGACAGCTATAATATAATTTACTATTTTTTTTATATTTTTAATAATTACAGAAAAAAGTTTTACAACCACAATCAGTCCTATAACGAATATTATGATATTAAAAAGCTGCATCAATAACTTTTTTGAAGAATTTAAATCATTTTGTTTATATAATTCAAGCTTATTATTCAGGAGTGCATCTAATTCTTGGATTTCCTTATTGCCGATTGAGCCGTTATTTCCTTTGACATAAAAGCTTTCAATTCTAGTCGAATCATTAATATCAGTTTGATAATATACCGGTACAAACACTGTTTCAAGTCCATTAGAAGATAAATCACTTACAAAGCTTTCGTTATTCTCATAGACTCCGGAAATAGTCTTGGTTTCACCATTCAATATCATTTGACATCCAATAATATCTATACTTTTAAAAAGCAAATTTGCCAGACTGTCGCTTATTACTATTGCATCAGATTCTGAAATAACTGCTGAAAAAAAATTGCCCTTTATCATATTTATATTATGTATTTCAGGATAATTTTCATCAGTAAGTATAATATTGACATTATCAGATAAAAGAGAAGTATGGTATGCCTCAGCTGTTCCGTTTTTACGGTTCTGTACATTTACTGTCATAATATCATCTGAATTATTAACGGCTTGTTTAATCTCAGAAAGCGTTATATAGTCCGTATTATTTTTTGATACATATTCTACAGCCTCAGGCAGCGCTGATATTACTTGCTGCCGTACTGAAATACTCATAAACATAAAAAGTGCAAAAATTATTGTGTATAAAAATAATTTAAGCTTTGAATACTTAGTTATAATCACCGTACTACCCTCACAGTCTCCCCAGAGGTAAGCGCTCTTGACGATGATACTACGACTTCAATATAAGCACTTATATCATCGCCGTTAATAGCCGACTTCACATTATTTTTTTCCAACTGATCTACTTTAACTTTTTTTACATAGTATTCTTCACCAAACAAACCGTCTCTAGACTGTAAAACATAAACTACAGTATCTCTATTTTCATCTTTAGAAATTGCATTTAAAGGAACAACATTTTCATATAAATCCGAGGAAATAATATAATTGACTTTTATTTTCTGTCCCTCATAAAATTTTTTATTACTGTTATCTATCTCGGCATAAAAGAAATACTGCTTTTTTTCAGTATCATATTCTCTTTTAATAACCGTAGTATTAACAGTTTTTTCTTCAGTTGACGGCTTACCTTCATACCACGCAGTTTCCATATAAGTCAACTGTACCTCATCTCCGACTCTGCACAGTACGTCATCTGTTTGACCAAATGAAAATTTTACAGACATACTTTGAGCTTCATCTGTAATTTCCGCCAAGGTATCGCCTTCCTTAGTCAAATCTCCGGCGTTTACCTTTATTTCAGATATAATACCATTATTTTCAGCATAAACATTTCCATCATAAGGAACCTGCTCTTTATACAGTTCAAGCTCTCCTTCGGCAATTTCCAATTCATCTTCAAGTTTAGCACGATCCTTATATGATAACCATTGGTCAAGCTGATCTTCAATTTTTTGAACCTCAAGTTCTTTCTTTTGTATATTTATAGAGAATTCTTTGCTGTCTACTTCAAAGAGGACGTCTCCGGCTTTAACTTCATCATTTTCCTTTACATAAACTTCCGTTATTTTTAATGGAACATTGTAACATATTTTCTGACTATCAACCATTACCTCACCGGTTGCACTTGAAGACACCGAAAGCTTTTCCGCAGCAGGATTTATTACCTCTACATATGGAAGAGACATATTATAAATTGATTTTGAAAGAAAAGTACACAAGAGCAATATAATCAATACAATAACAGATATTTGAATCAAAAACTTTTTATTATTTTTTTGTTCCATTAACATTCACCTCTACAGTATAATTCAATTATTTCATATTAGAATATTCAACACCTTTTATTAAAGCGTCTTTAAAAAATAAAAACAATATGAAAACAGGAATAATTGCCAATACTCCGCACACAAAAGCTATATCTAATTTAGTATCATTTATACGTGAAAGGAATATTGAAAGCGGATATTTCAAGTAATTTTTCAAAAAGGCCAACGGCTGTTCAATCATATTCCATGAATCTATAAAACATAATATAATTAAAGACGCTATTCCGGTTTTGGAACATGGTATAATTATCCTAATTAATATCTGAAAATGATTTGCTCCATCAATTTTCGCTGCCTCAATCATATCATTAGGAATAGCAGAAAACACCTGCGTCAGAAGAAATACGCCAAAGGTACTGAAAATGCCGGGAAGTATCAAAGAAAGATAAGATCCTATCAGTCCTATCTTATCAAACAATATGTAATTTGGAACTAACGTTACCTGAACAGGCAGCATCATCAAAATAACTACAAGATAAAATATTACATTTTTAAATGGAAAATTAAACTTGGCTAAACCGTACGCACTGAAACACGATATTATAACCTGACCGACTACGATTGTAACAGATATAAAAATTGAGATCCAGAATTTCATCAAATAAGATGGGTCAAGTAAAAAAACATCTGCATACCCCATTAAAGTTATTTGATTCGGAATAATATGAAAGTTGCTGTCCGTATTATCATTAGTGATCAAATTTCCGAAACTATTTAATATTTCCGACTTCCCCATTAAAGAACCGCAAATCATAAAAACGACCGGCATCAGTACTACAACCGATAACAAGCTCAATATTATATAAGAAATAATTTTGCCATATGAAAACCTGAATCTTTTAACCATATTCAATATCTCCCAATCTTTTTTTGAACTTAAACAATAATAATATAATAATAAATATAATTATAAAAACAAGAATAGATCCTACAGATAATCGGGTATAATTCAGATTTTGAAAATTATTATTCATAAAATGCTGGATCATATAGATACTTTTATGAGGATAATCACCGCACAAAATATATGCCTCTTTAAAAGATTTAAAAGTATTTATAATTGATATTACCAAAATAAAAAACAAGTGCGGAGAAATCATTGGTAACGTTATGTTTATAAGCTTTTTGAGTCTGCTGGTAGAATCCAAATCTGCAACCTCATAATACGCTTTAGGTATAGAATTTAATGCAGCCAGAAAAAGAATAATATTATATCCGCAGTTTTTCCAGACATATAAGATTACAAGAACTATAAAAGAAGCTGAAGAATTAAGCCAATCCTTAACAGGTAATCCCATTAAAGAAAGAACATCGTTAGCTAATCCCTTTTCAGCAAAGATCATTTGAAAAAATAATATGACTGAAGAAACCGGAAGTACCAACGGAAATACAAATACTGATCTGAAAAATTCAAATCCTTTTAATTTCTGATACAGCAGTGATGCGATTAAAAATGAAAAAACCATGATCAAAGGTACGGATACCAAAATAAATTTCAACGTATTCCACGCAGCTAATCTAAAGGTCTGGCTGGATATTATATCAACATAATTATCTATACCCACAAAATTCATACTGTTTATATTATCAGTCAATGATAATACTATACATATTATAAACGGTATTAAAAAGAATACAAGCATTCCGGAAACAGACGGTAAAGAAAATATAAATCCGGTAACTGCATCTTTTTTTGCTAATTTAGTTTTTTTATTACGAGCTGACATTAATTTATTCATTCATATACAACTCCAATCTTTCAAAGTCTGGAATACTTTATATAAAATACAAATAAATATACTGTTTTTTCAGCTGTAATTTTATTCATTTATATAAAGCTCTAATTTATTATATAAATTTTTCTGACATTCATCGTATGATTTTTCGCCTTTAAAATAAGGTTCCATTGCTTCCCATACGAAATTTATCAAATTATTGTTATACAATTCACATGCGTCTACATTACTGTAAATATCAATAAACTTATCCTTATCAGCATCAGAAAGGGCTGTTAATGTTACTCCGTGTTCAGTATCTTTTTGCCCTCCGAATTTTTTATTCCAACTGTCAATACCATTTTCCAAAGCTGATTTCAGTACGGGAATCTCTAAACATGCTTCGCTAAAAACAGCATTTTTATTCTGATAATCTTCAGATAAAAGAATCTTTATAAATGAATAAGCATTTGCCTGATTAGGACTGCCGCTTCTGATAGCAGCCATATACTTAGGCGTAGCCACATTTTTATCGTTTATTGACGGAAAACGGCTAAGCACCGGCGTTTTATCAGTCAACAAGGCTGAATAAACTTCTAAAGCCTTTGACACCCCACCTAATATACCGGATTCAAATAAGCAGCTGCCGCTGTTGATCATAACAGCACCGTCACCTTGATATGTTGAAAGTACTGATTCCTGCTCCCTGTTATCCATATTATAATATTTTTTATATAACTCCATGGTTTTCTTGAAGTCATCATTATCGATCAAAACTTTCTTTTTTTCATAATCTAAAAGATTCATGCCATTCCATGGAAAAAATGTTTCCAGCTTCATACCTTCCAAAGTAAAAAAAGTTTTATCCGTATTGCTTTCATATTTATCTACATAATTTGTCATTATATTAGAAAAATCATCAAAACTTAAATTATCATCAACAGTAATATTTTCTGCCTCCAGCGCTTCCTGTGAGGTTAACAGAACACGCATACTATATGATATAGGAATAAAGTAGCGTTTGCCTTCAAAAACTCCGGAATCGAATACTGTTTCATTGTATAGTCCTTTATCAAAAGATTCATCATTTTCCAGTAAAGGATTTAAATCCTGAAAACTTTCACTTTTCATCATACGATAAATATCATCATATTCTGAACTGTGCATGAGAATCAAATCAGGTCCCTTACCGGAAGATAATTCATTTTTTATTGTTTCCAAATAATTTGATTCAGCTTCCGGATCAGCAAAAGTACCGAATTCTTTGTATTCTACTTCCACATTTGGATATAAATTCTTAAAACTGCTTAATGCCGCTTTTAAAGCCTTATCAACTTCAGGTCCTGAATAAATCACCAATTTATCTGTCGGTTCCTGAATAGTGACCTTATCTTTACCGGAACAGCCTGTTCCGGCTGCTGTTAACATAACGGCTGCTGACGTCAAAGCTGCAAATCGTCTGAACATAGTATTAAACTTATTTTTCATATAAGCTGACTCCTTTCATTTGTCAGATAATATTCAGATAAATTAAGTATTTAACCTTGGAAAATCCTACCAAAAGCATTATAATACATATATCTATCTCTTTATATTTTCACTTACTATATATATAACGATTCCAAATCGATAATTATTGCATTATTTTTGTAAATAAAATAAGAACTTTTTGTTAATTATTTATTAATTGATTATAAGAAGCAATCTTTTTACAGATTGCTTCTTATACTTTAATAGACGCCTAAATAATTACTTAAAGTTTGGAGCTGATGCTTTAGCATTACTATTTGCACTCTTACTTGCAGTCTGTGTTACCCTAGTATTGCCTATGCAAACACAAGAACAAGAGCATCCGCAACCATAAGCTTGTATGCTGTTTGTGCTGCTGTTATTAGCCTTAATCAGCTTTCTCATAGCATTTTCCTCCTAATAACATTTTTGAATAAAATAATTACTTAATTGCCTTTGAAGCGCTATTGCCTACTGCTTGAGTAACTTTGTTTGTACTGCCATAGCATGGACAAGTACAAGTGCAACCATAAGCTTCAATACTGTCTTTTCTGTTGGTATTAGCCTTAACTAGCTTTTTCATTGTATTTTCCTCCTAATGACATACTTTAATAACGCAATTACTTATTATTAGGTCTCTGTGCTCTTGTAGAACTATTGGATACTGCTTGAGTAACCTTGTTTGCACCTCCGGAACATGGACAACTGCAAGTACAACTGCAAGCATAAGCTTCTACACTGTCTTTTCTGCCGGTATTAGCCTTAACTAGCTTTTTCATAACATTTTCCCTCCTTTCTAAAAGTATTATTTTTTGGGCCCATATATGCAAAAATGAGAATATGTACTCATTTGAGCAGCAATTTAATTTAAGTGTTCTGAAACTATCTCAGATAAACCGTTAATTGTATACATAGACACATTATCTATGTCATCTTCACTAAAAACAATATCATATTTCTTTTCAAGTAAATAAATCAAATACACCAAATCTCTTGCTTTAAACTTTATAATTTTACCAAAAAAATTCTGATCCTTAATGTTTTTATTATTTTTATCAAGTTTCAAATCAAAATTATTTTCCAAAATTTCAAAGATCGACTGGCTGATCTGTTCCGTTTTCAACAAATTTTTTTCCTGTACCGGCATTTTTTCACCTCATATCATAATTTTTACATCATTTGAAAGCTTATCAAGTATCATATTATATAATTTATCCGCAGAATCCTTTTGATGTATATTAATAACAGGCAATCTGCTTTCACTGTATTTTTCTTCTATAGTTCTTTCAACCATTTCAAGCGGCAATTTATTGGTAAATATCAAACCTTTTTCTAATATTTCGTCCATATCAAAGAATAAATTGGACATATGATACACATCAACCTCACATGACAATCTGTATTTACACAAATTAAATACTTCCTCAAGAAATTCCGGAGAAGAACTTTCATAGAAAGTACACATTACCAGAAAGTCTACCAATACTGACTGAAATACCAAATACGGCAAAATCCCGAAATGATTCGTATGCTTTTCATTGAAAGATTGTATTGAGCCGGGAACTCCGATAATTATAACATCAGGCTTTTCATTTTCAGCTAAGTTTTTAATGTACCGATTAAACAACAGCGGTTTTTTATTTTCCGAAATTTCTGGATTCAGCATAAAATCCGGAAATGAATGAAATCCAAATAATTCACAATATTTTCTTGAACCTATCTGTGTAACCTTATAACCTTCCTTTAAAAACTTATCTCTTAAAACCATTGATGTTGTAAATTTATCGGTATTTTCCCACATTCCCGCTACTGCTATTATAGGTATATCGATCTGTTCAAGATATACCTCATCATTTTTTAAATATGGTTTATTATCATCAATTTTATTATTTTCATAAGCGTAATACAACACACATTTACCCGATTCGTTACATTCTGATTTCAACCTATGTAAATTATTATCGGTAAGCTTTGCAAAACACATTATTTTACTTATTTTAGGAATATAATTTACTATTTCATTTACAATAATATTTTCAACTTGTTCAGAAACGTCAAATTCAGGTACAAACAGTGAATCCACAGTTTGCTCAAATTCCTGCAATGACGATTTGATTTGATAATCTTTAGAATACAATTGTACTTTTTTATCGGTTAATCCCCAACCGATTAATGAAGCTAATTCACAAATTCTATAATCAGAAGATATTAAATCACTATATTGTAAAAATACATTACAGTCATTATTAAACGGATATATACCAATTTTTTCGCATTTCATTTTATACTTTCCTCACACACTTTTTAATTCTTTTAATATCAAATAATTTTTAAATGTCTCCTCTGCATTGAAACGAACGTTTTTACAATTTGACAACTTCAGTTCCGCAGACAATTCACCGTTATTATCGCAATATTTTGCACATGTGGTGCAATGACGTATTGCAAAGCAATTACAGCACTGCTTTTCTGTTAAATCTGCAACATTAAGAATTTTTCTTGCATTTTCAAAGTCAAATCCATTTTTTAAATCGCCTATTTTCATCGCATCGGAAGTTTCGCTTACTCTTTCGCAGGGGAAAAAATTACCATTTACATCGATAAACAATCTTCTTTGCCCCGGAATACAAGGTCCGCTATGGGACATAGTATCCAATAGAGTTTTTTGAGGCTGCATTGACATATTAAGTCTTGCTATATTTTGATGCAGATTATTGTAAGCTATCTTAGAAACCTTTTCCTTAGGGTATTTGCCTAATTCGGATAAATATGCTTTGAATTCATGTATATTTTGCTCAATATCGTAAACCTCATCAGAAATAACTTTTTCATATGAAAAGAAATCCTCAATTAAGGTTGAACGAATATTGGAATCTGAAAACAGTTCACTGTTATTAAACATTTCATGCAGATCGTTACATGAATACCTCGGATCAATAACAATATTAAATGAAATTTTATTAAAAAATTCCGGAAAATCTTCCTTTATCATTTGTATATTTTTAGCTATTACTGAAAATGTACCCATACCAGTTGCAGCAAATTTTCTTGATCTGTCATGTACTTCCGGAGGACCGTCCAGACTAATCATTACATTGAAATTATGCTCGTTAAAAAACTTCACATTTTCAGGTGTAAAAAGAGAACCATTTGTAGTCACAGTAAATGTCAGATTTTTTCCCTTGAATATTTTCTCTGAATATTCAACCATTGCTTTTATCAAATCATACTCTAAAAGAGGTTCTCCGCCGTAAAACCCAACACAAACGTCGTTCTGATTAGCAGAATGCTCCGCAAAGAAATCTACGGCGGCTTTTGCCGTCTCATAAGACATTGTATTAGAATTATGTTTTCTTTGAACATCAAATTCAGCAGTAGTATAAGGACAGTAAGAACACCTGAAATTACATTGCTGAGTTACCTGAAGCGTGACTTGTGCAACATTTTCATTCAACTGATATTCAAGCAAATCGCTCTGATAATGTTTCATTTTTTTGGGGTGTTTACTAGAAAGATATCCGTGAGACGTTAAAAAGTCCAGCTGCTTTTTAGCTGCACTGCTTATCGAAGCGTCGCTTGATTTTTTTAAATAATCATATAACTCTTCATTCACCTGGATAAGTTGATTTGTATTTACATCAAAAGCATATTTTGCAAGCGGTGTTTTCAACATATGAACAAACGGTTTATTTTCCATAATTCTACTTCTCCCTTTTTAATCATTCTAAAATTGATATTAGCTTTTTATACATATCATCTTTACAATCAATATATACAGTATCATTATTTATTAAAGATAATTCTTTCTTGTATTTATCCTGACATATAATAACGTCAAAGTCGTTAAATTTTTCAATCAGGTTCAAATTACTAAAACCTATTATAATTATATTACAGTTAAAAAAATTACTGCTTTTACATAAAAATTGCTTAATATTCAAATTGGGAATAACATTAAAACCAAGTAATTCTGCCTGAGACATTTCCAAAAATGATTCACAATAGTACCCGTCTGATTTAAAATTATAATTCAGTTTATAAATTATGTTAATCAGTTTCTGAATTGATTCACAATGAATGCCTACAACAGGTATATTTATCTTATTTTCTTCATTATCCGCCTTTAAAGATTCAAACATTTTATTTTTATATAACCATAAACGCTCCGCTTCACTTCTATTTTTTGAACTGTATTCAAAAAACGAATCGTTATGATAAACTGCTATTTTTCCATTATAATTATTCAAAAAATAAGAAATAATCTCCGATTTCTGATATTGTAATGACAAGAAACTTAAAATTATTTGATCATATCTGTTTAAATCAATTTCGTTCAGTTCACTTTTATAAGTTTCCGAATGCAGTATATACTGAGGACAATTTATTTGTGAAAAGGGCAAAAAATCCTCTTCATCTTTATCAGAAACAATATTTAGTAAAACTCTGTCTGCGCAGGATAAAGGATCAAAATATACAGTATTTACCTTGCAATTTTTATTAACCGAATTCTTCATTAATAAATTGTAAACTTTTTCAAATGATGCCGATTCATTATTATTCAATATCGTAATTACTTTTGCAGTAATTATCGGAGCTGCATAGCTGTTAGACCTCATGGTTACATTCAGTTCCTTACCGCTGCGTAAAATATGTGCGGATGCGGCGCTGAAATCTATATGATCCATTGGGTTTTCATTAAATATGTATTTATCGTCCTTTAACAAATAATTGTTTTTTACGCCTATTACATTATTCATATATGCAGGATATGTCACTGTTCCTTTGTTGCTGGATGCTGCAACTATTATAACACCCATGTCACATAAACGATTTACATATTTTTCAACATACTCAAAATCATCATATATAGAAGTACCTATACTTAAGTGTATTATCTTTACACCTAATTCTGCACATAACTCAAGAGCCTTTAAAAACTGATTTATATTTGCAAGTTTACTGTCATCGTCTAATATTTTTATACTGTACCAATCTACATTACTGATATCTGTAAATTTCTGTATGATTTTCATACAAGTTGTTGCATGATTATATTGTTTTGCAGCAGTAAAATCCTTTTTAATACTTAAATCTTTTTTTACTGTAAAAGATTGTATATTACTGAACTGAGAAACGTCGACGCCATCGTCGATAATAGCAGCTTTTATTCGGCTCATTCTCTTCATCCCACTTAATTCATTTATTATACAGTTATCTCGCTGTACTTTTTTGCCTGCAAATTATACATTCGTGCATATTTTCCATTTAATTTCATTAATTCCTTATGATCACCCTGCTCAATGATTCTTCCCTCACCTATGACAAGAATATTATCTGCCGTTTTAACATTAGACAGTCTATGAGAAATCAATATCGCACCGCAATCCTTATAAAGCTCTTCAAACTTACGAAATAATTCATCTTCCGATTCAGCATCCAACGCTGACGAAGGCTCATCAAGAATATACATTTCCGCATTTTGAAAAAACATTCTGGAAAGCGCTATTTTTTGCCACTGTCCGCCAGACAATTCTTCCCCTTCTTCATACTGACGGGATAAATAAGTATTCAGCTTATCAGGAAATTTTTCAACAAATTCATATGCTCCGCTTTTATATAATGCATGCTGAACTTTTTCCTCATTATGCGACTCATTATAATTTGATATTGAAACATCTTCACTTACAGTAAAAGCATAATTACAGTAATCCTGAAACATCGGACTAAAACATTTTCTTACGCTTTCAATGGTATATTCCCGAATATCTTTATCGTTAATTAAAATTACTCCTTCTTCAGGATCATAAAATCTAAGAAGTAATTTTATTATTGAAGATTTTCCGCTTCCGTTAACACCAACCAAAGCAATTTTCTGATCGCTTCTTATTTTAAAGCTTAAATTTTTCAGTACATATTTTGCTTTATTATTATATCTAAAACCAACATTTTTAAATTCTATAGTAAATAATGATTTTTCAAGTACTAATTTACCTTCATCTTTAACATTATTTTTAAAGTTCATAAACTTTACATAATTATTTATACGTATTTTGCCATCATATATTTGAGTATAATTATATATCACCATAAATATACCTGCTGTAACTTGTCCGATAATTCCCTGATAATAATTAAAATCTCCTATTGTACAATTACCTCTTATAACGGATACGCCAAGCAAAAATATACATACCACCATTATTATTTCGGGCAGCATATCAAAAACAATTAATATTTTAGTATACCTTTTAGTTATTCGCTTTTTTGACTTAAACAAATGATTCCATGCATTCAAAACCTTTGAACTTAAAAACGGAAACAATCCATATATTCTGATATCCTTAGCATATTCCTTACTCAATGCCATATTAAAAGAGTAAAATATTTTTCGCTCGTCTTTCATATGCTCTCTTTGAAAGCTGTATACAGATTCCAATTGTTTATTTTTAAATATAACGCTTGGAATAACAGACAGTGTTAATAATATTGGAAGAATACCGTTCCACATTAATAGATTTACAAAAGCTATACAAAACTGAAAAAAATAACGAATAAAGGACAGAACCTGAAAGGCTGTTTGAATTATATAAGCGCTGTTATTACTTGCATCATTCATTTCATCATAAAACTCAGGTGAATCAAAGCAGTACAGATCGATTTCAACCGCCTTTTTCATGATCTGGTGTCTGGTTTTTATACTTATAATTTCATTATATAAGCCTTCCAAATAAAGCTTTACCGATTCAATGGTTTTATTTAATATATTTAGTGCAAGCATTAATAAACTTATAATTATCAAAGAGCGTATTACACCGTTAAAGTCATTGCTTCCCGCATACTCAACCAATAAATTGATCAAAATACTGGTAACATAAATAACCGCAAAAGGTACGACCACAATTAAAACATCAAGCAATACATATAAAATAAAAAATTTCGGCGAAGCTTCAACAGTTAATTTCAGACAAAAAAAGATTATTGACCAAAAGTCCTTTACCTTGCTCCATATTTTTAACATTTTATACCTATCCTTAAATCCTTTATATTAATTCATTAATAAAATACTTAAATTTACCTGTATTTTTATCCGGACAAATTTCATCAGAAAAAATAAAATTCCATTTCGCATTTTTAAGTTCTTCCTCTTGTATATTATCAAGAAAACATTCACTGATCGCATTTTTCCAGCCTGAATATGATGACTTAACTACCAAATTAACATTAAATTTATTAATATCAGTCTGTGTTATCTGAAACTGCTTGATCGCTGAGGACATATTTTCATTAGTATACTCAACAATATTAGCCAACACATAGCTATTCATTTTTTCACCGTTTTCCAAAAGCAAAAAATCACTGGATCTACCGGAATTAACCTTCAATATCGGTGCTTTATTTTTACATGAACAGTTATGATCAGTTATCAATATACCTCTGTCTCCCGTCTGATAACGAATAAAAGGCATAGCAAAATTCTTTAAAGAAGTAACATATATATCGCCCTCTTCATTTATCACAGGTTTTCCGTCTTTGAGTACTTCAACAATAACATTATTTTCAATAACATGCATATTGCGGCATTTGAATTCATATGCTATTTCATTCGCCTCGTTGCAGCCATACTGATTAGCCGTATAAACATCAAAGGTTTCTTCAATTTGCTTTTTATAATTATCGAATAAATATTCCCCGCTCATTTCTATGTACTTTAAATTTGATGGTACAGGTAAATTATGTTCTTTGACAATTTGCGACATTAAATAAGCAATACTGGGTTGAAGGAGCAGCCAGTCCGGATTAAATTCCAGTATATCACGGTAGTTATCCTCAATTTTTTTATATGTTAAACCGATTTTTGAAAATCCCATATATCTGCCGTTAAGAGCAACTTCCTTGGGAAGAAGAGGCTTTATTTTATTTCCCTCATATCTGGTAGAATAAAAGCTGCACCACTTCATTTTCGGATCAATACCATATAATCTGCTTCTCAGAGTCCATAAAGGCATTAAAGACTTAATATCATCCTTATAATCCCAGTATATTTTCAGATATTTTCCGGTAGACCCTGATGTTCTTTTTATTACTACATTTTCATTTTTCGGGAACTTCTGATATTCATCTGAAATAAAATCAGTCATTTGTTCTTGTATCGTATCTTTTTTTAAAATAGGAATCTTAATCAGATCTTCTGAGCTTTGTATTAAAGAAGCGTCTATACCTATTTTATTAAATAATTCATGATAATATTTTACATGCCTATAAGCATATTCTATTAAGGTCGACAAATTCTGATTTTTCATAAACTTTACACTTCCTTATTAATTTTACTGCTGACACATTTCTTAAGATTCCCATAATTTGCGATTACCTCAGATACCAATTCATTTATTTCAAATTCTATTTTAAAATACTTTTCAATATCTGCTATCAAATTTACAATAGACAGTGAATCAAATCCCAAGTCTACAATTAAATCCGTATTGTCTTTAAAATTTTCATCATCAAGTGAAATATAAGTATTTTCTTTGATTATCTTTTTTAAATCTACTTCAAAATCATTTTTTTCAATCATACAAACTCCTCTTTTCTGAACCCTCTGTCAATTTTTCCATTACTTGTCTTTTCAATTTTATCCGCAACTATAAATTTTACAGGAATTTTTGAACTCGACAATTTATTGTAACAATAATTAATCAACTCTTGTTTTTTAAACTCAAAGCCATCGTTAATTACTATTATTGCTGCCGGAACTTCACCTAAAAGCTCATGAGGTTCTCCATAAACAAAAGATTCCTTTATTTGCGGACAACTATTAAGAACTCCTTCTATTTCCTCAGGATATATGTTCTCAGCATTGCGTATTATAATATTTTTTCTTCTTCCGACAATATATAAATTATTCTCCTCATCTATCCTGCCCAAGTCACCAGTATGCAGCCAACCATTAATCATAACCTTTTCAGTTTCATCAGTCCGCATATAGTAACCTTTCATAACATTAGGACCTTTTACTGTAATTTCCCCTATTTCTCCAATCCTGCAATCATTTTCATTTTTATCGACTATTCTAACTTTAACATTCGGAATACACTTTCCAACGCAAGTATCATTTATAACATCAGGCTGTTCAACATAATGTGAAATTCTTGTCGAAGCTTCAGTCAAACCGTATGTTCTGATAAATTTTACATTCGAAAAATATTTAACTAATTCATTAACTTTATTACCGGCTGCAAACGCACCGCCAAAACATACATATTTTAATGAAGATAAATCATATTTTTCTATTTTGCTTAAATTATTTAATACTTCTGAAAGCATTGATGGTATACATGAAAAATTAGTTATTTTATAATTTGCAATATTATAAAACAGATTTTCCGACGTAAAAATTGTATCCATAAATGTTACTGTTCCGCCTGCATTCAAATGAGTCAGAAACTGTGATATGGTTGCAGATGCATAATACATTGGCAAAATTATTAATGTATTATTCTTTTGTGTTATATTCAAATCTTCCGATATCGAATGGATACAGCTTAACAAATTTTCATGTGTCAGCATCACACTTTTAGGAGAATCAAGCGATCCAGAGGTATGTAGTATCAATGCTACATCTTTTAATTCATTATTATATTCAATATGCCTCATATCAGTAACGTCATTAACAAATTTCACATCGCCGTCAGCATTTAGACATATTACTGTAATATCATTATCAATTAACTTAATAAGTCTATCATAAAACAAATCATTAGTAATAATAATCCTTATATCCAAGTATTTAATTATTCGTACGAATTCAGCTTTCTTTAAGTTTACATTTAATGGCATAATTACTTTATCTGCATGCGCTATTGAAAAGAATGAAACAGAAAAATCCAATGAACCAGAAATAAATACTCCTACAGGCTCAGGTATATTTTCCGTATGCTTATTAATTACATCAGATAATTTTTTGGATTTTTCCAGTAATTCTTTATATGTAGTTTTTTTACCACGATATAATAATGCTGTATCAAAATTATTGTGTTCTTCAATTATTTTAAATACATTCAATCTGCTCACCACCTGATAACAATTATATATTATTGTCTAATATAAAAATAATATATTTTATTATACAATAAACAATATTAAATGTCAATAATTTCCATAAAATGTTCATAAAATATTAATAAATTATTAGCTTTTTGTATATATTTTGATAAATTTATTTATAAATGTTATTAAATTATTGTACAAACATTAAATCATTGCAGACATTGCAAACTTAAATAAGTTAATACCGAATTTCAAAAAGAATCAACCCCTCGTTATAGCCATGCGAAAATAGTTTTCGCATGGTTTCGACACCTTGTCAAGACTTTAAGTATGGAGATTTTCGTCAGAAAATACTATCCGTGTCTTGACAAGATGTTATATCGTACAAACCCTTATGAATACATTATAGCAAGGTGGTGTTGATGATTGAAGTATCGTGAGTTTGTCTATGTCGGAGAGCCTGCTCCGCAAATTACCGAACATGAACACGCAGCGTTTTATCTGCAATTTCAAAAGTCAATACTTGCTTCTCTGAAAAAAAGAGAGCTTTTGACACATTCGCAGTATGACCGCTGCATCGAGGAAATTGAAAAACAATTCAGTAAAAACAACCACAGCCAAGCCTAAACGCTTGGCTCTTTACATATGCCTATTGAAGCACTGATGCTCAATAAAGCATAATAAAGTACAATTTCAAAATTCGCAAATTGAGACTTACTTACAATAGGCAAAGCTTAATCGGGAAAGGAGATTTTCTTATGTCAACAAACAAATACGAAATTCTCAATCAAGAGAGAAAAATACAGAAAATGAAAAAGAAAGTTGCTGCCTACTGTCGTGTTTCCACGGACAATGAAGACCAAGCCAATTCTTTTGAAAGCCAACAGCGATATTTCCGTCAGTATATCGAACGTAATCCCGATTGGGAACTGTACGAGATTTTTGCCGATGAAGGTATATCTGGCACAAATACGAAAAAGCGAAAAGAATTTAACAGTATGATTGAGTGTGCAAAAAACGGTGATTTTGATTTGATTATTACAAAGGAAATTTCCCGTTTTGCGAGAAATACCCTTGACAGTATATTCTATACCCGTGACCTCAAAAAGCACGGTGTCGGCGTTATCTTTCTAAACGACAACATCAACACCTTGGACGGCGATGCGGAGCTTCGCCTTGCTATCATGTCCTCTATCGCACAGGAGGAAAGCCGCAAGACTTCCGAGCGTGTAAAATGGGGACAAAAACGCCAGATGGAGCAAGGCGTTGTGTTTGGACGCAGTATGCTCGGCTACGATGTAAAAGACGGGAAAATGACTATCAACGAGGAGGGAGCAAAAATCGTCCGCCTTATCTTCCACAAGTTTGTGGACGAGGGAAAAGGTACTCATGTTATTGCCCGTGAGCTTCGGGAGGAAGGCATTGAGCCTATGCGTGTTAAGGAATGGCAAAACACCGTCATTCTCCGTATTATCCGAAATGAAAAATACTGCGGCGATTTAGTACAGAAGAAAACCTTTACGCCAGACTTCCTATCCCATGAAAAAAAGTACAACCGAGGGCAGGAGGAATTTGTCATTATCAAAGACCACCACGAGCCGATTATCTCCCGTGAGCTTTTCGATAAAGCAAACCGCATTTTAGATGCAAAATCACTTTCACAGGAGGGCAAGGCAAAACACAGCAACCGCTATCCGTTCTCTGGAAAGATAAAATGCGGCTGCTGCGGTTCAAGCTATGTGGCAAGATATAAGACACGCAAAGACGGAAGCCGCTATAAGGCGTGGCGTTGTGGGGAAGCTGCCAAGTACGGCAAACCGCATATTGACAAGGCAGGAAACCAAGTGGGCTGTACGGGGCTTAGTATCCGTAATGAAGATGCGACTCATATCATGTATCTCGTCTGCAAACAGCTCACCATTGACTGCCAGAAAATAGCGGATAACTTGATTAAGATGATTCACAAGGTGATTTCAATGGATATGACAGGTGCAGATACAAATACTCTGGAAGATAAAATTGAAACAGCACAGAAAAAACGTACTGATTTGATTGACCTTTATACAAACGGCGACATAGACAAAACCGAGTTTACTGCTCTAAGAGCCAAGTATGACGAGGACATTGAAAAGCTAAAGTCTACAATGGAGGGAACCCGGCAACAGCAGACAATGATACTAAAACAGCAGGAATTGATGGCAGATATAAAGAACGCTATTGACGAGCTGATTAACGGTATCCAGTACGAGGACGAATACTACACCCAGATACTCGACAAAATGGTAATTAACGATAAAAACCATATAGATGTTTATTTGAAAATGCTGCCTCATAAGTGGAGCTTTACGGTGGCAAAAGGCGTTACAGGGGCTTTAGAAACGCTAAAAAAAGCTGAAGCCTCAGAAAACACCATTTCTGAGGCTTCTCTACCAATATCAGTCAGCAACCCTCTTACTTCTCCATAAGGAGCAGCATATCGTTGATTTAAATATCTAAGCGAAGCTGACATTTCGCCGTCTGGACCGCCAAATTACAAAAGGAGATATATAATTGAATACCACAAAATACCAGTGGACTTACTTCTTCCCTCCTGCTATAATAGACATAAAGGAGGGATTTTTTTGAATATTGCTATATGTGACGACGAGCCTGTTTTTGTAGATTTTTTTTCGAAAATCGTAAACGGATACTTTGAGGAAAATGGTTTAAGCTGCTCCATTTTTAAATTTTATGACGCAAAAAATCTTGTCAGTGAATGTTGTTCGCCAGACAATAAAATTGATGTTGCAGTACTAGACATAGAAATGCCAGATTACAACGGCATAGACGCTGCAAAGGACATTAGAAAATTCAACAATGATATGACGTTAATGTTTCTTTCCAGCAACAATAGTCACGGAGATTCCGCCTGTGATCTTAAAATATATAAATACATATATAAGATTGCAGGGAAAGAAAAAATATATGCCGCATTTGACGCACTAATTGCCGAACAAAAATACAACGAACTTAGTTATGAAATTCACAACGATGGCAAAATATTAAACGTTTTAGTCAAAGATATCATATATGTGCAGGTGCGAGATCATTATGCGTATTTTCATCTAACGGATAGAATATTATGTGAACGAAACAGTATAAAAGATATAGTTAACAATTCTAAATTTGAAAGATTTATTCGGATACTAAGAAATACAATTGTTAATTTTGGATACATAGACACCATTAAAGATAAAGTTATCTTGAAAAACGGAGAAAAATTAAATTACAGTGACAGAAAATATCATGACATATTAAATAAATATTTATATCTTAGGAGGAATCAAATATAAATATGTGGAGCTTGATTGAAAATGCTGCATCTTTAGTAGAGTGCATTATAATCACCGGCTTTACAACTTTGGTATTGGGTTATAAAAACCCTAGACATAAATATTTAAAATATATAATTTATACATTGGCAGTGTTTATTGACTGTATCTTTCTTGTTAATTATTTGCCGCCCAAAATCGCAGAAACATTCCCCGGCATACTGCAAATACTTATTAGTTTTATATACGCATTGCTGTTTTTGCAAGGAACGGTGTTTCTGAAATGCTATATATCGTTCATCAGCAATTATATGATTTTTTTAATTAATATTCCTGTTATGCTTATATTCAGCGGCATTTTAAATAGTTCGGTACACACAACTATTTATATGCAAGGATTCATCAGAATTGTTATTTTAGTATTGACTAAAGTATTATATTTTCTATTAACTTTTGCATTTTATAAATGGTACAAACGTAATTTAAAACACGCTGATTTCAGGCTAAATAACTTTGAGTGGTTCTCCATGCTATTGCTTAGCGCAATCTCATTTGCAATCGGACTGTATATTTTCCAAACAAACATAAACCAATTTAAACCTATTGTTATCACCGTAAGCTCTTTGACAGCACTTGCTATAAATGCATTAGTTTTACACTGTTTGTTACGTTCCGCACAAAACAGATATAAAGCGGAAGAAATAAAATTTTACCAACTTGAAAATCAGGCTATGAAAACAAATTTAGATAACTATATAAAACAGGAAGCGGAGATCAGTAAAATAAAACATGATATGGAAAATGTAGCACTAACTACCACAACACTTTTGCAGGAACATGATTATGCAAAGTTAGAAAAACATTTTTCACAGATTATCAATGATTTACAAGTAACAGATATTTTACATACAGATATTAAAAATGTATATTTAAATGCTATCATACAGCAAAAATATACTAAATGCAAAAGTAAAATAAAAAATGTTAATTTTACGTGTGCGGCTGATGAAACGTTCCGTAAAAAAGAGGAAATAGCCAACATAGACATAATTGATTTATGTACTATTATAGCCAATCTGTTAGATAATGCAATTGAAGCGTATATCGAATGCAATGATTATGATATAAGAATTAATTTAGACTACATCAATAACTCTTATAGAATAGAAATAGCCAATACAATAAAAGGATCAGTTCTTTCTGGAAATAAAGCTCTTAAGACAAGCAAATCTGATACTAAAAATCATGGTATAGGTATTAAAAGCGTAAAAAGCAGAGCAGAAAAATACAACGGCAAAACTGAATTCACTGAGGAGAACGGGCAATTTGTCGCTCGTGTATGGTTGATGGCTTAATTTTATTTTAAGGGTATGATTTCAAATCGCACCCTTGCCTAAAGGGTAACATTTCAAATGTGACCCTTACTTCTATTGCATATCCGACAGAAAGTTACTGAGCCCAAATCTGGGCTGAGTGAAAAAATAAGACTTCTAAAATTTAAGAAGTCCTAATAAAACAAAAAAGCCTATCGGGATTTCTCCTGATAGGCTTAAGTTTTGAAATGTGACTTTTAAAGACATGAAAAAAAGCGGCAAGGAGTGATCGTGCCGCTTGAATTATCATATAAAGCATGATAAAAATTTTCCTATATCACAAAATTTGATTGTTTGTATCTCATATTCATTCAATGCATTTTCATCCGTTTTATTTATTTGATTTTCATCATTCAATATTACGATTAACTCACTTTTATCAGTTCTCTTTTCCTTTGTATCAATCCAATTGAATATTGTGGAATCTCTAATTGTTTTATTTAACTTATTAATAGTCCTGCAAAATCTTTCATTAGAATTATTTTTGCTCCTTTGGAAATGAAAATCATAACTATATATATTGCCTGTTTTACCCACAATAGAAAAATCTCGAGTATAAAATATATCATTTTTATCAAAATATTCAATTACATCTTCAAGAAATAGATTTTTTACATTTTCTTTTCTTAATTCAAACATATTATCAACCGAAAGCATGGCTTGAACCATCAAATGTTTCTTTAAAGGAAAATTATTTAATTCAGCTTTAGTGGTTATTTCTTCTCCTTTTAATTGTAAACCATAATTATTTACAATTCGCTCAAGTATTTTAAATTTATTAGAATTTTTTCTTAATGACAATCCACAAGACAATAAATTACCTATAATATAACCATCATCTGTCATATAAATCGTTCCATCTTTTAATTGCTTAACATAAATCTGGAGAAAATCATCAAAGCGATCAAGATATGGGGTAGTAATTTCATAATATTCATTTACTTTTTCAAATGTAATGCGTTCTTTAATCCAATTTGCATAAGAATCAATCATTTTTTGAATATCCATATATTTTACCTCCTCATATTATTTTTTTCAAATTAAATCATTTTAATCCATTTTGACAATATATTTCTGGTAGTTCTACAACATTAAATTTCTTAAAAAATTCAAAACATAACTCATATAAATTTTTATTGTTTACGTCAAATGGAATTGCTTCATTACCGTATTCTTCTGAATAAATATGTAAATGTGGTCCGATAATATATTGTCCTGTTTTTTTATCAAAATGTTTGGCAGTTGGGTTTATGTCTAATCTCATTAAGACAGTCCCATTAATCTTCCTTGATATGTACAACTATCGTTGCGAATCCCTTTTCGTTGTATGTTTACAACGAATTCTTTTTCATCATCTGACAATACGTTAAACTCTAATCTTCCTTTTTCATGTGGAAAATAAAAAATCTTTTCTTCTATTTTTCTTTTAAGTGCGTTTATTAGTTCATTTGCTTCTTCTTGAGATAATTTATTCATTTTTTCACGTCCTATTATTATAGAAGATTAATGGAATTTATACAAACATTTTCCCTTATTATATATTATAAAACTTTTTCCAAAAAATAAACATTGGTATAATGCACAAATATTTTTCAACAATTAATAACATACAAACAAAAAGCCCGTCAGGAAAATCCCGACGGGCTTAGCTGTGTATTTTTGCGGCATAATTATCATAGCAAATTAATTATACCACACTTTTTTGACTTATCAATATAAATCAATAATTTGTTATGATAAGTTCCTTATATGTACCACTAGAAAGATTATTCTGTCTTTCAACAGTCGTAATATTGTAGTCCTTGTACAATTCACGTATATATTCATCGTCATTGTAAGAGAGAATAAACCG
>ENA-OUQW01000376-OUQW01000376.1-human-gut-metagenome-genome-assembly--contig:-NODE-376-length-58926-cov-13.868611_pt1 | contig 58926 bp, 52 predicted proteins | sample MGYA00248464_ERZ548849 | MGnify/ENA primary metagenome ERZ548849 (study PRJEB26491, sample SAMN04978193) | human gut metagenome | host: Homo sapiens | study: EMG produced TPA metagenomics assembly of... | reverse complement strand
GCAGGGTCAAGGGACAGCGTCCCTTGTGGGGTTTGGGGCAACGCCCCAACTGTTTTTCGGGCGCTCAATTCAAAGAGACAGCCCACAAAGGCGCAGGCAGCGAAGCGTCCCTGCCAGTAACTTCGCGCTTCCTCAGAAGCGCGCCCCAACTTGCTCTTTCAACTTGCCGCATATTGTCGCGCCCATTGGCGCGACCGAGCATCCGGAACACCAAAAGAAGTCGCACATCCCCCAAAAGCCACTCATACCCCAAAAGGAGATACGAAATTGGAAATCAAAAAAGCAGAATTTATTACCTCTATGGCACAATATGGGAAATTCGAGGGTGTCGGGCTGCCGCAGATTGCCGTCGCCGGAAAATCCAACGTCGGCAAAAGCAGCCTTATCAATAAGCTCTGCAACCGCCGCTCCCTTGCGCGCACGTCTCAAACGCCCGGAAAAACCCGGCTCATCAACGCCTTCCTGCTCAACGACAGCTTTCATTTGATTGATCTGCCCGGCTACGGCTTCGCAAAGGTCGATAAGCAGGAAAAACTCCGCTGGGGCAAGATGATGCAGGACTACTTCGAGCAGTCCGATGAACTGCGCCACGTCCTGTGCCTTGTGGATATCCGCCACGAACCGACCGAGGACGATAAGCAGATGAACCTCTTCCTCCGCCAGATGGGCATCCCGTTCACCGTGATTGCCACCAAGGCGGACAAGATCAGCCGCGGCGCGCGCCAGAAGCAGCTTGCGCCTATCTGCCGCGCCCTGCTTGTGCAGCCGTGGGAGGTCATCTGCTGGTCGTCTGAAGACGGAACGGGGCGCGACCAGCTGCTGACGCTTCTGGAAAAGGTGCTTGCGCCGGAAGAAGAAGCGCCGGAAGCCTGACACGCATCTTCCATCCGCCGCATACGATGGGAACTGCCCGGAGAATCCGGCTGGATGGAGGAGTGCAGCAATGAAAAAGAAACCCAATGCCCACGCTGATGTGCCGCGCAACCTGATTTTTCCCCGCGCCGAGCTGGTCTACCTGCCCGTGACGCCGGAAGTGGCGCGCGCGGTGGAAAACGCCGTGCAAATGTCGCTGGATGCCCCGCTCAATGCGCCGAATCCGCGCCGAAGCGCCGCCGGACGCGCCATCCTGCACGCGCGGGGCGTGTCGCTTCCCGGCGTGGAGGGCATGAACCGCGGCATCCGCTGCCATCGGCCGGTGCAGATGACAAACGGCGTGCCGCTGACGAAGGAAGCGATGTCCGTCACAGCGGAATCATCCGAAACGAGGGAGACGCCGGAAGCGCCGCTGCCCCCTGTTGCGCAGCCGACCATCAGGATTGGTACATGACAAAATGCCCCTTCCGAGACTGGAAGGGGCGAAAAAGGGTCAGCGGACGAAAATCTGCGTCACATAAACGTAACCGTTCGCGTCGTAGACGATACCAAGCCCGACCTTCTGCCAAGCGCTGGAGAGAATGTTGCGGCGGTGTCCCTCCGAGGACATGAACGCGGCGTGCGCCTTTTCCGTGGTGGCGTGATGGGCGATGTTCTCGCCCGCACCGGAGAAGGGATAGCCGAACGTTTTCAGCATGTCGCTGACATGACCGTAGGTGGGGGACTCATGCGCAAAGTAATGGTTGTCACGCATGTCGGCGGATTTGATGCGCGCAATGCGGGAAAGCTCTGCGTCGAGCGTCAAAGGCGAAAGTCCCTGCGCAATTCGTTCCTGATTGAGCAAATTCAGCAGAATTTCCTCTTGCACTTGCGGCGATGGTGTAGTATAATCATCCCCCGTGGAAGGTGCAGGCGTTTTCAACGGCGCACTGGCAGGTGTGGCGGTTGGACGGGGTGTTGCGACGGCATCCTGCTGCGCGGGACAGACTGTTCCGTTCGGGCGATACCATCCATCATGGTCGAACTGCGACGTCGGGAAGTTCTCAGCAGCCGATAGACTGGTGAGCAACAGGGCGGACGCAGTGAAAAGCGCCGCGTACTTCTTGTTCATTGCAAGCTCCTCCGAAAGTTATTACGATTTCCAACAAAAATCGTAACATGATTGTAACATATAACTTTTGGAGACGCAAGAAAATCCCCAGCAACTTTCCAAGGAAATAACTACCACAGAATGTGCCGGACGGAAAAAGCACCCGGCGGTCTGAATTTTAGGAGGGAATCTTCTTATGAAGAAGTATGTTCAATGCCCGCGGTGTGAACTGAACTACATCACGACGCCCGGCGACAAGTACTGCAAGGTGTGTATGCGCGAGATGAAGGGCGAAGGCGGGCAGGACGACGTGGAAATGTGCAGCGTATGCAACGAGAATCCCGCACTGCCGGGACGCGATATCTGCCTGTTCTGCCTGAAGGAAATGAACGCGCAGGCGGCGGAGAGCGTGGGCGCTGCGTCCGACGATTCCGGCGACGGCGACGGCGAGCAGGTGACGCCGCGCAGCCTGACGGACATGGACGACGTCGGCTCGATGGACGAAATTCAGATGCTGCCGGAAGAAACCGACGGCGAATACACGAAGATGGCGGGCGAAATGACTTCTTTGGAAGGAATGCAGGAAGACGAAGCCAACGAGGATGACGACGAGGACGCGGACGACGATATGTGACCTGTCCGCGCCGCGCAAGGAGGACACATGACGCTGTTTGCCATCGGTGATTTGCATTTGCCCGGCGGCGAGGAAAAGCCGATGGATATTTTCGGCGACCACTGGGAGAATCACTTTGCGCATATCGCGGCGGATTGGCGCGCGCGTGTTAAGGACGGGGATGTCGTGCTGATTCCCGGCGATATCTCGTGGGCCATGCAGCTGGAGCGCGCCGTGCCGGACTTGCAGAAGATTGGCGCGCTGCCGGGGCGCAAGGTGCTCATCAAAGGCAATCACGATTACTGGTGGAACAGTGTCTCCAAACTGCGGCGGGTGCTGCCGGAAGGCATGAGCGCCTTGCAGCATGACGCGCTGGATATGGGGGATTTTGTCGTCTGCGGCACGCGCGGGTGGATGTTCCCCACGGGCGACGCGCCGCTTGCGCCGGAGGATGAGCGCATCCTGAACCGTGAACTGCTGCGGCTGGACATGGCGATCAGCGCGGCGGAAAAACTGGCGGAGGGGCAGAAGCCGATTGTCGTCATGCTCCACTATCCGCCGCTGCTGCTGACCGTGCTGGATACGCCGTTCACGCAGGTGCTTGCGCGGCACAGGGTGCATACGGTGGTGTACGGTCATCTGCACGGGGCAGGAATCCGCGCGGGGTTCAACGGCGAGCATGAAGGCATCCATTATCGGCTGACCTCCTGCGACGCGCTGGGCTTCCGGCTGACGGAAGTGCCGCTGATGACCACAATAAGCAATTCTTAAATATTTGTTACATTCCCCAAAAGACGGTTTATGCCGTCTTTTTTTGTTTTTGGGCGTAGAAACCACTTTTTCAGCGAAAAATACGCCCGAATGGAGAACCGCTCCCAAAAGTGACGGACAAAATCACTCGAAAAAGAACGACTGTTTCCCGTTTTTGGGCGACGATGACACATCGCCCCTGTCGAATATTACGAAAAGATGAAAGAAAACTGGAAACGGGCAAAAATTTCATCGAAAAAAGTGCCTGCAAACACTTGCAATTTCCGAATTGCGGCGGTATGATAAGAGTGCCATTTCGTGTGATTGACGACCTATTTTGTGAATTTGGTGGGGGTGAGCGTGTGGATGAGAACCAAGTTGGGCAAAATGAACGCCTGACTCCCACTAACATGCGTACAAATGTGCCCCTTTCTGATGAGCAGATTCTTGAAAAACAGAGAAAGCGTTTCCGCGGCACCTATAATCATTCGCTGGACGGCAAGGGTCGTCTGGTGATTCCGCTGGCGTTCCGGCAGGAACTGGGCGAGCGGTTTGTGATTGCACCGGAATTTGACTTCAAGTCCATTGCAATTTACCCCGAAATGGTCTTTATGCGCCTGTGCGAGCATTATGAGCGGCTGAACCGCAAGAAGAAAAATGCACAGCTGATGAACTACATGCAGTGGTTTAACTCCATGTCCTATACGGATCAGGAGTGCGACGCGCAGGGACGTGTGCTGCTGCCGGCAAAACTGCGCAGCATGATGCTGGGCGAAGAGAAGGACGTTGACATTATGGGCAACGACGACCATCTGCGCGTGGCGGCGACAATCAACAACATGGCGAACTTCGAGCTGTTCAAGGATAACCTGAATGCGACGTGGGCAGCGATTGACGAGCTGGAAGACGGCGAGGACGAGAAAGAATAACGATTCTATCCGCTGAAACAATGGCATTTTTCAGGCAGAGGAGGCATACAGTATGATGAACGACAGGGCGCGGCTGTGGAGCAAGCGCAAATCCGCCCCCTTCGCAGATCCGCGCGATGAGGAACGCGCTCTCCGCGAAATGCGGAAGAGCGTTGACCATAGCTTCAACTTCAACATCGACTTCAAGGGTGAGCAGCCGTATATGGATAACTATCGGGCGACGGTCAGCTTCGGTGCGGGCTGCTGGCAGAACACGGGCGCACGCCGCCGAGCAGATGTGCCGCAGCAGCAGGAACGGCAGCACAGTATTCTCGTTTCGCGGCAGGGGCTGCATTCGGGGCTGGCGATGCTGGTAGTGGCGGTGTGCCTGTTCGTGATGGGCTTCTTCTGGCTGAACTTGCAGTCGCAGATCCAGAACGTCAGCACCCAGATTGGTGTCCGGACGACGAACATCAACGCGAAGCAGCAGGAGAACGACACCCTGCAGGCGCAAATCAGCGTCGCGACGAAGGAACAGTCGCTTTTGCAGCGGGCGCAGAAGCTGGGGATGAAGGAAGGCAAGAACGTGCAGGTGGTGGAACTGTCCGGCGTGCCGGATGCTATCTGCGGCCTGCAGGAGGGCGCACAGAACACCATGACCACCACGGACGTGGCGCTGCTGATGCACATGCAGTAATCGAATCCGCAATCCACAGCAATGAGCCGCAAAAACGCGAATCAGGAGGACGGACATGCATCCGGAACTGCTGGTACGCAAGCGAATCTGGCTGATGACGCTGGTGCTGACGGGCTTGTTCCTGCTGGCGGCGGCGCGCATTGCCGTTCTCACTACCTCCGAGGCTACCTCGCTGACCGAGCGGGGCATTCGTCAGTGGACGAAAGCAGGCATTGTTACCGCGCGGCGCGGCACGATTACCGACCGCAAGGGGCGAACGCTTGCTATCTCCGCGACGGCGTACATCGTTACCGCTGACCCGCGGCTGGTCAGCAACACGGAGAAGTTCCTCGACAGTATCGAGCCGGTGCTAAACATCAACAAAGAGACGGCACGAAAACGATTGCAGGACAAGACAAAGGGGTCGATTATCTTAAAGCGGCAGGTCAGCCGCGAGACGGTCGATGCCCTGCGTCAGCTGCGGTCAGACGCGCCGGAGGACAGCGGCTTGAAGGCGCTGTCCTTTGACGAGGATATCTGCCGCTACTACCCATATGGAACGCTGCTCAGCCAAGTGCTGGGCTTGACGACGGTGGACAGCGAGGGGCAGTCCGGGCTGGAAAGCCGCTACGAGGATGTTCTGCGCGGCACGGAGGGCAGCTATCTGCGACAGGTGGACGCGCGCAATCGGCAGCTGGACGGCACGGAAGGCTGGTACATCCCGTCGCAGCAGGGGTGCGGTTTGGTGCTGACGATTGACGCGGAAATTCAGGAGATGGTCGAAAAGGCGATGCGCGAGTGCATTGGGGTCAATCAGGCGCAGTCGGTCATCTGCCTTGTCAGCGACGTGAAAACGGGCGCGATTCTGGCAATGTGCATGAACCCATGCTACGACCCGAACGATCCGCCGCGCAACGACGCGGAGACGCTGACGGAGCTGATGCGCCTGACCGCGATTTCCGACGTTTACGAGCCGGGCAGCACGTTCAAAATTCTCACGGCGGCATCCGCGTTGGACAGCGGGGTGACAACGCCGCAGGATTCTTTCTACTGCTCGGCGAAAATCACCGTTGACGGCGATACCATCCGCTGCTGGGGGCGTCCGCACGGCGCGGAGACGATGGCTGACGGGCTGAAAAACAGCTGCAACCCGGTGTTTGTCGAGCTGGCGCTGCGGATGGGGACGGATACGTTCTACCGCTACCTGACGGCGTTCGGGCTGGGCAAAAAGACGGGCATTGACCTGCCGGGGGAGTCGCCGGGCATCCTCATTACGTCGCGGAACGTCAAACGCGTGGATTTGGCGCGCATCGGCTTCGGACAGTCCGTCGCGCTCACACCGATTCAGATGATGATGGCGGCGAACTCCGTCATCAACGGCGGAAAGCTGATGAAACCCTACATCGTCAGCGAAATTCAAACGCCGGACGGGGAGACGCTGGAGCGCGTTCACCCGACGGTGATGGCAGCGCCAATTCGCCCGGAAACGAGCGACACGATGCGGCTGCTGCTGGAACGTGTCGTCTCAGAAGGCGGCGGCAAGAACGCGGCGATTGCTGGATACCGCATCGGCGGCAAAACCGGCACGGCACAGGTTTACAAGAATGGACGCGTCGTGCGCGACACGCACATCGGGTCGTTCTACGGCTTCGCGCCGGTGAATGATCCGCAGGTGAGCATTCTCGTCATTGTCAAGGAAGCGGACGTGCCGATTGACTACGGCGGCACGACGGCGGCGCCTTTTGCCCGGCAAATCATGCAGGAAATGCTGCCGTACCTCGGAATTGACCCGGAAAATGATGAAAAAGATGAAGAAATTGAAGTTCCTGCGCTGAAAGGCTTGACGATTGGCGATGCAAAGCGTAAACTGTCACAGGTGGGATTGGAAAGCGTGACGGACGGCGCGAACACCGTCGTGCTGGATCAATTGCCGCCGGCGGGCGCGAAGCTCGTCAAAGGCGGGCATGTGATGCTCTACACCGCCGGTTCAGAGGAAATGACGCCGGAGGAGCTGGTCTGCGTGCCTGACCTGACTGGCTTGGGCGATGTAGATTGCGCGCGCCTTGTGCGCCAGCGGGGACTAATGATGTCCATGACGGGGCAGGGGCTGTGCATAGAGCAAAGCCCTGCAGCGGGAGAATATGTACAGCCCGGCACAACGATTTTTCTGCTGATGGCCGGGGATGACGAATAAAGGAGCTAATTGACGATGGAACTGAGACAGCTTGTCAAGGAAGTGCCGTACTTGCTGGAAACCAGGGGCAATATGTCCGTGGAGATTGCGGCGCTGTGTTCCAACAGCCGGGAAAAGACCGAAAACGGCATCTTCTTCTGCTTTGCCGGCGCACATTTTGATGCGCATCAGTATGCCCCGCAGGCGGTGCAAAATGGCTGCGTGGCACTGGTAGTGGAACGCTTCCTGGACGATGTGAACGTGCCGCAGGTGCTGGTAAGCAATGGCCGCGCGGCGATGGCGAGAATCTGCGAGGCGTTCTTTAATCATCCGGAGCGGAAAATGCGCTTTGTGGGCATCACCGGCACGAAGGGCAAGACGACGACCAGCTACATGGTCAAGTCTATCTGCGAGCAGGCGGGCTTCAAGTGCGGGCTGGTCGGCACGACAGGCAACATGATCGGCGAGAAGCACATCCCGTCCAGCAAGACCACGCCCGACCCGATTGATCTCATGCGCGACTTGAACGAGATGGTGCAGGCAGGCGTGCAGGTGGTCGTTATGGAGGTGTCGGCGCACGCGCTGGATATGCACCGGCTGGACGGCATGACGTTCGAGTGCGGCTGCTACACCAACCTCAGCCAAGACCATCTGGACTACTTCGGTACGATGGAGAACTACTTCCAGTGCAAAAAGGCGTTCTTCACCTCCGGCATGGCGAAAAATGCCGCCATTAACGCCGATGACGAGCGAGCGGCGGAGCTGCTGCGCGACGTGACGATTCCGCATATGACCTACGGCATCGCGGCGGAGGCGGATTTGTTCGCGCGCGACATTGAAATCACCGAAAACAGCGTGTCCTTTGAGCTGCGGCTGCGCAACGCGGAATACATCCAAATCAACCTGCGCATGACGGGCATGTTCAATGTCTACAACGCCTTGTCCGCGGCGGCGTGCGCGCTGATTCTGGGCGTGTCGCCGGAGAATGTCCGCGCGGGGCTGGAAAGCATCCACAGTGTGCCGGGGCGCATTGAAATGCTGCCGACGAACACGCCGTACCGCGTGATTCTGGACTACGCCCATGCGCCGGATGCGCTGAGCAACATCCTGCGCACTTGCCGCACGTTCACCAAGAAGCGGTTGATTGCGCTCTTCGGCTGCGGCGGCGACCGCGATAAGGGCAAGCGCCCGATTATGGGGCGCATCGGCGGCGAACTGGCGGATTTGTGCATCCTCACCAGTGACAATCCGCGCACGGAAGACCCGATGGAAATCCTGCGCGAAATCGAGGAGGGCATCAAAGAGACGACGGGCGAGTACGTCGTCATCGAGAACCGTCGGGACGCTATCCGCCACGCGCTGGAAATCGGGCGGGAAGGCGACATCATCGTTCTGTGCGGCAAGGGTCACGAGACGTATCAGGAGACAATGGGCGTCAAGCGGCCGTTCGACGAGAAAGTTGTCGTGCAGGAGCTGCTGACGGAACTGCGCGGCGAGTAAGCCGCTGCGCATTGAATACCCGATAATAAGGAAGGATTACCTATGCTGACAAATGTACTGCTTGCGCTGGTGCTGTCCGCGGCGATTGCGCTGGCGACTGGCCCGAAGCTGATTGAATGGCTGCGCGGTCACCAAATGAAAACGAGCGAGAACGAACTCGGCCCGAAGGAGCACCTGAAAAAGCGCGGCACGCCGATTATGGGCGGGCTGATGATTGCGCTGGGCTGCATCGTATCGTTTGTGCTGTGCGCGGCGTATACCGGCGCGTGGGTGACGACGATTCTGCCGCTGCTGCTTGTATCGCTGGGGTCGATGGCAGTCGGTCTGGCGGACGACTGGACGAAGGCAGTCAAGCATCGTTCCGAAGGGCTGACCCCGTGGCAGAAGATCATCGGCTTGTCCGTGGTGTGCCTCGGCTTCTCGGTCTGGTGCTACTTCACGCAGGGGAGCAAAGTGCTGCTGCCGTTTGCGAATACCGAATGGGACTTAGGGCTGTGGTATATTCCGCTGCTGGCGCTGACGGTGCTGTTTATGACCAACAGCGCGAACCTGCAGGACGGCATCGACGGCATCCTGTCCAGCGTGACGAGTGTCGGCTGCATGGGCTGGGCGGTGATTGCGGGCCTCAGCGCCGTGACGGTCTATCAGCACCTGAATGGCGGCTCGTTCGGCATTCCGATGGTGAAGATTCCCGACGACCCTGATGCGGCGCGCGCGCTGCAGGATAATTACAGCGCGATTGCCATCTTCGCGGCGGCGCTGTGCGGCGGCTGTCTCGGCTTCCTGCGCTACAACCGCTATCCGGCAAAGGTGTTCATGGGCGACACCGGGTCGATGTTCATCGGCGGCGCGGTGGTCGGCATGGCGATGCTGCTGCGTCAGCCGTTCCTGCTGCTGCTGATTGGCTTCACCTGCTGCATGTCCAGCGTGAGCGTCATTTTGCAGCGCTACTATTACAAGGCGACCCGTAAAATCTACGGAACACCCCGGCGGCTGTTCAAAATGTCGCCGCTGCACCATCATTTTGAGAAGTGCGGCATGAAGGAAACGCAAATCGTGCTGATGTACACCGTGGTGACGCTGGTGCTGACGGCGCTGGCGGTTATTTCGGTCATCGTGTAAGGAGAGCGAAAAATCATGCGCAATACGGAAAAATACGCGGGCAAGCGCGTGCTGGTGGTTGGCATGGCGCGCAGCGGGATTGCGGCGGCACAGCTGCTGTGCAAGGCAGGCGCGCACGTTATCATCAATGACAGCAAGACGGCGGAGCAGCTGGGGGACAGCCTGAAGCCGCTGGAAAATCTGCCGCTGGAGCGCCGCCTGGGCTGCCCGGCGATGGAGTGCCTGGACGGCATCGACGCAATGGTCATCAGCCCCGTTGTACCGGACAACGCGCCGTTCGTCTTGAAGGCGAAGGAAATGGGCGTATACGTCACCGGCGAGCTGGAAATGGCGTATCAGCTGTCCTCTGGCGAAATGGTGGCGATTACCGGCACGAACGGCAAAACGACGACCGTCACGCTGCTGGGCGAAATCTTCCGCAATGCAGGACGCACGACGCATGTCGTGGGCAACATCGGCTATCCGTACAGCGCGGCAGGTCTCGACAGTCAGGACGGCGACCTGTTCGTCTGCGAAGTCTCTTCCTTCCAAATGGAGACGGCGGAGACGTTCCACCCGAAGGCGGCGGCGCTGCTCAATATTACCGAAGACCATCTCAATCGCCACGGCACGATGGAAGTCTACACGGCGATGAAGATGCGGCAGTTCCAGAACATGACGGCAGAGGACGTCGCCGTGTTCAACGCGGACGACCCGGCACTTGCACCGCTGATTGGGCAGGTGAAGGCGCAGGTGATGCTGTTCAGCCGCAAGCGGGAAGTGGAGCAAGGCGCGTTCGTCCGGGATGGCGAAATCGTCGTGCGCTTCCACGGTGCGGAAGAGACGATTTGCCCGGCGAAAGACGTGTTCATTCCCGGCCCGCACAACCTCGAAAACGCGCTGGCAGCGTGCTGCATTGCGGTCGCGATGGGCGTGAAGCCGGACGTGATTGCCCACACCCTGCGGACGTTCCAAGGCGTGGAGCACCGCATCGAGTTCGTCCGCGAGCTGGACGGCGTTCGCTACATCAATGACAGCAAGGGCACGAACGTGGACAGCACCATCAAGGCGATTCAGACCATGACGCGCCCGACGGCCATCATCCTCGGCGGCTATGACAAGCACTGCGATTTCACCCCGATGGTGCAGGAAATGCTGGCATCGCCCTACATCAAGGAAGCCGTGCTGATTGGCGCGACTGCCGACCAGATTGAGCGCACCTGCCGCGAAAACGGCTACACGCACCTGCACCGCGCAGGGACGCTCAAAGACGCCATCGACCAGTGCCGCACGCTTTCTTCCGACGGGTGGAATGTGCTGCTGTCCCCGGCATGCGCGTCGTTTGACATGTTCTCGGACTATGAGAGCCGCGGGCGCATCTTCAAGGAGCTTGTGCGCGAACTGAAATAATCCCTATCCCTGTGCGCTGAGAAAGGAGCAGACATGCTTCAGGCAAAAAGCGCACAAAAGCGACAGACCGCAATACCGCTGAAAAGACGCAATCCCGTGGACGGTACGCTGGTGATCATCCTCATCATGCTGCTGCTCGCGGGATTGCTGGTTCTATTTTCCGCGACGTTCTATACCGGCACCTCCACGCGCAGCCCGTACAGCGAGGTGCTCAAGCAATTGCTGGGCATCGGGCTGGGCACGGCGGCGTGCATCGTCACCAGCCGCATTCCGTACCGCTGCTGGCAGCATCCGTATGTCGTGGTGGGCGGACTGGCGCTCTCCGCGGTGCTGCTGGTGCTGGTCATTATACCGGGCGTTGGCGTGTACATCAACGGTTCGCGGCGGTGGCTGTCGCTGGGTGGATTGTCCTTCCAGCCGTCAGAAATCGCGAAATTCGCCGTGGTGCTGTATATGGCGACGACGCTGACCTACCGCGGCGAGCGCATCCGCCGTCTCTTCACGGGCATTGTGCCAGTGCTGGTCGTGCCGGGAGTTGTATTCCTGCTGATTCTGGAGCAGCCGAACCTGTCCACCGCGGGGTCAATCCTCATCGTCAGCCTGATTCTCATCATTATGGCGGGCGCAAAGTGGCGGCATATTCTGCTGATGCTCATCGGCGGGCTGGGCGTGGGCGCGTTCTACGCATGGTCGGAGCCGTATCGGCGACGGCGCCTTCTGTCCTTCCGCAACCCCTTTTCCATGATGAGCGATGAGGGCTATCAGCTCAGCCAGTCGCTGATTGCGTTCGGGTCGGGCGGCATTTTCGGCATGGGGCTGGGCATGGGGCGGCAGAAGTATGCCTATCTGCCGTACCCGGAGAGCGATTTCATCTTCGCCATCGTCGGGGAGGATTTCGGGCTGCTGGGCTGCCTGATTGTGGTGGCGCTGTTCGTGGCGCTGATGCTGCGGGGAATGCGAATCGCCATGCGTTGCCCGGATAAGTTCGGAACGCTGCTGGCGGCGGGGATTACCAGCAGCATCAGCGTGCAGGCGTTCCTCAACATGGGCGTGGTTGTGGGCATTCTGCCTACGACAGGGCTGCCCCTGCCGTTCTTCTCCGCCGGCGGCACGTCGATTTCCATCACGATGGCAGCCATCGGCATCCTGCTCAATATTTCCCGTGAATCAGCTATTTGAACTGCGAAATTGGCACAGCGCCTGTTTTCCGGCATAGGCTGAAGCACAGGAGGTGGACGCGGATGGAAGCGTTTGTTGTGCGGGGCGGAAGAAAGCTGGAGGGTACGATGCGCGTCGATGGCGCGAAGAACGCGGCGCTGCCCATTCTCGCGGCTTCGGTGCTGACGGAGGAAACGGTGGTGCTGCAAGGCGTGCCGATGATTTCCGACGTGCGGAAGATGACGGACATCCTGACGATGCTGGGCTGCCGGATTCGCCGTGACGGACACACGCTGACGCTTGACGCGGGCGGGTTGAACCGCACGGAAATGCCGGACGCGCTGTCCAAGCAGATTCGATCGTCTATCTTCCTGCTCGGGCCGATTCTCTCGCGCTTCCGGCAGGCGACGGTTACATATCCCGGCGGCTGCGAAATCGGACTGCGCCCCATTGATTTGCACCTGTCAGGCCTGCGCAGTCTGGGCGTGGTGATTCACGAGGAAGGCGGCGTGATTCACTGCGACGGCGGCAATATGCACAGCGGCGAGGTACATTTGGACTACCCCAGCGTCGGCGCGACGGAGAATATCCTGATGGCGGCGGTGCTGCTGCCGGGAATTTCTGTTATTCACAACGCGGCGCGCGAACCGGAAATCGTCGATTTGGCGAACTTCATCAACGCAATGGGTGGAAGCGTCTGCGGCGCGGGCAGCGCGGTTATGACGATTGAGGGCGTGAAGCACCTGCACGGCGCGCGATGGACACCTATGCCCGACCGCATTGTCGCCGGAACGCTGCTGGCGGCAGGGGCAATTACGGGCGGCACCATTGAGCTGACTCGCGCCCCGGTTCAGGCACTGTTGGCGGTGAATGCGAAGCTGCGCGAAATGGGCTGCGACGTGCGCGAGGAAGAAAAACGCGTTATTCTGACTGCACCGGAGCGTTTGACAGCGTTTGCACAGCTGCAGACGCAGCCGTATCCCGGATTTCCAACGGATATGCAGGTACAGATGCTGGCGCTGCTGTCCGTGTCCGAGGGGACGGGCGTGGTTGTGGAAAACGTGTTTGAGAACCGATTTACCCACGCGGGGGATTTGAACCGCATGGGTGCGCGCATCCTATGCAGCGGGCGGACGGCGGTTGTTCGCGGTGTCCCGGAACTGTACGGCGCACGGGTGACAGCGCGCGATCTGCGCGGTGGCGCGGCGTTGACGCTGGCGGGACTAAAGGCACAGGGCGAAACGCAGGTGGACGGCGCGGCGCTCATCGACCGCGGCTATGAGCATTTTGAGACACAGCTGACCTGTTTGGGCGCGGATATTCGCCGCGTACACGCGAACGCATAATCGGACAGCACGGAAGGAGGAATGACCCCCGTGACACAGGACAACTGGCAGCCGGGCACGCCGCCGGGTGGCAGACGGCGCACACAGCATCCGACAGCAGAAAACCCGTTTGAGGAACCGGAACAGTCGCCGGAACTGCGTCAGGAACGCTCGCCGGATCTGTACCGGGCGACAAACCCCTTCTGGAATCAGCCGTTTCGGGACGCAGAATCAGCTTCTGCGCCCCCTGATTTGGGTGAGCCGCCGCAGACCCCCCCACCGGAAGCGTCGGTGTGGAGCCATCCGCCTGTACTGGACACAGACAGCTACTCGGAGGAAACGCAGAAGCGCCATCACCGCACGCGGCGGGTGTGGAAAGCAATCGTGCCGCTTGCGCTTGCCATTCTCTTTGTCGCGTTCCTGTTCGGGGGTGTGCTGACTGTCCGCAACATCAAGGTGACGGGCAACGTGCGCATCAGCGCGGAGGAAATCATCCGCCTGTCCAAACTGAAACTTGGGCAGTCGTCGTTGATTAACGAGAAAGAAATCTCCAATCGTATCGAACAGAATCCGTATCTAATTTGTCGGATGGTGTCTCTGGAATCCTTCGACACGATTTGCATCGAAGTTAAGGAGCGGCAGGAAGTCACGTTCCTGACTACGTCGGGCATCGGCGTAATTACCGACGCGCATGGCTACGTCCTGCGCACGGTGCAGAACGCGAACGAATCGCATCCGGAACTGGTGCGCGTGCAGGGCTTAAGCGTCAAAAAGACGATCATCGGGCAGAAGCTGATTGCTAATCAGCAGAAGCAGCTGGACGCTGTGACCGAGGTGCTGCTGCAGCTGACCGTCATGGGCGGACTTGACCAGATTGCCGTATTAGATGTCAGCTCGCTGGACAGAATACGGATGCAGACGATGGACGGCATGGAAATTGTGCTGGGGGATTCATCGCTGCTGCATGAGAAACTGCGGGCGTTCCTGATCGTCCGCACGGAGCTTTCGGCAATGGGCAAAACGGGCGGCACACTGACACTGACGGACGCGGTGAATCCGGTTTATGCGCCGCCGACGGTGTAATACAATCATCATCAGCACCGCAAAACATGAAAATCGGATAAAAATGACGGCGAAAAACATTCAAAACGCCCGAAAGCACTTGCATTCCAGAGAAAAAAGGCTTATAATGAAAAATGGTATATTGGATAGGTGACTGCGCCTGTCTGGCGGGGGAAAGCCGTCTGCTGACAGGCTGGCAGAAACCAAGGTACAGGGGTGTCAGAACCGCAATTTTCCCGGCTTCAGCCGTCCGGCAGAACGGCCCGACCGGGAAACAGGGGGTATGAGAGTTCATGAAGATTACGGTACCGACGATTGACTTTGGAACCAGCAAAATCGTCACGATGGTCGCGCAGAGCAATGGCGAACGCTGTGATATCGTTGGCTCCGGCGCTGTGCCGTACAGCGGATATTTGCAGGATGGCTGGAACAACCCCGACGAGATTCGGGATGTGATTCGCACTGCCATTGATCAGGCGCAGAAAACCGGTAACTGCCGCATTCATGAGCTGAATGTCGGTGTGCCGGGCATGTTTACACGCGTGATTGTCAAGGAAGTGCATGTGTCGCTAACCGGGCCTGATCCGCATGTTACAGCGCAGGATGTCCGCGCGTGCTTCAAGCTGGCGGAAGAATCCGGCGGCGACCGCATCATTCATTCCGCGCCCGCGTGGTTCCGCGTGGATGACGGCAAAAAGACGCTGTCGCCCGTGGGCATCAAGGGCCGCGAACTGTCCGCCATGATTGCGCTGGTGACGGCGGACAAGTATTTCATTGATGATATCACCTACCGCCTGCGCGATATGGATATTGAGCCTCGCGAGTTCTACTCCACCGTCGCCGGGGAAGCGACATATGCCCTGAGCCAAGATGAGCGCGACAAGACGGCAATGCTCATCGATATTGGCTATCTGTGCACCGATGTGATGGTGATGGAGGGCGACGCGCTGATTTTCCACAAGTGCCTCGACATTGGCGGTGGTCATATTTCGGCGGACATTGCGGAGCAGCTGAATATTCCATTTCCGTTCGTGGAGGAAAAAATTAAGCAGACGTACAGCTTCAACAGCACGAATCAGGATGAGACGTATGTCATTCCTGCGACGGAGGATGAACCCGCCCGCACTGTCCGGCGCGATGAAGTGACCCCGATTATCGAAGCGAAAGTGGAGGAAATCGCGGAGGCCATCAACAAGGCGCTGGAAGAAGGCGGCGTGAAGCTGGGAAAGTGGTCGAACGTCTATCTGACCGGCGGCGGCTTGATTCTCAATAAAGGAGGCAAGGACTTCCTTGCGGGCAAACTCCACCGAATCATCCGGGAGGCCCAGCGCACCAACAACAAAATGACCAGCCATGTTTTCTCCAGCGCCGTCGGGTTGACCATTCTTGTCGTGACGACGCAGGAAGAGCAGAAAGCACCAGAAGGCGGTGCAAAGGGGCTGTTCAGCCGTGCATTCCGCTGGCTGATGGGCTACTGATTGCAAGAAAACGCGGCATACAGGGCAAGATAGCATATGAGCATATGAGTCAGGGGGATGCAACGTGATTGAAATTCAGAATGACCAATTGACCAGCAATTATGCTTCCATCAAGGTCGTGGGATGCGGCGGCGGCGGCGGCAACGCGGTCAACCGCATGGTCGAATCCGGCTTGCGCGGCGTGGAGTTCATCGCCATCAATACCGACATGCAGGCTTTGCAGATGTCCGGCGCGCAGACGAAAATCCAGATTGGTGAGAAAGTCACCAAGGGTCTGGGCGCAGGCGCAGTGCCGGAAGTCGGCCGCCGCAGCGCAGAGGAATCCCGCGAAGAAATCGCGGGTGCACTCAAGGGTGCTGACCTGGTGTTTGTCACCGCGGGCATGGGCGGCGGCACGGGCACGGGCTGCGCGCCGGTCGTGGCGGAAATTGCCCGCGAACAGGGCGCGCTGACCATCGCGGTCGTGACCAAGCCTTTCGCCTTTGAGGGCAAGCAACGGATGCGCAATGCGGAAGCGGGCATCTCTGACCTCAAGCAGCGCGTCGATACGCTCGTTGTCATCCCGAATGACCGGCTCTTGCAGGTCGTCAGCAAGGGGACGAGCATGGTCGAGGCGTTCGGCATTGCGGACGAGGTGCTGCATCAGGGCATCCAGGGTATCAGCGACCTGATTGCTGTGCCTGCGCTGATCAACCTTGACTTCGCGGACGTCAAGACCGTCATGGAATCCGGCGGCATGGCGCATATGGGCATCGGCTACGGCGAAGGCGAGAACAAGATGATTGACGCCGCCAAGAACGCCATCTCCAGCCCGATGCTGGAGACGTCCATCAGCGGTGCGCGCGCGGTGCTGATCAACATCACTGGCGGCAAGGATATTTCCATCATTGATATCAACGAAGCGGCAAACCTCGTCATGGAGGAAGCCGATCCCGATGCGAACATCATCTTCGGCGCGGGCATCGACGAGTCCATGGGCGACAAGGTGCGCATCACCGTGATTGCGACGGGCTTTGAGAAAACGCCGTTCCCGCCGCGTGAGCCGGTCAAGTCTGCGCGCGATATCAACCGCGATCGCCTCTATGGCAGCAATTACGGCGCGACCGGTGCGACCGGTGCGACCGGTGCGACCGGCAGCTATACGCCCGGCAACTACGGTGCGACGGGCGGGTACACGCCGTCCTACACCAGCAGCGACAGCTACAGCAGCCATCCGACCATGGGCGTTCCGCAAGCGCCGATGACGCAGCAGCCGGCACAACCCGCGCATTATGCGCCCCAGCAGCCCGCGCAGCCGCAGCAGCCGGCGTATGGTCAGCCGCAGCTGTTTGGCAATCAACCCCAGCAGCTGGATTACGCGCAGCAGGGCTACACTGGCAATATGCAGCCTGTGCAGCAGCAGTACGCGGGCGGTGCAACCGGCCCGATGCCCTCTGTGCAGCCGCAGCAGCCCAAGCGCCCGACGACAGACGCCAACGGCGTACCTTCGTTCATGAAGCGCCGCGGCAACTAATATACACTACCAGCCCTGTTTCCGACGTGGAAGCAGGGCTTTTTGCATATTAGGATGAAAATTGCATTAGAAAAGGGCCTGTTCGCTTGACAAAACTTGCGCAAATATGGCAAAATGACGTTGATAGGAAAGATGCGTTTAAGCGAAATAGGAGGTAGAATGATGAAACGATGGATTTCTATGCTGCTGGCGCTGATGCTGCTGATGCTGGGCATGGCGACGGCGGAGGATGCGCCGGATGACGCTTGGGAATACGAGCTGGTCGGGCGCGCAATAGAACTTGTGCGGCAGATGGATGCGCAGGAGCGAGGGCGGCTGTTTGAGGACACGCTCAATATTACAGAGGTGGCATGTACAGAAACGCTGCAGCCGATTGACCGTGGAATGCCCCGGCAGGCGTTCATCAGCGTCAACGGCACGGACAAGTCGGCGTCGGTGCTGTTTTTTGCGCTGATGATGATGGATGCCAGCGCGGACACGGATGCGACGGACGAGACGGAAAACGCCTATCTGCGGATTGTAGAGCGCACGTTCGCGGTATCCCCGGAATTCGGGATGGACGCGCAGGAAACGAGCGCCGCCGCGAACTTGCTTTACGCCGGGGATGCGCCGGAAATGGGACTGCTGCTGCTGTCTTACGGCGAGAATGGCGCGGTGCTGGTGCGCTGGTTTGCGGAAAACGGCTGTGTGTGCCTGGCGGCGATTCCGGCGGCGCATCAGGCGACCGAGCTGACAACGGACAAGCTGAGCGAATTCTACGCAGGCGAATTTGAGGAAGTTGACCTGTCCCGCGCGGCGGTGCTGGCGGAATCGGAGCCGCATCAGCCAGACGAGGACACCATCCGGCAGCTTGCCCTGCAATCAGCGCAGGAGATGCAGCACTGGGCGGCGCTGAGCGGCGAGCAGGAGGGCATTATCCCGTGGAATACGGCGGAGACGGCGGTGCAAATCAGCATACTCGACTACGATGCGTCGCAGATGACGGCGTTTGAAGCGCAGATGCAGCAGTGCGGCAAGACGGAGACCAAGTTCCTCGACATCCTGGCGATTGCGCTGTACCCCTGCGACGCGCACGACACGGGCGGTTTGCTGTATCTGCGACCGAGGACGGGTACGCCCATTGTGGTGGCGTGGCAGGCAATGAACGGCGCGGTGGTGATGCGCAGCGTGTACGCGCCGCAGGATGAAGAGGACGATGCGTGGGAGCAGACGGCGGTCATCAATGGCATCATGACGGCGCGGAAGCTGGTGGACATGGTGTCAAACGACGCTTTTGTGGATTGGCAGCAGTGGCGGAAAGAGGACACCATCGGCGACATTGACCGACTTCGCAGTGCTGACGTTTCGCGCCCGACGGAAGTCTGGATTTGTCCTGACACGTTGAGCAATGAATGGGGCGCTGTGACGCTTCGCAACAATGAAATGCTGACGGTGACGAATCAGCCGCATACGCTGTCACTGCTGCTGTGCTTTGCGCCGGACGCGCTGATTTGCGTGGAAATTTCGGGAGGTGCGGAGGAAAACGACTATTCTGCCCATGTGCCGCGGTACACGAAGGAAGATATTCTGCACAAATGGGGAGACAAAGCGTACTCGTGGGATACAGCGAATCTGCCGGACACGCTGGATTGGGTTCGCTCGGATGTCATATTTGGCGACACGGCGGAGAAAATTCTGCGGAACTACATTGTGTATGATGGGGACGGCGGCGACCTGCTGAACGGCAAGGAATATCTGCTTCAAGTGAGATTGAAGCCGGAAGTGTGCGAAAGTCTGGTAATTCCGCCGGAATATGCGGATGCGGGCATTCAGGCTTCGTGGCTGTACTATCCGGCAGAGATGGCGATGAATCAGCTGGCAATCATTGACCCGGAGGAAGAGAAAAGTCAGCAGTGGATTAGCGCACACATTATGGAGTACATGCGGCGGCATGGCACTGCGGAAGGCGTGACGACGGAGGAAGAAGGCTGGGGGATGACTGTGCTGATTCCGGAGACGGGTGCGCCGGTTCAAATGCTGTGGCGGGTGCAGAACGGCATGATGCGCGCGCATGTTGTCTGGATGCCGTCGGAGCAGCTTCGCGCGTGCGAAACGAACGAGGACTTGGCGGTGCTGCTGAATGCTCAGGTGGCGGGAATTGTGCTGGAATAATCCTGCAAGGGAAATGAAATGGGAAATAAAGAAAGGAAGAACCCCATGAAGAAGATGCTTGCAATTCTGCTTGCCCTGCTGATGATGCTCAGCGGTATGGCGATGGCGGAAGAAACGACGGATAACAACACGAACATCAGCCATATGCTGGAACTGTGCCAGCGCGTGGATATCCTCCTGCGCAGCGACCGCGTTGTGACCGATTTGGTGGGCGACACGGACGCCGCTATCACCGAGGAACAGAAGATTGTCAATCGCCTGCGCGCGGGAAACCGCACGATGCCATCTGCCGTCTACTATGTCACGGGCGAAACGCTGCTGACAGGCTTCATCGGCGATAACCCGGATTACACCGATACGCCGGAGCAGCGCAGGGTGCTTCAGCTGATGCCGCAGCGCATCTTGATGGAGCAGCAGGATACATATGGCAAGCAAATGCTGAACCAGATGGCGCGCTCGACGCAGTATCCAAAGCCGGACGGCGAGCCTGAAATGGGCATGTATATCGCTCTGTACGCGGATGCACTGCCGATGATGAGCTTTTGGATCAGCGACGGCACGGTGAACGAGATGTACTGCACGCCGGTGCTCTCGGATGAATTGGCGGCGTGCAAATCCGCTGAAGAAGTGACAGCGTGGTTCGCGGCGCAGCAAATGCCCGAACTTGCCTGCACGGCGGTGGATTTGGCGGGCGTTGCGGCGTATCCCTTTGCGGAGGATCCGTTCGGCGACGAGGGCGAGCCTGTGCCGTTCGAGCGTCTGGCAGAAGCGGGCAATGCGCTGGATGAACTGATTGAAAGCCGCTATTTGCAGACAACGTGGGGCATCAGCGACGAGGATGTGGCGAAGCTGGCGGCATACGCGCATGAGGGGCAGTCGCCGCGCAGCATCTACCGTATTGAATTGATGGAATCGTCGATGGCGCAGATGCTCCGTTTGACTTACCGTTCAGAAGCGCCGCAGGTGCTGTACGAGGTAACCTGCTCGTGGGCAATGAAAATGTATCACATGGTGACACTCTTTGCCATGTACGACGAATACAACGCGGGCGTGCGGACGTTGTATCAGCAGGAAGAGGACGAGGATGAGGAAAGCGACAGCCTCTTCACGGACGAAACGAGTGAGACGGATACGCCGGATGAATCCCTGAAGACGGAAACGGAGAATTTCCAGAAACTGATGCAAGAAATCGACGCGCGCTACTCGCTGATTATGAACCAAGCCACGCAGAAACACTTGTACCTTGACTTGAACGAACGCACCAATGCCATGTACGTACTGCTGTACGATGAAGGCGCGCCGATTCTGGTGATGTCGAGCATGGAGAACGGCGTTTCGTGCTTGCATGTGCGCTATTTCCCGACGGCGCAGTTGGAAAACTGCCAGAACACAACGGACTTGATGTTCTACTTCACCGGCAACAATGTCCCGTTTGAAGTGACGGAAATCCTGCCGCAGGGTGATTTAGCGGACATGGCGGAAGCTGCGCAGTAAGCAAAGAAACGCCGCGCAAGGATTGGGCGAATCCTAAAAGTGACGGCACCGAAGGAGTGTCGGGGGCGAACGGAAAGCCCTGCGCACCAAAGCAGAATATCCATAACAAAACACCGCCGCACCGGAAAGTAAATTACGGTGCGGCGGCGCATTTTGTTACGGGGCAAAAATCGATGCAGGCAGTTCTTCCTCCTGCTTTTCCTCCGGCTTTGGGGCGAATAGCCCGCTGAACCACCGGCTCAGCGCACTTGGCTTCTCCACCCGCGCCACCTGCACGCTCTGCGTTCCTTCCAATAGAATGCCATTGTCCAGCAGCTCCGCGTGCACGGGAATTACGCGATATGTGTACGTTACGCCGGGCTGGGCGCGGTTGTCGGTGTAGTAGAGTGTTTCGCCCGCGGCGGCGCGAAGCTCAGTCAGGATGAAGCTCTCTCCGGCAGCGTCGCGCTGAACGCGGTAGACGGCGGCATCACTGGCCTGAATGACCAGCAGCGGCTGCCCGTCGTCAGAATGCGAAACGGAGAAGGATTTCGCGGACGCGGGCGCATTCCAAACATCGCTCTTCTTCTTCGGCTGTGTGCCGTCGAGGAAAACCTCATTCAGGCGGTAGGCGCTCGGCGTGAGCGACGTGGCCAGCATCGGTTCGCCGCGCCACTCGATGGCCTTCTTGTCAATGTCCGCGCTGACGATGCCCTTGGGCTTGGTGAAATCGGGCTTCTTGCGTCCTGTGTACCACGCGCGAAGAAAATTGCGCGCCAGTGAAGCGGGATTCGTGCCGCCAGAGACGCGGTTGGGCAGGCGGTGCGCCGCGTCCGGCTCGTCGTAGCCCATCCAGACGGCGGTGGATAATTCCGGAGTGTACGCAGCCATCCACACGTCACGGTTGCCGCCGCCGCTTTCATTGACCGTGCCAGTTTTGCCTGCGACAGGTGTCCCCGCGCTGGAGAGGCGTGTGCCCGTGCCGGAAGAAATGACGGTTTTGAGCAGGCTTGTCATCAGATACGCGGACTGCGCCGACAGCACGCGCGTGCCGATCGTTTCGCGCTCGTAAATGACATTGCCGTCACGGTCGGTGATGCGCTCGATGAAGTACGGCGCGTAGTATGTTCCGCCGTTGGCAAAGGGCGCGTACGCCGCCGCCATCTGCACGGGGGATGTGCCGTAGGTCATGCTGCCCAAGGCGAGGGAGAGATTCGCGTCGCGCTCATCCAGCTCAATGCCGACGCTTCGCAGATAGCGCTGCGCAGTCTGGACGCCGATGGCTTGCAGCACCTTCACGGCGGGGATGTTCAGGCTGTTTTTGAGCGCCGTGCGGACGGTCACGTTCCCGTAGTAAGCATTGCCCGCGTTGCGCGGCTTGTAAGTGCCGAAAGCGGTTGGCGCATCGAGAATTACGCTGGCACACGTCCATCCGGCGGATTCAATCGCGGGGGCATAGACCGCCAGCGGCTTGAGCGCGCTGCCGGGCTGACGGCGCAGCTGGGTCGCGCGGTTCAATCCGCGGCGGGTGACGTACTTGCGTCCGCCGACAATGGCGCGCACTGCCCCGTTGCTTGTGTCCACCGCGGCGGATGCAGCCTGCACGAGCGTGCCGTCCTTGTTGTCGGCGGGAAAGACATCCGTCAGGTACTGCTCGTCCATGATGCGCTGCATGTCCGGGTCGAGCGTCGTGTCGATGCGGTAGCCGCCCGCAAGCAGCGTTTCGGCGCTCACGTCCAGCCGGGATTCGGCTTCATCCAGCACAGCATCGACGAACCAGCCGTAATCTGTCTGCACCTGCGGCGCGCCGCGGGCGGTCAGTTCCTCCGCCATTGCCGCGTCGTATTCCGCCTGTGTCAGCATATTTTCCTCCAGCATGATGGACAGAATGTACTCCCGGCGCTCGCGGTTGCTCTCCGGCGCGGATTGCAGGCTGTACGCGGATGGCGCTTTGATGGCAGCGGCGAGGGAGGCTGCCTGCGCAGGGGTCAACTCCGCCGCATCAACGCCGAACGTGACTTCTGCTGCCGCCTGCACGCCGTATGCGCCCTGTCCGAAGTAGATGAAATTCAGGTACATGTCCAGAATCTCGTCTTTCGTGTACTGCTTTTCCAATTGCAGCGCGAGGTGAATTTCCTCCAGCTTGCGCGCAATCGTCTTCTGGCTGGACAGGTGGGAGAGCTTAATCAGTTGCTGGGAAATAGTAGATGCGCCCTGACTGAACGCGCCGTCGCGGACGTTGGTGAGCATAGCGCCGATGATGCGCGTGATGTCAAAGCCCGGATGCTTGTAGAAGCGCAAATCCTCCGCAGCAAGGAACGCATTCACGACGTGCGCGGGCAGACGCGACGTGTCGATGACCGTGCGGTTCTCCTTGCCGACAAGTGAGGTGACGTAATCGCCGTTCTTATCGTGAATGGCACCGGTCTGGGCAAGCGACGTAAGCCGGGACGGGTCAAGCGACTGCCAATCCGCCACGGAAAACGCCTGATACGCCCAAACCGCGCCGCCGAGCAGCAGCATCAGCAAAATTGCCCAAATCGCCGGAAGAACCCAATGCCTTTCTTTCTTCATGCCTGCCACGCCTCCCATATTTCTCTTTCCATCCTGCCCCGAAAATGAAAAAAATCTGCATGGAAATATTTTTCATCACTCAATAGAGAGACGGTTTACGAAAAAAAGCAGATATTTCGTTTTTTTTGTGAAAAAAGACTGGTCAAACGGGTGAAATTGGTCTATAATAAAGCACAGACAGATAGACGCGGCAGATGCCCGTCTGATTGAAGGAGGAAAACTGTGCGGAAACTTCTTGCGATTCTGCAAATCTTCGTGCTGATGGCAGCAATGGCGCTGCCGACAGCTTTCGCCGCCGAAGCGCCGATTATGCTTGCCGGCTTGGAAGCTGCGTCGTCCTCCAGCAGCACGGAAGCGCAGCATGACTGGGACACGAACTTATTCTTCCAAACAATGCAGGAAAAAACCGGAATTGCCTTCTCCTTTACCGAATACGTCAGCCGGGAGGCATGGACGGAGGCGAAAACGGAAATGCTGGCGGGCGAGGTTGCCATGCCGGATATGTTCTTCAAGGCGGAACTGACCCCGCAGGAGACGCTGGCGTTTTATGAAGCGGGCAAGCTGATTGACCTGCGCCCGTATCTGGCGGAGTACGCGCCGCACGTCTGGGCGCTGCTGGAAGCCAATCCGGAATGGATGGAAGCCGTTTCGCTGCCCGACGGCGCGATTGTCGCACTGCCGAGCATCAACGAACTGACGCCGAACAATACCATGTGGATTAACAAGACGTGGCTTGACCGCTTGAAAATGGGCGTGCCGACGACGGCAGAGGAACTGACGGAGGTGCTTCGTCAATTCCGCGACCGCGACATGAACCAGAATGGCAGCCGGAACGACGAAATCCCACTGTCCTTCGTGAGCATGTGGGACTTGCGCTTCTTGGCGCACGCGTTCGGCATCAATGCGGATGATTACTACCTGACGGAACAGCATGGAAAAATCAGCGAAGTGCTGACGACGGAGGAAAACCGCGCGTTCCTGATGTGGCTGCACGAGCTGTACACTGAGGGGCTGCTGGATTCGCAGGGCTTTATGGCCATGCGGCTGGTGGAGGCGGCAACGTCCTCGTCATCTTCCAGCAGCAGCGAAACGGCGAAGTATGGCGTATTCTTCGGTGCAACGCCGCAGGACGTGGTCGGCGTGAATCTCGCGTCGGAGTATATCGCGCTTGATCCACTGGTGTACAACGGCCAGCAGGTTTACCGCGATTTCACCGGCGACCTCTACCGCGGCACGTTCGCAATTTCATCCACCTGCGCAGAGCCGGAAAAGCTGCTGCAATGGGTTGACTACCTCTACACGGACGAGGGCTTCCTGGCGGCGCAGGTTGGCCGGGAAGGCGAGGACTACGACTGGAACGACGATGGCACATGGGTGTATGCCCGCACGGCGGAGGAAGTTGTCGCCATGCAGGGCACGAATACCATTTGGACAACCTCGATGCCCTCCTATGCCAGTGCAGAAATTCAGATGAAGATGGATGATGACGCAACGCACGCACTGGCAGCGGAATTGGCGCGCGTCCGGCAATGGGAAAAGCGTGCAATGCCCTTGCTCTACCTGACGCAGGAGCAGATGAACCGTGTCACGGAGCTGCAAAGCGGCATCAGCACCTATGCGGAAACGCGCATGGCGTGGTTTGTCGCGGGGGACGTGGAACTCAATGATGAAACGTGGGCAGATTTCTGCACGCAGGTGAAGGCGCTGGGCATCGACGAGATGGTCAGTATCTGGCAAAGCACCTATGACAACGCATGGCATCTTGACAAGTAATACTGTTTCCTGCATTCACCTGCACCATCTGCTCGCACCTTGGCGCATTCTCATTTGAAAATAGTATATACATACGCAAACCATTCAAGAAACCATCCATTGAATGAAAGGACGGAACAAACATGAATCAGTACGCCACGATGATCCGCAACCTAAAATCGCCTGAGGTGATGGAACGCCTGATGCACCTGTATGGCCGCCGCGACGGTATGCTGGTGGAGCAGACGGGACGCTATATTGGTTTGCTCAAACGGCATGAAGAGCTGTTTCACGAGAACCGCGAAGTGCTGATGATCAGCGCCCCCGGCCGCACGGAAATTGGCGGCAACCACACCGACCACAACCGCGGGCGTGTGCTGGCGGCGGCAATCAACCTGGATACGCTTTCGGCGGTTTCCGCACGCGACGATATGATGGTGGAAATCCACTCCGACGGCTATCCTGCCATCAAGGTGGATTTGGGCAGCCTCGATGTCGTTGAAAAGGAGAAGGGGAAAACCCATGCGCTGGTGCGCGGCGTGGCGGCGCGGATGGCGGAACTGGGCTACAAAATCGGCGGCTTCAACGCGGCGGTGACGTCGAACGTCATGTCCGGCAGCGGCTTGAGCAGCTCGGCGGCGTTCGAGGTGATGACGTGCGCCATCTTCGACGCGCTCTACAACGGCTTCACCATCGACTACAAGACGCGCGCGAAAATCAGCCAGTACGCCGAAAACGTGTATTTCGGCAAGCCAAGCGGTCTGCTGGATCAGATGGCGTCTTCTGCTGGCGGTCTGGTGACGGTGGACTTCAAGCACGATGACCCCGATGTGCGCCCGATGCACTTTGACTTCGCCAAGTACGGTTATTCGCTGGTCGTGGTGGCGACGGGCGGCAATCACGCTGATTTGACGAACGATTACGCGGCGATTCCGGCGGAAATGAAGAAAGTGGCGGCACTGTTCAATGAACCGTACCTGCGCCGTGTGCGCCCGGAGGAGTTCTATCAGGCGCTGCCGACCCTGCGCGGCAAGGTGAGTGACCGGGCGCTGCTGCGCGCCATGCACTTCTTTGAAGAGGACGAGCGCGTGGTTCGTCAAGTGGCGGCGCTTGATCGCAACGACCTGTTCGCGTTCCTGTGGGAAATCATCTGCTCCGGTCGGTCGTCGTATATGTATTTGCAAAACGTCTATGCGAACCCGAAGGATCAGAGCCTGTCGCTTGCGCTGGCGATGGCGGAACACATGATGCTGGACAAGGACGGCGCGTGGCGCGTGCACGGCGGCGGATTTGCTGGTACGACGCTGAACTTCGTGCCGGACAAGCTGCTGAGTCAGTTCATCGAGACGATGGAGGGCACGTTTGGGGAGCATTGCTGCAATGTGCTGGATATCCGTCCGGAAGGCGCTGCCGTGCTGCGGCTGGAATAATGAAATAATTTCGGCAAAATCTTGACAAGGACTGCCGCCTGTGCTATCATAACGATGGCGCGGGCGGCAGATTTTGCTGAAACGCGCGAAACAACTGCACAAGCCACTTGGAGCTTCTTCGGGGCAGGGTGAAATTCCCTACTGGCGGTACAGCCCGCGACCCTTCCGCACCGCAATGGGCAGGAAGGCTGAGCCGGTGAGACGAAAGTCAATTCCGGCGCCAACAGTATAGTCTGGATGAGAGAGGAAAGCTGGAAATATGCGCGGAATTTTGGCGAGTATGCCGAAGTTCCGTGATGTTCCGCCCCTGAAAAGCAAACCTGCTTCAGGGGCGTGCATATTTTTAAGGAGGCTTGTCCTATGACAAAGCAGAAAACCCGTTCCAATCTCTCTGTCCAGTACATGACGCGCATCGCCATTCTGGGCGCACTGTCCGCCGTCCTGTTCCCGCAGGAAATCCCGATTGTCGCGTTCTACAAGCTCGACTTCAGTACGCTTCCGGCGCTGCTCGGCGCGTTCTCGATGGGTCCGCTGCCGGGTCTGGCGATTCTGCTGATTAAGGACTTGTCGCGTATGGCGTATTCGTCGAGCATGTATGTTGGGGAGCTGGCGGATTTCATCATGAGCGCGGCGTTCATCCTGCCCGCGTCGCTGATTTACCGCAAGCACAAGACGCGCAAAACCGCGCTGGTCGGCATGGCGGTCGGCACGCTGTGCATGATTGTGGTGTCGGTGCTGGTGAACTGGAAGATGATGATTCCGTTCTACATGACCGCGTTCCACATGGACATGGAAGCGATTATCGGCATGGCGCAGAAGGCACTGCCGTTCGTGGATACGGAATGGAAGGTGTTGCTGTATGTGACGGCGCCGTTCAATCTGCTGAAGGGCTTTGTGCTGAGCCTGCTGACGTTTGTGCTGTATAAGCGGCTGTCGCCGATGCTGCACGTCCGGAAGTAAAGAAAATAAACACGCGGACACAGCCTGAAAGCGCGCACAACTCAATCGCGAAAAAGGGTCAAGGGAGGAACTCCCTTGCAGAGTCCAGAGACAGCGTCTCTGGTGGGGTCAAGGGGCAACGCCCCTTGCGCCTCCTTATAATAGGAAGGAACATAACTATGAGAACACATTCTCCCAATGAAACACGCGAACTGGCGAAAAGGCTGGCGAAAGAGCTTCGGGGGGGGGATGTGCTTCTTTTGTGGGGCGATTTGGGCGCGGGCAAGAGCGAGTTCACGCGCGGACTGGCGCAGGGGCTTGGCGTGACGGCGACCGTCACCAGCCCGTCGTTCACCATCCTCAACGTCTACGACGACGGGCGGATTCCCCTGTACCACTTCGACTGGTATCGGCTGAACAGCGTCGAGGAACTGTACGAAATGGGCATGGAAGAATTTCTCGGAGGCGACGGCGTGGCGGTGGTTGAGTGGCCCAGCCAGTGCCCTGAAGCCATCCCGGAAACGCACCTTGACATCCGCCTGACCCCGGTGGACGAAACGACGCGCGATGTGACCATTACTCCGATGGGCGGATTCCGTGAAATATCCTTGGAGGAAGAACAATGAAGCTGCTTGCTGTGGATACATCCGGGCCGGTGTGCGGCGTGGCGATTTTGACGGAGGACGGCATTCGCCATGAGTGCGCCGTCATGAACCACAAGACGCATTCGGTCAACCTGCTGCCCATGATTGACAACGCCTTCCAGTCCACGGGGCTGACGATTCAGAACATGGATCGCTTGGCTGTCGTGGTCGGGCCGGGGTCGTTCACGGGCGTCCGGCTCGGCGTGAGCACGGTGAAGGGGCTGGCGCACGGCGCGGGGAAGCCCTGCGTCGCGGTCAACGCGCTGGAAGCAATGGCGGCGGGCATCAGCGGATTCAGCGGTGTCGTCTGCCCGATTCAGGATGCGCGCGCTGGGCAGGTGTACGGCGCAGCGTTCTCCGCGGGAGAAAATCGCCCGAATCGGCTGATGGCTGACACGCCGATGAAGGTTGAGGACTATGTGGCGGAAATCAGCCGATTCGGCGACCGCTTCCTATTCCTCGGCGACGGTATGCCGGTGCATCGGCAGAAGCTGCAAACCCTGCTGGGGGATGCTGCCACGTTCGCGCAGCCGCATCAGGCGTTCCTGCGCCCGGCAGCAGTGGCGTACCTTGCGTCGCTGGAGACGGAAACGGTTGATTACCTGACGCTCATGCCGCTCTACCTGCGCGCCCCGAACGCCGCGCTCAACAAGAAGCTGACGGAGGGTCTCCATGCCTGAAATCACGATTCGTCGGATGACGATGGACGACGTGGACGGCGTGTATGCCGTGGAAATCGGCACGTTTGTCGATGCGTGGAGCCGCGACGCGTTCGTCAGCGACATGAAGAATCCTGTTGCGCGCTACCTCGTGGCGGAGCAGGACGGGAAAATCATCGGCTATGCGGGCGCGTGGGTCATCCTCGATGAGAGCCACATCACCAACATCGCTGTGCTAAAGGAACACCGCGGGCAAGGGACGGGAAAACGCCTGACGCACGGGCTGCTGCAATACCTCTCTAACCTCGGTGCGGCATACGCGACGCTGGAAGTCCGCCGCAGCAATGAAATCGCGCAGAACCTCTATAAGTCGCTCGGCTTCGTGCAGCTTGGCGTTCGCAAGCGCTACTACGCTGACAATGGCGAGGACGCGCTCATCATGGTCTGCGACCACATGCCGGCGGCTGACCCGGATTTCACGGAAGCCGAAACGGTATTTGAAGAATAAGCAATGGCGCTCGTCACATGACGGGCGCTTTTTTGAAAGGAGCAGCCTATGGCGACGATTCTGGTGACGCACGGCATCCCATCAGAGGGATTTTCGCTGCTTTCGGGAGAGAAAATCGTGATTCCGAAGCCGCTCATGCAGTTCTCAATGGACGAACTTGCGGCGCTGATTCCGGCGGCGGATGCGGTCGTTGCGTGCGGCGCGCTGCCGGGCGAAATCATCCGTAGGGGGAGAAAGCTGCGCATTATCGCGGGCTATGGCGCGGGCTATGACGGCGTGGACGTGCGCGCGGCGGCGGAATGCGGCATACCGGTCACGAATCTGCCCGACACCGTGACGGACAGCACGGCGGAGCTCGCCATCGGGCTGATGCTTGCAGTTTCGCGCAGAATTGGGGAAAACAGCCTCCGCGCGCGAGAGGAAGCGCCGGAAAACCTGTTCGGCATGGGCAAAAACATGGGGCGCAGTCTGCGCGGGCAGACGCTGGGTCTCCTCGGCTGTGGGCGCATCGGCAAGCGGACGGCGGAAATCGCGGCGGCGCTCGGAATGCGCTGCATCGGGTACAGCCGGCGCGGGGTGAATCATCCGCAGGTGGAAAGCGTGACCCTGCCGGAACTGCTGGCGCAGTCTGACGTGCTGTCCCTGCACTGCCCGCTGACGCAGGAGACGCGCCGGCTGCTTGACCGTTCTGCGCTGGCGCGGATGAAGCAGGGGAGCATCCTCATCAACACGGCGCGCGGGGCGATTGTGGACTGCGACGCACTGGCGGATGCGCTGGAATCGGGACATCTGCGCGGCGCAGGGCTGGACGTGTACCCGGATGAGCCGCACATTCCGCCGCGGCTGATTATGCTGCCGCAGGTTGTGCTGACCCCGCACATCGGCACGAACACGCAGGAGACAAGGCTGCGGATGGCGGAGGGGTGCGCACGGCAGATTGCGGATGCACTGGCGGGAAAACGGCCGGAGCATGTGGTGAATGGGGTAGAATAATGCCAAAATTAAAACAGCAGCAGGGGCGACAAGCGTCTCTGCTGCTGCTTTTGTGAAGGCAAGATAGCACGTTATTTCGTCCACGCGTCAAACTCTTCATCTGTCGCAAGCACGGTGTGTGTGCCGCCGACGGAATGTTCCGTTCCTTTGGCGTAATCAATGCCGCTGGTGGCGTAGTTGTAGGTTAGGGCGACACGATGCTTTTCCACCACGGGATTGGGGTGGGGGATGGCGGACAGCAGGCTCTTGGTGTACGGATGAACCGGGTGGGAGAAAATCTCCTCCTTCGTACCGGATTCCACCATGTAGCCCAAATGCAGCACGCCGATGCGGTCGGATATGTACTTCACCATGCTCAAATCATGTGCGATAAACAAGTAGGCGCACTGCGTTTCCGCCTGAATGTCCTTCATCAGGTTGACAACCTGCGCCTGAATCGACACATCCAATGCGGAAATGCACTCGTCAGCGATAATCAGCTTGGGGTTCATAATCAAGGCGCGGGCAATGCCGACGCGCTGACGCTGACCGCCGGAAAACTGGTGCGGATAGCGGGCAGCGTGCTCCGGCGAAAGTCCGACTTTCTTGAGCATTTCGCTGATTTTCTCCTCGCGCTCCTGCCGATTGGCGAAGCGGTGGTGGATTTCCATGCCTTCGCTGATGATGTCGCCGACCTTCTTGCGCGGATTCAGGCTCGCCATCGGGTCTTGGAAAATCATCTGCATATCCGAGCGGAGCATACTGCGCGTGTTGCGGTCAAGTGCGCCGGAAATCACCTTGCCGTTGAAGGTGATGCGACCGTCCGTCGGGTTATACAGGCGGATGATGCTGCGCCCGATGGTCGTCTTGCCGGAGCCGGATTCGCCGACCAGCCCGTAGGTTTCGCCCGGATAGATGTTGAAGGACACGCCGTTGACGGCCTTGACCGTATAGGTGCGGGAGACAGGGAAGTGCTGAACAAGATTTTCTACTTTCAATAGCGGCTCGCTCATAGATACTTGGCAGCCTCCTTCTTCGCCCGTTCAAGGCGCTCCTTCAATTCCTTCGGCATCTCAAAGGCGGGTGCATCCGGGTGGAGCAGCCATGTGGCGGCGTAATGGGTTTCGGAAACTTTGAACAGCGGCGGTTCTGCCTTCTTGTCGATGACCATGGCAAAGCGGTTGCGTGCGGCAAAGGCATCGCCGACCGGTTCATGCAGGAGGTTGGGCGGACTGCCCGGAATGGAGTACAAGCGGTCATCCGCCGTCTCCAAATCCGGCATGGCGGACAAAAGACCCCATGTGTAGGGATGGCATGGCTCGTAGAAGATTTCCTCCACATTGCCCACTTCGACGATTTTCCCAGCGTACATCACATTCACATAATCCGCCACCTTCGCGACGACGCCAAGGTCATGCGTGATGTAAATGACGGACAGGTGCATTTTCTGCTGAATCTGCTTGATGAGGTCGAGAATTTTACTCTGGATTGTCACGTCCAGTGCGGTGGTGGGTTCGTCGCAGATAAGAATGTCCGGTTCGGCGGAGAGCGCAATGGCGATAACGACGCGCTGCCGCATACCGCCGGAAAGCTGGTGCGGATAGTTGCGGAAGCGCTTTTCGGCATCGGTGATGCCCACCAGTTCCAGCAGCTGCAGGGCTTTCGTGCGCGCCTCGTCCTTCGGCATGTGCTTGTGCAGCAGCATGCCCTCCATAATCTGCTTGCCGATGGTCATCGTGGGGTCAAGGCTCGTCATGGGGTCTTGGAATACCATCGCGAGGCGCTGACCGTTGTATTCCGTGCGCAGCTGCTTTTTGCTCAATTTCAGCAAATCAACGGTTTTGTCCTGTCCGTGCCCGTCATCGTATGTATACAGGATTTCGCCGCTGTTGATGGTGGCGTTGCTGTCCAGCAAGCCGACGGCGGCTTTCATTGTTACGGATTTTCCCGAACCGGATTCGCCCACGATGGCGACGGTTTCGCCCTTTTGCAAATCCAGATTGATGCCGCGGATGGCATGTACCACGCCGGCGTTCGTGCGGAAGGAAATATCCAGATTCTTGATTTGCAGAATGGTCTTTGCTGACATCTTGAATCCTCTCCTTTCACATGTCTTCCAGCTTGGGCGCGAGCGCCTCGCGCAGTCCGTCGCCGATGAAGTTGAAGCCCAGCATCAGCAGCGCCAGCGCCAGAATCGGCGGAATAATCTGATACGGCAGGGTAGTGATGTTGTTGAAACCGTCCTCAATCAGCGTGCCGATGGAGCATTGCGGCAGCACAATGCCGACGCCCACGAAGCTCAGAAACGCCTCGGTAAAGATGGCAGTCGGGATGGAGAACATCACCTGCGTGATAATCGGGCCGATGGTGTTGGGCAGAATCTCCTTGAAGATAATGTGTCCGCTGCTTGCACCCAGTGTGCGGCTGGCGAGAACATACTCCTGCTCTTTCATCTTCAGCATTTCTGCGCGGGCGATTTTGCTCATGCCAATCCACTCGGTCAGCAGCAGTGTTACAATCACCAGACTGATGCCTTTGGGCATAAAAATCGCCAGCACGGACACAATCACCAGCCGTGGGATACTGTTGGCGATTTCGACGAAGCGCTGCATGATGCTGTCTACACGTCCGCCGAAGTAACCGGATAGCAGCCCGTAGCTCATGCCAATGAGCATATCAATGATGATGGTGACGAAGGCAATCATCAGCGATACGCGCGCGCCGTACCACGTCCGTGTCCAGAGGTCGCGGCCGAGGTCGTCCGTGCCGAAGAGAAACGTTTTATCGGCATAAATGTCGTCGTAAGGTTCGCCCGTCACCATCTCGTGGATGGCAGGTACACGCGGACTGATGCCGACGGCGGCCTTCTTGCGTCCCTTGGCATTGAGCGCCGTGACGATTTCGTCATACGCATATCCGCTGAAAAGCGGCGCGACGAACGCCAGAAAAATCATCAGCAGTACCAGAATCAGCCCAATCATGGCGCGCTTGTTGCGGACAAAGTGCGTTGCGACACCCTTCCAGTAGCCTTGGGAAGCATAGTTGGTGTCGGTCGCAATGTCTGCCTGCTCCAACTGCGCAAAGTCCCCGGCAACCGGGACGTATTCCGCTGCCTGCACCGGCGGGCAGGTTTCTAACTGTTTCATTCGTTTGTTTCCAGATGCAAGAGGCAGAGCAGCCTGCCTGAGGAGAACCGCTCTGCCTGAAGATTTCGATACGATTTTAGATTGGCTCAGCCTCTTCTAAAATCGCACACGACTGATTACTTGATGACGGCACTCTTATACACGCGGTTCAGCGCGACAGGATGGAAATCAATCCCCTCAACGCCCTCAGTAATCAGGTTTGCATTTGCCTTGGTGAACAGCGGCGCAATGACAGCTTCCTGCATGACGAGGGTTTCCGCCTTGAACAGCGCCTCCCAGCCACTTTTTCATCCGGGCTTCACCCTTTCTATATTTTGAAATGCAGGAACGATGCACGAAACTTGCATTTCATGGACGAATCACATCATCGTTTCAAGAAAAAGTAAAGGGGCGATGAGCGAAAAAACATGAAATGTGCAAAGTGGAATGCACAGAGGAAAAATAAGAACAAGAAAAAAACAAAGGAATGTCCCAAATGGTGCGGAGAAAAGCAAACGCCGAAAAGTTCGAGAAGCCGTTTGAATACCATATACCTGAATCGGCAGTGAAAACATCTGGTATCACATGGTTCCCAAATGCTTGACTTTTCGTGCTGCCTATGTTATCTTCCTATTGTAGCGTTTGCTTTTTCTGCAGCCCCTTGCCGACGACTTGCATCTCCGCAAAGGGACGGTTATGCCACACTCCCCACCACCGTTAGGAGGTATCACAATGGATGACATTCTGTTTACCTGTGCAGGAACGAGCGACCCTGTTCGCGGCAATCGCGACGGCGGCATTCTGCATATCATGCGCTATTACCACCCGAAGCGAGTATATCTCTTCCTCAGCCAGCAAATTGCCGACTTGGAGGCACAAGATCACCGCTTTGAAAAGACTTTCCAGCACATGCAGGAATACTGTGCGGCGCATGGTGTGGTTTATCAGCCTGAACTTATCATCCACAACAGCGGTTTGGATGACGTTTCAAAGATTGACCTCGTCGAAGAGCCGCTGCTGGAATATTTCACCTCTGCTGCCGTAGAGAATCCGAATTGCCGCATTCTGCTGAACCTGAGTTCTGGCACGCCCCAAATGAAAACGCTGATGCAGTTTCTTTCGGTTGATTCCCCTTACCATGTGTTAGGGGTTCAGGTTGATGGCCCGCAGCAAAACAAAAAAGATCAGTCGCGCACGGACAACGAAACATATAACGTTGACTACGAATTGGCAACAAACTTTGATGATGAGCCGGATTGTCTGCCGGAAGGCGAACGGCGCAACAGAACGTCTGAGCCGGAAATGTTTGCCATCAAGCATCAACGCCATCGCCATCAGCTGTTGAAACTGCTGGAGCGGCAGGACTATGACGCCATGCTGGATATGTCGCAGAATTTACCCAAACAGCTGCAAACGCTGCTCCAGCATTTGAACGCAAGAAACAACTTGCAAAGCGAGGAAGCCTACAAGCTGTCAAAGGAGCTGACGGAGTTAGGCTTTCCGCTGTATCCAGCGATGAAAAGTGATTCGCATTACCGCGACTTAAGCGAGTACTACCTGCTGCTGCGCAATCTGCAAAAACTGGGGCGGTATTCGGAATTTGTGCTGCGGCTGAATCCGTTTTTGACGGAGCTGCTATATACCCTGCTTATGCAGACGGAATTTACTGGCTGCCTGAAAAAGAGCAACGGTCGAATTGATGTCGCGACGGATGTGCTGAACAGCAAGCAACCGGAACTGATGAAAAGGCTTCAAGCCGAAGCGCAGAGGACGCTGCTTGATTACAAAAATTTTAGCATCTTTCTTGGCATTTCTATGCTGCTTGTCACAGATACACTCTCCGACGCGCATCGGAATTTCCTTCGTGCCTGCAATGCGCTCAACACAGCGCAGCGCAACACAGCCGCGCATCAGCTTCATGCTGTGCTGGAAGAGGACATCAAGCACGATTGCTTCTTCGGCATCAAGCACTATGGTTCTGCTGAAATTGTGCAGAAATTAGGCGAACTGCTGGCACAGGCATACCCGGATGTGTGCGACAAGTCGCTTTTCAGGATTTACGACCGCTGCAACGACTACATCAAGGCGCATTTGCAGCTGGGCACTGCGAACCTCTAATTTTGTGCGCCACATCGGCAGCTTTTTCAGAGGTGCGCACCGCTTTGGGGATTGTTTTGACCAGTTTTGGGTGTTGTTTTGTCGAACTTTCGCTTGACTTTTTCTGCTGTTTGTGCTATTCTTCCATTATCAGCACAGCTTCTTTTGTGGGGTTTTGCTGATGCAGCTTAGCCCCGCGAGGGGACGGTTACTGGTTGGGGCGAAACTGTACCTTTTTAAACTTCGGATGCAGCTTAGCCCCGCGAGGGGACGGTTACGTCCAGCATATGATAGGAGTCCCGCATCTGACGATGCAGCTTATCCCCGCGAGGGGACGGTTACTTGATGATGAACTTCGGATAGATTTCGACCGTCCCGATGCAGCTTAGCCCCGCGAGGGGACGGTTACCCACGGGGGTTCGTCTTGGGGGCACTGGCGTTCTCGATGCAGCTTAGCCCCGCGAGGGGACGGTTACTTACTCATGATGGTGTAATCCTCTTCGGCGGGCGATGCAGCTTAGCCCCGCGAGGGGACGGTTACGCAAAGTCGCGGTAGTAGCTGACAAAATACTGCGATGCAGCTTATCCCCGCGAGGGGACGGTTACTGCCTGACGGCGGGCATTGTACACCGTCAAAAAGATGCAGCTTATCTCCGCGAGGGGACGGTTACGCATTCCGCCTTGCGGATGCGCTGCCCCTGCCGATGCAGCTTAGCCCCGCGAGGGGACGGTTACACTTTTTCTTTCGCGAATGGTATGATACAGATAGGGATGCAGCTTAGCCCCGCGAGGGGACGGTTACAGCCTTTGCCATGTCAAAACTCCTTTCGACTTGAAGATGCAGCTTAGCCCCGCGAGGGGACGGTTACGCGGCTTCCAGCGCGTCAATCTGCTTGTCACCCATGGATGCAGCTTAGCCCCGCGAGGGGACGGTTACAAGGGCTCAAACGGGAAGTCTTCGAGGGTCACGATGCAGCTTATCCCCGCGAGGGGACGGTTACTCATGTTTCGTGGTGTAAATCCGCACGCGCAAAAGGATGCAGCTTATCCCCGCGAGGGGACGGTTACGACAGGTACTTCGCAGCCGTTTCCGCCATGCCGGATGCAGCTTATCCCCGCGAGGGGACGGTTACTGACATGCTCGTCACATTAGCAATGGACTGTTTTAGATGCAGCTTATCACCGCGAGGGGACTCCGTCCATATGTTTTCTCCGGCAAATTTCCGTCATTTTATTGACAATTCGCACATTCTCTGCTATACTTCATGGTGAACTTTTCCTTCTTGTTAACGGAGGTGGTTTTTTGAACGAATTAACTTTACAGGCAACCTTCGCCGGTCTGCTGCATGACATCGGCAAACTTGTCTGGCGCGCTGGACTGGGGAAACGCACGCACGCGTTCGCGGGCGCGGAATACTTGAAAGCACATTTGGCTAATCCCAAAGCGCAGAATTTCCTCGCCTGTGTGCAGTATCATCACGAGAAGGAGCTGCGTGCGGCTTCCTTGCCCGCGAATCATCCCGCCTATATCACCTGTGCAGCCGACTCGATTGCTGCTTCCATCGACCGCCGCGGCATCGAATCGGGCAATCAGGATTATGATGCTTCACAGCCGCTGCTGTCCATTTTCTCGCATCTTAATGGCGAACATCCCAAACAGTTTGTCGCTCCTATTCAGCCAAGCGGCAGCGTTCCGTTTCCCGTTTCCAGCGCGTCCGCTGCGAAAAGCGACTATGAGCAGCTCCTCCACCATTTTGAGCAGGGTTTATCGCACATCGGCTATGGCGCGGAATGGCTGAATGCGCTGCTTGCCTTGCTGGAAGAATGCACGTCCACCGTGCCTGCCAGCACCTATCGCGCGCAAAGCGAGGATGTTTCGCTGTATGACCATCTGAAAGTTACCGCTGCCGTCAGCGCCTGCATCAGCGAATATCTGCTGGCACAGAAAATTGATAATTATCGGGACTATTTGCAGTCTCCCAACGCTGATTTCCACAAAACCAATGTTTTTCTTTTGTACACCGCTGATATTTCCGGCATTCAGAAATTCATTTACACCGTCGCCACCCGCGGCGCACAGCGCGCACTCCGCAGCCGTTCCTTCTTTCTGGAGCTGTTCATGGAGAATTACATCGACCTTGTGCTGGATGCGTGCGGTCTCAGCCGTGCGAATCTGCTTTACAGCGGCGGCGGGCATTGTTATCTGCTGCTGCCCAACACAGAGGTCGTTAGAGCCACAGTGCGTGAAGTCAACCGAAAGACAAATGACTGGCTGATTGCGCAGTTCGGCATCCAGCTTTTCCTTGCCAACGGCTGGTGTCCGTGCAGTGCTGATGCGCTGTGCAATCGCCCCGCGGAAGAATCCCCCTACAAGGAGATTTTCGCCAAGGCTTCCGCTGTCCTCAGTCAGCATAAGCTGCAGCGTTATTCCGTTGCGCAAATCAAGCGCTTGAATCAGTTTGCCGATGCGCTTTCCGGGCGCGAATGCACCGTCTGCGGGCGCGTGGACAATTTGCAGGAGAATCGCTGCCCGTGGTGCCGCGCATTCGAGAACATTTCGCGGAAATTGCAGAATCCGCAGTATACCGCTTTTTGCATCACCCGCGATTCATCCGCATACGACTTGACCCTGCCTGACCGCAATGGTCAGGATGTTTCCCTGCTTTTGCTGACGGAGGACGAAGCCGCCAAGCAAATTGCGCAAGACCGGCAGATGATTCGCTTGTACGGCAAAAATCGCACCATTCTCGGCGCGCAGATCTGCACACGGCTCGATTTGTGCGATTATTATGCCAGCAATCTGAACACATCGTTGGCGGCGCAGTCCGAGGGGATTCGCCGCCTTGCCATCTGCCGCATGGATGTGGACAATCTGGGCGAAGCGTTTGTTTCCGGCTTTGAGCAGAAGGACAAGCCGCTGCCGAAGGAACGGTATCATTTCGTCACACTCTCCCGAACGACCGCGTTTTCTCGGCAAATGTCGCTCTTCTTCAAGCGCTATATGAACCTTGTGCTAACGCAGAATGAACAAAAGCCGCTGCAAATTGCCGTCATTTATTCTGGCGGGGACGATGTGTTTCTGCTGGGCGCGTGGAATGACGTCATCACCGCGGCAACGCGGATTGCGGATGCTTTCCATGCTTATACATCCGGCGCATTGACCATCAGCGCAGGCATTGGGATGTACGATGCGAAATATCCCATCCGCATGGCTGCCGAAGAAACGGCCGCCTTGGAGCAGCACGCCAAAAACGAGCCCGGCAAAAATGCGATTGCCTTGTTTGATCCGCAGGAACATCACACCTATTCGTGGCCTGTCTTTACCAGCGCCGTCCTGGGCGAAAAATATCAGGCGCTGAAAACCTTTTTCGATGGGCAGGATGAGCGCAGAATGGCTTTCCTGTACAACATCACGCATCTGCTTCGTCTCGCATCCACAGACAAGCTGAATCTGGCACGGTTAGCCTATCTGCTGGCACGCCTGAAGCCAAGCAGCTTTGATAAGGAAAAAAGCGCACAGTACGACGCATTCTCCAAGGCGGTGTACCGCTGGGCAGCCATTCCGCAAGAGCGCGACCAGCTCATCACTGCCATCTACCTATATGTCTACTTGAACAGAAAGGTGGAAGATTCAAATGGCTTACAACAATAACTACAATAGCTATAACAATCAGCGGCAGCCATCCAGAGGCGGTTTCACACCTGCGCCTGCCGCTCCGGTTGAACCCAAGGCAATCCCGGCAAACTATGTTGATCTTGCAGAAACGCTGATGAGCGCAAATTCAAAAAGCATCACAACATCCAAGCTGCGCAACTGGTTCAGCATTGCCAACGATATCTATAATGTAGAAAGCCGCAGCAGCGAAATCGGCCTGAAGCCGGAAAGCTGCACAAAACTGCTGAATTTGCGCGTGCGCATTGTCTACGATGCCGGCAAGGATTCCAAGATTAAGGATTTTGTCACCAGCGCGAATTTGCTTTCGTATATCAAAGGCATCGGCAGCAGCCGCGAGCAGATGATTCGTTTTGCGCAGTACATGGAAGCCTTGGTTGCTTATCATAAATATTTCGGCGGGAGGGAAGCATAACAATGTACGGAAAAATTATCATCCACTGCGTTTTGACCGTCAAAACAGGATTGCATATTGGGGATTCCTCTGCCTTTTCTGCCATTGGCGCAGTGGACAGCCCGGTTGTTCGCGACCCTTACACCAATCGGCCCATTATTCCCGGCAGCAGTTTGAAGGGAAAAATCCGCACGCTGCTTGTTCGCAGCAAATGCAAGGATATTGAGCATATGCCCGACCACAAGGATGACGACTCCACCATTCTGCGGCTTTTCGGTTCCGCTGCGCCTGTCAAACGTTCCCGGCTTCAGTTTGCTGACTGCTTTGTATCCAATGCCAGCGATTTTGCAAGCATTGGTTTGACGGAAGTAAAGGCGGAAAACACCATTAACCGTCAAACCAGCCAAGCTAATCCGCGGCAAATTGAACGCGTTACAGCAGGCGTTCAGTTTGGCTGCACCATTGTGTACGATATTGAAAATTCCAGTGAGCTGACCCCCGATTTGCAGCTGCTGGCGCTTGGCATGAAGCTGCTTCAGATGGACTATCTGGGCGGTCATGGTTCGCGCGGCAGCGGGCGGGTCGGCTTTTCCGATTTTTCTTTCCAGCATTTTCAGGATGAAACCTCCGACCAAACGTTGATGGACATTTTCAAGGAGGCCGAGAACTATGAATTATTCCCTAATTCGTCTGCGATTTGATGGCCTTGCTCACTTCGGCACTTCCGATTCCGCGCTTTCCTTATTCACATCAGAAGATCATTTCTATGCCGATACGCTCTTTTCCGCACTTTGCCACACTGCATTGTCTCTCCACGGCATTGATGGACTCCATTCGCTCCTTCAGCAGGCTGCGGATGGTTCATTGCTGCTCAGTGACAGTATGCCGTGGCATCGTACCGAGCACGGTGTTGATTACTACCTGCCCAAGCCTTGCAGGACTTTTTCTCGTCTCCCGCAAAAACAGGACATGCCGCAGGGCAGCCGCAAAGCAATGAAAAAACTTGCATGGATTCCCGTTCGCAGCTTTTCTGATTTCTGGCGTTCTATTGCCGGAGAAGCCTCTTATCAGCCGCAGCCGGATGCTTTCGGGACACTTGCAGGCAGAACGCAGGCCGCCGTGTCCGACGAAACGGATGCCGTTCCCTATCAGGTGGGCGCATATCGCTTCTTTCCCGATTGCGGTTTGTATTTGCTGATTGGCTGCAAGGAGCAGCGTCAGCTGGATTATTGCGCCGAATTGTTTACGGTACTTGGTTTGTCCGGCATTGGCGGAAAAACCAGCGTCGGCTACGGGCGTTTTACCGTCGAAGAGCAGATTCGTTTGGACGATTCTGATGATTCCCAGCTGGTATTTCTCCAACATGCACTGGCGGACGCATCCGCGCCCTATCAATTGCTGCTGACAACCAGTTTGCCGCGCGATGATGAGCTGGAACAAACCATGCAGCACGCGCAGTATCGGCTGATTCGCCGGAGTGGTTTCATCCAATCAAACACATTTAATGCAGAGCCATTCAAAAAGCAAACGCAGTATTACCTTGCCGCCGGCGTAACTTGTACGCAGCGTTATCACGGGGATTTGTACACCGTTGCCGAATCGGGCAATCACCCCGTTTACCGCTATTCCAAGCCGATGTTTCTGGGGGGTGAAGGCATGATTGAATCAGGAACGCTCCAATGCTTTGACTTGACGCTGACAACGCAAGGGCTGCTCCACGTTGGGGAAGGTAAAGTCATCCCGAAAAAATTTTACATGCTGAACGGCAATACCATCTCCTATATTGATGAAGAACAGCTGTTTGCCATCCTTCTCCGCCGAAATCAGCTGGAGCGTTTTGAAGCCTATTGCCTTGGTGCGGACACAGATTTAGGACGCTTCTTCAAGAGCATTGCACTTTCTCCCGCTGAGCAGCATGCGCTTGTGCGCTGCACCTTCCGCAGTGCCGATGCACTTGATGAAAACCACTCGTGCAAGGAAATTCGTCCGTTTATCCGCAACACGGCCAATCAGGTTTACGTTCCCGGCAGCAGTATCAAAGGCGCGCTGCGCACAGCTCTGCTTTTTTCCATGATTCAGCAGGATGGCAGCAAAAAAGCCCCTCTTGATTGGCAGAAGCCAAGGGGCGCTTTTGAAGCACGTTATCTCCATCAATTGTATCCGCAGATTGAGCGCGATACACCGCAGAAAGACATTCTACGCGGACTTTCTGTTTCCGACAGTCAAGTCATCGCAGACAGTGCCATGTGTTTAAGCTGCAAGTGCGATGCCAGCATCAGCGGCGCTGTCCGCAAACTGCCTGTCTGCCGTGAGTGTATTGCGCCGGGGCAGCTGATTCATACTACGCTGACGTTGGACCAGTCCATCCTGCGCGGCAGAATTACCAAGGAATCCTTGCTGCGTGCCATCCAAACCTTTGCCGCATACCATCAAAAAACGTACGCTGAACATTTTACCGTGCCTGACCATGCGCATTATCAGCTTGCAGCGTCAACGCTCTTTCTTGGCGGCGGCGCCGGCTTTTTTAGCAAAACGCTGTCATACCCCTATGAGGGAAAGCAGCTTGCTTTGCAGCATGTTTCTGCGTTCATGTGCAAGTCTTTCCGTGCGCATCATCATGAAAACGACCCTGCACTGGGCATCTCCCCGCATACTATGAAATATGGACTGTATCATCAGGAGTTATTCCCGTTCGGTCCATGCAAGGTGGATATTCTATGATAAAACAATACCGAATCAGCTTGGAAAGCAAGCAAGCTGGGCTCAATGCGTCGATTGCTTATCCGCTTTACGCATGGCTGTTGTCACAAGTGCCGACGGAAGTTGGTACGGCGCTTCACGAGCAAGCCACCCGTCCAATCAATCAGTATATTCTTTGGAATGCTGCTGCCAATCGCGGCGAATGGGTGGTTAACCTCATGACCGACGAGATGGTCGAAATATTTTCGCCTATCTTGAATGCGCTCTCCGTCATTGCTCTGCGAAGCGGCACATTGCTTGCCACCGCAGGAAGCACCGTGGAAGTCCCAAATTTCCAGCATCTGTTGAAGTGCGGCGAATCACTGTCAAACGTTCAGCTTTTTCCAATCCACTTTCTAACGCCCACCACTTTCAAACAGGATAAGCGTTATGTGATTTTCCCTCAGGAATCGTTGATTTTACAGTCCCTGATCTCCCGCTGGAATGTCAGTTTTCCTGAAGCTCCGATGGATGACGAAGATGCTTTTCAGGCACTTCTGCGCGGCATTCACATTGTGGATTACAATTTGCACACCACACGCTATCCAATGAAGCAAGTGCGGCTTCCTGCATTTCAGGGGCGGATTAGCATTGAAACGCGCCTGCCTGCGCCCATGATGGCGCTGTGGACAACGCTGTACAGCTTTGCCCCTTATGCCGGGATTGGTGTCAAGACGACGCTGGGGATGGGCGGCGTATCAATGATGAAGGCATCCAATCTGCCTGTGTGACCCCTCTATTTAATGATATATTTCGGATGCCCACACACGAACGACGGGTGTTCCCCGATGGAAAGCCCCTGTGATTAACCCAGCCACCTCCTATGCGAGTAGAAGAATCGCATGGGAGGATTTTTGGTGTGCCCCCGCATAATACTATTTCCAGATTCACCTGCGCCATCGGCTTGCGCCTTTTCTGCTCTGTCGTCCGGTCGTTCCACTTAGCGTATATTGATTTTTCTTTGGTGATTTTTGAGACGCTGCGCCAAATGGAAAGCAATCCGCAAATCAAGGCGCGTCTTTCGCAGATTCAGTATTTGGTTGTAGATGAGTATCAGGATATCAATAATCTTCAGGAAAAATTCTGTGTGAATTTTGCGAGAAAATCAACTTCTTGGATGATGCGGCGAAAGACCTTGATGCGTGCAGAATGAGTTTGGATGGAATCAAAAGAATTTTAGATGACTTTGATGAAATCTATGGCGATTATCAGCTATCAGCGCGCGTCGATATGCTGCTGAAATTTCTTGCGAAACGAGCGGCACAGGAATATCGGTACATCAGCTTTCAAGAGAAGTCCCCCGACAATGATGCCGTGCAAATCATGACGGTTCACAAGGCAAAAGGGCTGGAATTTCACACGGTTTTTCTGCCTGAACTTACGAAAAATGAGTTTCCCGCGCGTACGCTGGGCGGGAAGCAATACTATCATGTGCTGGGCGGCACATTTGCGGAAAACAAAGACAAATATCAAAGTACGCTTGATGATGAGCGGAAACTCTTCTATGTTGCTGTCACCCGCGCAAAACAAAACCTGTACATGTCCTATGCATCGGCAACGCAGCCGGTGTCATGCTTCGTACAGGAAGCGGCACAGTCACCGTATTTGCAGATAAACGACCGCGATTTGACCTGCAATCCGAAAGCCTCCGCTGATTCCGACAAGGCAGAGCTCGCCCAGTATGCACGCAGTCAGCTGCAAGATTACTACACGGAAGCGTGCCGCATTCTTCCGGAGGCAGATGCGGACTTAAAGCGCATCGAAGGACTATCGCCCGACGAGATGATTGCGGAAGCAGAAAGAAACAGCTTGCTGTAACGAGGTTTATTTCTCGTGCGAACAATGCGCTTGAATTGCACTTTTTCTCGGAATTTTTGCCCGGCAGGGATGACGCAGCTGGGTTGGACTCAATTATGAGGGGTACATCAGGTACATCACAGCGCGGTCAGCCGGACGACGATCAGCCGGACGACGATCAGCCGGAGGATGCCAGCACGACGCAGGCACAAGCGGTGCTATCCGCCCTCTTGCAGGGCTGGCAGCACATTGCCGAGCAGATGCAGACCGACTTGGAGATGTTCCACAAGCAGCGCGGCGACGAGGCAGGCGGCATGATGCAGAATCTCCGCGCCGTCAACCGGGAAAAGTACGACTACACGGCGTTCCTGAAGAAATTCGCCGTGATGGGCGAGGCCATGCGCATCAATGACGATGAGTTCGACTATGTGTTTTACAGCTACGGGATGCAGCTTTTCCCCGAAAAGCGGATGCCGCTCATTGAGCCGCTGGAATACAAGGACGTGAAGCGCATCCGCGAGTTCGTCATCGCGATTGACACGTCTGGGTCGGTGATGGGCGAACAGGTGCAGGCGTTTTTGCAGAAGACGTACAACATCCTGCAAAGCACGGAGAGCTTTTTCAGCCGCATCAACGTCCACATCATCCAGTGCGACGAGGACATTCAGGAGAACATCAAAAATCACCTCGCGGGAGGAGTTTGACCACTATCTGCAAACGATGGCCATCAAGGGGCTTGGCGGAACGGACTTCCGCCCGGTATTCCAGCGGGTGGATGAGATGATTCGGGACGGGGAGTTTGCCAACCTGAAGGGGCTGATTTACTTCACGGATGGCTACGGCTTATTCCCGGAGCGGATGCCCGCCTATAAGACCGCGTTTGTGTTTGTGGAGGATGGCTGCGAGATTCCCGAAGTGCCGGTGTGGGCGATGAAGCTGGTGCTGACGAGGGAAGAGGTGGAGAAGATGGCTGAAAGCACCAATAAATGACGCGGAGGAAAAGCAGATGGATACAGCCTTATCCGTTGCCGCGCTTGTAGTATCCTTGTTTTCGGCGGGGTTCACGCTGTATACGTTCATCTGGACGAAAGTCCGAGACCGAAAGCAGGCGACACTGGAAGCATACAATCGGCTGCAAGAGCAGGTGCTGGATCATTTGAACGTGTACATGCCCAAGCAAATTGCAGAGATTGCGAAGAACACACGTTCCGAAGAGTACAAGCAGATAAGCGCCTATGTTGCGCGAATCGAGCATTTCTGTGTCGGTGTAAACCAGAAGATTTATGATCGAAACGTGGTTTACGAACTGGCGCAGGGCTACTTGGACGGCACGATAAAGAGCCGAATTGAGCCGATGATTGAGAAGAAGAGCCGTTTTGGACACGATTATTACGCCAACATTCATCAGCTTTACGATTGGATGGAGAAGGCGCGAAAAGAAAAGGAGCGTAAAGGGAAATGAGCGACTTTCGGATTAAAAATGGCGTGCTGGTGAAGTATGTGGGGAATGGCGGGGATGTGGTGATTCCAGATTCGGTTACATCCATCGGGGATTTTGCATTCGAAGACTGCAAGAGCCTGACGAGCATAAGCATCCCGGACAGCGTCACTTCCATCGGGAAAGAGGCGTTCAGTAACTGCAGCAGCCCGACGAGCATAAGCATTCCGGACAGCGTCACGTCCATCGGGGAAGAGGCGTTCAGTGGCTGCAGCAGACTGACGAGCATAAGCGTTCCTGATTCCGTTACTTCCATCGAAGCACCAGCATTCACGGAATGTGAAAATCTGCAAGACTTCACCTGCCCTTCTTCTTTCGCCAAGCAGCTGCAAACCATACTGCCGCAAACGAAAACGCTCATCATCCTTCACATCCCCGATATTTCCGACATCAGCGCCAAATTCCGCCCCGGCGCAGCAGTCGGTTTTGCGGAAGACAACCGCGATTGCACCGACGAAAACGGCAAAGCATATGTGAAATACATCAAAGCCAACGCCGCCAAGCTGGCTGGTTTGGCAATTGAACATCCCGCGTTGTTCTACCTGATGCTTCGCGAAAAGCTGATTTTCGCCAAGGATTTGGACGCATTCACAAAAGCCGTGCAGGACAGCGGCAATACGGAGCTGATTGCGGCAGTGCTGGACTATGCCAACAGCAGCGTTTCCGAAAAGGACAAGGCAAAAGTTCAGCAGAAGAAAGAAACGCTCGACACGAATGTGACGAATTTCCTGTTTGATGCGGAACAAATTGAGCAAATCAGCGGGAAAACGTTCGCTGTCACAGGCAGGCTCAAGACGTTCGCCAACCGCAACGAGCTGCAAGCCTGCTTGGAAGCGTGCGGTGCAACGCTGACGGAGAGGCTTTTGCGCGACGTGAATTACCTCATCACGAACACGCCGGATTCGGGCACGGCGAAGAATCGGGAGGCCGAATCGCTGGGAATTTCGCGCATCACCGAGGCGCAATTCAACGAAATGGTTGGCAGAAAAGTGTAAAAAATGCCCTCCGCCGGTTACTCACAACCGCGGAGGGCATTTCTATATCCTCATTTCGTCCTCTAAAAAGTGCGAATTTGATATTTTGATACACAAAAGGTGGAAACTTGTTGAGAAGATTAGCACCTTCACGTCTTGAACCCCATGAAAAGCATTCGACGACCCGCAAACCCTTGCGCCAAAAGGCTTTGCGGCACTTTCACAAGGGGCAAATAACCCCGAAATAACCCCGTCATTATGAACGGAACAATTTTAGCCCCTGTGCTGTGTATGCGGTTCAATGTCAAGGCGGCAATAAGCACAGGAGGTTTGCTTGATGAAAATGACGATGACGAACGAACTGCCTGACGAAATCATGGAGAACGGCATTCACTACACCCTTGTGGGCGACTACTACTTTCCTACTTGTATGCTGGCGGACAGGTCGCCCAATGGCAAGTGGGCATCCCTGTATGAGCGCTATTTGCAGGAGAAGCATCCGAACGAGTATGTCAGGCTGATTTGGGCGGACGAGCTATCGGCGCTGCTGGAAGCCGTGCAGAGGGAGTGCGAAGAGCGGGTGGAGGTGCTTGTTCGGGAGATGGCGGAGGCGGAAGGCGTGAATGAGGCGTTGAAGGAAAATAGGCAGATGGAGTGGGTGCGGAGGATGGAGATGATTTGCGGCAGGGTAGAGGAGGTTGTGCGCGAGGAAATCATAGGATAAGTGAGGAGAGAAACGGCAGCAGGGACGAGACCGGGGTGACGGGCTACCCGTTCTTCCGCGATTTGATTCTGGACAGCCTGAACCGCACGGAAAACGCGATGACGCAGGCGCGCGCCTTCAAGGCGGCGGAACTGTGCCTGATTGCGCAGAAGCAGGCGGAAATGGTGTATCAAGCGAAATAATGCAAGAAAGCAAGCCCATCGGCTGCCTGTGATTTGTACAGGCGGTCGGTGGGCTTGCTTGGTTGTATACAATTTCGCTTACGCTCGAATGCCGCTTCCGCCTCGGCTTTACGGATTTCCTCTTCGCGCGTTTCCAGGTTCCAAATGAGAATGCGCCAAGACACGAGCAGATGTGCAGGTGAATTTGGAAATAGTATTATGCCGGATGCAAAAAAATGCGGCGGCTTCTGGGGAAAAGTCGCCGTGAGAAAGTATGCAGTTTTCATCAATTGCTCATCTGCTGTTTCTTGATGCCGTAATGTGCAGCCCCATTTGCTCCAGCTCATCAGAAGTGGTCACAAGCACCGTTGCAGAAAGCCACTTGATTTTCTTCTCAAGTTCCTCTCGCAGCCGTCGTCTGATGGTATGCTCATCGCGGCTCGCACAGGCAAACTTCCCGTCAAGCACCAGTACCACCACGATTTTTCGCTGACCGTTTGCAATCTCTTGACTGCACAATGCTCGTGCGAACGCATCACACGATGCATGCTTCGTCGCAGGCATTGGATTGCTGAATGCACCCAACATGCCCGCCAGCGTCATCGCCGTTTTCTGGGCAACTTCAATATCAAGGCTGTCTCTTGTGGATACGTCGCGTCCATCAGCGCCCGCTGTGTCGCGCTTCTGATTATTCGGAGCAATCCGCCAGCGGTTTCCCGACTCATCACCAATGCAGTTTTTCACCTCAATCAGCACATAGTGCTTGTCCGATACCGCAATAAAATCCACAGCTTTCGCGCCGGGCTGTGCGTTAAACCGCTCGGTATAATACGGCGTATCATCATACTTCAGCACCAAATTGCCATATTGCTCGCCGAACGTAAATTCGATATCACTCTCTGATACGATCATAGATGAATCCCTGCTCTCTGTTGTATATCGCATCAAATTCTTCCATGATGCTGTTGTGCTGAAGTTCGCTGATGGTATCTGCCATTTCCACCTTTATTGCGCCATCCTCAAAGAAAAGGGAGAAGAAACGGATGTCAATCAGGTCAGTATTGGATTCCGGAAATGCCATGTACATATTCAGATACTGCTGGAGGAAATAATCATGCGTTGTGATGAAAATCTGCACCTTGAGTTTTGCAAGCTGCATCATAGCATCCACCAGCGGGCGAATCATGCCGGGATTCATGTTCGTCTCCGGCTCATCCCAGAACAGCACCGAATTGGCATTCAGGCAGCCATTCCGAATGAGATAGGTGATGGTCGCCAGCTTGCGATAGCCCTCGGAGACAAGCCCCATTTCAAATTCTCCGCCATTTTCTGCATTGAGATAAAATTTTTTATCATGCTGCACCGTTGTCCCGTGGAGAATTTCATCCAAACTGGCTAACACCTGATTCTGCTCATCGGAATTTTTCCTGCGCTTCAGCGGACGATCCAGCAGCTTTGCAAGGTCATAATACGTTTCCTCAAACGCAATATGGTATTCCTCATACAGCGACGTGAAATTCTCCGTCGCCGAAATGATTTCCTTCGGCGGAAAATACACCGCCGTATGGTCAGGTGATGCCGTATGCTCCATCTTCGGCAAGATAAGCGTGGCAATTTTGCTTGCTCGATTTCCGAAATTTACATCAATGCTCGTGCCGTTTTCATAGCCCATTGAGGCTGTCATTTGGGCATTGCCCTGCTTTCGCCGCACGAGTCTGCCCACTTTCCCGTTGTCCGGGCGAAATACGCCGCACAGCTTTTCGGAAAACCTGTTCACCGCCGCTTCCTTCGTCTCTGTGGAGTTCCACTGTTCATAGGACTTATGCAGGCTGTACATCAGCTTTATCAGCGCCGTTTTGCCCGTGCTGTTTGTGCCGCAAATCACATTGATTCCCGGCGACCACTGAAAATCGGCTTGCTGAAACAGCATAAAATCAGACAGATGCAATTGGCTGATTTTCACACTCATCCATTCCTTTCCCAAAGCAGTTTCATGTCTGCTTTGCGCAAGAAGCACAGCTTCTCTCCGATATTGTTGCAGGTATGAAACAGATTATCCGCTGCGTCGGATTGCGATTTGCTTCCGCACAACTCGGCGCACGTTGCTTGTACGTCAATCACTATAACATTGATTCCTGCTATTGTCAACGGTTATTGTCAGAATTTCCGCCCAATTGCAAAAACGTGGCAATGGCTTCTTCATATTGTCCATTTTCGCGCAGCATCACTGCTTGCTGGTACTTTAATTCCATTATGCCCGCAATCTACGCCTATCTGGAATGACATAGTTCCAAAACGGATGAACTGCCGGACATCGTGGATCGCTGGTAGTAGAACCATCTGGAATGACATAGTTCCAAAACACGATAGGAGTGTATGGAGGCGAAACCGTGAGTAGTAGAACCATCTGGAATGACATAGTTCCAAAACCCATTGAGCCGTGCTGGGAAGCCGTCAAAGGTAGTAGAACCATCTGAAATGACATAGTTCCAAAACACACTGAACTTTCAGCGGAATTGCAACGCGGTAGTAGAACCATCTGGAATGACATAGTTCCAAAACATGCACCATATTCCAACTACTATCTATATTGTAGTAGAACCATCTGGAATGATATAGTTCCAAAACATAATGAGCCTCCTAATATTTTTCGGCGGTGTAGTAGAACCATCTGGAATGACATAGTTCCAAAACATTCCTTTCTCCCAGTCAAGCCGTAGGTCAGTAGTAGAACCGTCTGGAATGACATAGTTCCAAAACGGATCGCACGCGTTATCAATATGTTAATTGGTAGTAGAACCATCTGGAATGACATAGTTCCAAAACCCATTTACTCGTCCTCGCCCTCGTCCGCTTGTAGTAGAACCATCTGGAATGACATAGTTCCAAAACAGCGCATACGCTGTCACGCCCGCCAGCTGCGTAGTAGAACCATCTGGAATGACATAGTTCCAAAACCGCTCTCCTCGCAACGCCTGACCCGCCGCAGTAGTAGAACCATCTGGAATAACATAGTTCCAAAACCCGACGCCATCACCTGCAAGGGCAAGACCTGTAGTAGAACCATCTGGAATGACATAGTTCCAAAACAGCGCGAAAACCGAAGCGTCAACCAGCAGAGTAGTAGAACCATCTGGAATGACATAGTTCCAAAACAGTTTAACTTTTACGGGCAGCAAAGCTACGGTAGTAGAACCATCTGGAATGACATAGTTCCAAAACCCTTCAGAACTGCTTTAAGCAGGGTACTAAGTAGTAGAACCATCTGGAATGACATAGTTCCAAAACCTCCTTCCTGTTCACGCCAGCGTTGCAACGGTAGTAGAACCATCTGGAATGACATAGTTCCAAAACGTACTTGTGCGCTTTTCTACTTTTGGAATAGTAGTAGAACCATCTGGAATGACATAGTTCCAAAACAATAGTCCCATCAGCAGGAAGAAGGGAGAAGTAGTAGAACCATCTGGAATGACATAGTTCCAAAACACAGCGGCACAATCGGCAGCGCGCTATAATGTAGTAGAACCATCTGGAATGACATAGTTCCAAAACCAGGCTTCCCACCACTCGACGGTGTTCTGCGTAGTAGAACCATCTGGAATGACATAGTTCCAAAACCATATAAAACCGGTATAGGATTTTAGTTCGGTAGTAGAACCATCTGGAATGACATAGTTCCAAAACAGAGTTGATGAGAAGGGAGCAACAATGAGAGTAGTAGAACCATCTGGAATGACATAGTTCCAAAACCTCAAATCCATGAGGTAGGAACCTTTCGGTCGTGAGCCGCTGCCACGCCGGATGGTTCTTTTCTTTTTCAGTATATCACAGCTTGATGATTTTGTCATCATAATTCTGATCAATCTGCCACCGAATTTCCTGCTCATGCATCGGAATCGCCTGATTTTGAAAAATCAGCAGCGTCTTTACTTTCGTGTAGGCGGCATACTTGATGACTTCCTGCCAATCCGCGTCCGAAAAGTAGTTGTCAAGATTGCAGAGAACCAGCAGTTTTTTCGGCATCCACTCCGCAAGAACATCCAGCAGCTTGCAAATCCGCACCAGCGGTGACGTATTCAGCGGGCAATCCAGCTGCACACCGAACGCTTTGCAAACATCCTGCACCGTCATTTCGTCCGGCGCGCTGATTTCCAGCGGGATTTCGCGCGTCACGTCCTGAATGAAATCTGACAGCTCCACCATTTGCTTTTCCCAATGTGCCTGCCGCAGCGGATTTTTGCGAATGAGCTGATTAATTTCCCCGTAAAGTGCCGTTATGATTTTCTTGTTCGCAAAATCAATGTGGAACGGATCGGTGACAACGTACAGCAGCTTTGCTGCATCCAGAAGGTCATCATCCTGCAAGAATAAGAAGGGCTCCAAGGATTCTTCGCCCACTTCCAGCGCAAGGAAACTCTGCACAACCCGCGCGTACAGGTGCGGAGAGGCAATCTGCATCGAAGCCGCATGGTCATCGACGATTGGCAAATCATGCTCGAAGCTGATGTTTCTCAGTATCAAAAGAACCACAACCTCTCTGTCGTATCCAGCTGTTTTTCCTGCGGGCCGCCCAGCAGATAATCAATCTGGCTGTACTGCTTTTCCGTGATAATCATCAGCTGGATTACGCCTTTTGCTGGCTTGATGCGATTAACGCGCTGTTTAATCAGGTCAGCCGACACCGCATTGACCGCCAATTTGCAGTATACCGATTCCTGCATCATCAGAAAGCCGTCCTTGATGAGGTCTCTGCGGAATCGCCCGTATGCGGCGCGCTCTTCCGCCGTTGTCACCGGCAAATCAAACATCACGATGACTCTCATGGCTCGCATCCTCATAGTGCATCATCATTCCCTCTGTCCACTCCGTCTGACCGTCAAGGTAATCCGTTGTATTGCGCACAAAGCGGGCGATGGCAGTGCTGACATACATCTTTTGCTGCTGATAGCAAATTTCTGTATTCAGGATGTCCAGCAGTTCGTACTTATATTCCTTGTCAAACGTGCGCTCTCCCTGATGCAGCACGACCTCATCCACCAGAAAGCGGAATGGTTCCATCAAATCACAGGAAAGATTGAAACTGTTGTACGCATTCCGATGGTGAATCCCCAGCTGCGTCGCGTAGCCGCGTGCCGTAACTTCCTTATTAAAGCAGGAAAGTAGCAGCGAATAGCCATAGTTCAATGCTGCATTACGGTCGCTTTTCAAATCGCGCGAAAAATCCTTGCCGAAAATGCGGTTGAAATAGACCTTCGCTGCGTGTCCCTCGCGATTCGTCGCGTCGCCAGGCGTGACGGTCTCCGCGAAGGCTGCAATTTGTCTTGCAGCCTCCACGGAAACTTCCTGCATCACGCCCGCCTGATTAAGAATCTTCTGCTGGATGATTTGCTGCCACAGCGCCGCTTTCCGCGTATCACTCCAGTTTGCCTGCGCCATCATCCTTGCCGCTGTATCATGGCTTCCGGCATAGGGGAGTACCTGCCCGCATGGATTCCGCTTTTCATCACAGAAGATGACGTTCACCTTTTCGTGCATCAGTTCGCAGATGAGATACCCTGTCAGCGTGACCATCGTCGTGTCCAGAATCAGCGTGTGCAGTTCCGAAATGTGAACCGTCCGCACCTCATCGCCGCGAATGATGAGAAAACCATCCTTATATGTCAGCTTGCACGGGCTTTGAATCACGACGGTTCGGAATCCGGCCATAGCTTCGTCCTCTTCTCGCGCAGTCCTGTGATGGACTGGTCAATCAGGGTAATATGTGATAAATTCAATACTTTGTTTGTAATTCTTCCTTGATTATCACTCAATTCCTTTCTTGACAGTGCTGTTTTATACATGGCATATTGCCCGTTGACCGCCATTACTTTCATCGTTTCAACAATGAAAATACATTTTTCTTGGAAACACAGGGTATCAAAATCAATTACTGACATGCGCTTTGCCACGCCATTGAAAATTGGATATTGTTTCTCCATCTTTTCTATCAGAAGTGAAATCAGCGTGTTTAGATGCTCTTCGTCATCTGGCTGCAACTGCTTAGGCGCTTTATACAGCTTCCAAAGCGTGTGATGCAGATATGTCGGAATAAACAACTCACGCGCATTGTACATCTCGCTGCAGCTTCGCAAAAGAAGTTCGCTGCCCTCGTACTCAATACGCTGATTCATCAAGATCTTCGGGCGAATGATTTGAACTCCCGGATAATCTTTCTCCAGATAGTCCACCAGCACTTTCGGATTCTGCTCAATTGCTTCCGCCAGATAAATCGGCACATTCACCAGCTCACCAACGCGCTTTTTGCCCTTTTGATAGCTGATTGCCGCAATATATGCAGGATATTCCTTGTTATATCCGCCATATTTCATGGTATCCAAGTCTTTCTTCAAACACAATTTAGCTTTTACACTCCCGGCACGGTATCGTGATTCATCATAGATAGCACCAGACTTCTGCCGTTTCAAGAACACCACATGCCCATCATGGTATCCCCACACCGCCTTCAAGTAGCAAATTTCCTGCTGTGCATTGTGGATGATTTCCCCGGTATCCGGATCCTCCTGATCCTGGCTGAATTTCGCCAGTATCATGCCGTGCTTCGAGCTTAAATCAACCTTGTTATCATCACCTTTATTTGCTTTCTGCGCCTTTCTGACGCGAATCGCCGCAGACGACTCGCTGTCAAGCCACGGTATAAAGCGCTCCACGAAGTTTCCCATTGTCGCCGCAAGGAAGGCATCGTACGCATGGTGCATGTCGTTCAGCTCACGAATCTTGTAAAGTCCGTACTGCTCTCGCAGTTCTGAGGACAGTCCTGCCTTGATGCCGCTCACATGCACATCCGGATAATAGCGCTTGAACAGCTCCGTCACGCACTGCACCATCTGTCCCGTTTCCACCAGCTGCCGTGCGACAAACTTTTGCTTGTCATCAGCGCTTACCATACTGCGCGTCAGATTCTTGAACTTTTTTTCGCCCATGAATCCCTTTTGGCGCAGATAATTCCACCACGGGCGCTGTGAATCCCGAATGCTATCCGCCAGCAGAAGGTTGTCTGCCTTGCGCTGATTTTCACCTTTCAGCACCAGTGCGCGGTTTTCAATCGAATTGTCCACGATATAGCATCGCGGCAGAATATGATCAATTTCCGTTGTTGCCGAAAGCTGGTCAAAATCAAGCGGCTTGCCGCTGTAAAGCGATTTCCCCAGCTGCAGCAGATACAGGTACTGCTGGTCATCCAGTTTCTTTTTATCCTTGCAGTTTTTCAGTACTTCCCAGCACTCTGACGGCACTTTCTCCGCTGTCTTATCTTCCGCCAACTCTTTATACATCTGCTCCACTTGGTTCAGACGTGACTGCGTGCGCTGTTTCTTTTCATCCGGCGTTTCTTCGCGCGTGTTTTCCAGATAAATGGCGTGCGGGTGACAGCCCTGATGTTCAATCAGTTCCTTCACAATGCGCACTGCCGTCCAAATTCCGCGTTTCAGTGCCGGAGAAACCTGCAATTTCCGAATCTCGTCGTATTCGATTTCCTCTTTCGGTTCGCCCAGTTCCATCAGCCGCTCTTTTGCAATCTTCTCTTGAAAATGGTATTGCGGATTGTTCAGCACCTGCATGAAGTTTTCATTCGTCGCGCGCAGAACTTCCATGATTGTTGCCGGCTGATTCTCATATTCACCCAGCACACCAGTCAGCAGCTTTTCGCTCAGTCGCCCCCAGCCAGTATAGCGCCGCTGCACCAGAAAACTCAGCTGCGTAGCCGTTACGTCCGGATATTTTTCTTGAATCAGTTTTTTCAGTATGCTGCGATCCTCAAAGATGGTACTCCAGCGCACCAGCGTTTCCAGCTGCTCCGTCGTCTGGTCGTTCACGGTGAATCCGTGCTTCTCCAAGTCATACCGTGTGCGCAGACTCGCCGTGAATTTCCCCGGCTCCTGCGTGCCGGAAATATCATTCTCCGTAACATCCGTGTATGGGCTATTCTGCCGAAGCCACTTTGCAAACACTTTGTAGGAAACTGACTTGTTCTTAGCGAAGAGTTCATCCATCATCCGCTTTTTCAGCTGAACGTCACGAATCAGATTGCCCTTTACGCGGACGCGGTTCAGCTCATTCAGCATAAGGTACTCTTCATACAGCAGGGAATGCAGCGGCAGCACGTCCTTTATCGGCAGATAGGTGCATTTGTTTGTCAAGTTCGCAATGAACCCCTCCGCCGTTTCTGTCTGATTCACCACATCAAAGAAATTCCACGGATAGGCGGGCTGGGTCATGTCACGCACAATCCACTTCTGGAACGGGCTGTTCTTATCTTGATACAGCGGACCGACATAATACGGCAGACGGAACGTGCAGATGCTGAGGATTTTCTCCCGATTTTCCCGCAGTGTCGGATAATACTTTCCTTGCGCATCGAGAATTTTCACCAATTCTTCCGCCTAAATCTGGTTCGGGATTTGACCGTTCAGATTGATGCGCTGCAGCGGCAAAAAGCCGTTCGGCTCATCTATCGCTTCAAGCATCGGCTGTGCGGCTGCCGCTGCTTCGGCATCCTTATTGCCTGTCAGCATAGCTTTGAGCACCTTGTAAAACTCATCTTGTGTGCAGCGTTGCAACTTCTCTTTTTTGAATTTTTTCGGTTTGCGCAGGTGATCCGTATATGCCGCATAGCCTTTTGCGTTTTCATCATCACGAAACAGTGCATAAAACTTATCCGGCTGATAGGCTTTCACCCATGCTTTCAGTTTCTCCAAGTCACGCCCGTGCTTCTCATAACGTGCTACCATCGTGTCGGAAATCGTCTGCCCGTTTTGACGAATTTCCGCAAACAGCTGCCAGCGATACAATTCCAGCATCAGAGCAAACACTTCCGCCTGCGCTTCCGTCATCCCAGCAAGATATGTTTCTTCCGTTTCGCCCTCAATGGCGCCTAAGGAGGTTTTTTCTGGTGCATCCGTCTGACTTTCATAGCCAATCAGCGCTTTCAAAGAACCTTTATAGCCCAAAAGAAGCGATGCGAGTGATTGCGCAGCCTCTTTGCTTTCTTTTTTCTTGCCTGCATACAGCAGCTTCTGAATCTGCTCCTTGCGCGCCATGCCACGGAGCGAGTGATTTTCCATCGCGTGACAGATTTCCTTTGCCGCATTTTCTGCCGGCGCAAGCCCGCAGACAAAACTTTCGGGGCCTGTCAGCAATTCCAGCAGCTCCTGCATCTTTTGCGGTGCTTCCGCACCGATGTCAGACAGCGTTTGCCCTTCCATCAGGAAATGCCCGCGATATTTGATGATGTGGTGCATCGCCAGATAGACATAGCGGATGTCCGCCTGCTTTGTGCTTTTCACCAGCTCATTGCGAATATGATAAATCGTCGGCAGCGTCTCAACGGATACTGTTCCATCCACAAACAGTGCTTTGGGCAGCTTCGCATAAAACTTCTCATACTTGCTGTCCTCTGCCCATAAGAACGATTCATTCATCCGAAGAAAAAACGCTGGATCTGCCGCGCACACATCCGGCGCAACCAGTGCTTGCAGCAATTTGATGCGCTTGCGCCGCCGCGCCAGCCGACGCCGCGCTGAACGCTTCTGGCGACGTTCTTTCGCCGTCTGCGCTTCCTCAAACAGAACCGAACCGTATGTCGGCCGCTTGTGGAAGCGCAGCAACCGTCCTTTTTCGTCCGTCATTGCGTAGCCAACAGAACTTGTGCCAATATCCAGCCCGATATTGTAGACTTCTTTCATGATGGTGCGCCTCTTTCCTTTGCTTTGTCGCTCTATGAATCGCTTTTGCAAACGCTTGAAGTGTTTCCCACACGATATGCGTACTTATGAAAAAAGCCGCTTTCGCGGCGGAGCCTCTAAAAGCTCGCAAACGGTGAGGGAAACTCCCTGGTTTTGACTCACTATACCATTCCAGATGGTTCATTTTTATTATATGATACTTTGTGCATTCTGTCAAGTGGTTTTGTGAGTTTTTTGATAATTTTCCTGCTGCGTTTATCCTATTTCAGGATTCACCCACGCTATTTCAGTTCCTATCTATGAATGAGCAAATTCCAGAAAGCATCCAAACTTTTCTTTGAGTATAGCGCTGAAGCGCACCCTACGCCTGCAACAGACACTCTCGAAAATAGGCAAAGCCTTTTTCAAAAGCGCCCCTATAATCCGGAAGCGTGCAGCAAAGGAAATGCACAAGCGAAAGAAGCAGCCACATTCTTTCGATGCCTCGCTGCTTCCGAAGCTGGCATTTATCAAAGGCGAGTTTCTGCTTGCAGTTTCTGAAAAACACCTCAATGCTCCAGCGCTTTGCATACATTTCGAGGATTTCCTGCGTGGAAAGATTCGTCTGCATCGAGATAAACACTCGCAGTGCATCGGGATTTCCCAAGGACTTTTCCGAATAGCACAGCAAAACAACCGCTTTTGCGCAGTCGCTCACTTTGCCCTCATACCGATACGCATAGAAGCGCCGATGGCCAACGGTCACGAGGCTGACATTCGGATCATCTTTGCGGATGGCAGGGGCAAATGCTTTTGCCTGCTGTCGGATTTGGTTGGGGTAGATGATGCGGTTGGTGCGCAATGCGCCAATGGTCTGGAAACCTTTCTGCGCAAAAGCGGCTATCAGTTCACTCGATGTGTACCAGCTGTCGCAGAGAAAATACGCAGCATTCGGCAGCACAGGAAGTTCTTGGCGAAATCATCTGCGTAGACATTAGTGCGGGTGCTGACACGGGCAGGGTTCGCGTGACCGTTAAAATTAGTAACGGCAAGTCTTTACGTTTGCATAAGACAGGGGTGAATTTGAATGGATGAGCAGGAAATGCAGCGACTTTTGGCTGCACTGCGGCGGCTGCACGTCAGCGACGAACCGGCAGGGAATGTGCGTTTGCTGACGGTATGTATTGACTATCTGGCGGCAGGAATTCCCAGGGCTCGGCAGGAGAAACAGAAGAAACTGAGTATTCCGCGCGAGATTGCGCAGCACGACCGCTCAAATTGAGCATCCATTCC
>ENA-OUQW01000367-OUQW01000367.1-human-gut-metagenome-genome-assembly--contig:-NODE-367-length-59326-cov-8.173711_pt1 | contig 59326 bp, 42 predicted proteins | sample MGYA00248464_ERZ548849 | MGnify/ENA primary metagenome ERZ548849 (study PRJEB26491, sample SAMN04978193) | human gut metagenome | host: Homo sapiens | study: EMG produced TPA metagenomics assembly of... | reverse complement strand
TCGTCGGAACGGCAAGCAATCCACTCTACATTAACGCATAATCAAACCGGAGTCTAATGACCGATTCGGGATAAACATTCTTTTTTATTCACACGGACAAGATTTCATATCACCAAGACATCGTGCATCCGTTCACGTCAGAAGATGTTTCTTACCAGACGGAACAGCACAATGAAATCGGCATGACAGATGATGAGGAATGTCACATGGTGCGTGTAATATCCCGCCTTCGTGAGTTTTCCTGCCTCAAGCTCGAGCCGTTCGGGCGTGAAAGCCAGTCTGAGCAGGAAATAGTAAGCCGCCATGTTGGCTGCCAACGCCAGGATGAGTACCGCCGCACCCATGTTCAAGAAGAGCTGTAAAAACCTTCCGCCGACAAGCAGAAGGACCGTCGTCTCAAAGAGGGTGAGCATGAGGGCGATGAACAGCAAAGCCGTGTGACAGGCTTTGTCTCTGTCTCTGAATTTCAAAAACCAGAAGTGGTAGTGTGCCACGAACATGTTTACAATCGGATTTTTCATAATTTGTGTGTTTTATCTTGATGGTTTATTATGTTTGTTTTCCGGCTGTGCGTGCCGTAATTTCATATATCATTCAATTGAAGATGTCCGCTATACGACTGCCAGCATTTACACCGCACAGCGCGCCAAGCGGCATAGCGGGAAGCGGTTGGCGCAGGACAATACTGTAAAAACATTGTGATATGTATGGAGTATGATGACGATGATAAATGCATTGGTTCATCGGGAGACGCAAGATTGCACGATGCGGATATGGAATATGATACCGACAATATATGCATTGATTCATCGGGAGACGCAAGATGTTGCGTCTCTACTTTGTCGTGGATGCGGTGAATGGAGCGCATTCCTTCTATGGATGATTTGCGGCGGCAGCCATGTAGAGACGCAAAATCTTGCGTCTCACGAGGAGTCCATGGCAATATACGAATGATATAATACGATAATGATGGATGCATATATACCCCGGGAGACGCAAGATGTTGCGTCTCTACTTTGTCAGGCTGCGGTGGGGGCATGGCGGAAAGGGGTGTCTGCATGATGTGTCCCAATGTCATTACGGTGTAGTGAGGTCGCGTCAGATGAACCACATAACCTGTGGCAGTACTTCTGTTCCGGACGCGGACTTCATGAACCGGTACATGCGGACCTGGATTCCGTTCTTCTCAATCTCCCATATCTCCATCTCGGGGAAATCATCATCCATCAGTTCGAGATACATGTCACCGTCCTCATGCAGACTGCGGAAGACGAATCGTTTCTGGTCTGAGGTCTTTCCGGCGAACACTCGTATCGTATCGCTGTTGAAAGCCTTGCGCACAGAAATGTCGTCAATTGCCTTGAAGCCGTTTCTGTCTGGAAGCGACAGGTCGATCTTTTCAATGAATGACTCCGGTATCTTGCACCATCTGGCGAACGGAACGCGCAGGTAATTGTAGTAGGTAAGGTCGTTCCTGTTGTCAGACGCGCCCTTTGGCTTTAATCTCCAGGTGAAATATATCATATCCTTGGCGTCAAGCGACTCCATACATATACCGTCCACATCACCCGCACTCAGCGGAAACAGGGTCTTGCCCGCACCTCCGAGCATCACACTGCCTTCGTGACAGTACATATATCCGCACGGTATCGCGAACTCTATCCCCACGGTGGCGAGCTTCTCTTTATGATACTTCAGTCTTCGCTCAGCCTGTTTCACACCAGGAATCTTCCATGTAGGCACATAGTTGTCGTCAAAGCGCACGATGTCCTTCAGGCTTCCGATATATCTGTTTGCCTTGGAAAGACCCTTGTCCGTGAACAGGCAGTAGGCGTACATGAAGCAGCGGTCATGCTTGTGTATTATCATCACCTTGCAATGAGTGAAACGTGAGTCCACCCTGTTCCTTCAAGACGCTTACGGGGCATGTCATAGAGGCATACCGTGTCAGCGTTGAACATCGTCCGGGCATGACTGACGTGCCATGTGAGCACATCTCCGGCATTGTCGGCTTGCATGAAGAGCCTGTGTCCGTATGCGGGCTGCAGACTTACCGACGTGTCAGGCTTCAGCGTCAGATAACGTCCGCGGTCGTTCCAGTCGTAATACAGACGCTGTGCCGGCATTTCATCATGAAACGGCATATACCCAGGGTCTGCCGAGTCGCGCGAAGGAGCGGACAGCCAGAACTGGAAGTCACCGTCGGACGAATCGTATCTCATCATCTTTACAGACGCTGATATGCTGTTGTCGTCAACGGGTAGGGGATAAGACAGGGACGCGGGACGGACGGATGTGATGCCGTAATAGCGCAGAGCCAGACGGAAAGATGTGGGTTTGTCCACTCCGAACCACTGATCGTATGCGTCGAGATATTCCGGAGTGTCGTCTTTTGTAAGAACGTCCCACGCCACTCCCATACCCTGTCCGAAGACATGCAGAGGCAAACACAGCATGACGCATGCGGATGCTGCCAGCCGTAAAATGTCATTGTTCTTCATACTCTGTCAGTTTTTTACGTTTATATTTTACTTCATTCCTTATATTAAGCAGCCGTTCAAAATTGACCGATATACAAAATCACTCACATATTATATATATCCTTGTCATCAGACCGTACGCTCTTCAGGGTTTCATACCAAAGTGTCAGGGGTCTTGTAACCTGCCACTCACACTCTCCGGACTTTCAGATGCGGCTACTGAACTGCACACAACATGACGGCAATTGATTCAGAACGTCCGCTTGTCATTAATATATATCATTATGTTCATTCTATAATAAAAGCCCCAGTCATTTGAAGCGGAACATGCCCTTCATGTCTTCAAGATACTTGTCGAAGTGCTCCGCCCCGTCGTCTGTCATGAAGAAGAGGAGCAAGATGTCGTCACCGTGCCTGCCGGTTACCACGTAACGGGCGTTGGTATATTTGCCTTCATATACCTTTTCGCGCAAGTCGAGCGGTATCCAGGCAAGGAAGTCGGAGTTGAACATTCTCCGTGCCTTTGACGAAGAAAGGAACGTCATCATGCTCACAAGGTTGTCCTCCTCCCACTTTTTGCTGACATCGGAAGAGGCGACATGCCCGCCTCTCAGCACAGCTTTCAGTTCCCACAAAGTCTCGCCTGCGGGTCTCGCCGTCTTTCCGCTACTGTAGTCAGCCGTCAACTTTTCTCCGTTCCCGTCGTACATCATAGGTATCATCGGATTGACATACATGCACACCCTGCACTTTCCGTCTTTGCTGTCCATAGACAACATCACTCTTGGCAAGGCGTGGCATGTGTCCGTATCAAATATACGGTGATATTCACCTTTATGTATGATGTCGAACCTGTCGTTAGGGGTGAATGTCATATCATACTTTCGCATCAAACCGTCAAACGCACCTTCCTCCTGTGCGGATGCCGGAATCGCGGCAAGAAACGTCAAAACCGCGAATGCAAGACCTTTGAGTTTAGCAGTCATAAGCGTCATGTGTTTATTGTAGTATGTTTTCAGTTGCCTTTTTTCAGGATGAATCCGCGGCGTCGCTCACCCGTGCGCATGTGTATGCCGTTCCAAATGGGCTTCACGTATACAAGGATTTGCTCTGTTTAGGACAGGTGTATGTGTAATACCAACTTTTAAGTTATTAAATATTTGCGAATATACACGTTTTTTAGATACGATGCAACAGTAACTATAGGAAAAATTGAAAATAAAAATGCAGACTGAAGAAATACGGCACTGAACGGAAGAAGATTATCGCACAACAGACAGAAAAACAATGCCTGCAAGCGCAACGGTTTTATTCCACATCCCTGCCTTTTTGAATATACGTAGCCGGAAATATGATCCCGTAGCGTCACACCCACGACGGCACAAACCAAATGCTACGGCGCGAGCCCTGTAGAGACGCAAAATCTTGCGTTTCACGAGCAACCCATAGCAATGTACGCATGCAACAATACACTGATGATAAATGTATTTATCCCTTGTAGAGACGCAAGATTTTGCGTCTCTACTTTAGGAGGACGGAGGTGGCGGGGAGGAATTAATGGAGAATGCGGGGTGCCGCACTGAATGCATAAATATACGGACGGAGCAGTAAAAAATCTTTACATTATTTTTTGGAAAAACAGGGAACGCGAACACATCTGTAACGTATAAAAAGCGCATACGGATTCGTTCCGGTGGCGCGTCAACCTCATCTGTTGTGCGGAAAAGCCCGTTCCGCATTTCATAAAAACCTTTTCCGAATGACGGAACACACCTTTACGCATCCTCAAAAAGCCCGTTCCGCATGCCGGAAAAGCCTTTCCGGCATGGATGGAAAAGCTCTTCCGTCTCATAAATGAGTGTATTATGCTGATTCACAGACACATGCGAGAAACGCTCAAAAACCGCGTATTTGCGTCCGTACGTCACATCCGACGGCTGTGGAGCGTTCTCGCGGAGTTGAGGAGTTATGCGAACGGGAATTTATGCAATATCCCATTGCATTGTGAATAAAAATGCATTGTAACGAAGCGTGCGCAGTGGGGCGTCACACCCTGAGCGCAGCGGCAAGGAAGAGGGACGGAAAGCCCATGACCACACATAAAGCACCGTTGGCGGAAGTCCCGTCCGTCCGTGGTCATCCGGCATACTACGGGGCATTGCCGCACCTCACTCCGCGTTCTTCTTCAGCCACTCCAGTCGCCTCATGTCGGGCAGGTGTCTCACCTTGAAGTGCTCGAACGTCACGTCAAAGCCGTCGCCGTCGGGACATGCCGCCATCATACCGACCATCACCGGCGTGTTGTCCTTGAGCCATGCGTTGCGCATGAGCGTGTAGTTCTCGTCGTCGAAGGAATAGAATATCTCCACCGCGTCGAGCCGTCTCACGGCTTTTATCCACACACAGGGCACAGCTTTGTCAAGCTCGATGACGCTCCAGTCAGACGTCTTGTGAGTAACCACGGCACTGAGATTGTATTTTCCGTCCACATACTCTATGCCAGCCTTGATGTAGTTCTCGTGGTCTATGCGCAGCATAAGTCCCGCCTGGTCGAAGCGTTGACGGTATTTCCCTGTGATTTTCACCTTCACCTCGAACTCACCTCCGTATGTGGCGTAATAGAACGGAGCGTCATCGACGGTGAATCCGTAGTGAGATATGCGCCAGTAGTCGCTCTTCGGAGTCACCGACATGGTGAGCGCGTTGTTCTCAATATCCCACCGTTCCGGTTCGTTGAACCATTGCATCTTCTCCAAAGTCTGCGCCGTGACGCCGTGAGCGGCAAGGCTTACGAGCGCAGCTGCCGCAATCTGTCTTATTTTTCCCATTGTCTTTATTGTTTTATTGTTATACGATTGTTGCATGAGCAATATATTTTCATTATCTTTGAATATGATAAGAAAAATGCGAGGATAACGCAAACGAGCGGAAAGAGAGCCCTCTCTCTGTTTCCCGAGTGAAGCTTATCTTTTGCAAAGATATATATGTGCCGACATAGCCGCAATGCTCATTAATAACCATTTTACCGCACTAAATGAAACTGAAGGACAGACTTAACCGTGTGCTCGCCGGACAGGACTTCACCGGACAGACCGACCGCAGCGAGGTGTTGGAACGCTATAAAGCCGCGGCGCGATGCTATGCCATGACCGAGAACGCCGTGGCTGTGCTGAGCGACATGCGCACAAACACGAGCTACATACATTACGGTGGGTTCGCACGAGCGTTAGGGCTCGGCAAGGGCGGTGCGCAGAGCGAGGTGTGCTCCATATGGGAGGAGGACATTCTCAGGCGCATCCATCCCGACGACCTCACCGCCAAGTATCTGCAGGAACTGCGTTTCTTCCGTTTCATAAAACGACAGCCGCGCCACAGGCGCACGGACTTCCATCTGCTTACGCCCCTCCGCATGAGACAGACGGCGGGCGGATATGTCAAGGCATTGCACCGAATGTTCTACGTCTCGGCTTCGTCGTCAGACGGTCTGTGGCTCGCCATGTGCCTGTATGTTCCGCAACCGGACGCCATGCAGTGGCGCACGATGATAGTGGACACCTTGAGCGGGCAGACCACGGAACTTGACTCCGGTGACGACCGCAACATTCTCACCGGACGCGAGAAGCAGACACTGAGACTCATAGACAGCGGCATGACAAGCAAGGACATCGCCTCGGCAATGTCGATAAGCGTCAACACGGTGAGCCGACACCGTCAGGACATTCTCAGAAAACTGCAGGTGAGAAACTCCATAGAGGCATGCCGGACGGCAAGACTGCTGGGACTGATATAGATTTTATACATACACACATGGAGGCTCATGCGGCATGAGACCAGTCTCTACGCCACACCTACATTTCCTATAATACTTTTAACCACGGGCGTCAGTATTAATCCGTCTCTCATAATGATGTCTAAGAAACAATTAAGATTCAACATATTTAGCCTGTAAACAATGTTTACTCCGGACCGTTGAGCCGCGATGTGAAAATGCTATTGTCCCGGCTGTGGAATGAGCTGGAATGTATGTCAGAGGAGGTTTCAGAAAGGCGTACGGCAATATGCAGCAAGAGGCTCGTATGCCATCGCACATTGTTTCAGATTTTGCAGGTCTTCTATATGGTTTATCAGGTTGTCATAGCTTTCGATATTATCAATATCCTCGCGTCGCGCCTTACTCAACCGGCAGTATGCTTCCTCCTGCTCAATTCCTGCGAAGCGGCGACCACAAAGATTGGCTGCGATGCCTGTGGTGGAACTACCGCTGAAAGGGTCGAGAATCCAGTCGCCTTGGCTGGTCGTGGCGAGAATAATACGGACAAGCAGGCGCAGGGGTTTCTGCGTGGGATGCTTGCCGCAGGTCTTCTCCCATCTACCTATTGCTGGCATGCGCCACACGTCGGTCATCTGCTTTCCTCCGTTAAGCTCTTTCATCAGTTCGTAGTTGAACTTGTGCGGCACCTTTTTCATTTTCCTCGCCCATATGATGAACTCTGTGGAGTATTTGAAGTAACGGCACGAGATGTTTACTGGCGGATTGGTCTTTTCCCAAGTGACGACATTCAGAATTTTATAGCCGAGAATCGTCAGGCTGTTTGCCACGGAGAAGATGTTGTGGTAAGTACCGCTAATCCAAATAGAGCCGTTGTCCTTTAGCTTGTCTCGGCAGAGCCGCAGCCATTCCATGTTGAACGCCATCACTTCATCCTGCGACATGCCCTTGTCCCACTCACCCTTGTCCACGCTCACGACCTTTCCGCTCTGCAACGATATGCCACCGTTGGAGAGGAAGTAGGGTGGGTCGGCGAATATCATGTCGAACTTGAAATCAAACTCTTTGAGGAGCTTGAAACTGTCACCGTTAGCGAGAAGGAAGTCTTTAGATGGGGAAGTGTAGTAAGGGTGTATCATTATTGAGGTATAGGAAGACCAAGTTTTTGCAATGAAATATAATTAAAATAGTATTGACAACCCACACTAATCACATAGTCCAAAACATCCTTGTATTTGGGTTGTCTAAACCATTCGTCTAAAATGTAAATATATTCCACTTCCATGTTCAGTTGAAACAACAGCTTCTGATACTGTTTCTTCTTGTAATCATAAGTTTGCAGTTTCTCGTCAACACTACCAACTGTGTGTTGCGTCTTTACCTCTAAGATGAACATAGTGTTGTTTACTATAACATATATGGCATTATCAGGAAGAAGCCGCTTTGACAGATGTTGCCTCCAATCAATCCCCCTCGTTTCTAAAAACGTATTGAAAGCGTATTTCTTAAAGATGTGCGCAACGCATTCTCCAAGATTAAGTACACCGCAATCTTTAACTGTGTATTTTTTTTGTTTGGCAATAAATGTTGCCAAATCTACTTTATCCTCATAAATTAATCCGGTTCTGGTATTAGCACCGTCTTTTCCACCTGCTTTCATGCATTCAGGGTTTTGATGAAGTCATAAATTGTCGTTAGATTATAAACATTTGGGATGATTCCGTATGCCTCCTGCAACTTGTTTTTCGCCGACTTCCATCCCATACCATCTGTAATCCAAACAAACTCAAAGCCCTCAACAGAATTAATCTTTGGTGCTATATCAGAATACGAACGGGCAACCTCGTTTAGCTTAGAGCCTCCATCGCTATAAAAGTTTACCTCTATCAGATACACTTTTGAAGCCGTTTCAACCACGAAATCAAAACGCTTTTCATCATCCCCTAAAACCTCGGTAATCTGTTTCCATTCTCTCGAATATACTTCCTGCCTAAAAGGCACACCTGCCTCGGTCAGTATCTTGGAGACAGTATTCTCCATAACACGACCACTTCGGTTCTTTCGTGCATTGGTGTCAAGTCCTGTCTCTATGCCAAAGACATAGTCAACAAGGTCTTTTACCTTTTGATGTTGGAGAATATCGCCCAATCCTGTTTTTTCCAAGAATATCAACACAGAATCAACTGATGTGAACATACTCTCTAAAGGAACACAGTTGCCTACGGAGTCAATAATTTTCTTCTTATCACGTGTTCGGACTGCTACAATGATATCCATAACAGAAAAAGCCTTCGGGTCTCTCTTCCATATTGTTTCTACACTTCCGCGCAAGTCCGCCGCTCCTATTAGGCTATTTAACATTCAGAGGCTCAATTTAATGTCCTCAACTTTCTGCGAGATTTTTTCAAAGTCGCAGAAGAAGTCTAACGTTTGGTTTGTCTCTTTAAGTTGAGACATGAATTTATTAAAATCTTTAAGCATATATTTTCAGTTTTTTTGTCATCAGTCGTGAATTGAGCTCGCTAATATTATCAGACAGCCTATCTTTAGTGTTGGGATAGCTGTGAATAAGCAATTCTGATATTTTTCCTCGTTTTGCCCCATTCGCATTCACATTGCGTGATGCCATAACCCTGTCTATATAATAATCGGCATAGAGAACATCGAAGAAATTATCCTCTTCGTTCTTCCCTTTGCAATCAGAATTACTCAACATAAAACAGTGTCCTTCAGCCACCACTCTGTCACAGAACTCTTTCAATCGAACTTGCGAATCATCATTGAATGCTTCTTTGGTATAGTCATTAAAGCTGGATGTATCACTCAGCGGTCGATATGGAGGATCGAGATAGAACAACGTTTTACCTTTAGCATAAAGCAAAGTCTTTTCAAAGTCACACTCCATAATTTCTACCCGTTTCAGTAATTTGCTGTCAGCTCTAAGAGTTTCTTCATCACAAATCTGTGGTTGCATATACTTTCCACAAGGCACGTTGAACAAGCCTTTCTTGTTGACGCGGTACAGCCCGTTGAAACACGTGCGGTTGAGAAAGAAAAACTTTGCTGTATTCTCAACAGGGTCAAGGTTCTTCTCATTGTAGCGTTGGCGCACAGCCATGTACATCTCACGCTTCGCCTCCATATCCTGCAAAGCGTAATATTCTGCCTGGATGTCTTGTAAAGCAGGAATAAGCTCTTCCACGTTGTCACGGACGATTCGATAGCAAGTAATCAAGTCGCTGTTGATGTCGTTGATTACGGCACGCCTGATATTTGGGTGTTGTTGCAGCATATAGAACAACATGACACCACCACCAACAAAAGACTCTATGTATGTCGCGTTTTTCCAATTATCAAAGTCAGCCGGAAGTTTTGCTTCCAGTTGCTCGATGATCTGCCCTTTGCCTCCAACCCATTTGATGAAAGGTTTCGCTTTTGTATTCATATTATAATACCCTTATCCCTTATCATTGGACTTCATATGTATCTTTCACTCTTAAACATACCTTATTCAGTATATTTATTACAGATAACTATCGGTTATTTCCCACAAAGGGAATGTTTTCTTTGGAAACGCAAGCTGTGAAAGCAAATAAAGAGAGTTAAAGAGATTCTTGGGTGTTTAAAGATGGGTGATGCGGCGTTACAAAAAACACGTCTTGCTGTTGACGCAAAGACAATGCAGGCATGCGGGACTTGTTACGGAGCCTTTCCTTAAAGTTTGCGGATGTCTTTTATGTCTATGATATATGTTATCCGCCAAACCATATATAATGTTTTTAAATTAGATCCAAACCGTTTGACTGTTCCGAAAGGAACTCCTACCTTTGCTCCGACAGTCGCTGTCGTTTATCATTTTAAAATCCAATAACATGAAATGGATTACCACTTATGAGCCCGCCAACATGCCTCATCGGTTTCCGGACAGGCAAGCATAAGAATCTGATTATCTCTGTTTCGGTCTGATGTCCACTCATCTGTGGAAATATTCTTCTGAAAAGAAACACCTTCTGCACTCCACAGGCACCAAGACCGAGTGCGTTTCAGATACCGAACTGTTACGTTTGTACTGCAATCAACATTGGAAAGTAAAGCCATTCTTCGTTCTTAGGGACGACCATGAAAGCAAAAAGGCACCGCGACGGTGCCTTTTTGCATGATGTGTCCATAAGCGGAGCGTGCTTAAGTCTCAGAGACCCTCTTCTTGTGGAAAACGCGGCGGAACCACAGATAATATCCTGTGACAGGGAGCGCGGAGGCAAGCAGGGCTGCCAGACAATAGAGTATGCGCGTGAGCCATCCTCCCCAGGTGCCGGTGTGCAAGGAATATATCTGTCCTCTTATCTTCGCTGAGGACGGCAGGTCGGCATAAGGCGTGAACGACTTCAGCCTGCCTGCGGACGGCTCGAACTCATAACGGTCGCCGCCCATGGTGTTGCCGAACCGACGGAGCTGTACCGTTGCTGTATGGTCGGCATTGACTGCGATTTGCCTGTATTCAGGATTACGTGCCGCCAGTTCCCTATATACTGTCTGCCAGACGGCATATGTCTCCGTTCCGTTGTTGCGGTGGTGTCCTCTATGCCGTTCTTCCGAAGGTGAATGTCTGTGACCGCCTTGCTGTCCGCCAGCCCCGAACACAGCATAAAAACCGCTGCGATACCAATCGAACGACCATGTGAGTCCGGTGAGAGCTATGCAGAGCAGCAGCAGACAGGTGTACGCCCCGACAGCCACATGAAAGCTGTGACAGAAGCGGCGGAGCCCGTGTGAGCAATTGACCTTCAGACTGTTGACCAACGCTTTCTTCGAACGCGGCAACCACATTACGATGCCCGAAAGGATGACAAAGACAAAGGCGAGCGCACTCGTCCCCACAACAACCTTTCCCCAAAAGACGCCTCCGTCGGCAGGACGGCTTCCCAGCAGCCATCGGTGAAGCTTGAACATGGTGAGGAAGAATGGGATGCGCCTGTAAGACCCTTCACCTCACCTGTGTAGGGGTCGACAAACACCGACGCATGATGAGGCTTTGACAAGTTGACCTGATATGTACGGGCAGGATCGGAGTATATAGTGATGCCCGTCACCCTTACGTCGTCCGGGAGGGAAGACGCCACTTTAGCCGCGATGTCGCCTACCGGCAACCTGTCCTTTTCCACAGTTTCCACCTGATAGAGTCCGGCATAAGCCCACTGCGTGAACTCCTTTTCGAAGGCGAGCACAGCCCCCGAGAAGCAAACCAGCGTCAGGATGACGCCGAAAGGGAGAGCCAGCCACAGATGGAGTTTCTTTGCGTATTTTCTCATAAGCTATGTGTCCGTTGATGATGAATCAAGCCGGACCTGACAGGACGTTGACATACGGCAGTCCGACCGGCTTGATTTTTTCTGATGAATATGATTTACTTTAAGACTTCCCCAACCCTGACTGCGTCCAGTTTACCCACTCCGTCAAGCGAGGTGGCTTCCACCACAAGACCCTTGGTGGCTTTGGCTGATGCCGGAACAATCTTGTAGATGGCGAGATGACTGCTTGCCGTGGTCACACCTATGTAGGCGTTGCCGTTCTCCATGTAAGGGATGCTGCTGAAGCCCGTGATGTCGTCAGGCAGCCCTTCGACGTATGTCAGATTGCCGTTGGAAACGTTGAACACAGCAAGCCGGTTGCCCACAGGCTTTGACTCGGTAAGCGGACGGTCGTACATCAGCATGAGGAAATAGTTGCCGCCTATGTACCACGTGCGGAGGAAGGACAGACCGCCGGTCTTCTCCTCGATGTTGAAATAGTAGTTCTTGTCAAACTCTTCCGTCTTCGTGTTGATTCTCACCACTCCAGCCGGCAGAGTTGTCCGCTGTCTCTTGTCTGTCATAGCCTTTGCATAGCTCGGTGAGAACACGTACACATATCCGTCGTCGGCAGCCCACGTCATCTGGTAGTACTGCGACTTGAACCGTCCGGCGGCATAGCTTGTCCTGTCGGTCCTGATGTTCTTGTGCTGCGTCAGCGTCTTGTCGGAGAATATTGTCACCCTGCATTCGTCCGGATATTGAGTCCACTGCAGCTCATCCTTCTTGTAGGAGCTGCTTCCCTGTCCTCCGGCTTCCTTCTTTATAAGGTCCTCGTTTCCGGGGAGCACCCACTTGTAGCTCCCGTCCGCATTCTTCTGCATACATCCATACTGGCTCAGTCCCATCGGTACGGCTGCCGCATAAATCTTTTTGCCCACCTGCTGAAGTCCAGCCAACGTGACAAACTCACCGTTGCCGAGGAAGTTCTCAGCCAGGAACGGCGTCTCGGCTGAAACCTTGTTCGACGTGTAAGTCTGATTATCCACGTCAAGGTAAGATATAAGAAACGACTTGGGAATGTAGCCGTTGGCGTCAGCCAGTTCCTTCGTACCGTTGCCGCTGGAGGTTGTCATGATGTAGCCGTCATAGAATCCGTATGTGGTGAAGCGGTTGACGTTATACTCTTGCGTGCGCTTGGTGATGTTGTGGCTTGCGTCCATCACGAACGACTGGGTCGTTCCGGCGTTGCCCTGATGATAGTTGAGGGCATACAGATATTTGTTTTCAAAGAACAGCCAGTAGGTGGCGCCCTCGTTCACCAGTCCGTTGCCTACAGGAGAGACAGTGCCTTTCTCCAGCGATTCGGCGGACATCAGCAGGTGTGCCTCCGTTCCTGCGGAAGGCTTCACCGTCGCAGCTATCACATAAAAGCCCTTACGGTTCTTGTCAGGAGTCTTGCCTCCTCCGGTGTTGTCGTCATCCGAGCAGGCAGTAAGTGTCATGCAACCGGCAGTCATGATTGCAATCATGCCGGTAAGAATATGGTTCTTATTCATAATTGTCTGTTATTTTAATGGTTATGATATTCAAAAAAGATTATCCGCCCAGGCTTACCCTGAATTTGGCATAGAAGGCGCGCCCCGCCTTTTGCAGGCTGAAATTGTCGTAAAGTTTCTCATTTGTGAAGTTGCGGCACTCCAAAGAGAAGTTGTAACGTCCCTCCTTCATGCTGTAGCTGAGCGTGAGGTTGTGGGCGAACTGGTTTGGGACATAAAAATCGTTAACGCTTCCGAATATCTCGGGATAATAGGAGAAACGGTGCGTATACTGACTGTCGTAGGTCAGCGTGAGCAGATTGCCTCTGCCTCCCAGCCTGTGCCAGTAGAAGGTCACGTCGTAGTCGGCAAAGCGGTAGGGCACGTTGGAGGTGCGCCTGTCCTATGTTGTAGTTGGCGGTCAGCGTTCCGTTCCAGTTGTCGTTGTCCGAGCGGGTATACTGGTAAGACTGTTCGCCCGGCGAGTTGAGCTCGTGCCGCTCGCCCAGCCAGTTGTATTGGTAGCGTGCTGTGTCTACATTGACGGTGGAGTTGCGGTTGTAGTTGGCTGTCAGCACCACGTTCAGTCCCTCAACCAGCAGGTTGCGCTTGCTGTATTCCAGCGAAGGCATAAGCGAATGACCGTAACGGTGTTTTTCTCCGAACACTGTCTTCTGGCGCACACCGGTCTGTATGTCCTTATACATATGCGAATAGGTGAGCCCCACCATCAGCCTGTCAGCCCACGGCTTGCCTGTGACACCCGCTTTCGCTACGACCGCCTCGTTGTGATAATTGTCGTGGAAGCGGCGCACTCTCACCTTCTCCGCCTCGTTGAAGCTGCCCGTATCGAAATTCTTTACGGGAGCGTCCACCCGGTAGTCGTTGTCAGAATAGTTCTGGAAAGCATTGACCTCATAGGTGAAACCGTTCTTCAAGGCTTGTCCGAAGTGTACGTACGACTTGTGCGTGTTGAACGAGCCGTAGGAGTAGGAGGCATCGGCGAACCACCGGCGCGGCTGTTTCTCTGTCACGATGTTGATGACCCCGCCCAGCGCGTCGGTACCGAACCCTACGGGGACGACACCTTTGTACACCTCAATGCGCCTGGCGAAGCTCACAGGGATGTTGTTAAGTCCGAACGAACTCCCCACACCTTCCTGCGGAACTCCGTCGATGAACACCTTTACATGCTTGCCGCTGAAACCGTCGACCATCAGCTGCATGTCCGAGCCAACGCCTCCGCTCTCGCGCAGTTTCACTCCTGGCGCGGTGGCGAGCGCGTCGCTCAGGTTCTTTGTGGTGTTCTGCATGCCTCGCGTATCAATGGCAATGGCGTTGTAGGCAGAACGCTTCACCCTGCCGACGCCTGTCGCCGTGACCGTCACGGCATTAAGTTCTATAACGTCGGGGGAGAGCTTGAAATCGAGCCCCTGCAGTCCGTTGCCGCCTACCTTTATCTTCCGGTGAGCGTCTTTATAGCCCAATGCAGATACAGAGATTGTATATTCACCCTCCGGTGCCGATATGGTGTAGTGTCCGTCACCGTCTGTCCTGGCACCGAATGGAGTGCCCTCAAGGTGTATGGTGGCAAGGTCTATCGTTCCGTTATCTGAAGAGACGACCCGTCCGCTGATGATGACCCGCCCCTGACGGTCGCCTCTGTGTTGTGCATAAACAGACGTAATGCCTGTGAAGCAAACAAGAAAGGAGACCAGTGAGAGATATAATTTCATACTGATATGTTGTGTATTTTTCGTGGTGCAAACGTACAAACAGACACAATATACATACAATCGCAAAATATAGGTAAAATTAATATTGTGGGGCACAGATAATGCCTGACAGCAGATACCTACTAATTGTTATTCCGAAGAAAATATCATACACTCGTGAACCATGGTGCCGGAGTGGGGAAGCGTTTACTTCCGGATAAAAGAGAATGTTCACTCATCCCGAACAGGAGTCCGGCGAGCTGTCCGGGACAAGTGGTAAGGCAACGGTGCGCGGTGCCGCAGAACCGCATGATGACGAAATACCGGAAGTAAAAAATTTTTACACCGCTTTTCCGCAAAACAGAAACGCGACGCGCGTGCAGGCTGTCCCCTTCTTCCGTTCCAGTCATCCGCCACACCGTCTTACCCTGCATTCTATGCCACAACCTACATCGCAATATAACCCCTCCAGTTCTTTTACCTGGCTTTCTCATAATGTCCGTTATCCTTCTTCGGCATTAACTTATCGCGGAAAAGCTCTTTCAGCATGCCCGAACGTACTTTTCCGTGCTCCCATACGGGCTTTCCCGCACCATGGAAAAGCCTTTTCCGCACACCGGAGAAAGCCCATCGAGACCGCCATAAACGCATCACTCTGAAACTCAACACATTGCGCAAACGTCCCAAAATTCGTCCATACGGAGGCGGAGGGTCTTCTGTCCGGCTGTAGGCTATTCTCAGCGAGTTGACGCTCTACGCAAGTTCGTCTCCGCTCCACCATATGGCGCGGTCAAACAACAGGCGCATGTCAAAGTATGAAGAGGGTGTGTGGCGGGCTAAACTACCGATGAGACATTGGAATGAAGACCTGAACGGCAGCACAGGATGATGGCAAATATATATACAACATATGAGTAATCATATAATAACAGGTTGATTTTGAACAGCTGCTTAATATTGCTCCTTACCGCGAACAGGTCATCATAGTTCCATTCTTATACCGTGCTGCTGTCTGCCGGATTGTGTTCAGCTTTATCTGAGATGTGGATGGCTGCGTCTGAAAAGAAGCGGAAGGCAAGATGACGGCGGCAGTGCGGGAGAAGGATGAGGAACCGGCAATAAGCCTTAAACGCACAACCGGCATTCTGATGCGGTTAGGGTTTATCGCAGACAGAAATGTAAAAAAATAAAAAAAACGTAAACATTGATATGATTTATGATACATCTTATTATCAGAAATAACTATCTTTGCACAAGATGACGCTGCGCTCGGGAAATCGAAAACAGGTTTTCTTTACGCCCGATTGCACCATCTTTTAATAAGACGGGCTGCGCTCGGGAAATCGAAAACATGTTTTCTTTCCGCTCGCTTGCACCATCTTTCAATAAGACGGGCTGCGCTCGGGAAATTGAAAACGAGTTTTCTTTCCGCTCGCTTGCACCATCTTTGCTACATATTGAGGAGTGTTCTGTGCGGACAGCAATGCGTGTCCGGAGTGCGGCGGTGAACCTGCCGTTTCTTCAGAACAAAATTGTAAAAGGGTCAGAAACGGCACTTTTTTATATTGGAAAGCTTCCGTGCACGTACACGGAAATATGTATCAAGCTAATGGTGATGCCCGCAAAACCTAAACCGGAGCACTCACGGCAGGGTGTTATACGACATAAACGACATAACAACAGTAATAATAATAAAAACCTGATAAGGTAATGACTACACGAAGAGACTTTCTCAAACAGATGGGAGTGGCTGCGGCAGGCTTGGGACTGGCGCCACTCGGTTCGCTGGCTGCAGGGCCGGCAGGTGCAAACAAGACTAAGAACACCGGCGGCGACAAGGTGAAGATAGCCTTCATCGGCATCGGAAACCGTGGTGAGCAGAACGTGGCAGAGTTCGAGCGCACGGGTATGATAGAGGTGACGGCACTGTGCGATGTGGACCTTAAAGGCAAACAGACACAGAAGGTACAGAGCAAGTATCCGAAGGCGAAACTGTTCACCGACTTCCGCGAGATGTTCGAGAAGTACAGCCAGAACTTCGACGCCGTGGTGGCTTCTACTCCGGACCACAGTCATTTCCCCATCGCGATGATGGCACTTGAGTATGGCAAGCACATTTATCTTGAGAAACCGATGACACGCACGTTCATCGAGGCGGAGCTGCTCATGCAGAAAGCGCGCTCGTGCCCGAAGGTTGTGACACAGGTGGGCAACCAGGGTCACTCCGAAGCAAACTACTTCCAGTTCAAGGCATGGAAGGAGGCAGGCATCATCAAGGATGTCACGGCAATCACAGCCCATATGAACAACCCGCGCCGCTGGCACAGCTACGACTCCAAGATGTACCGTCTGCCGTCAGGAGACGCCCTGCCCGACGGCATGAACTGGGACGTGTGGCTCGGCGTATGTCCGTGGCGCGACTTCTCAGCAAAGTTCCATCAGGGCGACTGGCGCAGCTGGTATGAGTTCGGTATGGGCGCGCTGGGCGACTGGGGAGCGCACATTCTTGACACGGCGCACGAGTTTCTCGACCTCGGACTGCCTTATGAGGTGTCGCTCACATACGAGAAAGGTCACAACGACTTCTTCTATCCATATTCCTCAACCATACTTTTCCGCTTCGGAGCAAGAGGCAACATGCCGCCGTGCGATGTGACATGGTATGACGGAATAGACAATCTGCCGAAACTGCCCGAAGGCTACGGCAAATCGGAATACAACCCCGACATTCCCGCAAGCAACCAGGGCGACACTCCGGTGGCAAATCTCAACCCGGGCAAGATAATATACAGCCGCGACCTCATATTCAAGGGCAGCAGCCACGGAAGCACCCTGTCCATCATAGGCGATAAGGCTGAGGAGATGAAGAGCAGGCTGCCGGAGGTGCCGAAGAGCCCGTCCAACCACTACGTGAACTTCCTCCGCGCCTGTCAGGGAACCGAGAAGACCCGCTCGCCGTTCGAGATAAACGGAGTGCTCAGCCAGGTGTTCTGCCTCGGCGTGATAGCACAGAGACTGAACGCGCAGCTCTTCTTCGACCCGCGCACAAAACAGTTCACCAACAACACCTTCGCCAACGCGCTGCTCTCGGGCATGCCGCCGCGCAAGGGATGGGAATTCCTGTACAAGGTGTAAGGCACGACGCACACACACCATTGTGCTGACGCATCCGTGTGTGCGATACACAATATAACATAAAACAACTCCGACGGCATTACGGAGGAGAACAGATTATAAACCTACAACGAAAATGAAAAAACAGATAATGACAGCCTTCGCCGCACTGCTCTTGCTGCCGGCGACGGCACAGGAATGGAAACCGCTGTTCAACGGAAAGAGTCTCAGCGGATGGACACAGAAGAACGGAAAGGCGCAATATAAGGTGGAGGACGGCGCGATAGTGGGATATACTAAGATGAATACGCCCAACTCCTTCCTGTGCACGAAGAAACAGTACGGCGACTTCATCCTTGAGTTCCAGTTCAGAATAACCGACGGGCTCAACTCAGGAGTGCAGCTGCGCAGCGAAAGCGTCAAGTCGTATAAGGACGGACGCGTGCACGGCTACCAGTTCGAGATAGACCCGTCGCAGAGAGCATGGACGGGCGGCATCTACGACGAGGCGCGCCGAGGATGGCTCTATCCGCTCACAAAGAATCCGAAAGCCAGAAAGGCATTCAAGAACGGACAGTGGAACAAGGCACGCATAGAGGCTTACGGCAACAGCATACGCACATGGGTGAACGACATTCCGTGCGCCAACCTGTGGGACGACAAGACTCTGAGCGGCATCATAGCACTGCAGGTGCACGCCATAGACAACAAGGCGGACGAGGGCAAGACCGTGGCATGGCGCGACATACGCATATGCACTGAGGACGTGGAGAAATATCTCACACCCGAAGACCGCACCCCGCAAGCCAACTGCATAGACAACACCCTGTCGCCGCAGGAGGAGAAGGCTGGCTGGAAGCTGCTGTGGGACGGCAAGACAACCAACGGATGGCGCGGAGCCAAACTCGACGCATTCCCCGACAAAGGATGGAAGATAGAGGACGGAGTGCTCAAGGTGCTGGCTGCCGACGGTGGAGAGTCGTCAAACGGAGGTGACATCGTCACCACCGACACGTACGACAGCTTCATACTTACCGTCGACTTCAAGATAACAGAGGGCGCCAACAGCGGCATAAAATACTTCGTGGACCCGGAAGCCAACAAAGGCGAGGGCTCTGCCATAGGCTGCGAGTTCCAGATTCTCGACGACCTGCGCCACCCGGACGCCAAGCTCGGAGTGAAAGGCAACCGCAAGCTCGGCTCGCTCTACGACCTCATACCCGCTCCGGAGAAGAAGCCTTTCGACATCAACAGCTTCAACACAGCCATGGTGATTGTAAGAGGCAAGCACGTGGAGCACTGGCTCAACGGAGTGAAACTGCTGGAGTACGAGCGCGACAACCAGATGTGGAACGCACTCGTGGCATACAGCAAGTACAAGAACTGGAAGAACTTCGGCAACCACAAGCGCGGCAACATCCTGCTTCAGGACCACGGCAACGAGGTGTGGTTCAAGAACGTGAAGATAAAGCCTCTGAAGATGAAGAGGATAGACAGGCGTCCCCGTCGCTGAAAAACAGCCAAGGTCTGTCCTCCACACAAAACAACACCGACAGACCCTTACATATAACGGCAGGCGACAACAGCCGCGACATACAGCCGCGCACACATTACTCCCCGATGACAGGACAACAGCATACTGCCATCGGGGAGTATGTATAACTCCAATCCGCATCATACAGTATTGCAGTTAAACCCGAATAGATAATCATACTTCATCCGTACGTAATGCTGTAAGATACATATTTTTTAGGTCTACAGAAGATATATGGTGATACATCGATAAATAAAAAGCGGAAAACAAAATGATACATCAGCACGGAAGAATCATAAAGAGCCTACATACAATGAAAAATTATAATATCGGTTGATTTTGAACAGCTACTTATATATTCCTTTATTATAAATCTGCAATACAGACTGTACGGCTGATGAAAGCATACCTCATATTATATTATTCTAAAAACTTATCCCGTACAGACGAAGTATGACAATATTTTTATATACCTTTGTGGAGATGAGCGGCACTCGGGCAAACATGAGCAAGCTCTTTTGCCGCTCGTTTGCATTATCTTTAGATAAGATAAGAGGCGGTTCGGCAGTGTCAAGTCCGGGAAAACCTATATTTCCCGTCTTGCCGTTGCACTCACCTTGCATTATCTTTGTATAAGATAAGCTGCACTCGGGCAAACAAGAGCAAGCTCTTTTGCCGCTCGTTTGCATTATCTTTGTGAATAACATAACAATCTGGACTTTTATATATTATACACTTTATATACTATGAGAATAAAAACGACATTTATCATGTTTGCCTTATCATGTGCGGCGACAAACGCACAGGTAAGACTGAGCCCGCTCTTCACCGACAACATGGTGATGCAGCAGAGGACTGACGCTCCCATATGGGGCACATGCGAGGCTGGCAGGACGGTAAGCGTCACTACATCGTGGAACAGGCGCAAATACGATACTGTGGCTGGCAGCGACGGGAAATGGAAGGTGAAGGTAGCCACGCCCAAGGCAGGCGGACCTTACGAGATAACAGTAAGCGACGGCACTCCGGTGACGCTGCGCAATGTCATGATAGGGGAGGTATGGCTGTGTTCGGGACAGTCAAACATGGATATGCCCGTCAACGGATGGGGACAGGTGAACAACTATGAGGCTGAGGTGAAAGCCGCCGGTCACCCTGACATCCGTCTGTTGCGCGTGGACAACGTCATGGCTATGCAGCCGCAGCAGAGCTTCACGGCGATGAACGGCGGATGGCAGGTGTGCTCGCCGGAGGTAATAGCTCCTTTCTCTGCCGTAGCCTATTTCTTCGGCAGGGACATAGAGAAATACCGCGACGTGCCGGTGGGACTGATACAGTCGAGCTGGGGAGGCACTCCCGCCGAGGCATGGACCAGCGGCGCGTCGCTCACTGAGATGCCCGAGTTCCGCGGAGAGGTGGAGCGCATAGCCTCCATGCCGGACAACAAGGAGGAGCGCGCGGCAATATACAAGGATGAGCTTGCCGGATGGTTCGACAAGCTTAACGGCAACGACCCGGAGTTCAAGGACGGACGGTTCGCTTATTTCGCCGCATCCTACGACGACTCGGGATGGGACGACACTCCGGTGCCGGGATATATAACCGACAGCAAGTATGGGGCGTTCGACGGAATGATAATCTACCGCAGGGTGGTAGACATTCCCGAGACCATCGCCGGAAAGGCGCTCACCCTCTGTCTGGGCAAGGTGGACGACGACGACATGACGTTCTTCAACGACATTATGATAGGCAGCACCACCGGTCCGGGCGAGACGAGGGAGTACACCATACCGGCAGGAGCGGTGAAAGCCGGCAAGGCGGTGATAACGGTGAGGAGCATCGACACCGGAGGACTGGCTGGAATAACGGGCTACGACGACCGTGAATGCCGGCTCACGGCTGATGACGGCACAACGATAAGTCTCAACGGAACATGGAAGACACGGATGGCGGATCCTCTGAGCTCGCTCTCCTCCAAGCCGCGCGACCCAGTGAGCGACCCTAAGAACGCATGCGTGCTCTACAACGCGATGATAAATCCGCTCGTGGGATATGCCATCAAGGGTGCCATATGGTATCAGGGAGAGGACAACTCCAACCGTGCGTGGCAGTACCGCGACCTCATGCCGCTCATGATAGAGGACTGGAGGCAGAAGTGGGGCTACGACTTCCCGTTCTTCATGGTGCAGCTCGCCAACTTCATGCAGCGTCACGACCAGCCCACCGAGTCGCGTTGGGCAGAGCTGCGCGAGGCTCAGCAGATGACTGCCGACAGACTCTCAGGGTGCGGAATGGCGTGCATAATAGACATAGGAGAGGCTGGCGACATCCATCCACGCAACAAGCAGGACGTGGGGCACAGGCTCGCGCTGCTGGCACGGCAGAAAGTGTATGGTGAGAAAGTGGAGGCTTCGGGACCGGCATACCGCGACTGCCGCATAGAGAAGAACACCATCAGAATATTCTTCGACCACACTGCAAAAGGTCTCGCCATAAGCGACGGACAACAGCTCAAGGGATTCGCCATAGCCGGACCCGACCACCGGTTCCACTGGGCGGACGCTGTGATAGACGGCAACACGGTGGTTGTGTCCTCCCCGGAAGTGAGACACCCCGTAGCTGTGCGCTATGCATGGGCGGACAACCCTGAGTGTAACCTCACAAACAGCACCGGTCTGCCGGCTGTGCCTTTCCGCACCGACGACTGGAAGGGACTCACCTACGGCAACACTTCATACTGACCTTACGCACAACGGTGGACTTTCACCGTGCGGCAATATAAAAATAAAAAAAGGAATGCGACGGGACGCTTTGCCCGTAACATTCCTTTTTTTTCATGTATGCGCATTTATCAGCAATCATAATTTACCTGTCGCATATGATATCATGGCATATTCCATCAATAATCATGACGGCGAGAGCCCTGTAGAGACGCAAAATCTTGCGTCTCACGAGCAACGATTGCGATATTGATGTGATTATTATTGATTTCGAATATTTGCGCTTTTTGCTCGTGAGACGCAATGTATGCAATATCAGCAGTGACGGTTTATTACTTCAATTATTTGCGCTGTTTGCTTGTGAGACGCAATATTTTGCGTCTCTACTTTAGTGGCAGCGAATAATACGCATGGCGTATCAAGTGACGCGACGGAAGCTGTCGGCAACCTTTCACTTATGAAACGCACATTACGTGCAGGCATGACGCAAAGTAAAAAATCTTTACATTTCATTTCCGTAAAACAGCGGTGAGACGACCCGTTCCCGTCTCTTAAACGCCACCGGCATGCGTTCAGTATATGCGAGGGAACCGCATAAACACTCGTGTTTTTCTTCTTTATATCGTGAATATTGTTCTTTTTAAGAACGACTGATACTCTCTACGCAGACGCGCACACAATATCCGTCCGCCGCAAGAGCCTTTCCTGTGACCTCATTGAGGCTTTACGGCATACCCAAAGAGCCTTTTTCACGCCACGGAAGAGGCTTTTCCGCAGCGTGACAATACCATCATTATGACACATCATGGCGCAACACACTGATATACAACGCATTTTGCAAACCTTTAAAATACGGGCTTATTTCAGCCGTTAAGGCATGACGCTCAGCCAGAGACGATTCTCAGCGACTTGACGTTGTGCTGTTTTTCTTCTCTCTTACATCATATCGCGCATATTCGTACATTCCTTTCCGCCTCCCCGCAATCATCCTTTTCACATGCCTGTCAGGCATCATGTCCACTCTACTGAATGCCGTATGTCCTATAGCATGCATGAGACACGAATCCCGTATGGATTAAGGCGACGCACCATAGCAGCCGTTCGCCTGTTTTTCCTGTAAAATATACGGTTATAGTTATAAGAATATCTCACTCTGAAGGAATCATCATCCGAACCGGATTTTACCGTATTTTATCCATCAAAAAAATTTCTTATATTGAAAATATTAATATATTTGCACCGGACAAAAATAATAAAGACACACAAAGAGAAATACTGCTATAAAATTACTGACTGCATAACGCAAAAACACACAAACAGTACCGATATGTTTAAAACGAGCATCAGGATACATGCGTACATACTGCTGTTTCCGTTTTTCACAGGTATTCCCGTGGCAGAAGCTACGGCACAGACAGTCTCCCTGCCCGAGACGTGCCGCCACACCTTCAACACGGAAGCATGCGTGATGACGGAGGATGACGCCATGACCGATAGCTCGCATACTGCTGACGAGCCATCCGCAGACATGAAAATATACCGTACGGAGGCGTGTCGGCTGGAGTCACCTCAGACGCAGGACCAGGCAACAATCATGATGATGCCGAAAAACATACACATAATATCTTATACGAACAGCAACACATTTTATGCTTACATAGGATACGGACGCATCATGAGCAAGCTACACATGGCAGAAGGCGTGAAGGGCAATCCAAGAAACGGCTTGTTCTGGCAGTTCGGCTATGACTGGACGTCGAAATTAGGCATCGGGGCAGGAATGATGTACAACGGGTTCAGGTCCACGTACGAACACAACGGTTACAGAAACAAGTCGGAAATATTTTATCTGGCTCCGCAGATTGTCTTTAAGACATACGTAAGACGATGGATTATCGACGGGAAAATGGGTTTAGGATTGTTCACATACAACTATCCGACGTATGAGACAGAGTCATCAGACGACGGTTTCGGATACAACTTGCATTTCGGAGCCGAATATGTATTGTCGAGAATCATAGGCATCAGCTCGTCTATAGGATTGACTAAGGGTAATATTAGAATACATGATGAAATGGGTTATTTCAACATGGTAACTGCCATATCCGCTCTTAACATATGTGTGGGAGTGAGGGCGCATATCTGAGAATATCCATATGAAGGTACGCTGTTTTACACTTCTACAAATATTATAAACAAAAAAAACCATTATTATGAATCATTCATTTAAATCATTCTCCTGGAAACATCTTCTGATTTTCCTTCTGGTGTCGGGTTGCGTTACCATTGTGCGCGGACAAAGCAGGTTTCATATAGACCTTGATTATCACTATAATCTCGGTCTGTCTGAGTCATTCAATGGCATAACGCTTAAACGTAACGAATATCATATGGGCGGACACTCCCTCCGTCTGAGCACGCGCTACGACGTGTCGCGCCTCTGGTCGGCGGGAATAGGAATAGGACTTGACAGATATACCGAGCCCGACTACAACACGATGCCCGTGTTCGCGACGGTGAGATACAAGGCACTCGAGAAAGTTCCCGACGCATATGTCTTTGCCGATATGGGATATGCCATAAAGTCAGGTGAGTTTACAAAAGGACTCACAGGCAGCCTGGGAATAGGATATACACATATGTTTGCGAGGCATTTCGGCTTGAATTTCCAGATAGCATACAATCTGAAGCGTTTCAACGACATCCCCCCATATATATATAATGTGGATAAGGGGGAGACAACATACAGCAAGGAGAACACCACCAGACACTCGCTGTCATTCGGAATAGGTGTAACGTTCTGACCGTTTACCACTAATAGAATATCCACAACCCATCAATAACAACAACGGGAAACACCATTTTATCATTCGCAGGTAACAAAGTAGAGACGCAAAATCTTGCGTCTCACAAGCAAGGATTGCCCTGTTTATCATGCATATAATTACTTATGAAAATTGCATTATTTGATTGTGAGACGCAAAATCTTGCGTCTCTACAGGGCTCGCGCCATCATTTATATTGATGGAATAATCCATTTTATCAATCGATGGTAATAAAGTAGAGACGCAAAATTTTGCGTCTCACAAGCGAGGATTGCGCTGTTTATCATGCATATAACTACTCACGAAAATTACATTTATCCCTTGTGAGACGCAAGGATTGCCATATTTATAGTGCATAAAATTCCTCACGAAAATTGCATTTATCCCTTGTGAGACGCAAAATCTTGTGTCTCTACTTTATTACCGGCGTATTATAACATTATGACAACATCCGTGCTGATGTAACACACAATGTATCCTCACTTTTAAATTTATCTCCCAAACAGAACACTTTCTTCTTACCGTCAATTTGGAACACACACAAGCCATATGGCTGGATATAAACATTATCCATAATTATATAACATCCGGACGCCGCATGCCGCTTACCTTTGTAAACGGAACAAAAGGATAATGGTTTTATGAACAAGTTTTTGGTATGTCTGATGATATTTCTGATAGGATGCACAGACCTTTGGGCTTCTGACAGGAAGATAAAAGGATATGTGCTTGACAAGGAAGGGACGCCGCTGACAGGCGCATATGTATATGATGAGAACAAGAAAAACACAGCCATAACAGACGAGAACGGATATTTCGAGATATCCGTTCCGGAGGAGGCAAGGATGCTGAAGGCAGGATATGTGGGGTTCGCTCCGCTCGACCATACGATGGAACGGCCCGACGACGTGCAGATTCTGGTGATGAGCCCGAATACGGAACTGAAGGAGGTTGTGGTGACGGCAGGGGGCATAGGGATGCTGAAGAACCGGGGCAACCTACTCAACACAGAAAGCATCACGGCGCAGGGACTCACGCGCGCAGCATGCTGCAACCTCTCGGAGAGTTTTGAGACAAACCCCTCGGTGGACGTGGCTTACAGCGACGCCGTGACGGGAGCAAAACAGATACAGCTGCTCGGACTTGCCGGAACATACGTGCAGATGCTCACCGAGAATTTTCCAAACCTGCGCGGAGCGGCTTCCACCTACGGACTCGACTACATCCCGGGACCGTGGATGCAGAGCATACAGGTGTCGAAGGGCGCGGCGTCGGTGAAGAACGGCTTCGAGTCGGTCACCGGACAGATTGACGTGGAATACAAGAAACCCAAAATAGCCGACCCGCTGTTTATTAATCTTTTCGCCGGAAGCGCAGGACGCTACGAGGGGAACGCCGTGGGGGCTCTGGAACTCAACGACCGCCTCTCCACAGCTCTCTTCCTCAACTACTACAATGAGGAGCAGTCGCACGACAAGAACAAGGATACTTTCCTCGACATGCCGCAGATGCAGTCGTTCAGCATGATGAACCGCTGGCACTACCAGACACCGCGCTTCGTGTCGCAATGGGGCGTAAAGGTGCTCACCGACCGCCGCACGAGCGGACAGACATCACACACCCTTCGCTCCGACGCCGCCTTCTCTCCATACACCATCCACAACGACGCCAACCGCGTGGAGCTGTTCTCAAAGAACGGTTTTATCCTGAACCAGGACCGCAACGAGAGTATCGCGCTGATAGTATCCGGCTCTTATCACGACCAGCAGTCCGACTACGCGGAAAAGACGTATGATGTGTATGAGTCGAACGTCTACGCCTCGCTGCTCTATGAGACCGCCTTCGGAAAGAGACACAAGCTCGCCGCAGGACTGAACTACAACTGGGACAACTTCGAACAGCGCGGCAACGTCATCAGTCTCTACCGTCCTGACCTGCGCGACATAAGCGAGAACGTGTCGGGAGCGTACGCCGAATACACATGGACGCCTGCCGACAACCTCACTATCATGGCAGGACTGCGTGCCGACTACAGCTCCATCTACCGCTGGTTCGTCACCCCGCGCATGCATGTGAAGTACACACCGTTCTCATGGCTCGACCTACGCGCCTCGGCTGGAAAGGGCTACCGCAGCACATTCATATTTCCGGAGAACAACTATCTGCTGGCAAGCAGCCGCACGTGGCATGTTTCCGACAATCTCAATCAGGAAGAGGCATGGAACTATGGAGTGAGCGCGTCGTTCCACATACCGGTGAGGAATGAGGAGATTACAGTGAACGCGGAATGGTATTACACCGACTTCATCAATCAGGTGGTGACAGATATGGACAAGGACGCGCACGCCATATACTTCTATAATCTCAAAGGCAAGTCCACCTCAAGCGTTTTCCAGATAGACGCCACCTTTCCACTGTTCCGCGGATTCACCCTTATGGGAGCCTACAGATGGATGGACGTGAAGTGCACCTACGACGGAAAGACAATGCGCAAGCCGCTCACCAGCCGTTACAAGGCTTTGCTGACAGCCTCGTATGAGACTCCGCTGAAGAAATGGCAGTTTGATGTCACAGCGCAGTTCAACGGAGGCGGACGCATGCCAACGCCCGACCCGGCACGTCCGCTGTGGCACAGGACGTTCCCATCATACACCCAACTGAGCGCACAGATAACACGCCGCTTCCGCCGGTGGAGCATCTACGCGGGCGGCGAGAACCTCACTAACTTCAGGCAGAAGAACCCTGTGGTGTCGGCGGCAGACCCGTACAGCCGTGACTTCGACGCCACAATGGTATGGGGACCCACCATGGGATACAAACTGTATGCGGGCATCCGCTTCAATATACCCAAGATGTAATATAACTTTAAAAAACAGAAGACAATGAAAACAAGAACAATCATCATGACAGCCATGCTTTTCCTCGGACTGTCATACACAGTAAACGCAAAGGACTTGAAAGGAGACAAGAAGTCGGAAGTGACTTTCCTTGTGTCCATGACTTGTGAGAACTGCCAGAAACGCATAGAGAACAAGATGTCGTTCGAGAAGGGTGTGACCGATCTCGACGTGAATCTTCCGCAGAAGACGGTCACCATCAAATACCGCAAGGACAAGACATCACCCGACAAACTGAAAGATGCTATCCGCCAGCTGGGATATACCGTCACACCGTTGGACAAAACGAAGACAGGAAAAAAAGACCCTTCCCAAAAGAAGGATAAAGAATAGAGCTGTCCGGAAAACACTGCCCATACAGGCACATACAATAAAGGCAACAGGAAAACGTAACATGCCCATTCCATGCACGCAATGTTTTCCCGTTGCCTTCTTCATTATATTATTATACCATCATTGCCTTATCGCCCCGCATTATCCACAGTTTTTCATGCAGTCCTAATCTATCTTATATAAAATAGGAATAAAACCGGCTTTCACATACACTAAAAAGTATAATTAAGAATAACATTCGTTTAAGGCTTAAAAACTGTGGAAAACCATGTGGAAAAGCGTTGATAACACTGTTGGTAAATAAATCATAACCCGGGGGATATCCACAGGCGCGGAGCCATATGTTTTTTATTGTGGATATACACGGGGTTATTAAATTTTTTTCCATAAGTTTTCCATAATTCTTAAAGCATAAATTTTATAAACTTATTAACTTTGCACAGTGCAACAAAGTTTGTGGATAAACTGCATATATTACTGTTATTCAGACCTTACTTATTAAAGACAGTCGTTCATAACACTGTCTCCTGATGTTGACATCAGAATATGCAAGAAAAAAGCCGTAAAGTTTTGAACATATAAACAGCACATCATCATAATCATATTATTTTATTTTTAAAAAGAAATAAATATAATAATGATATATGATTGTGGAGAAAGTGAGAGGATTTGAGGGTGAGAAGGGGAGATGATGGGAAGGTGAGAAGGGTGAGAGGATGAGAAGGTGGGAAGGAGAGAGAAGGCATGCCGACTGTGCTGACGAAGCCGGACGGGATGGGAAACAGAAGGGGAAAAACTGGAAGAACGGGAAAATATAAGGATAAGAACAACGTAAGGCGTGCGTTTCATGTATCACGTCATATAAAAAAACATATATATGGAGAGAGAAATGGTGAAAAAGGAATGGATTGAGAAAGGTTATGCCGACGAGCCGGTGGAGGAAGGCACCGACCTCAGAAAAGAGATAAGAAGGATGTGCGCGGAGAAGAACGCCGTGCTGCTCGCACACTATTACACTCCCGGAGAGGTGCAGGAGTGCGCCAACTTCATAGGCGACTCGCTCGCGCTGGCACGTAAGGCTGCCGCGACAGACGCTGACATCATCGTGATGTGCGGCGTGCATTTCATGGCGGAGACATGCAAGCTGCTCAGTCCGGAGAAGAAAGTGCTCGCGCCCGACCTCAATGCCGGATGCTCGCTTGCCGACTCCTGCCGCGCGGAAGACCTGAAGAGGTTCAAGGAGGAGCACCCCGGCTACAAGGTGGTGAGCTATGTCAACACCACAGCCGCGGTGAAGGCACTCACCGATGTGGTCGTTACGAGCGGCAACGCGAAGAAGGTGATAGACTCTTTCCCTAAGGATGAGAAGATAATATTCGGTCCGGACCATAACCTCGGGTCGTACATCAACTCGGTGACCGGACGCGACATGCTGCTGTGGAACGGCGGATGCCACGTACACGAGAAGTTCTCGGTGGAGGCTATAACGCAACTGAAGAAGGAGCATCCCGGTGCCGTCGTGATGGCACATCTGGAGTGCAAGGGTCCTGTGCTCGCCGTTGCCGACGTGAAAGGATCGACGGCTGTGATGCTGAAGTATGCCATGGAGCACGATGGGAAGGAGTATATCGTTGCTACGGAGAGCGGAATACTTCACGAGCTTCAGCGTCAGTGTCCCGACAAGACGTTCTATCCCGTTCCGCCAGAGGTAGGCGAGGGCACCGTGGGATGTATGTGCAACGAGTGCGAATATATGAAGATGAACACCCTGCGCAAGATATACAACACGCTCAGATATGAGTGGCCCGAGGTGAGTGTGGACGAAGCCGTCGCCCGCGATGCCGTCAAGCCGATAGAGCGCATGCTGGAGCTGAGCTGAGAGGATGCCTTCCTGACGTCCTTTCGGCACAGCCTGTAGAGACGCAAAATATAGCGTATCCCGAACAACAGACACGCATAAAAGTTATGTTATGGCGCATCATCCGGCTCCATATCACCTTTTATTGTGATGGCGTCAGCCTTGTAGAGACGCAAGATTTTGCGTCTCCCGAGGGATGAAAATATGCTTATATGTGGTATACCGTAGCGCGTCGGTTTGCGGAATGGTTGCTTGTGAGACGCAAGGAAAATCATTATAATGGGCATATTGTTTACCATCCGTTTGCGACATATTCGCTTGTGAGACGCAAAATTTTGCGTCTCTACTTGGTTTAATCACTGTTTTATTGATGGCGCGAACCCTCGTGACATACAAAATCTTGCGTCTCACGAGGGCTGGATGCGTAATTTCAGCACGGGCACGTTATATGCTTCATCCGTATTTGTTGCTACTCCCGTCATCCTTATCCATTCTTTTCCACCATATACCTCTGCTTCATCTTCAAAAAACAGGGAAACAACATCACCCCGACAGTGCGGAACAGGGATGAGGCATGACGGCAGTTCCGGTCTTAATGTGAAATATCGGTGGTGTGGAACGGCTGTTGTCATGCCATTATCTGTAAGGAACGCATGGTAAAAAATCTTTACATTTCATTTCCGCAAACCATACGTTATCCGTGCCCGCAGTCATTCTCTTCCGCGTGTTTTTCCTTACCTGACATCATACATTGTTCGCATATCATACGTGAAAAATGTCCTTTACGTCCGTTTCCCAGCCCTTTCAATGCGTTTTACGATAGCCCCGCACAGCTTCCGCATGCTGTTCCGTGCCGTGAAAAAGCCCGTGTCGTGTCCTCAAACAGCCTCTTTCGCACGCCCATACGTGCTTTTCCGTCACACAGGAAAGCCTTTTCCGCAGTAGATAAAACTGTTTTTTAAGCTGTGGAAAACGCAATACGCTGATGTACAACGTATTATGTATTCGTTCAAAATAAACGCGTATTTGCGGGCGGAAGCACTTCCGTCTGCTTCCACGCGATTCTCAGCGACTTGACGTTATCCTCATTTCCCTTATCATTCCACCATATTGCGTGTAGAATATTTAATCATAATTGAGTAAGGCTTCATCCTTATTCCGTGCTGCTGTCATACATTTTATATACATATATTGTAGAATATGCAGCGGCTATACCGTTGCAGAAGCTGAAGAAAAGATGACGGCAGTGGTGCGTAAGAGTGGTGTGTAGCAGATAATAAAGTGAAACACAATATTTGCCGGTATAATGATTTGGGTTAAAACAATGATGGCATGAGCCGGTATATACGCAAAAATCTTGCGTCTCCCGTCCCTCCCACATCAACAAACACATGCGACACTGCTGCTGTAAACAGTTGCATTTATTCCTTGTGAGACGCAAGATTTTGCGTCTCTACTTAGGTCTGCTTGCGGATAGGAGAGGTCATTCGGGATTGTGATTACTGTATTTCCATCCGTTTGTTATGTTTTTCCTGTATTTTTCCATTATCTTATTTACTATAAAAAATGTATATATTTTATAATGATAATAATTGTTTTGAATTCATAAAATCACTATATTTGCATGTATGGCTTCATTATGTGAGGTCTCTGTTATAATATTCTTTCATTTTAAAAAAATCTTATGGAAAATGTAAAACACATGTCAGTTTTTGCCACAATGCTTCTTATCATGCTGTTTGCCGCACCCGCAGGTGCAGGCGCGCAGCTGTCGTGGCAGGACAATTTCGACTACCCTCCGGGACCGCTCTACGGTCAGGGACAATGGGTGAAGTATGCGTCAAACCCCAACTCGCCTATACAGGTAGTGGACAAGACGCTCGATTTTGAGGGCTATCCGGGAGGAGTGAAGGGCAGGAGCGTGGAACTCGGACCGGACGCTACGGCGGAGGACCTCATAGCGCGCTTCGATCCGAACGACGAGGGAGTGAAGACGGGCACGCTTTATTACTCGGCTCTCGTCAATGTGGAGGAGGTGCCGAGCGGTCCGATATACGTCATGTCGCTCGTGGTTCGCACGAAAAGCTCTGTGGTAGCCGACGGGAAGTCGGGCACCGAGCTCGGAAGGCTCTACGTGGACAAGGCGGATGAGGAGGGCAAATACCGTCTGGGAGTGGAGCGCGGGGCTTCCGACCCGTCATTCGCACCGCAGACATTCAGCACGGGCGAGACCTACCTCGTTGTGGTGAAGTATGAGATAGGGGCTGCCGGAGCGCGTCTCGACGGTGTGTCGCTGTTTGTCAATCCGGCAAGCTACACCGAGGAGCCTGCCGAAGCCGACGCCGCCATCGACCCCAACAAGTCGGGCTCGGGTGTGGGCAACTACGGACTGCAGGGCATAGAACTGCGTCAGGGGACGTCGTCGAGAGGCACCGCGCCTACAATGCTGGTGGGGTCGCTGCGCGTAGCTGACTCTTATGCCGGTCTGTTCGCCTCCGGCGGAGGACAGGACGACAACGCTCCGGTGATAACGCTGAGCGAGACCGGTCTCGACTTCAACTATGTATACAGCGGAGACCCGCAGACTGCCGTGGTCAACGTGAAGGGAGAGAGACTGCAGGGCGACATATCCATCACCGTCACCGGCGACGAACTGAAGCCTTCTGTCACCACCGTGACAGCCGAAGAGGCACAGAGCGGGGAGGGAAAGGACGTTACCTTCACGCTCACTCCTGTGACTGAAGAGGGCAAGGCTACCGTGAAATTCAGCACACCGGGCAGGGACGACGTGGCGTTGGAAGCCACATGGACAACCTTGCCGGTGAAGGACATAGCCTCACTGGGCGATTTTGCCGCCGAGAATCCTGACGATTACCTCACCTACCGCTATACGGGCGAGGCTGTGGTGACATTTGTCAACAATTTGAACGGCACACCGGAGTATTACATTCAGGACGCTACGGCGGGCATGCTCGTGAAAGACGACTACCAGTATCTTGGCTCATCATACAAGGCGGGCGACAAGCTCACCGGTTTTATAGGCAACATCACGTCGTTCTTCGGAGTCATGTCGTTCGTTCCGGCATCCTCCACGCTCGGCAGGGTGGTGTCGGAGGGCAACACGGCAGAGCCTGTGACAGTGACGCTCGCAGCTGTGAAAGCCAGTCCAAAGACATATGTCAACAGGCTCGTGAAGATAGAAAACGCCACCATCACAGGTGTGGAGGAAGGCGCGACGTTTAAGGAAGGAATGCAGCAGCCTACCGTGACAGACGCCACAGGCGAGGGTAAGATGCGCATATTCGGCGGCACATCGCTCATAGGAAAAGCCGTTCCGTCGGGCACTGTAAGCATAACGGGCATCTCTACATCCGCAGGTGCGGTGGTGATTGCTCCGCGCGGGGCTGACGATATCACGGAGACCGTAGCCGCCGAGCCGTCGCTCACAGTGTCGCCTGACAAGTTTGACATGGCAGCAGGATTCGTAGGAAAGTCAGCTGTGGTGGGAACAGTGCACATAAGCGCCGTGAACATGCCGGCACCGACACTGCTCGAGATCACCGGTACCGACCGCAAGCTGTTCAGCCTTTCTGAAAACACCATACCGGCAGGTACGAGCGAGAAAGACATCGTCGTGACCTACAGTCCTACAGCCATAGGAAAGCATAGCGCACGCCTACTCATCGACTGTCCGGAGATGCCTGACGTATACCGTGCCATAGCCATTGCCGCATACGCCACCGACGAGCAGAACCCGCCGAGAATAACCGTGGAACCTGACGTCGTGCCTGCGTTTGAGGCTAAGGTGGGCGAGACACAGGAGCAGACCATCACCGTCACCACGGCATATCTGCCCGACTATGCCTACATGAAGATGAAAGAAGCTGGCTCGTTCATAATAGGCACTACGATGCTTATGAAGAACGGCAAGGCTGAAGTGAAGGTGACGTTCGCACCGAAAGAGGCGGGCGACTTTGAGAATGAGATAGAGATATACAGTCTCGCGGCAGACACCGTACGTGTGAAACTGAAGGGAAAGGCTGTGGAAAACACCGGAACGGAGCCTGACAAGGAGGGCGACGACCTGCCGCTCGACGCTTCCAATCCGCTTACACTGCTCTATGAGCAGTTTGATGGCGTAACGAAGAACAAGCCGTTGTCAGTCAGCGGATGGAAGAATATTGCCATGAAGGGCAAGCGTGCATGGTGGGGCTATGAGTTCCCGTCAACAGACGGGTCGGCTGGCGAGCTTGCCGCAAAGGTGACACCATACGACAGCAGGACGCCAGAAGGCGGTGAGGAAGACTGCGAGATGCTGCTCGTCACTCCGCCGCTCGATTATGTCAATTCCGCATCAAAGATGTTCACGTTCCGCGTGCGCGGCGACTACCTCAAAGACAACCAGCCTGACAAGCTTGAGCTGTGGTACATCGACGTTGCCGACGGCGACATGTTCGTGTCTCCGGTGGACGGCATGGTCATGCCTGACATGGCTGACCAAAGCGGCGAGTGGCAGGAGTTCCATGTGGACTTGAGCAACCAGAACATTGCCGACGTGTTCTTCATGGGATTCAGTTTCAAGAGCACGCGCGGGCGCAACAACTCTGCCACATATTATATAGACGACGTGAGCTACGGCCGCACCGACCTCGGCACCATCAGATCTTCGGCAATGAGTCTCGCCTTCACAGCCGTTCAGGGCAAGGACGCCGTGTCGGAGGAGGTGAAGGTGACAACTGCCAACCTCGTGGAGCCTGTCACTCTGATATTGGGCGGACCCAACAAGAGCAAGTTCAAGCTCTCCACCGCGACACTGCCGGCAACGGGCGGCTCGTTCACCGTGTCGTTCAACTCGGATGAAATAGGCGTGCATGAGGCGTATGTGAAGCTTTCTTCGCGCGGAGCAGCCGACATATACGTTCCTGTGAGTGTCAACAACACCACCACAGACGGCATTGGAAGCATCATTGCGGAGACCGGCGACATAGAGATATTCGACATCAACGGACGGCTTGTCCGCAGCAGGAAGGACGTGACGCCAGCCGAGGCTACAGATGGTCTGCCAGCAGGTGTATACGTGATAAAGCGAACCGCAGAGACAGGCATCACCGTGAACAAGGTGAACATACGCTAAACAACACATCGTCTGCCTCCGGCTGAAAAGCCTGAAGGCAACATATGGCGCATTGATTCCGGTGTGACAGACACGTCGCACCGGGATTTTTTTATGCATGTAATCCTTTTGTTATACGGTTTGGAGGTTTGTTGGTTCGCTTTGTCGGATTCCTCGAAATAAACAGGAGTCAACCTATTGACATACAGAATATTTATGTATATTTGAATATACATATATTATGTATGCCTGACAGTGCCAAAGCGAGTATGTTTTATAAATCCGAAAATATGATTAAGGAGAGAATAACGTCAATTTGCACTTGCTTATGGAATCCGCCAAAAAGAATTTTGAATAAGCAGACCGTCGTTTGAAAATCTCGTCTTCACCACTTTACAAGGCAGGGACATCGTGTATGAAGCTTTGTTGTTACAGTCTTAGTGATTGAATTTACGTTTTTTATTTTGATTAGTATGAGATTAGAAACCATTGTCACTACAGCTTTTATATTATATTTCTACTCTGTCATGACATACAGACTGGTACGTTATATAAGAAGCAAAGAATATTATTCGGCTAAAGTGCAATTGCTCATCATATTCATAAGCACAGTAATAATAGTCGGCATTTATTTCCTGACAAAGTAGTTGTCTCAATGATATATGCGGACGCCGGATGCTGACTGACAGACTCGAGAAGACCGGGTCTGCCGGACGGCAGAATAAAAAAACGCCCCGAACGAAGTCTTACGGACTGTTCGGGGTGAAATGTCTTAATAGTGCTTATGCTGTTCAGTTATCTCATATATGTATCTGTATGCCTTTCCGTGTATTGCTGCAGACCTCTTATGATGAGCTGTCGGCAGACGGCGGGCGGCTGTTCTGTCAGAAACGGAAGCTGAGATAGACCCTCAGTGAGGAGGTGGAGAACTTCTCCTTTATGTCCTCTCCGCTCTCGTCGTCGGATATGATGCTTCCGTATTTGCCGCTTCCGGAGCGTCCCTCAATGCCTATGCCTATAGCCTTCCACGTAACCTCGCCGCCGTAAGTGAAGAAAGACACGTAGCTGCCGCTAATATCCTCGTCGATGATGAGCATGGAGTAGGTGGGCACGAACCTGAAGTAGGCAGACACGCGCAGGTCGCCCACAGGATTAACCGTGGCTGACGCGCCCAGCAGCGCGCCCAAGTCGCACTGGTGCATGCCCGAAAGCAGTGCGGGAGTATCCTCATCCTCATAATAGTTGTTGTAGTCTTCGCCGAAGTCCTTGTATTTGGTATAGTTCACGTCCATGCCCAAGTCCAGGGCGAATTTGAGCTTTCCCCAAATCGGCTTCTTGTGAAGATATATGGTGCGTCCGCTTGTGAGCGACACTCCGAAGCTGCCTTCAAGGTCGTTGCCGTATTTGGGAGACAGACTCTGGCTGACGTATCCTATGGTGAGGAACTTCTTGCGTCCCCATACAGATTTGTCTTTCTTCTCCTTCTCATTGCTGTCTATTGTCGCCTTGAGTTCCCTCACGGTGTTCTCAAGAGAGTCTATCCGGTGCTGGATGCTGTCGTTAGTCTGTGCCTGCATCTGCACGCAAGCCAGTGTGATGAAAGCTGCGAATAATGTTTTTCTCATAACATATAATTCTTTTTGTTGTTATCTGTAATATCTTCTGAATGTCACTGTCTCTGTGTATGTCTGTGTTCCGCTCTCGTCCGTACCGTTGTCCTCGAGCGTCAGCTCCATCTCGTCTGCCGACACCATTCTCACCGTCACATAGTCGGTGAATGCTCCGTAGAACAAAGGGCACGACAGTCTGTTTCCGTCGATGGTGTATCTCTCTGAGAGAGGAAGCTCGGTGTCGTCCATCAAGGGCGACTCATACAGAGTGCATACGCTGTAGTTGTCGAAGCCGATAACCATGTAGCTGTCGTCCGTTTCGGAAGTGATGTCACGGTCGGCACTCATCCTGTATGGCTCGCTTCCGTCGGACGGAGTGAACAGAGCGTCGGCAACGACGTGCGTGCTCACCCATCTGCCTTTCACATACTCGCTGTAGTCCACACCGCCTCCATCGTCAATGTCGCCTTCCTGACCGTCGTCTCCGTAGTCCAGGTTGCCGTCATCCGAGCCATATCTCTTGAATGTGATGGTCTGGTTGTATATGGTCGTTCCGTCTATGTCCGTACCGTTGTCTATGAGAGTCATCTCCATCACGTTTTCCGAAATTATTCTCACCGTCACGTGTTTGCTGAAGTCACCGTAGAACAGCGGACACGACAGCTTGTCACCGGCAAGCCTGTATCTTGCCGACACCGGCAGCTCAACCATGTCCTCAGGCGATCCCGACTCATACAACGTGCACATGTTGTTGCGGTCGAAGCCTATCACAGCGTAGTATTCGTCGGTCTCCGAGGTGATGTCGCGGTTGATGTTATGTACGGACGGGTCGTCCCCGGTCGACGGTGTGAAATACTCGTTTTCCACAACATGCGTTGTCACCCATTTCCCTTGCAGGTAATTGTAGAGCCTGCTCTCCTCGCTGTCCTCCCCGTTGTCGCATGAGGCAAGACAGAACGTGAGCAGCGCAAGACACACGCACCATATTCCTTTTGTCGTGACGAGGCTGCCCAAAGATAGATTTCTCATCTTATAAACATACTTCTTTCCCGGTTCCTGAAAAGAACTTTTCCGGTTAAACTCCAGAAGCGCAGAACCGCAATGCCGTCGTATGGTATCTTCAGGAAGCATGAAAACATATTATCCATAGTCAATTAACAGATGGTATGTGTTACTTCCCGGCATATTCCATCCGGCATACCGCTTCATCTTAATGTTTTTTATTCAATGCTGATATAGCGCAAACGGGCGGAAAGAGAACTTGTTCTTAATTTCCCGAGTGCAGCTATATCTTATGCAAAGATGCCGCAAACGAGCGGAAAGAGAACTTGTTCTTAGTTTCCCGAGTGCCGCAAAATCTTATGCAAAGGTAGATTTATTTTATGATAATTTATCATATTTAATCAGAAATTATTCTTAAATATATTAGTTATGGTGAATAATAGAACAAACAAGACGGTATTATATATCTTTTTGTTTAGTATTTTTAATAAAACAGAAATACTGACTCTTTCGTTAGAAAAAGCATTTTTATTTGAATCGCGTTATATCTACAAAGATTCTCTTTTATCCTGACAGGTCGTCAGGCTTCATCCCTCTTCCATGCCACTGCCATAAAGTCCGCTTTCCGGTCTTGCCGAAGATGTTGTTTGTTACACCGGAAAAAGCGGGCGGCAATATGGCGGCAACAGTGTAAGAAGGATGAAGAGCTTACAATAAACCTTTAACGTATAATAGTCGTTCTAATCACCGGTTTGGGTTGAATGAATATTCATGCATTACGGGAAGTAAAAAATCTTTACATTATTTTTTTCAAAAACATGAATCGCGAAGGTGTTTGTAGCGTATAAAAAGCGCATACCGATTCGTTTCCGTCGTGCGCCAGCCCTTCCTGTCGCGCGGAAAAGCCCGTTCCGGCTTTCCAAAACACCTTTCCTGCATGCCGGAACACACCCTCCCGTAACCTCAAAAAGCCCGTTCCGCGTTCCCGAAAAGCCTTTCCTGCATGACGGGAATGCCCCGTATGTCCCATATATGAGTATATGTCGCTGACTGTCAGACATATATGCGAATAGCTCATAAGTCGCGTATTTGCGTCCGTGAGCCCCTGCCGTCGGCTGTAGGACGCTCTCGCTGAGTTGAGGATTGGTGGGAATGAATAATTATGCACGTTATTAATGCATGCAGATGCAAGTATGCATATTTTAGTGACACATTATATCATTATGCGCTGATAAAAAAAGTAGAGACGCAAAATCTTGCGTCTCACAAGGGAAAAAGCATTTATTCTTCAGCGTATAATTGCTTGCTGGATTGCTATGACGTGGACGGGAGACGCAAGATTTTGCGTCTCTACTGGGCTGTCGCCGTTATTTTTACCACAGCGACAAGGGCTACAGGGATTACAGCCGTTAAAATACTCTGTCACGTTGTTTTTGGTTCAATATTTATTTTTTTATGTTCGATTATGACTGGCATTGTAATATCAGGGACTTATTTTTGCAATAACGTAATAATAAAAAACACACACAGATGGATTACTCGGATGTATATATGAGTCCTTTCCAAAGACCTGCCGTTGCTGTCCGTGCGTGGATGTCACCGCAGGATGCGGAAGGCGTCGTACGGGATGAGCGTGCCGGTATTTGGGAAAAACAGAATCTGCGTTTGCAAATGCTCTTCCGCTATGCCGGGGCATACGCTTTCATGGCTGTGAAGAACAGATGCATGGGCAGGCTCCGCATGAAACAGCTCATGCGCGCGCGGTATTATAATATGTGTATGCGGTCGCATGATGCGGTTGATTATGAAGAACCGCAAAGCGCGATGGAATATAAGGAGCTGGAGTCGCGCATACGCAACGCTGTCAAATCGTTGAAAGGCAGGCGCAGGCAGGTTTTTCTTCTCAGCCGTGAGGAAGGGTGCCGTAACGCAGAGATAGCCTCGCGTCTCGGTATATCGGTAAACACGGTGGAGTGTCATATGGCTGCGGCACTGAAAAAATACGCGAGCGGATTCATGCGGCATAGGCGGGCAGCCTATGGAGGAATGCAGGCATGAGTGGGTTAGGGTGATGAAAATATAAACATGAAGGCTTTATCGTCTCATATATTATTCTTACCTTTGTATAAGCTAAGCTGCACTCGGGCAACCAAGAGCAAGCTCTTTTGCCGCTCGTTTGCATCAGCTTTGTATAAGCTAAGCTGCACTCGGGAAATTGAAAGCAAGCTTTCTTTCCGCTCGTTTGCATCAGCTTTTGTCAAAGCTAAGCTTCTGCTCGGTAATATCAGGTCCGGTAAAACCGTGTTTTCCCGCCTTGCTGTCGCACTAACCAAACATTCATTACATTAATATATATATAAACAGAACTTGTGTGGAGTTATAACCATGAACGCTAAATGTATCCATAGGGTTATTCTGATTCTCATATTGTCCTTGCAGGCTGTGTTGCCGGGGCAGTCGTCTGACTATATATTCCGTCACTATGACACCAACGACGGGCTCTCACAGAATTCCGTCTTCAGTATTCTTCAGGACAAGACAGGATTCATGTGGTTCGGCACGCGCTGCGGTCTCAACCGCTTCGACGGACGCTCTTTTAAGGTGTATCACCGTGGCAGGCTTCCTTATTCTCCCGGTAACGACCACATCAACGCACTCTATGAGGGACCTGACAACGAGCTGTGGATAGGTACTGAACAGGGACTCTATGTCTATTCCACCCTCAACGACTCCTTCCGCCGCTTTGATGTCCGTACAGCTCAGGGGCAGGCTGTGGGAGGCAACGTCAACGCCATCACCGGCAACGACAGATACATCTATATATCTTCCACCACGGAAGGCATCTATGTTTACGACATCCGCAGAAGACGGCTCACGTTCAAGTCCATTGACGCAGGTCCGTCGGTGTTCAGTATGGTCATTGACGGCAAAGGAGTGCTGTGGGTGGGCTATTACCGCAGCGGCATACAATACACGCGCGACAACTTCCGCACCGTCCATGCGCCTCGCGACACTGAGGGCAGACGTGTGCTGGACGGCTTGACTGTCACGGGAGTCACGTTCTCTGACGACGGCAGGATGTGGATAAGCACCATGGAGAAAGGTCTGTTTCTTTACGATATGCGTACGCATGAGGTGGTGTCCATCGTCGACTCTTACAAGGGCGGTAAGCTCTATGCCCATTCGCTTCTTAAGGCAGGCAACGAGCTGTTCATGCCTACCGAGACAGCCCTTGTGGTGCATAACGTCAGGACGGGAGTAACCCAATGCTACGACTACGAGCCTACCGATCCTTTCTCCCTGTCGGACGTCCATCTGCAGACAGCCTATAAGGACCGTGACGGAGGCATATGGATAGGCAGCTATTTCGGCGGCATCAACTATCTGCCACGCATCAACAATACGTTTGTCAATTACTTCCCCCGTGTGGACATAGCCACATCGCTCTTCGGACGAAGGGTCCATCAGATGGTGGAGGACGCGCAGGGACGTATATGGATAGGGACGGAAGACGGCGGCATAGGCTGGTTTGATCCGGTCAATGCCCGGTTCCGTCAACTGAAACTTTCCGACCTGTCTGATAATGTACAGGGGACTGAATCTTGTCGGCGGTATGTTGTGGGTGGACACATTTCAGGAGGGAGTGACGATAGTCAATCCTGCGACAGGAAAGGTTGTGGGAAGGCTCACCGACAAGGAGAACGGACTCAATGACGCCAATGTGTTCATATGCAGGGAACTGCATGACGGACGGGTAGCCATAGGCAATTTCGGAGGGCTGAACATATGGAATCCCGCAACGCGGCAGATGGCATCCGTTACGGACATTCCTAAGAAAATAGTGTATGCCGTCCTTGAAGACCACCAGCATAACCTGTGGGTCGCCGTGTACAATGACGCTATCTACATGCTGCCTTCAGGCGGACGGGCGTGGAAAAAGTTCTCCGGCAATGGACAGAAAACTGACGACACGGTGTGTCTTTTCGAGGATTCGCGTGGAGGAATATGGGCGGCTACCAACGGCAACGGTGTAAGCCGGTATAATACGGGGACAAAACGTTTTGACGTCATGGACTTCTCTCTCAACAAGTCACGGCTTGCCGTAGTCAGCATCAGCGAGGACCACAACGGCAGGCTGTGGATGGGGACAAACGAGGGACTGCTGTGCTACAATCCTGTCAACCAGTCAGCCCGCTCGTTCACGACAGCCAACGGACTTCTTGACAATAATTTCAGCTATTCCTCCGCGCTCTGCAGCCGTACGGGAAGAATGTATTTCGGCAGTCAGAGCGGGTTGACAAGCTTCGTTCCCGAGTCGTTGGACAGTAAGGGCTCCACCGACAACATCATTGCCACGGAACTTATAATAAACGGTCAGACGATGGACAACAGCTCGAAGGACAGTCCGCTCACACACAGCATAACGGCGACAAGGAAGATAGAGCTCGGTTACAGGCAGAACTCGTTCGCATTGAAGATGTCCGTGCTCTCCTACAGGGAAACGCAAAACAGGGAGCTTGTCTATATGCTTCAAGGGTTTGACAAGGGATGGCAACAGCTTTACAACGACAATTACATCCGCTACACCAATCTTCCGGCAGGCAGCTTCCGCCTGATGGTGAAAGACCCTTACAGCAACGGCAAGAATGTGTATTCGCTCGACATCGTTGTACGTCAGCCATGGTGGAACACATGGTGGGCATGGACGGTATGGCTCTCTGTGGCAGGAGCGGCGTTATGGTTCGTTTACAGGTATGTCGTCCAGCGGTCGGAGATGCTGAGGAGGATAGCCATGAGCAAGTTCGAATTTGAGAAGGAAAAGGAACTCTACCTTAGCAAGATAACCTTCTTCACCAATGTGGCTCATGAGATACGGACACCGCTTGCGCTCATTAAGGCACCACTTAAGGACATCATTGACCGTAAGGACTATGACAGGGAGACAGGCAATGACCTTACCATCATGGACAAGAACGTCAGCCGTCTGCTCAATCTGGCTAACCAGCTGCTTGATTTCAGGAAAGCGGAGAAAGACGGACTTAAACTCAATCTGGAGTACAGCGACATCAGTCTGCTCATAAATGAGGTGTACATACGCTTCACGTCGCTGATGGACAAGCGTGACATAAGCCACTCTCTGTCGCTTCCGGAACACGGGCTGTGGGCATATGTGGACAAGGAGAGCTTCACGAAAATAATAAGCAACCTTATCAACAACGCCGTGAAATACTGTGACAGGACGGTCGGTGTGACTCTGACGGCTGACGAAGGCGGAAAGTATTTCACGGTCAGGGTGTGCAATGACGGTAATGTCATTCCCAAGCCGCTCAGGGGAAAGCTCTTCAAACCGTTCTTCCGTGTGGAGTCTGTCACCACAGCGTCTACCACAGGCACCGGTATCGGACTCGCGCTGGCAAACACATTGGCTGAGTTGCATGAGGGTGTTCTGAGAATGGACGACCGTGAGGACCTTAATGTCTTCGTGCTGCGGATACCTGTAGGGAGCAGTCCTTCCATCAGTTATGGCGGTGGTCGGGAAGAGCCTGAAATGAAGAGAACTGAAGAAGAGCCTGCCGGTGAAGACCAGCCGGACAGCGGTGACACGACAAAGCATTATACAATACTCGTTGTGGAGGACAACATAGACCTGCTGCATTATGAGAAGAGACACCTTAAAAAGAAATGGCAGGTCATTACAGCCGATAACGGGCAGAAGGCTTTGGACATTCTCCGGCAGTCTGACGTCGACCTCATAGTGTCTGATGTGATGATGGAGCCGATAGACGGTTTCGAGTTCTGCAAGAGGGTGAAGGCTGACATCAATTACAGTCATATACCGTTTGTCCTCCTTACTGCCCTTACACTTGACTCCGCCAAGGTGAAGGGGATGGAGAGCGGAGCCGACTACTACATAGAGAAACCGTTTTCCATGGAATATCTTGTCTGCGTCATCGAGAACCTGCTGCGCTCACGTGAGGATGTCAGACACGCTTATGCGTCCTCGCCTTTTACCGACAGAAAGACGGTGGCGCTAAGTAAGGTGGATGAGGAATTCGTCAGAAAGCTCGAGAAGGCTGTAGCCGAGAACCTCACCGACAGTGATTTCGGCATCACGCAACTCGCCGACATCATGTGTATGAGCCGTACCAATCTTAACCGGAAGATTAAGGGCATCTTCGACCTTACACCTAATAATTACATAAAAATAGAACGGTTGAAAAAGGCGGCACAGCTTATGAAGGAGGAGGATGTCAAGGTGAATGAGGTCTGCTATATGGTAGGGTTCAGCTCTCCTTCATATTTCACACAGTGCTTCCAGAAACAGTTCGGGCTTCTGCCAAAAGACTTCATCTCACACGGTCAGGGCTGATGTTGGTTTTATTTTGATGTTTTTAGACTCTAAAATGACATCAAATGAGAGTGAAACTCATTATGTTTGCAAAATGAAATTAAAAACATTTTCACTTCATTTAAACCTAAAAACAAACGTTATGAGAAAGTTTTACTTCACAATCATCACATTGGTGGCATTGCTGTGTGTGACGGTCTCTGCTTCAGCCACACCGTTCAAAGCCGTTTATCTGGAACTGACGGTCAATGAGACCGGCAGAGGCAAGGTATACATGAAAACAGAGGACCCGGACAATCCGCAGACACGGAAGAGCGAGGACGCTGTCCTCAAATGCGTGATAGGCGAGAACGGCAACGACACGCTGCGTTACAACACTCATCCGGAGAACCCCGCGTTCCAGCCTTACACGTATCCCGGAGCACCGGCTGACTTCGACGTAGCTACTTATGCCGGACTTTACATGTGCTGGCTCTATTCCGAGCCGGAAGAGGGATATGAGCTTGCAGGCTATTCTCTTATAAAGAAGGACGACCCGGACTCATACACTAAGGCTGACCTCATAAAGACAACGTGGACGGACAACGGCAATTTCACCGATCCTTATCCGGCAGCCGACAACGACGGTCAGGAGTTTATCTTCAACGCCAATGTGGCACGTCCGGAGGGAGGAAAGGGCGACGGCTCTGAGGGCAGCGACGATGTTGCCCGCGAGCAGGCACGTGAGAACGCAGGCTGGGGTGACGAGCCTGACTGGAAAATATATGCGGTGTTCGTCAAAGAGGGGACTGTCCTGCCTGACGGCACGTCAACCGGCATATCCGAACTGAAGGACATCACTCCACGTGAGGAGCCTGTCTATAATCTCAACGGATGCAGGGTAGGCAAGGATTATAAGGGCATCGTCATCCGCAACGGAAAGAAATTCGTACGGAAATAATTGTACTCTTTATTTTGTAAGGTCAGGAAAAAGCTGCCGTGTGGTGTGAAGGCAGCTTTTTCCTGATAAAAAGGATGTGGATTAAATGAATATCAAAACATTCAATACAGTTGTTCTTTTATTACTCTTGACATTCGGTACGCTGACCGTTGAGGCTGGGAATGATGACGGTTTGCCTGTCGACATAAAGGCAAGCCTCATATATGTGTCGCCGGGATACACGGCTTATACCGCTTACGGACATTGCGCCATCAGGATGCAGTGCCCGTCACAGCGTCTCGACTATTGTTTCACGTATGGTCTGGACGACAGCTCGCAGAGCTATGTGAGTTTCTTTTCAGGGAAAGGCAAGGGCAGATTCAGCACTTTTTATACACATGACTATCTGCGTGAATATAAAGATAACAACCGCCAGGTAAGCGAATATGAGCTTAACCTGAGCCTCTATGAGAAACGTAACCTGTGGGCTCTGCTCGACAGCGGGATATCCGGTGAGTCCATACCTTACGATTATTTGAAAACAAACTGTTCCTCCATGTGCGTGCGTGCGGTGGAGAGTGTCCTTGACAAGGAGACCATAGAATATAAGGACTTGCCTGTGGCACTGCTCGGAACCTATCGCGATTTTGTACGTCATATATCTGTACACAAGCCATGGTGCGGTTTTTTCTGGAACACTATATTAGGGTATGAGGGCGAATCAAAGGGCTCGCTGGAAGACAAACTGTCTCCAGCCTCTCTTGTGGATGCCTGGGAGGATGCCCTCATCGTGGATTCCATCGGTGCCATACGCCCTGTGTTCACGGGTGGCGGGACGGTTATTGTCTCAGGAGATGACGGTACGCATGACACTCCTTTCACTCCGGCTCTTATGTTTGGCGTGCTTCTTGTGGCGGTGATTGTTTTCACGTTGGCGGAAAGGAAGTGCAAGTTGGGAAGAGCCGCATGCGTTGTTGACGTGACATTGCTTTCGTTATATATAATAATAGGTTTGTTCATATGCTATATGTCTTTCATCTCCGACCTTCCCGGTGCGTCGGGGTCATGGTATGTCGCGGCGTTCAATCCCATGCCGTTATTTTTATGTCTGACATATAAGAATAAGACATTTTTCCGTTATATACTTGCAGGCTTTGCCATCGTTCTGCTGTTATTAATCATTCTTACACCCTTCATACCCCAGTTGGACGCCGACCATGCTCTTCTGGAAGGTATTTTTGCCGTCAGGTGCGCCGCAAGGGGAATAAACTGCCGTAACAATTATATAAACGCTAAAAAGAGACAATGAGACACTGTTTGATCTATATCCTGCTGATGATGTTTGCAAATCATGCCTCCGCACAAACCGCTTTCTTTGTGGACGGCTTTCATGGCGGTATTTACGGTCATTATCCGTTGGACTGGTATACGCAATATATCATTGACCAGCTTGAAGCGAATCCCGACTGGGTGATTGGAATGGAGATAGAGCCCGAGACATGGGACAGTGTGGAAGTGCGCACACCTGACGCCTATAGGAAGTTGAAGCCGCTGATGCTTTCAGAACGTATAGACGTTACAAATCCCACCTATGCGCAGCCTTATATGTTTAACATCAACGGAGAAAGCATCATCCGGCAGTTCCAATACGGCATGCGCTCACTGCGGAAGCACTTCCCCGGCATAACGTTCAGCACCTATTCTTCTGAAGAGCCTTGCTTCACGAGCCAGCTGCCACAGCTGCTCCGGCAGTTTGGCTTCCGTTATATGTCTCTTAAGAACCCTGACACCTGCTGGGGAGGATATACGGCTAATTTCGGCGGACAGACAGTCCGGCTCACCGGTCCTGACGGCACGACGGTCATTGCTGTTCCACGCTATGCGTGTGAGAGCCTGCAGCCGAACAGCGTCTGGCAGACAATAGCATGGCGCAACAGCCCGCAGTATCTTGAGGCTTGCCACAAGGCGGGCATTGGGAATCCCGTAGGTATGTGCTATCAGGATGCTGGATGGAAGCATGGACCGTGGCTTGGAGAAGGACGGAAGGACAGCCGCTACGTCACATGGACGGAGTATATCAGCCGTTACACCGACATGGAGAAAGCCACAGACCACCGTTTCTCACAGGAGGATGTCCTGCCCGGACTGATGTGGGGCTCGCAAGTGATGCAGCGCATAGCCCGTAACGTGCGCCGGTCGGAAAACAATATTCTTATGGCAGAGAAGATGTCGGCAATTGACTTTGTGGAGCACGGCAACAAGCCTTGTCAGACTGAGCTTGACGAGGCTTGGCGTCAGCTTATGCTTTCACAGCATCATGACTCGTGGATTGTGCCTTACAACACATTCCGGATTCGCGGCACATGGGAGAAAGCGATAGAAGCGTGGACAAATACTGCCGACAGTCTTTCTGCGGAAGTCATCAATAAGGCTGCAAGCCATGATACCGACAACGGCTTTATCACTCTTTACAATGTTACAGGTCAGCCTCGGCGTGAGGTGGTGTCTGTACGCGATAAAGGACAGAATACATTCGTGATGGCAGATATTCCGGCTTTCGGCCACATCAGCATCAGTCGTCCGGATGCCGTGCCCGTAACCACAAAAGCGTTTGTAGGAGGAGAACAGTCTGACGATGACGCATGTTTCATAGAAAACGAGTATTGGATCATAGGCTTTGACCTGAGCAGGGGCGGTGTCGTAACAAGGCTTATTGACAGGCTGACCGGAAGGAATCTCGTTGCATCCGAAGCCGGTGAGTTTCGTTTCGGTGAACTGCGCGGATTCTTTCCCGACGAAGGCAGGTTCTGTTCTTCAACTGAGACTCGGGCTAAAGCCATAATCACCACCTGCGGTGACCTTCTTACTGAAATCAGATTGGAGGGAGAAATAAACGGGACTTCTTTTGTAAAAACGGTCACGTTGCGTAAAGGCAGTAGGATAATAGACTGTAGTCTGAATATCGGTTGGCAGCGTAATGTGCGTATTGGAGAGCGTGTGGGGTCACACCGCAACGCCTCGCGTACAGGCTTTTATGATACACGCTACATGCTCAGTCTGTTCTTTCCTACGGGCATGAAGAAAGCCAGATTGAGCAAGGACGCGCCTTTTGATGTGTGTGAAAGCAAACTGTCGGATACCTTCTTTAACGACTGGAGGAATATCAAGCACAACGTCATCCTGCATTGGGCAGACATCTGCGACGGTGACAACGGACTGGCACTGCTCACAGACCATACTACAAGCTATTCTTACGGGGAAGATTATCCGTTGGCACTGACCGTTCAGTATTCCGGTCCGGGACTTTGGGGACGGGATTATCCTATAACCGGTGCGTCTGAATTGCGTTATGCCTTGATACCGCACGAAGGCTCTTGGCACGATGCAGGTATTCAGAGACTTGCTGAAACGTGGCGTCAACCGGTCATCGTCAGACCCGGAAGGGTTGCCGACAAGTCCCTGTTGGAGACTTCTTGCGCCTTGTCTTCAGTCACTGTGGAGGATAACGGCAGCATGAATATACGTCTCTTCAACGCGGATAGTGACGACAGCCGCCAGACAGTAACGCTGGATTTTCCTGTCAGCCGTGCAGTGGTCACAGACCTGAACGGAGAAGTGCAGGAAGAATTGCAGGTGAAGAACGGGAAGATAAATCTCTGTATTCCCCGCTTCGGCATACGTACCGTCAATCTGACTTTAAAGAAATGAAACCAAAATATCATAATACAATGGACGGAAAAAAGAAATTCAGAGATGTTGCCGGGTGTCTCTTATTTACTGTGTTAATGTGTCCGGCTGCGGTTACAGCGCATGACAAGGATCTGGCACATTGGGTGAACCCGTTTATCGGAGCCAGTACGAACACCGAGACAGCAGGAGCTTATCATGGGCTCGGGAAAACTTTCCCTGGTGCCGCGACTCCCTACGGTATGGTACAGGTAAGTCCGCAGACAATCACCGGTGGAGACAATGGTTCCGGCTACAGCTATGAACATCAGACCATAGAGGGCTTTTCCATGACGCAGATGAGCGGAGTGGGATGGTATGGCGAGATGGGCAACTTTCTGGTTATGCCTACGACAGGCGAGATAAAGACTCTTGCCGGACGTGAGAAGGAAAACATTGACGGCTGGCGATCGCACTACGACAAGGAGTCGGAGCACGCACATGCCGGATATTACAGTGTGAGGCTCACAGACTATGGCATTAAGGCGGAAGCCACTTGTACGCCCCGTTGCGGCGCGCTGCGCTTCACCTTCCCTAAAAACGGGCAGTCACATATTCTGATAGACCTCGCACGGCGTGTGGGAGGCTCCGCTGACTATGAATATATAAAGGTGGTCGACAGTCTCACATTTGAAGGCTGGATCAGGTGTACACCCCAAGGAGGCGGATGGGGCAACGGTGACGGACGTGTGAAATACACTCTTTATTTTCATGCAAGGTTGAGCAAGCCCATGAAGTCATTCGGTTTCTGGAAAGCGGATTTCTCCGAGTCGCAGCCTCATAAAAAAGATGATGTCGTCACACCTGAATATCTTGAAAGAATCGCCAAGGCTTCTGTCGTGAAAGGAAACGTGCGGGATGCCAATGACATGCTGGGTCGGCACATGGGCTTCTTTGCCGACTTTGCTACTGATGAGGATGAAGCCGTTACTCTCACTTGTGCTGTTTCTTATGTTGATATTGAAGGCGCGCGACGCAATTTTGAGGCTGAGGCTCAAGGCAGAGACTTCGACAGCATCCACCGGAAAGCGGTTGAGGATTGGAACAACGCACTCGGTTGCATAGACATCGAAGGCGGAACAGAAGCGGAGCGGACCATATTCTATACTGCACTTTATCACACTATGATAGACCCGCGCATTTATCAGGATGTGGACGGCAGGTATGTCGGCGGGGATTATCAGGTCCATCAGAGTGACGGAAAGTTTGTCAAACGCACGGTGTTCAGCGGTTGGGATGTGTTCCGTTCGCAGATGCCGCTTCAGACAATTATCCGTCCGCAGCTCGTGAACGACCTCCTTAACTCGCTCATTACCCTTGCCGACCAGAGCGGAAGGCATTATTTCGAGAGATGGGAGCTTCTCAATTCATACTCCGGATGCATGTTGGGCAATCCTGCCGTCTCTGTTCTCGCTGACGCATGGGCTAAGGGAATCAGAGACTACGACATCAGTAAGGCATATGAATATGCGAAGAACTCCTCCAAGAACACCGGCAACGGCAGTCTGGGTTATTCCCCGGGCAATCTGTGTCTGTCCCACACGCTCGAGTATGCTTACACTGACTGGTGCACAGGACGGCTTGCGGAGATGCTCGGCAAGGATGAGGATGCCGCGTTGTATTATCGCAAGGGACAAGCCTATCGTAATATTTTTGACAAGAAGAAGGGATGGTTCCGCCCTAAGGATGAGAAAGGCAACTGGCTGCCATGGCCGAAGGAAGGAAGGTTGAAGGAGTGGTACGGATGCATGGAATGCAATCCGCTACAGCAAGGATGGTTCGTTCCCCATGATGTCAAGGGTATGGTAGGACTCATGGGCGGAAAGAAGAAAGTCATTGCAGACCTCGACTGGATGTTCGGAAACACGCCGCAGGACATGTTCTGGAATATGTATTATAATCACGCCAACGAGCCTGTGCATTTCGTTCCTTACCTGTACAACCGTTTGGGAGCCGGATGGAAAACGCAATATCACACCCGTTACATATGCCGTAACGCATATGAGAACAAGGTGGAAGGTCTGCGAGGCAACGAGGATGTGGGACAGATGTCGGCATGGTATGTCCTTTCCGCAATAGGCATACACCAGTATTGTCCGGGCGACACGCGCTTTGAGATTACGTCACCTGTATTCCGCCGTGCCACGATTCACTTGCAGAACGGAAAGACCTTTACCGTAAACGCTCCGGCAAACAGCGACAGGAATATATATATCCGGAAGGCGTCTCTCAACGGAAAGAACATTCCTCTGCATCTTGATTACAAGGATATTGTGGGGGGAGGCGTTCTCCAGCTCGAGATGGGAGCCGAGCCTGAAAAATAACTGAGACAAACCGAGACGGCGGAAGAGAACGTTTCGGCATTCAGGTTCACGTCGTGAATCTTATACAACGCAAACCCGTAAGATGCCTTTTCCATTCTTCCTGCCGTCAGATAACCGTAAAATGATCCGTCAGATAACGGTAATATAATAATGTGTGAAATAAAAGTCCAATATAATTATATGAAAACAAAATCCATTCTTATTGCGTTGCTTGTGCTCATGTTTACTCCTGTGCAAGCTCAGATAAACCATTTCTCACTCAACAGTGAGGACGGCAATGTCGTCTGGAAGATTTTCCCGCAGGCTGAGACACCAATGTCGGGAGAGAAGCTGTCCTCGGGGAACACTGTGAAGAATGCGGTGACAGGAATTGTCCCAGGAACCGTATTCGCCTCATATGTCCGGGCTGGCAAGGAACCGTGTCCCGAATATGGCGACAATATATATAATGTGGATGAGGCTCTTTACAACCGTCCGTTCTGGTACATTACGTCTTTCAGGCTTCCCGAAAAGCCTGCGGCAGGTCAGCATGTGTGGCTCTGCTTTGAGAACACCAACAAGTTTGCTGATTTCTGGTTTAACGGTCATAAGCTGTCGGGCACGGTCTCGTCAGTGAAGGACGTGAAAGGACATATGATGCGTTCGCGTTTTGATATCACAGACTTTTACAGAAATGACGGTGACAATCATATAGCCGTGCTTATTTATGACCCCGACGAGAAAAAGACACGTACGGGAAAGGACCCCTATGGGGTGGTGTGCAGCCCCTCATATCTTGCCGGTGCGGGATGGGACTGGATGCCATATGTGCCCGGACGCGAGGCTGGCATCACGGGCAAGGCTTCCGTTGAGGTGACGGGCGCAGCCAAGATGATAGACCCTTGGATGAGAAGTTATCTGCCTTCACTCGACAGGGCTGAGCTGAAGCTTGCTTCGGGAATAGCCAACTATTCAGGCAAGTCTCAGACTGTTACGGTTAAGGGTGTCATCACGCCGGGCGACATCACCTTCACAAAGAGTGTCAGGATGGAGAGCGGCGACACTGCAATCATCAACATCAGTAAGGCTGACTGTATCGGCTTCGTCGTTGACAATCCCCGTCTGTGGTGGCCCAACGGATATGGCAAGCCCGACCTTTACACCTGTAAGTTGCAGGCGTTCGTCGACGGGAAAATGAGCGATGAGCGCAGCATACGGTTCGGCATCAAGAAAAATGAATATCGTATAGAGACGAATGCCGTGGGCTATCCGGTGCTGAACATTTATGTCAACGGACAGCGCATATATGTCAAGGGAGGCAACTGGGGCATGAGCGAGTATCTGCTGCGATGTCACAATGAAGACTACCGCAAATGGATACGCTTGCATCAGGACCTCAATTATAATATGATTCGACTTTGGACAGGATGTGTTACGGACGAGGAGTTCTATGATTACTGTGACGAATCGGGCATTATGGTGTGGGATGACTTCTGGCTTTATGTTGCCTGGAATGATGTGGCAGACCATGATGCGTTCAAGGCAAACGCGCGCGACAAGGTGCGCCGCCTGCGAAACCATCCTTCTATCACTGTTTGGTGCGGTGCCAACGAGACGCATCCTGTAGCCGACATCGACCAGGCTTTGCGCATGATTGTTATGGAAGAAGACGGCAACGACCGTCTTTACAAGTCATGTTCCAATCAGGACGCCTTGTCGGGAAGCGGTTGGTGGAAAGACCTTCCGCCCAGACATCACTTCGAGACTTCAGCAAGCAATCTGGCGTTCAACAAGCCGTCTTACCCTTATGGCTCAGACCATGGCTACGGATTCAGGACGGAAATAGGCATGGCTACCTTCCCGCAGTATGAAAGCGTCGTACGTTTCATTCCGAAAGAAGAGCAATGGCCGTTGCCTGACGACGAGCGGCTGAAAAACGACGATGACAATGTGTGGAACCGTCACTTCTTCGGCAAGGAAGCCTCCAATGCCGACCCTGTAAGCTACAAGAAGAACGTGAACGACCGCTACGGTGAGGCAACCTCCTTGGAAGACTTTTGCGAGAAAGCCCAACTCGTCAACATAGAAGACATGAAGGGCATGTATGAGGCTTGGCAGGACAAGATGTGGAATGACGCTTCAGGGCTGCTGATATGGATGAGTCATCCGGCTTATCCGTCATTCGTATGGCAGACCTACGATTATTACGGCAACCCTACAGGATGCTACTGGGGTGTGCGCAAGGCTTGCGAGCCTCTGCACGTGCAGTGGAACTGTCTGGACAATAGTGTGAAAGTGGTGAACACGACGGCATCCGACCTTAATGACGCACGTGTGACAGCCACGGTATATGACCTCAAAGGCAATATCATCCATACGCAGAACGCTGTTGCGGGCTGCAAGGCAAGCGACATTTCTGAGGCTATGACGCTCACGCCTTCGGCGGACGGCTTGCAGTTCATCCGCCTCTGTCTGAAAGATGCCGGTGGCAGACTTGTTTCCGAGAACTTCTACTGGCACAACGGCAAGGAATATCTGGCGTATGAGGAACTCGCAGACATGCCGGAGGCGGCTCTGAAAGCACGTCTCGTCAGCCGTGACGGCAGCAAAGCCACGTTCGAGTTGATAAACAAAAGCAAGCATGTAAGTTTCGCCAACCGCCTGCGGCTTGTTGAAGGCAAAAAGAAAGAAGCGGTTCTTCCCGTCATATGGAGCGACAATTATGTCACACTGATGCCTGGCGAGAAGAAGGTCATCACGATAGAAATGCCTGACAACACAGGTAAGGTGAGACTCCTGTGTAAGCAATATCATCACAAGGAAAACAAAGTGCTCGATATGTAAAAACGAAAACAACTATGAGTCTGAGACATATATTGCTCTGCCTTTCCATCGTTCCGTTGGCGTTCCATGCGCAGGGACTCAGGACAGGCGATTTGAAATGTGAGAATCTCTACGACCCGTTGGGCATAGACAACACCGCTCCCCACTTCAGCTGGAAGAATTATTCCCCACGCAACAATGCAAGGCAGACGGCATGGGAGATACAGGTGGGGACTGACAGTGTGAAAGTGTCACGGGGAGAGGCTGACTTGTGGAGTTCCGGAAAACGGCTTTCTGCCGAAAGTGTCATGGTGGGTTATGAGGGCAGGACGCTCCGTTCGGGCATGTTGTGTTTCTGGCGCGTGCGTACATGGGACGAACGTTCCAAAGTGTCTTCATGGAGCGACATTCATCGCTTCAGCGTCGGATTGCTGACGGACAAGGACTTTCCCGGAGAATATATCGGCTTGGACAAGTCTGCCGGTGACGTCACTGCCCCCATACTGCGGAAGCGTTTCAAGCTCCGTGGACGCCATCGCGTCTTCATCCATGTCAACTCTCTGGGTTATCACGAGGTAAGGGTCAATGGCAGAAAAGTGGGTGACGCGGTGTTGGCTCCGGCTGTGTCACAACTCGACAAACGCTCGCATATCGTCACTTACGACATCACTCCATATTCACGTGAGGGCGACAACGAGGTGGAGATATGGCTCGGAAAAGGGTGGTATCGTGAGAATCTGTTTCATGCGGAATACGAAGGTCCTTTGGTCAAGGCTGCCGTCATGCGGCAAAATGGCACCGGATGGCAGCCTGTGGCGGTTACTGACTCTTCATGGGAGGGCACGCCAAGCGGATATCATGACTTCGGCACATGGCAGGCACTGCAGTTCGGAGGGGAGCGCGTCGATGCCCGCATCCTTCACAATAGAGGCAGACATTGGACAAAGGCTCATGTGGTGAGTGTAGCCGATAAGACGGCGACGCCGCAGATGACAGAGGGCAACAGGATAATAGACACCCTAAAGCCGGTAAGCATAACGGCATATGACGGCGGATGGCTCGTTGACTTCGGGCGCGACATCACTGGGTGGTTGCGGCTGGAAATGCCCGATGTGCCAGGTGATGTGACAGTCAGGATGGAGTATGGCGACTGGATTGACACCACCGGAGTGTTCACTCCTCAGGGAGAATATGACGAATATATTACGGCGGGTGACGGCAAGGACGTGTTCTGCAACAAGTTCCACCATCATGCGTTCCGCTATGTCCTCGTCAAGAACATCCGGCAGCCGCGCGCGGAGGACCTGACGGCATTGCAGATTTCAGGCGATTATGCGGAGACGGTCAGCTTCAAGTGCTCTGACGATGACATAAACAGCATATATCAGATGATAAGCCGCACAATGCGTTGTCTGACATTCAGCGGATATATGGTGGACTGTCCGCATCTCGAGAGAATGGGGTATGGCGGTGACGGAAACTCGTCTACCATGACCGTACAGACGTTGTGTGACGTGGCTCCTGTATATTACAACTGGCTCACGGCATGGGGCGACGCCATGGCTGCTGACGGAGACCTCCCGTATGTCGCGCCCGCAGGTGGCGGAGGCGGCGGTCCTTACTGGAACTCTTTCATCATAAAGGCACCTCTGCGTACCTATCTCAATTACGGTGACCGGCGTATGCTTGTGAAGCTTTACGGTCAGATGAAAAGGTGGCTTGGCTTTGTGGGCAGACACGTAAAGGACGGACTGCTCCAGCCTTGGGCTGACACCGACCGCAGGATGTGGTTCCTCGGTGACTGGCTGGCACCCAAAGGGGTCGACGTGGGCGGAGACTCACAGCTGCTCACGGGCAACTGCGTCCTCAGCGACTGTCTCAACAGCATGTCGCTGATGGCTGATATATTGGGAGAGAAAAGCGATGCCGGGCTGTTTGCCGCGCAGAGAGATTCCCTGAACAGGAAAATACACGCACGCTTTTATCATCCTGCCGACAGCACCTATGCCACCGGCTCACCCCTCGACATGAGCTATCCCGTGCTGACAGGCGTCGTGCCCGACTCCCTTCGCAGTGCTGTCACAGCCAGGCTTCTTGCTCTTTCACGGGGCAAATACAAGTCGCACATAGCCGCCGGACTTGTCGGAACCTACATCTTCACGCAGTGGGCTGTAGGCAATGGAGAGTGCCAGCTGATGTACGACATATTGAAGAAACGCTCCTATCCCGGCTATCTCTATATGATAGACCACGGAGCTACAACCACATGGGAATACTGGAGCGGCGAGCGCAGCCACATACACAACTGTTACAACGGCGTCGGCATATGGTTCACCCAAGCACTCGGAGGCATTGTCCCTGACATTAGCCGTCCGGGCTACCGTCATGTCCTCATCAGTCCTCAGAAGCCGGACGGCATTGATTGGGTTTCAGTAGACAAGGAGACTCCTTACGGAACGATACGTGTAAGCTGGCACGGCACACGGCTGTCGGTGGAAATACCGGTAGGCGTGACCGCTACGGTCGTATGGCAGGACAAGCGGCATGAGGATGTCGGGTCAGGGAAATGGACTTTTTAATAAAACAGGCTTCGCCCGGCAATCTGAGCGCGCGCTCTCATTGCACCCACTTGCACTGTTTTTTAATAAAGCAAATATAAACATACAATATGATGTATAAAATAAAAGTACTTATCGCAGTGCTGCTGTCTGTGCCCGCAATGGCTGTGGCGCAGAAACAGCCTGATCTGGTGCGGTATGCCAACACGCTGCAAGGCACCGACTCAAACTTCGGACTCAGCCACGGCAACACCTTCCCGGCGACTGCCATGCCATATGGCGTACATGTGTGGACTCCTCAGACCAACGTGAACGGCGAGGGCTTCAAATATATGTATTCGCACGACAGGATACGCGGCTTCGGACAGAGCCACCAGTGCTCGCCATGGGTGAGCGACTATGCCGTGTATACGTTCATGCCGGAGACGGGCAGGCTCGTGGTAAACGAGAACGACCGCGCCTCCAAGTTCAGTCACGACAACGAGGTGGGACGTCCGCATTATTATAAGGTGACGTTCGACAATGGCATAACCACCGAGATGGCTCCCACCGACCGGGGCGTGCATCTGCGTTTCTCTTACCCCAAGGGGCAGGACGCCTTTCTTGTGATAGACGGCTACACCGACACCAGCGAGGTGAAGATAGACGCAAAGAGGCGTCAGATACGCGGATGGGTGCGCAACCATCGCTTTGTGAACCATCCTGAGAACTTCCGCTGCTACTTTGTGGTGCAGTTCGACCGGGATTTTGCCGACTACGGCACGTGGGAGAACCAGAACAACCGTACCTTCAGCCGCCAGACCTACGGCAAGGGCAAGGGCGCGGGTGTGTATCTGAAGTTCCGTCCCGGCAGCAAGGTGCAGGCAAAGGCAGCGTCGTCTTACATAAGCTACGCACAGGCGGAGCTTAACCTTGAGCGCGAGCTCGGAGGCGACCGCTCGCTCGAGGCGACAAAGGCGCGCGGCTTCAAGGTGTGGAACAATCTCTTCAACCGTGTGCGCGTGGAGGGCGGCACCGATGAGGACATGCGCACCTTCTATTCGTGTCTGTTCCGCGCCAACCTGTTCTCGCGCCGTTTTTACGACCTTGACAAGGATGGCAAACCATATTATTACAGCCCGTACGACGGTAAGATACACCACGGATATATGTATACCGACAACGGTTTCTGGGATACCTTCCGCTCGCAGTTCCCTCTTACCAACATTCTGCACCCCACTCAGCAGGGACGCTACATGCAGGCTATGCTCAACGTGCAGCAGAAGGAGCTGGGATGGTTTCCCGCATGGTCGTGCCCCGGAGAGACGGGAGGCATGCTGGGCAACCACGCCATATCGCTCTTTGCAGACGCTTTTGCCAAGGGCATACGCACGGTGCCTGTAGACTCCGTGCTCAAGGGCTATGCCCACGAGGCTTTCAACAAGGGTCCGATGGGTGGTGCCAACGGCCGTGCGGGATGGCATGAGTACTACACTCTGGGATATGTGTCGTTCCCGGAGTCGCACGGATCGGTTTCGCAGACGCTTGAGTATGCGTATGATGACTGGTGCGCCTACACCTTGGCAAGGCAGACAGGCAACAGGTTCTATGAACAGGTGTTTGCCCGCACGCTGTACAACTACCGCAACCTGTGGGACTCCGCCACCGGATTCTTCCGGGGCAGAGGAAAGGACGGCAAGTTCCTTGAGCCGTTCGACCCGCTGGCATGGGGTGGTCCTTACACCGAGGGCAACGCCTGGCACTACATATGGTCGGTGTTCCATGATGTGCAGGGGCTCATAAACCTGTATGGCTCCGACGCCGCATTCGTGGAGAAGATGGACTCCGTGTTCTCGCAGCCGGCGACGGTGCGTCCGGGTTGGTATGGCGGCAAGATACACGAGATGGTGGAGATGGAGGAGGCGCGCATGGGACAGTATGCCCACGGCAACCAGCCCATACAGCACATGCCTTACCTGTACAGCTATGCGGGACAGCCGTGGAAGACGCAATACTGGGTGCGCCAGATTATGAGACGCCTGTACAACAGCACTCCCGACGGTTTCCCCGGCGACGAGGATCAGGGCGGCATGTCGTCGTGGTATGTGCTCAGTGCCCTCGGTCTCTACGCGGTTACGCCCGGCACCGACCAGTATGTGATAGGCTCGCCCCTCTTCCGCAAGGCTACCATCACGATGGAGGACGGCAGCAAGTTCGTAATAGAGGCGGAGGGCAACAGTGCCGACAACGTGTATATACAGAGCGGCACGCTCAACGGACGCCCGCTTGACAAGAACTACATCACCTACGGGGACATCGCCCGCGGCGGAACGCTGAAGTTTGTTATGGGCGCAAAGCCCAACAGAACCCGCAACACCGGTAAGGACGCCGCGCCCTATTCGCTTTCGGCTCCGCTATGACAGGCGGTGAGGGGGATGAAGAAGATGCCGGTCAAGTAAGACAATGACGGCGTGAGCCCGGTGGAGACGCAAGATTTTGCTATAATAATATGGATTTTCCATCAATATTTAATAATGGCGTCCGCCCAGTAGAGACGCAAAATCTTGCGTCTCCCGTCCCTCCCACACCAACATGTACATGCGACAATCCGATGACAATAAATGCATATCCCCTCAGTAGAGACGCAAAATTTTGCGTCTCACAAGCAGGAATTGCGCAATTCATCATGCATATAATTACTTCCGAAATTAGCACCACTTCCTCGTGAGACGCAAAATCTTGCGTCTCTACTTTTGCTGTCAGCGTATAATGATATACTGTATCCACAAAAACAAGCATACTTGCATATGCATGCATTAATAATGTGCATAATTATTCATTCCCACCCATCCTCAACTCCGCGAGAGCGTCCT
>ENA-OUQW01000355-OUQW01000355.1-human-gut-metagenome-genome-assembly--contig:-NODE-355-length-60270-cov-14.943386_pt1 | contig 60270 bp, 64 predicted proteins | sample MGYA00248464_ERZ548849 | MGnify/ENA primary metagenome ERZ548849 (study PRJEB26491, sample SAMN04978193) | human gut metagenome | host: Homo sapiens | study: EMG produced TPA metagenomics assembly of... | reverse complement strand
GAAACCCCTTGATTTATGGGGATTTTGGGCGGTTCGCATATCTTCCTTTTCAAAAAAGCATTCCACGCCTTTATCCTTTAGCTGCCGAATGGTGGTCAGGCTGTCCACCGTGTTGCGGGCGAAACGGCTCACACTCTTGGTTACTATGAGATCAATCTTTCCCTCAAGGGCATCCGCCACCATCTGCTTGAAGCCTTCGCGGTGCTTGGTGCTGGTGCCGGTTATGCCTTCATCCGTATAAACCTGAACGAATTCCCAGTCGTCCCGCGCCTTGATGTACTGGGTATAATAGTCAATCTGCGCTTCATAGCTGGTAAACTGCTCGTCGCTGTCCGTAGAGACACGCGCATAAGCGGCAACCTTCCGCTTGCGATGCTCGGCAATGGGCGCTTCCGTAAACCGCACCAATGTCGGCATGATCGTCGTTACTCTTTTCGCCACTGTGCTCCGCGCTCCTTCCTGATCTGCTTCATTTTCTCACTCATGGTCTGCCTGCGCTCCGGTGTGTAATGACGCTTCATGGTTTCTGAAAAACGTGCTCTCTGAGCGGCTGTCCATTTGTGCCCATGGCGCTCGTATGACCAATTATGTATTTCTGCATGGCCATCATTGAATTGAAATTCCAAAACTGCGTCTGGCGAAACAGTAATGTGGTCAATGGCTTGAGTGAAGGCTGCTTCGTCAAAGGTATCTATGTGGAGCACCTCCGCGCAGAGTTCACGCAGATGATCTTCGCGTAAGCCCTTTTTATCAGGTTCGCCCTTGCTGGAGCAGCGCCAATACCGTGTTTTCTTGCCCGCGTTGGATTGTGTTGCTCTTTGGTAATTCATACTGCAAAAACCGCATTTGATCTTTCCGGTGAAGCACGTACTCCCAGAACGCTCTGAAGAATGCTTGAGTCGATATTCCGAAGCAACAGCACGATGCTCTTTCGTCCAGCAGTCCTGATGCCCTGTATTCCTGCACTCCCGCGTGAACACACTTCCGTCACGCATGAAGAATGTCAGATGGCCTTTTTCGGGGACTTCGAGATGCTCAATCTTTTCGGCGAATACAATTTCGTCAAATTCCTCTATGCCGAGGACTTCGGCACAGCATTTCTTTAGTGCCACTTCGCTCATGGCTCCCTTGACGGGGCAGCCATCACCAACCTTCTTCTTTTTCCTGCTGCCACAAATCCAGTAGTCGATATTGCTTTTCCTGCGATGAGGGTTATGCATATAGCTGACATGGCAGTATGGGCACTTAATTTTTCCACTGAAGCAGGTAAGGTTCAGGCTTTTGTTGGCCTGAGCACCGAGGGCTTTCCGTCTTGTCATTTCCTGTTGTACATAATCGAAGGTAGCTTGATCGATGATGGCCTCGTGTGTGTTCTCCACATAATACTGTGGAAGTTCGCCGTGGTTCTTCCTGCGCTTTCCATTGATAGGATCGGTGATGTACTCCTTCTGTAGAAGCAGGTTGCCCGTGTAGGTGACATTTGTCAGGATTACTTTGAGGGATGAATCCTGAAAGCGGCACCCGTTAATCGTCCGTATACCCTCGGCATTGAGCGCCCGTTCTGTTTCCAACCGGGATTTGCCGTCGAGAAAATCCTGATAGATGCGCCGTACAACAGCGGCTTCTTCGGGAACGATGACCAATTTGTCACCCTGCCAGCGATAACCCAGAATTCGAAAGCGTCCGTTTGGAATTCCCTTCTTCATCCTCTTGCGAACGCCCCATTTGACATTTTCGCTGATGGAGCGGCTTTCCTCCTGTGCAAAAGAAGCGAGCAGCGTTAGCAGCAGCTCGCCCTTGTCACTGAGCGTGTGGATGTGCTCCTTTTCGAATTGTACCTCAATGCCGAGCTCTCGCAGTCGGCGAACGGCAGTAAGCGTATCCAGCGTGTTTCGGGCAAAGCGGGAGATGCTCTTGGTGAGGATGATGTCGATATGTCCCGCTTCACATTCAGCCATCAGGCGCTGGAATTCCGTTCGGTCTGTGCTCGTGCCGCTGATGCCGTTGTCTGCGAAAACTCCCGCATATTCCCAACTGGGATTTCTCTGGATAAACGCGCTGTAATAACTGATTTGTGCTGAAAGGGAATTCTCCAGCCGTTCGGTATCCAGCGAAACGCGGGCGTAGGCGGCAACGCGCTTTTTCTTTGTCGTGATGGGGATTTGTGCTTCTATCCTTCTAATTGTTTTGGTCATTGGACTCCCTCCTTTCAGACACGATTAATCACTCTGAACGCCCCGAAAGTCAATAGAATCCTGCTCAGTTTGAGACAATTTTACCGAGCGGCGGATTGTACTTCTCAAGCATCATTTCGCGACATTTTTCATATTCGGCATCCGTGAGCAAGCCCGATCTGCGCATCCGTCCCACGCAGGCCATGCTGGCCTGAAAGAGCATCTCCCGCTTAAGCTGTTCAGTCGTCATTGCGCTGCCCTCCGTAATACCGTTCCGCGATATAGCAGGCATGGCAGCAATACTTTCGGCGATGCTTGGCGTAATCCTGAAAAGTTTTGTGGCAGACGGGGCAAACAGCACTGACGGTGGACTGACGATGGATTTGCTCTCCGTGAGATGCCCAATAGGCTGCCCGACAGGCATCCGAACAGAAGCGCCTGGGTCTGTATCTGGAGGGCGGCAGTTCCTTGCCGCACTGCGGGCAACGTTTAGCAGGCGGTGTGTGCTCATACTCCGGCGCATCTGCTGTATCGCGATAACACCATGACTTCACCGTTGACCTTGGAATATTGAGTTCCTTGGCGATTTGCCCGAAGCTATATCCTGCCTGTCGGAGCTGTTGAGCTTGCTTCCGACATTCCTCTTTATCCTTCTTCATGGAGTACCTCCCGTGTCGTGATCTACACTTTCCTGTTCGGACACGGGAGGTGAGAATGTGGACATCCCTGTTCAAAAAACACCTCGCAAAATGCCCTTCACTGCTCTTGGGAGAAAAGGTGGAACATTTGGACACTCCAAAACTGAAAAAAGGCGGTCAGCCGAAGCCAACCGCTATAATTCAGGGATTATTCAGTTTTGCTGTATTTCCCGGAAACCCAGCCCACGCGCCCGTTCATCACGACGGCGTGCCAGCCGTTTTCGGCAGTGGCGACCCACTCAAATGAGGTGCCGTCCTTTGCGGCGGCAATGCGCTTGTACTGCGTTCCGTTGCCCACACGGATGTTGACCGTGCCGCCATCGCAGACGATGCGTACACGCTTGGCAGAGGACGGTCCAGAAGGCTCGTCGGGTTCGGCAGGTTCCTTTCCCGCGTCGTGATCCGCAACCGCGTCCATCAGCGCCTTATGGGTATCGCCGCCGTACACGCCGTCCTGCGTAAGCCCGGTTCTTGCCTGAAACCGCTTAAGGGCAGTCTCCGTCTCGCCGCCGAAGTCACCGTCCGCCCCATACCGGGGCAGGTTGTACCCCAACTGGAGCAAAAACTCCTGCAGCGCCTTTACGTCCGTGCCCTTGCTGCCATTCTTCAAGGTTCGCGTGCCCAGCCTGTACTCGCTCGCCGGGGTATCGGGCTTTGTCGCCCCGCCGCCCGTGAACACCGCGTCGCCGTAATCCACGAAGGGCAGCTGATACCAGTGCGTCCACTTCCGGGAGGAAACCTTCGTTTTCACGCATCCGTAGTTAAAGCCGCGCTCCTCCACCGCATAGCCATTTCCAACATACACGCCCACATGCCCGTCAAAGCGCAGTGCAATGCCGGGCACCTCGGGCAGCGTGTCCATGGTTCCCCAGGCGCAGCCTTTGCTCTTCGCGTAGCTGGACATGCCGTTTGCACTTTTGTCTGGGCAGCCGTGTCCACCATACTTGCTGGAAAAGGTCTTGTCCGTGCCGATGGATTCGATCACGCCCTGCCCACCGTTCGTCCAGTTGTATCCTTTGATCAGTCCCACGCAGTCGGCGCAGACCTTCTTCTTTGCAATGTCGTCGCGGTACCGGGCGGTACGGCTGGAACCGTAATGCGCCGGGTACTGCTTGGCCTTGCGGTCGAGCAGGTTCTGGGTGCACTTGTAAACACAGCTGCCATACCAATAAGGCTGGCCCACCATCTTTTCACACCACGCGGCGAAATGCTCGCCGGTGAAAGGCATATTGATTCGTTCAGACATATATTGTCCCTCCAATTCAAAAGGCGACGGTCACTCGCCATCGCCCGCGTCGGTATTGTTCTTTTCCTCGCGCCCATGAAGCTGCGCCAGCACGTCCTTCATCTTGTCGGGAATAGGCAGGCCGATATGGGCCGCGTTCTCCAGCAGGGACAGGCCCTCGTTGGAGAGATAGAAGCAAATCACGGCGCTGCGCAGCGCGGAACCGGTGCCCACAATGTGAATGTCCACCACGTTGGCCACGCCTACCAGCATCAGGATCAGCACCTTCTTGCAGATGCCCTTGAAGCCCACGGCGCTGGACAGCTTTTTGTCGATCATTGCGCACATCAGGCCCGTGATGTAGTCGAGTGCCATGAAAACGATCAGCGCAATCATCAGTCCGTCCATGCCTCCCAGAAAGTAGCCCAGCCAGCCGCCAATCGCAGCGACGGCCATTTGAATCTTTGCCCAAACGATGTCAATGGAAAAGTTTCTCATGTTTAAATCCTCCTTGTTTTGCTTGCATATAAAAAACGACCGCTGATGAAAGCGATCGCTCATGCTATGTTGTTATAGTCAGTACTCAATTCTGCTTCTGCCAGCCTATGGGATAATCTGCTGGGCTCCATACACAATGCGGCAGGCGGCAGATATAATGAATGCCATTGAATGTCACCTTGTCGCCCACCTGATACGCCGTGCCCGCGCCGGTTGGCTGGACGAATTCGGGCCATTCGTCCTGCTCTGCGGGCAAAGAAACGCTCTGTTGCAGTGCTCGTACCGCCGCCCAGAGTGCGTCTATCTCGCCCTTGTAGTCATATTCCTGTGCCGCACCATCCCGTGCTTTTTGTGTCAGTTCCTGTCGCTCCTCATCGGTCAGTCTACCCTCAATGTGGTACTGATCGATGTTTGCCAGAAGCGCTTTCAGGTCATAGTTCTTGAGCGCAATGACCTGTTCAAAGAGTTCTTTCATAATAAAATCACCTCCGTCAGACGCGCACCCATGCGCCGCCTGAATTGTAGTAAGGAACCACCTGAACCCACGCGCCGTTCAGCCGATACCAAACCGTGCATTGCCGCCACGTGCTGCCATCCCGGTACCAGACCACCGCGTCGATATAGGTTACTGAAATTGTGCAGCTGGTAACTCGGGCGTAGTTGCTGGAATAGCCGCTGCTGGACGAGGTTTCGCCGTTGTACAGCACCAGAACCGAGTTGCCCGCCTCGAAATATGCCTTCATCGCGGCAAACAGCGCGGCGTTGCTGGAAGCATTCAGCGTGTGCGTGACGGTGTTCGAGTAAAACTTGCCGGTCAGGATTCCCATCGTCGCGCCCACCTGCGCGGAACCGCGAACGCCGGTGTTCAGGCTCTGGTAATTGGCCTGACAGAAGGTCAGCTTCTTACTGGACGAACCAGAGCCCGCGCCGGACGAGGTGATCGTCAGGGGAATGCTCTGAATGAGCTTGCCTTTGAGCGCCGCGCCCGCACCGCTGAAAACCATTACGCCCACGCGGGATTTAGCGGCAGTCGTGCCCTGATACGCGCCCTGACACGCGCCGCTGCTGCTGCCCGTGCTCCAAGAGGAGGAGCCGTACTGCGCATAGCCAATCGTTGAGCCGCTGTTGGCCGTCGCTGAAAATGTGCTCACGCTTTCACCTCATTACACGGGCACAAGGCATATCTGCCCGTCCGTACCGCTGCTGGGAAGCGACGCGGAATAGAAAATACCAAGGTTGGACAGCGCCGCCTTTGCGCTGCTCGCGCCCGTGCCACCGTTGGCCAGCGGAATCGGCGTAGCCATGCCCGCATGGAACAGGCGGTAGGAAGCCCATGTGCCGCCCGTGCACGTCCGCAGCAGCACGGCGAAGTCCAGACTCGCCTGATACGCCGCGTTGCGCACCTCCAGCATCCGCCGGTTGTTTCCTGTGCCGTCCTCCCACGAAGAAAAGGAAGAAGCGCCTACATACGATCCTTCGAAAACCGTCCGATTGGTGGTACTGTTGTAGGTGGGCAGAAGGTACAGCGACGGGTACAGATAGCCCGAAATAGTGAGGTTGCCCGTCATCGTGTCGCCGGTTTTCTTGACCGCGCCCAGCTTCGTGCAGGCGGCAGACGCGGTTTCCGCACCCGTGCCGCCCTGATCTACACCCAGCGGTTCGGAGAGCAGCAGCGGCCAGCCGAATTCCACCTTGCCCGCGTTCTCCGCGACCTTGCCGAAGGCGATGCCAGAGCCGTCCTTATAGAAATCCAGCATGACCTGCTTTGTACCGATGGACACCGTTTGCTCGATGTAGTAGAACACATCCTGCACGCGAATCTTGATGTCGTAGCTGCTCAGCGCATTGAAGGTCGGAGACAGCAGTCGGTTCGTTGCGGCAATGACGTAGTTGCTGGGCGCGAGCGTTACGGCGGAAACCCACGATTCCGCGCTGGGCAGCTTGTAGTACACCGTGCAGGCCAGCGTATTCTTGCCGCCAACCGAAGAACCGGATGCTTTTGCGGAAATGCGCACCTTCGTACCGTCCGTCTGGGCAGCCGTGCCATCCGCGTTGCAGCGCTCGGCAGTAAACATAGACAGCGACGGCGGAGAGTAGTCCAGCACGGTCACGGTTCGGGTCGTGCTGGCCGTGCGTCCGCGAGAGTCGGTGACTGTCACGGTCATTGTGAGATTGCCCGCCGTATTAAGCGCATTGGTGGTGAAAGACGAGCCTGAATAGGTCACGCTGTCGATGCTGGTGCGATAGGCTGAAATGCTGCTGCCCTGCGCGCCAGTTGCCGTGATGCTGACCGACAGCTTGCTTCGCGTCCGCACATAGCCGCCGAAGCGGTCGGCAACGCCGGAAGTGGCTTCAGCGATTGAAACGGACGAAATAGATGGAACCACCGACGCAGGCACCGTCAGTTGAAAAGCACAGGTATTGGTCGAAACGAGATTGCCGTTGACATAGGTGTCGCACAGAATCGTTCCCCAGCCGGAGGTCGCATTCGGAATCTGCGCAGCCAGTGAAACAGGCGGCGTCCACGTGCAGGAGGTGGTCACACCCGTGGCAATCGTTCCGTTCGCCGAAAAGAAACTGTAGCGAATGGTGTGCGTGGCGATGCTGCTCTGCCGGTTCGTATAGATCGTAACCGCCGTGCCCATATCGAAAGAAGTCTTGGAAAGACTGGGCTTGGATGCGGCTTCCTCATACGTCACCGTGATGGTGCATTCCGACCACTGCAGGTAGTTTGTGGAGTAACCCTGCGAGCTTTTGACCGGGCTGGGATTGTACAGGCAGATGGTGTTGTTGCCTTCCGCGATGTACGCCGCCAGATTGTTCAGCAGATCGCCGCTGAGCGTATAGGTGCTGGTGTTGCCGTAGAAAGCCCCGGTAAACGTCCCCAACGCGTCGCCGCAGTAGCCCAAACCTGTGATACCCGACTGGGACGCGGACTGGTAATTGGCCTTTCGCACATACACGGTTTTGGTGTGCCCGGTGCCGTAGCCCGCCTGCGCCGCCACAATGCGCAGGGAAATCCCAGTGATGACCTTGCCGCTCAGCGCCATGCCCGCGAAATGCACGATGCCGACGTAATTGTAGGTATTCTCGTAGTACTCCTGACTGGCGGCGGAGCTTTTCGCATTGCTGGCCGAATTCGTCTTGCGCGTGCGCATGGACGCGCTGTAGGAAACTGTGGTTGCCATTGTTCCTCCTTACCCCGTGTAAATCACGGACAGGTTGCCGTTGGACTGCGGCTCGTAGGCAAATTTGCCGATCTGCAGCCGCGCAAGAATCTCCGCCTGCGTCACATACAATTTGTTGTCGCTGAGATAGGCCACCTCCGTATCGTTCATGAAGAACGCCAGCCGGTCGTTGACCACGCGGAAGGTCAGCGGATTCCCGGCCTTGCCGATGGTCAGCCCGTCCTCGCTGAAGCGCATATAGGTGTGGATCAGGTTCAGCTGCTCCCGCGTCAGATTGTCATTCGCCGCAGCATCCTCGATGATCTCATTGACCTTGGTCACCGTCCATGTGAAGTTGTTCTCGGACTGCTCGGCCAACGTAGAGAGCGTTTCATTCATCTGGCTGACCTGATCGGCAGTTGCGTAATCCCGCCGCACCTCGCTGCGAATCTGCTCTGCCGTCAGGGCGATCTGGGCAACGGCTTCGCCGGTCGCATCCAGTGCTTCGTCCTTTGCCGCGTCCACCACCAGCCGCAGGGCTTCGTTGCCCGAAATGTCCACGGCATTCAGCTGGGCGATGAAGGCTTCGGCGGCGAACAGGCTGGACACGTCGATGTTTGCGGCGGTGATCGCACCCACCAGCGCCTCGTCCGCGAAAATGGATGCGACGTTGAGTTCGCGGGCGGTAATGGTTTTCTCGATGATCTTGCCGCCCGAAACAGAATTATCGCCGATGTCCGCGTCGCCGACGCTCTTTTTCTCGGTAGTCACCGTGCCGTCTTCAGCGATGGACAGCGCATAGAAGCAGCCGTCCGCGCCCTTGACGATGAGCTCGCCCACGGTAAGGCTTGCCATATTCGCCTCCGTCACCGCAAGGTCGGCCACATACAGTTTGCCGTTTACGCCCTTTTCAATGATGGCTGTGCCTGCTGTCAGGTCTTTGATCCGCGCCCAGTCGATGTCGGCGGTCTGAATGCTGGCATTAACCAGCTTTGCGATATCCGCCTGCAGCTGCCCGATGGAAGCCCAGTCAATTTCCGCATTGTTGATGTTGGCTGTGGTCAGCTGCGCCAGCGCGATTTTCGCCACGGCGGCGTTCAGGTCTTTGATAGCCGCCCAGTCAATCGCCGCGCTTTCAATATTCGCGGCGGTGATCTGGGCTTTGGCAATCTTCGCAATCTCTGCGTTCAGATTGACAATGCTGGCCCAGTCGATATTGGCGTTGTTGATGTTGGCGGTCGTGATCTGTGCCTGCGCGATGGTGGCGATCTGCGCTGCTAGTTCGCCGATGTCTGCCCAGTTGATATTTGCCTTTTCAATATTGGCGGCGGTAATCTGCGCCACGGCAATGGTGGCCAGCGCGGCATAGAGTTCATCCGTGGTGATGTTCTTTGCGGCCAGCTCCTGTATCTTTGCAGAAATCGCCGTGATAGCCGTGGCGTTCAGCTCGCCAATGGTGGCTTCGGCGATTTTTGCCTTCGTGATGGCCGCATCCTGAATATGCGCTGTCTGGATCGCCGCCATCTTCACCTGCAAACTGCCCACCGACCCGGATTGCAGCTGTCCCGCGCCCACCGAATTGATGGCCAGCTTGCTGCCGGAAATCACGCCAGACGGGAGTTGGCGAGAGGAGATCATACTGCCTTCCAGCGTATCCGCCGCCGTGCCCAGCGTAACCGAAGTGTACTTCCTGGTCAGACAATCGTAGGTGTACTGCGTCATGCGCATGGAAATTTCCACGCCGATGCGTCGGGCTACGACGCGCACGCTGTCGCCGAGAAAGATGTCGGTAAGCGCTGCATACTGCTTATATTCCTCGGCATCCGAACAGTTGATGAAATCCACCTTCAGCGTGACCGTGGGCAGGTCGCAGCCCGCGTCAAACTCCGCCTGCGCAGCCTTGCGCATTTCGGCATAGCACTGCGCCTTGCTTTTCGGTTCATCGCCGTCTGTGACCTCCTTGGCCTCCGATACCGGCAGGTGAACCCATTTCGGGTGGGTATAGGCATTGAGGTTTGGGCTGTCGATGTAGAGCTCCGGCAGATACAGAATGTTCCCGTCTGCGTCCTCGCCGGTGGGCATGATGCGGGTGACCACATCCGTTTCATCCACGTCGTAGGAGATGCCGGTCAGGTTCTTCTTTTCCCGGATGGAAACATCCGTATCGTTGCCCACGCGCCTGACCAGAAACACATCGTACCAGTCGCGGGCCAGCTCCGCGCCGTATTTGCTCACCAGCCCGTTTTCACCCAGCATGGCTTCCACGGGATTGACGTTTTCCCATTCCACGTCCTCGGCGGTTGAAGTCAGGTCGGAATAGAACGAGAAATCATGAGATGACAGGCACGCTCCTGACAAGCTCTGAACGACGGAAGCCCCCACCGCAGAGGGCGAGGGCTTCAGGCTTTTTATCATGTTGTCGATCAGGTCATAGAAAGTGTGCCGGGCATATACCGTGACCTTATCCAACTCCGGCACCACGCGGTAGACGCGGAAGGGCTGATCCCGCAGCTGCCGGGCTTCGATGACCTGATTGCGAAAGCCCACATTCGTCTGCACCGTCTGCGTTTCCGTGCGTTGAAAGGTCAGGTACTGACTGGCCATATAGCCGTGCTTGCCGTCCGGAGCAGTCACCTCATACCAGCTGGATGTGGTTTTATTGAGTACGATAACCTCGCGACCCTTTTTGTACTTGCCCAAGATGCGGTAATTCGTGCCCGTGCCGGAGCGCAGGTGCAGCGGCCCGCTTTTCGTGGTGATCTTATAAATCTGCACGTCGTAGGTGCTGGTCTGGTACTGTTGCGTGACCAGATCGACGCTGGGAGTCATGGCGGCGGGCACAGGCGCACGGAGGATGCAGCCTTCCGAAAGCCGCTTCCATTTGCCGCGCTCGTCGATGTCGTGCACCAGCGTAAGCTCCCACTCGCCATTCAGGGTTTCGGTAACGGTGCAGGACATAGGCGTGACCACGCCGAGGCCATTGCCCGAAAAGTCGGTGCAGCTTGCAGGATATACACAGATCATGGGGATCACCTCTTTCAGGCCATAGAGAAAGCGCCCAACCAGTCGGCGGACGCTCAAAAGATAAACTGGAATTTGTTTTATAGAGGTCTTTGCAAATACACCATATCTACAAGGTGTACACCACACTCATATATCGGGTGATCATAATGATCCGTAAAGAAATTTGGCACGGTATGCGAGCGTACAAAGCCACATTTTTCATAAAAGGATATCGTCAACGGGCTGTCGCCGGTTCCCACTTGCAGTATCGAAAATTGTCCGCGGTATTTTTCAACAAGAAATTCAATCAGCGCTTTGGCATAGCCTTTTCGCTGAAATGGGGGAACTGTAGCGATATTCTTAATTTCAAGTATTCCATTCCCTTCGTCCGTTACGACACACTCGCATTTCACTCCGTCATCATCAAGAACATACATTTTACCATTATAGAGATAACGGTCAACCATATCTTCCTGCTCATCCGCCAACAGGAGCAAATCAAGATATTGTTTTTTGTTTTCTGTAACTTCTACAATTCTCATCAATCACACCTCGCAAATTCCGATTTATCGATTAGATTATAACACACCGAGGTAAAATTAGCAATCAGGCGATTAGAGATACCTCCAATTCGGTTGAATGATGACCTTCGTCACGTTGCCTGTCCAGCTAATGGCATTTGAGCCGGGCAGCAGCGTTGGGAAGTCTCCGCTCATGCAGCCGTTCATGCTAGTTACATCCTTATAGGCTTCCATGAGCGGTGTGTCCAGCGTAATGCTGTCCGTGATACCGTCCAGTTCCACAATGGCCATGCCCACCATGAGGGTAATCTCGCCGGAGCCGTACACCGTAATGACCGGTTCGGAATAGACGCTGCCGGGGTTGTTGACGAATGTGCCAGAGGCCGTTACAGTGATTTCCGGCACATTCTCCTGATACCAGAAGGGCTTGCAGCGGAAGTTCACCGCGAAGGATCGATGCGGATTGCCCCGCAGGATTTTCTCAAACGGAATCTGATTCACGATCCGGGCAAAATAAAAGCCGCCCGGCCTGTGGGCAAAAGCGACTTTCCCACTTCCCTTCAGGTAGGAAGCAATGGTGCGAATATTGCCCGGATCAGAAATCATGCACTGCGCAGTCAGGATCATATCGTCATAAACGTCGTCTCCTTCCAGCATCGTCAGACTGCCCGGTCTGCCGGACACATTGGTAAACGTTGCGCGTTCGGCGGGAATGGTGATCGGCGGCTGTTCCAGCACATGAATGCCGTATTCCGTACATTTTTTACCATTCCAGGAGAACCAGTCGTTCATGCCATTCTCAGCCCCTTCCCGCGCTGCTGACGTCTGGTCAGCGTCGCAATCTCAACCGCCAGTGAGCGGATATCCTGTTCATCCCGTACTACCATCTGCTGTACCTGAATGGTGGAGGATACGTTGTTGTTATAGGTTTTGCGATTATCGCTGCTATTGGTAACGATGGAGCCTTCCCGCGCTTCGCCAGTGAGAAAGCGGGAAGCGTTGCGGATAACCTTTGCCTGCTCCTTGCTCTCCTTCAGCACACCCGCGCCGAATCCGCGCATGGTCATCACGCCGACCTCATCCCTGAAAACCTGCGAAGGACTCTTGATCTTGAGCTCCTTTTTGGCCGCATTCACAGCTTCTCGTGCGGCAGAGCGCATGGCGGAGATCACCCCGGAGCGTCCAGCAAGGATACCGGCTCTCAGACCAGCCATGGCGTTTACGCCAGCGGAACGTAGCGTCGTTGCCGTTAGATTGGTGCTGACGGCTGTGCGCACACCCGAAGCCACGCTGGCCCCCGCTGAACTCATGCTGTAGGTGGAAAGCGCACTGGCAAGCCCCTCTGCGGCGCTGGTGCCAAATGAAGAAAGCGCATCGCCCGGCAGTACGCTGGTGACAGCTGTTTCAACGCTGGCTGCCAAGGCACCGGCATCCGAGGTAAAATCGTAACCGCTCATGCCTTCACCTACGCCCGCTGACACATATTCGCCTACAGGTTTTATTCTCTGAGACGGAGAATGAATATCCAATGCTGTGTTCAGCGCGGTTTCGAGGTTGGTCGCAACTGTTTCCGCGTCACTGTCAAAACCTGCTTCCGTCATGCCCTGTGCGATGCCCTCGCGGATGTGCGCGCCAGTATCGGTTGTATCCAGCCCATTTAGAAAATCAAGAATGGTCTGCAGATTATTCAGATCCTCTTCAGGCACCTGCACGCCCTGATGAATGGCACTGACCACCTCGGCAACGTAAGCCGACATTTCGGCCACGGTTTCAGGATTGAAGTCCGACTTCATGCTCTGATCCAAAACGCCAAGGTCTGTGCTGGCACCAAATACGGAAGCCCAGAACTTGTCCCATGCGTTATAATCCAAGGTTTTCTGATAGGACTGAATGCGCCTCAGCGCACTATCCACCATATCCATGGTCGTGGTAGGCATAATGCCTGCCCATGCCTCCTGCCACGAACCGCCCAACTTATAGGTTTCATCGACTACAGGCGAAAGCGCGTCTATGGCTTCCTTCGTGCCGGTGATCTCAGGCGTAATCAGAATGTGCAGCGTACCGTCCTGATCGAGGCTGGCTACCGTGCTGGCATCGATGGTTCCGTCCGGCACAGCCTCAATGGGCACTTCCACGCCGTCTTTCCAGAATTTCACCTTGCCGTCTGACATCAGCTTGTCCAGTTCACCGTCAGGCAGCTCCCCCAGACGCACTGGCAGCTCAAACGTCAGATCAGGATTATTCTGAAGCTGCCGGTATGCCAGATAGTCATAGCCGGTAATGATGACCTGCGTTTTCGGCTTGGGGACGCTTACGCCCTCTGCCTCTTTGTATTCAGTGATATAGGCAGTAAAGGACGGGAGTAGCTGGGATTTATCACAGCCCGTCGCTTCGGCGTACCGGCTGACGATGGCTTCGATCTGATCCGGCGTAAGCGCGGAAAGATCGACGTTCTCCGCCTGCAGGTATTTTGCCACCATGGCGGTTACATCGTCCGGAGTCAGCGCTGTAGTAAGCGCGCCGCCCGTCGCTTCCTCATAGGCCATGACAAAGGCAGTCAGCCCTTCAGGCGACAGCGTGGAAATGTCTACGCCCTGTTGTTCCGCATAGCTCGAAACATAGGCGACGATTTCGTCCGGCTTCAGCAGGGAAACGTCCGCGCCGGAGGCAAGCTCTTTGTAGCCCGCCACCAGACATTCTGCGATTTCAGGAGTCAGTCCTGATACATCCGCACCGCCCGTGATTTCAGCGTACTTTTCGACGTAGGCGATCAGCCCCTTGGGCGTGAGGGCGGCTGTACTGGCCCCTTCGGGGATTTCAGTGTAGCTGGCAATGAAGGCATCCACATTGACCTGCTGATCTCCTGTAGACAGCCCGGTAATAATGGCTTCGGTGGTGATCGCGCCGGGATTCCGGGCGAATTCGTCCCATCGTGCCTGTGCGCCGGTCATGTCAAGGTCAGTAGCGATTCTAAGGACTTCTTCCGGCAGCGCTTCGCCGAACATGCTGTACAAGCCGGGCAGGTCGGTCTTGATGAGATCCAGATAGCTGACGATCCCCGCGAACTGATCCAGCTGCGTGGAAAAGTCGATGTCCGGGAACAGCGCCTGCACTTCGGCTTCGCTCATGCCGCTGTCCAGCAGGGACTGAATCTGCGTCATCAGGGACAGATATTCTGCAAGAGCCCCCTCATCCATACTGGAAGATAGCGCCTGCAGATCCGCCAGCAGCGCAGGCTTCTCGCTTTCATTGGCCATGCTGTATTCACGCAGCTTCATAAACAGCTCGTCCATCTGCTGACTGGCCTGTTGGATTTCCGGCTGGTTCCACACAGGCATGACGATGGAAGAAAGCGTTTCGGCGTATTCCTGTGCGGCGGCTTTCCGCTCATCGTTATAGCGGGAATTCAGATCCTCCAGCGCTTTCTGGCGTTCGGTCTCCTCCTCAATCAGCTGGATGAGGCCGTATTCCTTATCATAGCGCTCGTCGATCTGAGCGTTGATGGCCGCCATGCCTTCGGCAGCAGCTGTTACCGCGTTTTCATAGACAGAAACATCTGCGTCCTGTTTTCCACGAGCCTGCGCACGTGCGACCTCTGCTTCCAGCTTCTGCTGGATGGTATCGAAGCCGTCCACGTCCTCCTGGGTCAGGTGATACTTGATTTCAATGGCCTCACGGGTGTCGATCAGCTCCTGCAGCCGGATTTTTTCCTTTTCGGTTAGGAAGCCGTTCTGGCGCTTTTTCAGCAACCGCGCAATCTCCGCGTCCATCTGATCAAGCGTCTGAATGTCCGCTGCCAGCCCCTGAGATACGCTGGTATAGCCATTCTTGTCGGCGGTCTCCTTGAGAGCCGTCAGTTCATCCCGAGTAGAAGCAGTGAGCGTTTTGAACGAATCTGTCCAATGGGCGACAATCTCGTTACTTTCCTTCTCGCCATCCGTCCAGACAGCCAGCAGACCATCCAGCCATTCCTGCGCGGATTGCTTGTCTTTTATGAAATCCTCCTTGGACATACCAAAGAAGGAGAGACCCTTACTGTTTCCGTAGAAGGTCTCCGCCGCCGTGCTTTTCCACTTGTCAGCGGTTTCCTGCATTCCCTTGAGCGCCTCGCGGGCCTGCTTTGCGCCGGACACATAATCCGCAATGGCCACGGTGGCATAGATGGTCGCGGCGGCAACGGCCAGCCATACGGCGGGTGAACTGCCAAGCACGCTCAGGAAGCCCTTGATCCCGCCACCTGCCTTGCCAACCGCTGTGGCAAACTTGCCGATGCCGGTTGAGATGCTGCCGATGCCCTTGGTCACCTTGCCAAAGAGCAGCAGCACAGGCCCAATCGCGGCGGCAATAGCGGCATACTGGATGATCTGCTTGCGCTGGGCTTCATCCATCTGCAGGAACTTGCTCAGCAGGTTGTCCGCGCCTTCGATCAGGCTCTGGATGGTGGGATTCAGGTCATCGCCGATCTGCTGCCCAAACAGCAGCGCCTTGTTTTTGAGGTTCGTGAGCTTGCTGGCCGTAGTGCTGTAGCGCTTCCCGGCCTCATTGGTCAAGGCCGTGTTTTCCTCCCATGCAGCGTTGGCCATGTTCTGTGCGCGGGAGAACAGTTCGGTCGCGTTGGTGGCGCGGAGCAGCGTATCGCGTAGGCGAATCTCGTTGATGCCGATGTCCGACAGCGTCTTAATGGCGCTTTCGCCTTCATCGTCCAGTTTGGACAGGCCCACGATAAACGCCTGAAATGCTGCGGCGGGATCGTTGTCCCACAGCGTCTTAAACTGCTGCGCCGTCATCCCGGCCACCTTGCCGAAGTCATCCAGCGCCTCGCCGCCTGTCGCAGAGGCAACCTCCATTTTCACCAGTGCCTTGGAGAACGCTGAGCCGCTCATCTGTGCCTCGATGCCCACGGAGGACAGCGCCGCCGCAAAGCCCAATACCTGTGCTTCGGTCAGACCCACCTGCTTGCCCGCGCCAGCCATGCGGTGCGCCATCTCCATGATGGGCTTTTCCGTCGTGGCGAAATTGTTGCCCAGATCCACCAGCGTGGAACCAATATTGGAAAACTGGCTCTGGCTGGTGCCCATGATGTTTGCAAACTGGGCAATGGTCGTCGCAGCCTCGTCCGCGCTCAAGTCCTCGCAGGAATTGCCGAGGTCAATCATGACGTGGGTGAAGTCGGACAGATGCTCGGTAGCAACGCCCAGCTGACCGCCCGCCGCCATGCCCTCGTTGATCTCATCTGTGCCCGCCGCGACCTCGGTAGACATGCGCTTGGACGTAGCCGCCAGCTGATCAAACTCAGCTTCTGTAGCGTCTACGGTCTTTCGGACAGAAGCGAAGGACGATTCAAACCCAATAGAAGCCTTGACTGCCGTTGCGCCGAGGCCCAGAATGGGTGTGGTCATGACGGTGGTCAGCGTTCGGCCTGCCGTCGTCATTTTCTTGCTGATAGCGTCGCACTTTTTCCCGAAGGCTTCGAGGTTCTTGCCCGCTTCCGTCCATGCGGACTTTGCCGTGTTCAGCTGCTGATTGGTTTTTTCAATCTGAGCGCGGGTGGCAGCAACGGCAGCCTTGGCACGGTTCAGCGCGGCGTCCGCGTCGATCACCGCATCCGAAGCCTGCCGGACTTTCTCCGGATCGTTAGCCTGCTGGGCGGCTGTCAGCTGTTCTTTCGCGCCCCACAGCGCATTCTCATATTGCTGAACGCTCTGCTCCTGCAGGCGCAGCTTGTCATTCAGCAGCGTCAGCTTGGCGGCGAGACCGGTCACGCTGGTGTCCATGTCCTTAATGCCTGCCGTGGCCAGCTTGAACCGGCTCTCGGCCAGATCGATCTGCTTGCCGAAGGTGATGATGGCAGCCTTGCTGACATCAATGGACTTTCCGGCGGCATCCCAGTTGGTCTGTGCCAGCCGCAGAGACTGATTGCACTGGTTGATCTCCGCCTGTGTGCTTCTGACCGCCGCCTGCGCCGTATTCAGCTTGGTGGTCGCATCGGTCACCGCATCCGCCGCGTTTTGAGTGGTTTTCTTCAGCGCCGTATTCTGGCCGGTGAGCTTTTTGACCTCGGAGCAGGAATTGCGATATTCCGCTTTCAGCGCGTCCAGATTGGCCTTGGCAGCAATGGTGGCAGAGTCGTTCTCGCCGAGGGTGGCAGAATACGTCCTGACCTGCTGCGCCGCCGCAGCCACCTGTTCCTTGAGCGCCTGCTGTGCGGTTTTCGCGTCGGTCAGCCGCTGCGCGTAATCGTTCTGGCGGGAAAAGCACTCCTGCAGCTTGTCGTTCGCTGCCGACAGTGCCCGCTCATACTGTGTTACTGCATCCTTCTGCAAAGACAGGCGGCGCTTCAGCGTCGAAAGCTGTGTGGCAAGGCCGGTGGCGCTGCGTTCAAAGCCCTCCACGCCGGAGGCCGCCAGCTTGAACTGGCTCTCCGCCTCAGCGATCTGCTTATTGACGGACTTGATGTTCCGGGTAAAATTGTCCGTTTGCAGGGACAGCGACACCACAAGATCGCGGAGGGTTTCAGCCATCAGTACTCACCTCGATGCAATAAAAAATCCGTGGGCGATTGCTCACGGTTTCAGAGATTGCCACACCTGATCGATATAGGCACGGCGCGGTTGCTTTTTCTCTTTTTCCTTTCGGGCGCTCCATGCCCGGACGCGGAGGAACCCCAGCATATCCATGCCGTCGATTTCGCTCATGCGCCAGCCGCCTTCCAGCAGGCTGTTATAGGTGGAATAAATGAAATCGGGCAGCGTCAGGACTGAAGCGTCGCCGCTTCCTCCGTCTTCGCTGCCTTCGTAGGGAACTCGTCCAGAATCTCCGTGGTCTGCGTCTGAACCGCCATGAGCGCCAGCGCAATGTCGTGCATCATGCGATCCACCGGGTAGTAATCCAGCACATCGTCCGGGGTGAATTGATTCCCGAACAGCAGACAGAACCAGCGGATCATCACGTCCAGCGCCTCGCCGATGGACAGGTTCTTCGCGTCCTCCGGCACCTCGCCCTTGAGCGCAGCATTGGAGATGGCCACAATGCGCCCATACATCTGGGCGGCGGGTTCCATTTCCCGCAGGGCGCGGCCGGACACAAAGTCAACGGTGTATTTATGATTGTTTAGTGTGCAGGTGATCATTCTCTACCTCCTGTTAATAGTCAACGTCATCCAAATACAAGGGATCGAACTGTACAAGCTGGTTGGTGGAGATGCATTCGCGGATGATTTTAATATTTTCTTCATCCGTACTTCCGGGAAAACCAATACCCACAGCGTAGGGATAAGGCTTGCCAAAATGAACACGGTACTCATTCATCGCCTTTTCAAATGCACTCATTTCCTTTTCCTCGCTTTCACCATGTCCTGATAAACCTGATAGGTCTTTGGAAAATAATCCTTGATTGCTTGTAGCGAACCTGGATGTGCAGCTTCTGCTGATATGATTTCTGCAAAGATTTCTTTGCTATTTCCGCGTCCATCCCAATAGTCCAAACCATGACCTGCTCCCAGCGGATAAGCGATGCCGATGCCTGCACCTTCAAGCATATCAGAAATATCGCTTCTGTCACGCATACTGTATTTATGCATCGCTTCATTCGTCAATACCCGCGCTGCCTGTTTCGTGGTCAGTGTTGGGTTTTGACGCTGAATGCGTGCCAAGTGTCCTGCCAATTCATCCTTAGCTGTCCTACCAAGTAATCCACCAGCAGAACCTCCTCGCAATATTGGTTTACCTCCAGCATCAATGCCCTGAAAGAGATCCGAGTAAGCACTATATCTGTATTGGCCTGCGCTTCGGGCAATCAGATAATCTGTCATGTGTCCATATTCATGAAACAGCGTGCCGTAAGGTGTATGGATACTATCTCCCCGAGCAACTTCCCTGATGTTCAGGTGGACGCTGTCATCCATAGGAGCGTAATACGCGCCATGTTCGCCTCCGCGCATATCGGTTGCTCTGAATTGTGAAGCATACTCTTCCCACATTTCTCGGATATGCGTAGGTACATTTTGAAGCATCGCCATGACCGAATTGGCGTGATTTGTACCGTAGGCGTTCCTCAAAAACGTTTGAATGGACGCAATACTGCCTGCAGTCTGACGGTGACTGGAGCTACCTCTTCCTCCCATCAGATTACCTCTTTTTCTGCGCGTGCGCAAGTCCGGAATGGAAAGAAGTGTGCCATTCTATATTGCCGGTGCAGCCTTCCGGCACATCGCCGAAGAAAAGAATCTCGCTGGGACACAAAAGACGCAGCATTTCGTTATAGCCCAGCAGAAATAGCCGCTTGGCTTCCGGTGCTTTCTGTGTACCTACCGAGGAAATAGCCACCGTGCCACCAATTGGTTCACCGTCAAAGCACCATGCAAAGCTCTTTTCATCGCTCCAGCAGATGGAAGGGATCACCGTCAGCCCCATCCGCTGCCAATAAGCAGCCAGTATGTGCTTGCGCCAGTGGTTGTAGATTTGAACGGCAGGCGGATAATCGGTAAACATGCTGAAATCCGGTGAAAGCACAGCCTGAAACTCACTGAGCAGCTTGGCGTACCGGGCAGGATCATTCCAGCAGCGCTCAAACAAGTAATCGTCGATAAAAAAGTGAACCCCGTGTGCCCCGCGCAGAGCGTCCGTTTTTGCACTGTTGAAGGGAATCCAGCGGAGCTTTGCCATTTTAGGTACAGGCTGAATCACAGGAATCTGATACGGCCCCGCACATTCAAACTCACCCAGCTGCAGATTGTGGCCGTTTCGGCTCAGCGCTTCCAGAGACAAAAGGTTCACCTCCATGTAAAAACACACCGTCTGCCGGGGACGAGCCGACAGCGGTGTGCATGATTGAAATGGTTTGTTGTTACGGGCCGGGCGCGGTAAAGGTCGGCTCGTACACTTCCGTCAGGAAGGTGGCGGCCTTTTCAGCGGTAAAGCCGTTCTGGCCCTCGTCCGCCACCGCCTGATAGCGGTTGTCGTGGGTTCGCTTAATGGCCGTCCACTCGATTTCGCCGGTCTGGCGGGTGACGTTCGTGCCTTCCTTGGTGGCGTAGTTCTCCGTGACGGGCTTTGCTCTGACCTTGAACAGCCAGACGTAGCGGAAGGTGCCGTCCGACTTTTCCGACTTGAAGCCCACGGCGAAGTAAGGCGGACGGTCGGAAGCCGTGCGCACCAGCACGCCGCTGTCGTCAATCTGGTTGCCGAATACCATTTCCTGAATGGCCAGCGGCACATCCGCCATTTTGGTCTTGAAGGTCAGTTCAGGATCGGGGTACAGCACGTCGAATTCCACATCGTCGGCGTGCTGCACGTCCGGATCAGCGTTTTCAGGGGTGATGGACGCTTCGATTGCGCCCGCCATCAGCTGAAGCGCACCATAGGTGTGCTCGGTTTCGGTATCCTTGGTCAGCGGCGCGATGACCACGTTTTTCAGGCCGACCGTCGAGGAAACCTGCGGGGAAGCGGTAGGCGTTGCCATGTGTCTAATCCTCCTTTAGAGTTGGTCGATAGCGTCCCGCAGCCCGTCCCGGATGATCTCGTAGGCTTCATCCGAGCGGGTATCGTAGGCAGGACGGATAAAAGGATGCGCAGGCGCGGGAGCCGGGCCGCCATGTCCGTACTCCACAGGCGGGGCGTAATAAGCGCCCTCCTCCTTGCGGTGTATGCCAATGGTGATGCTCCTGCCGCTGTACCTGCGCTTGCGTACCTTGCCGGTCTGGATGGAGCGGTTCAGTACGCCGGTGATGATTTTGGGGTCGCTGGAAGCGTTGGCCTTCATCTGCTCGTAGATGGGCACGGCGGCGGCTTCCAGAATGCGCTTCGCCACGGGAGCGCCCGCGCCGTCCGCGTCCATGCGGCTGGCCATGCCCGCAATGTCGCTCATGAGGCTGTCAAAGCCGTCCGTATCAAGGGACATGAGGCACCTCCGTTCTCAGGCACCACGTCCACTGCACAGCGTACTGCCGAGTAGCCGTGTCGTACTCTGGCTGGTTGTACCCCCGGTCGCTTTCCTCCACGATGGAAAAGCCCGCCGCGTACATGGCCTGCCGGATGCGATTCGCCGTCTCAGTAGGGTCGATATCGCTCCACAAATTCAGGTACACGAAGGTGCGGTAACTGGTCACCTGATCGTCCTGATGGCTGGCCTCCGTCATGGTGGTGGAGTACACGGCATATTGCACAGGCGGGTTCTGGCTGGGAGTCGTCGCTCGCCATACGCCCGCCATGACTGGGATGCCGATGTTTTTCAGCGCGTCCTGCACCTGCTTCATCAGCCGCTCACCCCTTCGGAGATGGAGGCTTTCAGACCCAGATAGGTATTGTGGAAGCCGTACTCGCCCAGTGTGGAAATGAACCACTTCTTGCCCCGGAACCGCACCCACATGCCGGGCACAACGTCCGAACGATAGCGAATGGTGAAGTTCACCACGGCTTCGGTGTTCATAACATCCGCGCTGCGGTAGTGCTGGTTGCCAGCGTCCGTGACCGCCGCCCATGCCTTGCAGATAACATGGTCTGTCGGCTCCGGGAAGCCGTTTTCATTGACGGCGTTCTCCGTATACCCGATCTCCACCAGATGCCGGAGACTACCGGGATGCGGATTGGCTTCAAAGTTTTTATAGCCGCGCAAGCACGGTCACCTCCTAAAACATCTTCACGGGATCGCGGTAGGGATAGAGCAGATTTTCAAAGGCAATGCGCATGGTGGCGTATATGGCCCGATCCGGGTTATCCCGGTTTTCGTAGTAATGGCTGACGAAGAGCAGGACGGCCAGACGAACAGGCTCAGGCGCTGGCTCGGAAAACTGCACCCGGCAGTAATCCTCAGCCGTTGCCTGAGCCTGCCTGATGAGGCTTTCCAGATAACCGTCCTCTTCGTCGTGCTGGATGCGCAGGTGGGTTTTCACCTCATCGACGGTGACGATCATGCTGCGTCACCTCATTGGCCAGATGCCGTCAAGCCCGCGTTGCGGATGGCGGCCAGCAGACCGTTGAAGTCGTCCTTCAGGGCTGCGATGGTGGTCGCCTCGCTGTCGGCAATATAGGCGATCTGCGCAACAGGTTCCGACTGGCCGAACAGATCGTCACCGCCCTCAATGGTCGCACCGGGCAGGAATGTCAGCTTGCCGCCAATGACCAGCTCGCTGCCGCCGTGGGCAAAGTAATTGTGGGTGTTTCGGGTCATGTCTTTTTCAGGATCAGCTCGTTTCACCTGTCATCCCTCCTTACGCCGCTTTCATCTGCAGTACCTTAACCGCTTCGGGAAGGATGAGCTTGCCGTCCACGCGCTGAGAAGCCAGGAAGCCCACCTGACCGGTCGGGGCGTACAGCTCGTTGAGCCGCTGGAACTTGCGGCTTTCCCGGTCGGCAATCCAGTAATAATTCATATCGCCAAACACCATCGCCTTGGCACCTGCTGCAATGGTAGGCATGAAGGTGGAGGTGTAGACAGGGCGGTTCAGAATGGTATCGGGCGTACCCGCCGTTACGCTGGGCTGCCAGATATAGTCGCCGTTGCCGTTCTTCAGCTGACGCAGTGCCTTCATGGTCGCGTCATTGGTCAGAAACACAGCGCTGCGGCGGTACGGGGCGCGGAGGCTGTAAAACAGATCCATGACCTCGTCGAAGGTCAGCGTCGTAGCGCTCTTGGTGGTCACACCCACCTCCGCGCCGCCCGTGGTATGAAGTAGGCCAGTGGGCTTGCCGGTGCCATTGCCCGTGAAGAAGGCTTCCTCTTCCGCAGCGCCGATGCGGCGGGCAAACTCGCGGGCGATATACGAAGCCACATCGAACACGGAGTCGTGCAGCAGCTCGTCGGAAACCTTGATCATCGTCGCCAGCTTGTAGGCGCTGATGGAGGTCTGACCGAAAGCGTCGTCGCTCTCCGGATAGGCAGCCTCTTCGTCGATCCAGCTGGCAGTGCCCTTGGACACCACAATGGGAATCTTGCGGTCGCCGGAGCTGGCGCGGATGATATGGGCAAAGCGGCGGAAGATGTTCTCCTCCTCAAGGGATTCGATCAGGGTATGCTCGTACTCGTCCGGCACGAGATAGCCGCCCTCGGAATCGGTGCCCACCTGCAGAGCATTGAGCACCTCGTGCGGCACAGCCTTGTCGCGCATAGTGCGCCAGAAGGCGGCCTTATAGGAATCCGAAGCCCTGCCGGTCTTTTCAGTCTTGCCTTCGGGCGTGATGGGCTTATCCGTGAGCGTTCGGGCCGTCGGGCGGTCAAACTCCAGATCCAGCGCCTCCTGACGCTCCAGCCGCTCGATTTCCTTGCCCATGCGGATCACGTCGGCTTCCATCTGGTCATAGGTGGCGCTGTCCTCGGCGGACAGGGTACCATTCGCGTCCTTGCGGGATTCCACAAACGCCTTGGCGGCCTCCCACAGCTTGACGCGCTTTTCGCGCATGGCGCGGATTTCATTCATAGACATGTGTTTTTCCTCCAGTCAGTAGTCGTATTTCAGCCGATCCAGCCGCTGCTTCAGCGCAGAAGCGCTCGTGCGCAGCTCGGTCGGAGCAGGAGAGGGCGCGGGCTTTTCAGCCTGTACCTTTTCCAGCAGACAATTCATCACGCGCTGCTGCACGCTGGCGGACGAAAAAAACATGGACTCTCCCGTTTCCTGCGACTCTTTCTCCGAAAAGAGAATCTCATCGCAGAAGCCAAGCTCCTTGGCTTTTACGGGGTTCATCCATGTTTCATCGTTCATCATATGGCTGATGCGGGTGCGGGACAGGCCGGTTTTCAGCTCGTAAGCGTTGATGATGCTTTCCTTGACCTCATCCAGCAGCTGACCCGCTCTGCGCATTTCCTCGCTGTCGCCCATGGCGATGGTGAAGGGATTGTGGATCATCATCATGGCCGTGGGGCTCATGCAGACCCTGGTGCCCGCCATGGCGATGACCGATGCCGCGCTGGCTGCAATGCCGGTGATCTTGACCGTCACGTCGCCGGGGTATTCCCGGAGCATGGTGTAGATCTGCGAAGCGGCAATGGTGTCGCCGCCCGGCGAGTTGACGGAAATAACGATGGGGCCGTCTGCGGAGAACAGCTCCTCCCGGAACGCGGCAGGGGTCACTTCATCCCCATACCAACTTTCCTCCGCAATTGGCCCCTCCAGAAGCAGCGTCCGCTCCTCCGGGTTGGTTTCGTCTCTGGCCCAATTCCAGAAATGCTTGTTCATCTGGATTTCCTCCTGCCGCGCTTGGACGGCTCGTTTTCTTCGGGTTTGGTTTCTTCCTCTGGCGCATCTTGTCCGTTATCTTGTCCTGTATCTTGGCTGCTCTCCTGGTTCCCCTGAATGGCAAGCCCCATGAGCACGCCCAGACCGGCAAGGCTGATGGGAATCATGTTGCCGTTGACAAGATAGGCGTTGCCGCCTTCCTCCTCGGAAACCGGGTTCAGATTCTCCAGTTCCCGGATGTCGTTGGTGGACATCCAGCCGTTCTGCCGGGCGATGGCATAGCCCTCCATGCGGGATTTGTAATCACCACGCATGAGGCCGTCCAGATTGAATTGCACATAAAAGCGCCCCTTCTCGTTATCCGGGAAAAGAGCGCGATTGATGGCCTGTTCAATCCTCACCAGCCATGGCCGGATGGTATGGACGGCAAAGGAGATATTCTGCGATTCGATATTGGAGAAGGTCGCCCGGTCAAGATCGCCGATCATGTGCGGCGGCACACGAAAGATACGGCAGATTTCCGAAACTTGGAACTTTCTCGTTTCCAAGAACTGCGCCTCATTGTTGGGCAGGCTCAACGGAACGAACGACATTCCCTCTTCCAGTACAGCCACGCGGCTGGCATTGCCGGAGCCGCCATAGGCAGCGTTCCAGCTGGCACGCAGTGCAGCCGGGTCTTTGACCGTGTTTGGGTGTGTCAGGATACCGCTGGGGCGTGCACCGTTGGAGAAGAACTTGCTGCCGTATTCCTCGGCTGCGATGCCAAGGCCGATGGCGCTTTTCTCCAGCGCAATGGGGCTATACCCCACAATGCCGTCAAAGCCAAGACCGGGCACATGCAGCACCTCGCTTGGGTCAAGCGCCCAGGTCTTGCCGTCGCTGGTGGTGTAGGTATAGGTCAGGTTGCCCTTGCTGTCCCTGTCCACCTCCATGTGATCCGGCAGCAGCGGATACAGGCTGTCGATTTGCGAGCGGCCTGTGCGGATGATCTGGCAGTAGCTGTTCCCATAGAGCAGCAGGTGTGTCAGCATGGTTTCCCGCCAGACAAACGAGGTCATCTCCAGATTCGGCTCGTCGTGGATCAGGCGGTACAGCGGATGTTCGATGGCCTTCCGGCTGCCTTCGTCCGTGGCTTCATACACATGGAAGGGCAGACTGGCGATGGTTTCCGCGATCACGCGCACGCAGGCGTAAACGGCAGAAACCTGAATAGCCGAGCTGGGGCTGACCGACTTGCCGGAACCGCTCATGCCAAAGTAGAAGCTGGGCGCTGTGGACACGGCGTTTTGGGGCTTGTCCCGCGCCCGGAACAGATATGAAAATGGATTTTTCATGGATACCTCCATTACAGACCGCTGCCGGTCTTATGGTTATGGCAGCTTTCGCAAAGCGCTTGCCAGTTGCGTTCATCCCAAAACAGCTTCTTATCGCCCCGATGTGGAATTATGTGATCGACCACATTGGCGGGCGTGAAGTTGCCCTGCTTCATACACTCCGCACACAGCGGATGGCTGCGGAGAAACCGTGCGCGGGCTGTGCGCCACTGGCTGCCATATCCCCGGCTGGCGGCGTTTTCCCGCGCAAACAGGACGCGATGCACCTCGCAGTACACCCCGTCCGACAGGTTCGGACATCCCGGATACCGGCAGGGACGTTTCGGTTTTCTTGGCATTTGGGCACCTCACAATACGATAAACCCGCGATGGTTATAGATAGAATCGCCGCCGTTCAGGTTCTTCATCGCCCGATCCAGCGCCATCACAAGCGCCACCGCGCCGTCCACCTTTTCGGTGGATTTTTCTTTGTCTAACTTCAGGTTGCCAGCCGGATCAGTGCGCACATAGGCGTTGTCCATATTCCAACGCAGCACCGGGTGTCCGCCGTGGCACAGCTTGTGCTCCAGAACAAGGCGCATCAATTCCTTCGTCGGAGGCGACATATCCTTAAAGCCCTGACCGAAGGGCACCATGGTAAATCCGTCGTCCTCAAGCGTCTGTACCATCATGGTGGCGTTCCATCGGTCATGGGCGATCTCCCGGATGTTATACCGCTCACCCAATTGGCAGATGAACTGCTCGATAAATCCATAGTGGACGACGTTGCCCTCCGTGGTGTGGATAAATCCACGTTTCGCCCACTGGTCATACGGCACATGATCGCGCCGGACGCGCAGGGAAAGCGTTTCCTCCGGTAACCAGAAGAAGGGCATGACCGTATACGGCTCGTCCTCATTGCTGGGCGGGAACACCAGCACCAGCGCCGTCAGGTCAGAGGTGCTGGACAGGTCAAGCCCGGCATAGCAGGCGCGGCCTTCCAGCTGATACGGATCAACCACGCCGCCGCACTCATCCCACTTGTCCATGGGCATCCAGCGGATGGACTGCTTCACCCATTGATTCAGGCGAAGCTGACGAAACTGGTTCTCATCGGCAGGCGTTTCCTGCGCCTTATGGAACGCATCCCGCACCTTATCGATGGTGATTGTGTGCCCCAGAGAGGGATTGGCCTTGTACCAGTTCGCCTCGCTCGTCCAGTCCGCGTCATCCGGAAGACCGAAGATAACCGGATAAAAACGCGGATCGACCTTCCGGCCTTCCAGCACATCCAGCGCCTTCTGGTGTACCTCCCAGCAGATGCTGTTGCGGTCGGTGCCCGCTGTCGTCAAAAAGAACCACAGCGGCTGCTTTCGCGCATCGCCGGAGCCTTGGGTCATTACGTCATAAAGGGCTCTGGTAGGCTGGGTGTGCAGCTCGTCGAAAATGCAGGCGCTGACGTTCAAGCCATGCTTGGTGGCCACCTCCGAGGACAGCACCTGATAGATGCTGCCTGTAGGCTGGTACACCATGCGCTTCATGGATGGAATGATCCTGATCCGCTTGCTCAGCGCCGGGGACTGCTTGACCATATCGACGGCTACATCAAAAACAATGGCTGCCTGCTGGCGGTCGCTGGCGCAGGAGTACACCTCGGCCTTCCACTCGTCGTCGTTAGCCAGCATATTCAGCGCGATGGCTGCGCCGAGCTCGCTCTTGCCCTGCTTTTTGGGAATCTCGATATAGGCGGTGGTATACTGACGCATGGTGAGATCGTCGTCTCGTACCGTTCCGAACACGTCCCGGATGATCTTCTCCTGCCACGGCAGCAGCTTGAAGGGTTTTCCGTGAAACTCGCCCTTCGTATGTCTCAAGCATTCAATGAAGCCAGTCACGCGCCGAGCCTTTCGCTCATCAAACATCGCCGTTCCACCCGCCCTTCAGCAGCTTCTCCATGGGATCATCGGAGAAGGCATCCTCCGAGCCGCCGCCTGCCGCAATGATGCGGGCGCGGGTTGCGGGAGTCAGGCCAAACTCCGAACAGAACGACTGCATGATCTTCAGGTTCTGTTGGGCAATGGATACCTGCGGCACCTGCTGCACATAGCCGGAGGGCGTTTGGAAGATAGAGCCGTGCTGGGTAATGAACGCCTCGGCTTCCTTCCATCTGGCGTATGCCTGACAGTATCCCTCGAAAGCCGTCAGGTCGGCCATGGTGAGCACACCCATGGCTTCAAGTGAGGGGGCCAGCCGCTTCCATTCCTTTTTTGCCTCCGGCAGCAGCCATGTCGGGCATTTAATGTTTCCCTTGGGCGGGATCGGCTCATTTTCGTTGAGCGGTCGCTTGCCCGGATTGCCCTCAAGAATTTTGAGCGCCGTGGGCTTGGGCTTTCTGCCTCTGGTCGCCATGCTGGTCACCTCCCTTCGCAAAAGATCATCTTATTAAGTCGTAAGAACAGCTTCATACGGAAGCTCCCGCCCATCCCGAAGCACACTGATTTTGGCGTTTGGACAGGCTGCCCGGAACCGCTCCACAATAACGCTGGCGTAGCGCGGGTCAAGCTCCATGGTGTAGCAAATGCGATCCGTCTGCTCGCAGGCCATGAGGGTACTGCCCGAACCGCCAAAGGTATCCAGCACGATGGCGTTGGGCGCAGAGCTGTTTTTAATGGGGTACGCCAGCAGCGGCAGCGGCTTCATGGTCGGATGCAGCTTGCTCTGGGTAGGCCGGTCGTATTTCCAGACGGTGGTCTGCTTGCGGTCGGAAAACCATTTGTGCTTGCCGTTGGGCAGCCAGCCGTAGAGCACCGGCTCATGCTGCCACTGATAGGGGCTGCGCCCCAGCACCATGGTGTTCTTGACCCAGATGCACACGCCGCTGATATGAAAGCCTGCTTCCTTAAACGCCCTGCGGAAATTCAGCCCTTCTGTGTCCGCGTGGAAGATATAGGCGGACGCGCCCTCGGCCAGATGCGGCACGACCGCCCGGAACGCTGACAAAAGGAACTCATAGAACTGTCCGTCTGACATACTGTCATTTTGGATTTTCTTTCCGTCCGCGCTCTCGTAGGCCACGTTGTACGGCGGGTCGGTCACGACGAGGTTCGCCTTATGACCATTCATAAGCAGCGCGAGGTTCTCCGGCAGCGTGGAGTCACCGCACACCATGCGGTGACGGCCCAGCGTCCAAACGTCGCCCTCCTGCACGAAGGGCTGCAGCTCATCCGCGTCGATGTCGCAGTTATCGTCCTTCACGTCCTTGTCATGGACTTTGGAGAACAGGTCGTCCACCTCGGCAGCGTCAAAGCCGGTCGCGCCGAGGTCATACCCGGAAAGCTGAAGGTCGGACAGAAGATCCGCCAGCGCCTTGGGCTCCCATTCGCCGACCGCCTTGTTGAGCGCGATATTCAGCGTCTTCTCGTCCTGCGGGTTTTCGATATGCACCACCACGCAGTCGATTTCCTTCACGCCCTCCGCGACCAGCACCTTATACCGCTGGTGGCCGCCCACGATATTGCCGGTGACCTCGTTCCAGATTACGGGATCGACATAACCGTAGGTGGTCATGCTGCGCTTGATCTTTTCGTAGGCCGGATCACCCGGCTTTAAGTCCTTGCGCGGGTTGTATTTCGCCGGTTTCAGCTTTTCGACCGGCACCTTTTGCAGCTTCATATCTGTGTTCATGCATTCTCCTTTATCAGCATAATTTCCCTGATTTCCAGCAGAATAATAAGGGAAATTTCTCTTAGCAGGTTGACGTTTCCCTTATTCTATGGCATAATTCAAGGGAAACCGATTGGAGGGTAAGGCAATGAGAGAATTTCATTACGCAGCGATTCGGGAGCAGAAGTGGGATTCCGAGATACTGGGCCTGATTGCCGCTATCTATAAGGAAGCTGGAAAGCAGGAGATGTATCTTAAGCAGCGCCCGGAGGAGTTGGAAAAGCTGGTAGAGATTGCGAAGATTCAGAGTACCGAGGCTTCCAACGCCATCGAAGGCATTGTTACCACAAGCACGCGCATTCGCCAGCTGGTGGAAGAAAAGACCACGCCACGTAACCGCGATGAGCAGGAAATTGCCGGATATCGTGACGCACTGAGCGTCATTCATGAGAACTTCGACGTTATCCCAATCACCCGCAATTACATTCTTCAGCTGCACAAAATCCTTTACAGTCATATGAACAATCCCATGGCCGGTCAGACAAAGAGCGTACAGAACTACATCAGCGCCACTTATCCGGATGGGCATACCGAGACGCTGTTCACGCCTCTTGCGCCCTTCGAAACGCCGGAAGCGCTCGACTGCATCTGTGAGGAATATAATCGCGCTACAGGCAATCTGGAAGTAGAGCCGCTGATTCTTATCCCGGTTTTCATCCACGACTTCCTGTGTATTCATCCTTTCAACGATGGAAATGGCCGAATGAGCCGTCTGCTCACGACCCTGTTGCTGTACCGCAGCGGCTTCTATGTGGGCAAATACATCTCATTGGAAGCCAAGATTGCGAAAAACAAAGATCTTTACTACGATGCACTTCGACAGTCGCAGACAGGCTGGCACGATGGTCGGGAAGATGCGATTCCCTTTATCAAGTATCTGCTGGGTATCGTCCTTTCTGCCTATCGCGATTTTGAGGAGCGTTTTTCCCTCGTGGAGAAGAAGCAATCTGCGCTTGAAATGGTGCGTCAGGCAACGCTCCATAAAATCGGTCGATTTACCAAGCAGGATATTCGGGAGCTGTGCCCTTCACTGAGCGTCAGCTCCGTCGAAGGCGCGCTTCGCAAGCTGGTCGCATCCGGCGAACTGGCACGAGAAGGCAGCGGCAAGAGTACCTGCTATTACCGGCTCAAATAGCCATTTGGGATACCAACAGAGATCGTCCTTCGGGGCGATCTTTTTTTGTTTTGGAACCAATACCCCCACCCCGGAATTTCGCGAAAATTCGCACGAGAGGGGGCCGCGGTCTCCAGCCGGTACAGCCCAAGGATTCGATCCCCCCTTGGGGGCCACACCGGAACGCGGCGGGCGCGGCGCGGGGCGGGCACGTGGCCGGGCGGCGCGGCGCGGACGGTTTTCGGGGCTTTCCGGGGCGGACACGGGGAAGGCGCGGCGGGCGGCGGGCGCGGGGCGGCAAGGCCGGGGTGGCTCCCCGTTGCCGGGGCGCGGTGGGCGGCGGCGCGGGCAAAACGGCTGCACCCAGCGCGGCTTGTGTAGGGTTTCAGGCCACCTCTGCGATAGAGGCGGCGGGCGGGCGAAAAAGCCCGTTTTTGCCTTATAAGGAAGCGCTTTTTTTCCGGGCACGGCTCTTGTCAAATCAGAGCTGTTTTACGCCCGAATCCTTGTCGTTTCGGTCGGGTTGCTTTTTCGGCGGCGCGGAGTGATGAATGTGTCACGCCGGGCGGGGCGGGCGAAAAGCCCCGCCGGAAAACGAAACGACCAAGCGAAAGGAGCGCACCCCATGAAAAACCAGACTTTCGGTATCGAGATTGAAACCACCGGCATAGGCCGGGAACGCACCGCCAAGGCCATCGCTGCGTACTTCGGAACAACTGCCCACTACGTCGGCCACCACCTCGGCGACTGGCACGTACCCATGCCGGACGGGCGCAAGTGGGTGGTCGAGCGGGACGGCTCGGTCACCGACCCCAGCGCGGAGGTCGTAAGCCCGGTGTGCCGGTGGGATGACCTGCCCATGGTACTCGCGGTCACCAAGACCATCCGGGCGGCGGGCGCGAAAGCCGACGGTTCCTGCGGCATCCACGTACACGTTGGGCTCGGGGAGCACACCCCGCAGAGCCTGCGGCGGCTGGTGAATATCGTAAACGCCAAGGAAGACCTGCTGACACAGGCGCTGGGCATCGACCCGTACCGCAGACACCGCTGGTGCGCCCCGGTCGCCCCGGAATTCCTCGAAGCGCTGAACCGCGCCAAGCCCGATTCCTTCGAGAAGATGGCACAGCTTTGGTACAGGCACAGCGGCGGCAGCAGAAGCGATTGGCGGGAGTGCGCCCGGACACATTACGACTCCAGCCGCTACCACCTGCTCAACCTCCACGCAGCCTTTTCAACGGAGCGCCCCGCGCACACCATCGAGTTCCGTGCCTTCAACGGCACACTCGACCCGGACAAGATACTGGCCTACATCCAGCTGTGCCTCGCCATCAGCGCACAGGCGCTCAGCAGCAAAGCTGCCAGCCCGACCCGCCCGGTTACCGATAACCCCAAATACGCCTTCCGATGCTGGCTTCTGAAGCTGGGCTTCATCGGCGACGAATACAAAATCGCCCGCGAAGTGCTCATCAAGCTCCTGCCGGGGAACAGCGCTTGGCGGCAGGTGGCGTAACCTGCCGCCCCGGCAACGGGGCACACCCGCCTGACGAGACCCGGCTGGCTACCGGGCGAAACTGGCACATCGCCTGTCGCGGGAAGCCCGCAGGAGTCACAGCTCCTAAATCAACGCGGCACAGCCGCCAAGGAGGACACACCATGGAAAACAGGTACTGGAACCAGAACGGAGCCGCGCAGGCACACTACGACGAAATGGAAGCCGCAGGTTTTGAATACACGCAGGCGACCTACAGAAGCATGCACAGCTATTACCGCTACTACAACGACGGCGACTTGCCCGGCTGGGCGCGGAGCCGCTGGGAGCTCACCGAACACACCAGCTACTATCCTTTCCGCAAGCTCAACGAGGCTGGCGAAGAAGAACAGGAGCGCCGGGTTACCGAGAGGATTGAAATCGAGTACCGCCGCTTCCTCAAGGCACAGCGTAACCCCGCCTAACGATGACCTTCGGCACAGGTCGAAACCGGGGCAACCTGGTCGCGGGAGATAGCTCCTAAATCAACAGGGCGCATAGCCCGGAAGGAGACACACCATGTACGAAAACGAAGAACGCATCACCGAAACCGAGGTCGTCGATGGCTTGCGGGCGCTGCTCTACGGCGAGTCCCTCGAAGACACCCTGCTGGACGGCAGCCGCACAGAAACCTACAGCGACGGTGGTTACCTGACCCACGACGAAGGCTTTGTCATCCGCACCCCCGACGGCTCGGTCTTCCAGATTACCGTCAAGCAGGAGCGCTGAAGCACAGCATCCAAATCGACGCGGCACAGACCGCAGAAAGGAACACGCCATGCCTGAAAGCACATTCATCCTTCGCTTTACGCACTATGACAGCTCCGAAATCGAGGAACAGGAGCACACCACAGCGGCAGCCGCTTGGGAGGCATTCCGCTGCTTTGCCGAGCCGGACAGCTTTGAAATCTACAGCCGGATTGAGTTGGTAGAACACAACTGGGAAGAGAAACAGGAATACCCGCTGGCACAGATGACCTTCCTCGCCTGACGATGGTCGGCTGGCTACCGACCGAAACGGGCTTTCAGCCCGTCGCGGGAAGCCGCCGGGGCACACGCTCCGAAATCACAAAGGAGGAACACAGCCATGTGCGTAATCTGCGCATCACCCAAAGGAACCCGTCAACCCAGCATCTCCGAAATCAAGCGAATGTTCTGCCGCAACCCTCACGGCGCGGGCTATATGGTCGCCCGGGAAGGTCGGGTAGAAATCCACAAGGGCTTCATGAACCTCGGCGACTTCCTCGCCGCACTCAAATCAGAACACTTCACGGCGGCGGACAGCGTGGTGTACCACTTCCGCATCAGCACACAGGCGGGCGTCAATCCAGAAATGACACACCCGTTCCCACTTTCAAATCAGCGCGAGGACATGAAGGCGCTGGACGTGATCTGCGGCTGCGGTATCGCACACAACGGCGTCATCCGGCTGACCACAGACCCTGCCGAGAAGGAGTACAGCGACACAGCCATTTTCATTACCGACTATCTGAGCCAATACATCCTGCGGCCTTCCGACCTGCACCGGGACGAGTTCCTGAATGCGATTGGCCGCCTGATACAGTCAAAGATGGCGATACTGGATGCCTCCGGCTATATTGCTACGGTCGGCTCCTTCATCAACGACCGGGGGCTGCTCTTCAGCAATATGTACCACCGGATGTAAGCGCCTGCCCCAAAACGCTGGAAGCCGCTCTCAAATCGAGGGCGGCTTTTCTGTGTCTCCGGGCTTGCGCAACAGGCCGCCACGTTTGCCCCCGTTTCGCACTATAAGTCTGCGGGGCTGAGAATACCCGGCTGCCGGGGAATACGCGGCGACAGGCGGCAACGTGCGCCCGTGTGGGCAAACGGAGGGAGGAGCGCAGCGACAAACGAAAGCCGCCCGGCTGGACGGCTTTTAAATCGGCGATTGCCTATTACTTTTTCAGTATGTCGATGGCATACTGCGGTGTGCTTTCCTTGACTCGGAAGCGGATCACTACGGTTCCGTCCGACACATCGTACCTTGCTTCAAAGGGCTCATACCACAGGGCGGTCAGTCCCGGACAGTGTTCGTGTGCGTCCAAACGACATGCTTCCCAATCCGTATTGACCGGGTACTGCAGCCACAACCTGTACAGTTCCATCAGGTAGTCAAGCTGTGCGCCCGCTTCGATCTTCTGAATCGCCTGCTCGGCAGGCAGGGCTTTGAAATCCTTCTGGTGCTGTGGCTGAAGGCAAGCCCAATGCGCCAGAGGCTTAGGCGCTCCCATGAAAGCCATCTTCGCTTCGTCTGTGCCACAAAGGTCGCAAATCATGATGTCATAGCTGCGGCTCAATGCGTTGGTGTACAGCCGGTCGCCCAGCTTCATCGTGTGCTCGCCGCAGCGCGGGCAGCGGGTATAGGTGCCCGCTTCCTGTGCCGCCTTGATTTCTGCCATGCGCTTCTGAATCGTCCTCATTTGGCATCCTCCTCGCTCTGCTGTGTTTCGTCAGTTCCTGAATCGGCCTATGCGTTTTCGCACTGCTGCCTGCGAATCTCGGCGTATTTCTGCCTGTGCGCATCCATCTTTGCAGTGGTGCGGAAGGCGGCGAAGCCATGCAAGTGATCAAGCAGGACGCTGCGCAGTTCCTTGTATTCCGCGCCGCCCAGCCCCAGCTGGAGGAGGAAGCCCCGGCAGAAATACTTCATCTCGCTGTCTTCCGGTTCAATCATCACAGTGTTCACCCGCGTGGCGGCTTTGGCCTTATCGACGATGGCCAGCAGGAGCTTTGCGTAATGCTGCCAGCGGGTGGGGTCGTTTTCGTCGTGCGGGAAAACCAAACCGATGCGCCCGTCTTCCAAATCAATGCCCTTGATGAAGCCGTGGTCAATGCTCTCGCGCAGGACACGCTCCAGAATCGGCAGCTCGGTCAAGGCGTCGCTCTGCAGTGTGGTGATGACCTCGGGTTCGATCACGATGTCCCTGCTTCGTGTCATCTCGCAAAGCAGGCGCTGCCTTGCGTACAGCGTGCGAATCAGGTTCTTGAGCCCCGTGGGCGTGAAGGAGGAAAGTGGGAGGAAAACGCAGGTGTGCGTAATGGACTCGTCGGCAGCCGCTTCCAAATCAGGCGTTGTCTTTTCAGCATGCTGTTCTTCGATGTTCTCCGCTGCGGACTGTTCCACCATAGGGATCGGCTCCGTAATGTAGCCGTGCTCCAGCAGCCAGCCCGTGACCGCCAGCAGTTCAAGGTGTTCGCCGGTGATCGCACCGTCGCGCTCGATGGTCAGGTTGCCTACGCGGTAGGCGTATGTCGGGGTGCCCATGTACCGGCACTCGGCTCCGAGACGTTCGGCCAGCGCGTATGCCATTGCCTTGCGGTTGTTCGTGGTGGTTTCTACTCTCATGGGGATACCTCCTCGTTTTTATTGCCGTTCAGCGTGACGACATTAACGCTCTCATGCCCCAGAAAGTCAACCGCATGGCGGCACACATCGCGCTTTATTTTTGAGAATCTGTGCCAGCCCACGAATCGCGCCCTCCACGTCTCCGGAAAGCGCCTGCCCGCGCAGTGTCAGGACGGCCTGCCGGGGCAGTTTGCTTCGGTATGCTTTCAAATGCCGCAGGAATTCCTCTTTCGACATACATCCTCCAAAAGCAAGAACCACGCCGGTGTTTGTGTCCGTGCGTGGCTCTTTTGATTGTGTTTCGACAGTTTACAGTATAGCACAGGTGCTTACTCTATATCTATCAAAAACAATATAGAGTTCATGCGGGCACATGAATTTCCCGCAGTGCTTTGCCATGAATTAGGAACACATTTGCCGTGGTGTAGTTCATGGATACCGCAATCTCTTCCCAGCGCTTATAGCACAGATACCGTAGCTCCAGTACCATTTGATACTCCGGAACAGTAACGACTTTGATTGCAGCGGTAATTTCCTTTTTCAGATCCACCAGCCTGTCGATGTCCTCGTTGATTTCCTGCTCCAGATCAATGATCTTCAGGATTGTACTCTCCATGTGCTGGAGATTCGGCGAAGAGCTCCGCGGCATATCGCTGATGGTTGCTGTGGCCTTAGTTGCCAGCGCCCGAAGGTTGGACACCTGTTCCAGCTTGGCGTCAATTCGCTGATCCAGCCGATACGCCTGTCCGAGATATTCTTTAGCAGTCATCTTTGCACCTCCAGCTGTGCTTTTACGGCGTTCATCAGCGCCGCCTGTGTCGTGTCCTTCCGTTCCAGTGCGGAGAGGATCTGTTCGTCAATCGTGTTCTCACACACGATGTGGTGAATCACTACGGTGTCGGCCTGCTGCCCCTGCCGCCACAGTCGGGCGTTGGTCTGCTGGTAAAGCTCCAACGACCACGTCAGCCCAAACCACACCAGCGTGTTGCCACCGGCCTGCAGGTTGAGTCCGTGCCCGGCAGAAGCCGGGTGGATGCAGGCCACAGGGATTCTTCCGGCGTTCCAGTCGGCTATGTCCGCGCTCGTCCTGATCTCCCGCACGGAAAAGCGCTCCCGAATCCGGGCAAGGTCGTGCTTGAACCAGTAGGCCACCAGTACAGGCTGTCCATTGGCGGCTTCGATGATATCCTCCAAGGCATCCAGCTTCCGTTCGTGGAAGAACAGCGCCCGGTGCTCGGTGGAGGGAGGGGCTTCAGCCCCGACTAAGCCGCGAGGACACGTCGAAGACGTACCGCAGGGGCTGTACCCGGCGACCGCGTCAGCGGTTGGCGGGCGATCCACGTAGATGCCGCCGTTCGCCATCTGGCACAGCTTGTTTGACAGGGACGCAGCGTTGACCGCATCGATCTGTTCCCCGCGCAGGGAGGTAACCAGTTCCCGCTTCAGTTCGTCGTAGGTATCGCGCTCGGATTGGGACAGCCGGACAGGCACACGGTTTGAAATGCACTCCGGCATTTTCAGGAAGTCCACGCTCTTCATGGAGATCGTGATATCGCCGATCAGTCCGTAAATCTCGTCTTCAGCGCCGGGACGGGGCTTCCACGAGAACACCTGCTGGGCGCTGCGGTGATCCGGGAGGAAGAACACCTCGCGGTACTTGGTAATGAATCGTCCCAGCCGCTTGCCCATATCCAGTAGTCGAAACTCCGCCCACAAGTCCATCAGGCCGTTGCTGCTGGGCGTGCCGGTTAATCCGACAATGCGCTTCACCTTGGGGCGCACCTTCATCAGCGCCCGGAACCGCTTTGCCTGATAGCTCTTGAATGAGGAAAGCTCGTCGATTACGATCATGTCGTAATCGAAAGGCAGCCCGCTCTGTTCCACCAGCCATTGCACATTTTCCCGGTTGATAATGTGGATCAGGGTGTTCTGCCGGAGGGCGGCGCGGCGCTCGGCTTCTGTGCCTACTGCGACAGAGCAGGTCAGGCCGTGCAGGTGATCCCACTTCTGAATCTCGTCTGGCCATGTGTCCCTCGCCACGCGCAGGGGCGCGATCACCAGCACCCGGCTGATTTCGAAGCGCTCCAGCGCCAGCTCCTGAATGGCGGTCAGGGTGATCACGCTTTTGCCGAGACCCATCTGCAGAAAAACAGCCGCCGTTGGATGGTCGATAATAAATTGTGTGGCGTATTTCTGATAGTCATGGGGCTGATACTTCATCCAGCGTCCCTCCAATCTGTTCTGTATTGTCGATGATGAACACTCGGAAGCCGAGCCGTTCCAGCTGTGCCTTGCGCGTCAGTTGAAGCGGGCGGGGCTTTTTGCCGGGGGCTTTCAGTTCCGCGAAGGCCACGTGCCCGCCGGGCATCAGGATGATGCGGTCTGGCACACCGGCAAGGCCGGGACTGACCCACTTGGGGCACAGACCATGGCGTTTTCGGACAGCTTCGACCAGTCGTTTTTCTATATCTCGCTCTCGCATTTTCAGGTTTCCTCCGTATGTGTGACGGTCGGTGACAGTCTCCCGCAAGAGTTCCTTATAGGTAAATTTCACCGTGTGTTTTTTCCCTATATGGAACTTCCCGCAGAGAGTGTAACGACCGTCACACTACCCATTTATAGGTCAGTCCAGAAAGTCATCGGTGCGCAGCATAAGCCCACGAATCACGCTGCCCTTGCGCGTCCGCTGCCGTACAAAACCCTCGTTCTCCAGCGCCGTATAGAAATCGGTCGTGGAGCGGGTATACTCGCCGCACTCCGCGCAATACTGACGGTATGCCGTATAAAGCGCCCCCGACTGTTCATTCAGTTCTTTCCCGATATCGCAGCGATCCGTCAGGAAATGTCCCAGCCAGTCATTTTCCCCGCGATATGTCTTGATGGCTTCCTGCACACATACCGGCAGGTCGATTCTGAATTCGGCCTCGATCACGCGCACAGCACCCTCGATCATCCATTTCAGGATCGCGCCCCCGGCATTGGTGAACAGGTAATCGGCATAGTTCTTGATGTCGCTTTTGCCCTCGATCTTGGCGGCAAAGGGAATCACGATCAGACGCCGCCATGTGCCGTCGTCGATAGCGCCCACACGCGGCAGGTGGTTGGTGTACAGAATCAGGGTGTGGCTGGGTTCAAAGTGGAACGGGTCTTTGTACTTTTTCTCGGCTTCGATGGGGTCAGTGGAACACAGCTGTTTGACAATGGATGTGTTCAGGCGCATACCTTCCTCAAGCTCTGACGCGATCAGCATGCGCTTGCCTTTGGCTTCGGCCATTTCCGGCTTGACGTTACGCTTGCAGCCGACCGTCAACGCATCCGCAGAAATCTTCCCGCCGTAGCTTCCCAGCACACGAGCCAGCACGTTCCAGAATGTGCTCTTGCCGTTGCGCCCGTCGCCATACGCAATGATCAGGGTCTCGGAGAACACCTTGCCGACCAGCGCCATACCAGCGATCAGCTGAACATAGTCGATCAGTTCCGGGTTCTTGCAGAAGATCGTGTTCAGCGCGTCCTGCCAGAGCTCTGTGCCTTCGTCGACGGGAGCGACCGCCGTGACCTTGGTAACAAAGTCTTCCGGGCAATGTTCCCGCATGGAAGTAAGGCCGCGCCGCAGGTCAAGTGTGCCTGCCGGGGTATTGAGTGCGAACGGATCTGCGTCCAGATCCTGCGGGGAGATCAGCAGCAGCGCCGGAGCCTCGTTCAGCACATACCGGATATTCTTGGATGCCCGGTAGGACATGGCGAGCTGATAATAGCGCTTCGTCACGTTGTACCATGCGAAAGCCTTCTGCTGATCCTCGCTCATGGCGGCCAGCGCCTTCTTGGGAGACAGCGTTTCGACCAGCTCCGCGCTGCCGTTATCCAGAAGCACTTTCCACGCGGCTTTCATGGCTTCTTCAGCTTCAGCCAGCTGGAGGTCGGTCAGTTCATGCACGATGCGGTGAGCTCCGGGAATGTCCTCATTCCAGCAGATGCCGTCATAGCACAGATAGTCCGTGGCTCTGGAATAACGCAGGCGCTCATAGAACACATCAGCCAGCATACGGGCTTCACCCACGTCCGTATCGTCCGCAGGCCGGAAGGCGAAATCGTCCGGGGCATCGGCGTTGTATTTCTCCGGCGGGACATAATCAGGCTGGCTTCTGATCCGCTGATAAAAGCTGCGGGCGCTGCGCCAGATCGTCGCCAGTTCCTCGTCCGGCAGCGGCGGGTCACACTTGGCGGCTTCCTGAAGGAACAGGTCGTGGGTCTGATCGCTATCACCGTAGCGCTTGAGAATCTTGCCCGCGAACACAGACATCGTCCGGTTACGGCTGCCTTCCTGAATCACGGCGCGGCCTTGGGGTGTGCCATCCGGCAGATTGGCAAAGCTGTCCTCTTCGGGGTAGTAGCGCTCAAGGCACTCGTTCAGCGTGATGGTGCCGGGAAAGAAATCGACCTCCGGGTCGTCCGTGCCGAAGAAGAAGCGTGCCCCGTCCAGCGCCTGCGCGTCGAAGTACGGGAACAGCGCGTTGAGCCGAGCCTTCATATCGGCATAGGCTTTCACATCCGTGGTCGGCTCAATGGCGAACAGGCAATGGAATCGCGGCCTTGCGGATTTCTGATCCTTGGGCTTCATATGATGGCGGCTGAAGTGAATCGCCAGCGGCACATCCGGGAAGTTGCGGCGCACGTCGTCCGGGGTGATCCATTCGTGCTCGTGGTCGGTATGGTCGTTATCGCAGTCCATGCCGAGGCAGTTGCTCGTGATGAAATTGCCGCCGCTGCGGTAGCTGTTCTTATACTCGGCGCATACATAATCGTGTTTGACCGCTTCCCGCAGACCGGCAGCATCCATGACCTCGTGCCGGTACGGATATAAACAGTTGCCCCGGACGCCTATGGAATCCGAGGAGTAGATCGTAATCACTGGTTTGTAACCTCCTTCATATCCTCATCGAAGTAACGGATCTGCATAGCGCGTTCTCCGGCTTTGGCAATCTCACGTTCCATACCAGGTGTGATACGGTCGCCGAAAACCCAGAGCTCGACACACTTGGTCAGCATGACGTGTCCCACGAACAGCCCGAGCTCCCGATCCTTAGGGTTGCGGTCGTCCAGAAATCGGGTGAAGTAGATGTGTGGCGCGATGGGAATGCAGCCCTGACGCACGGCGAATCGGCAATAACGGATTGCCCGGCGCTCATTGTTCAGCGGGTCATCCGCGTAAGGACTGCAGATGAACACAATGGGGCGATATGCCTTCATTGCGGAGGACGACGGCTGTGCCGCACGCCGCTCCGCTTCGATGTTTGTGAAGGCTTCATACGCGGTCGGGTCGTAATAGCCTTCCTTGTTGTATTTGCTGAATTTCATTCGTCAACTCCGCCTTCCGTCAGGAGCGCCACGGACGCACGCGTTGTGCCAAACTTGCCTGCATTTGTCATGGCATACCATTCCAGATGGCGCTTGCGCTGCTGATAATCCGGAACGGCGAGCAGCAGACCGATGTCGATGGTTTGTAAAAGGTCAAGCATGACAATCTGATCGTTGCGGAGGTAGGGACGAATGCTCTGTCCCTTTTCCAAGCCGTGTGCTTCCCGAAACTGCTTTGCCGACATTCCGATCACGATGCGGTTGAGCATGTCGCATTCGTTGGAGTAGTGGTAGGGCTTCGCGTCCGGGTGGAGCAGACGAATCTGCGCCGTCAGCTTCGGGAACTGCTCACGCGCCGAAACCAGTGCGCCGATGAATCGCTCCATTTCGTTGAATCGCTTGATATAAAATTCCTTGAACCGGGCTGCCTTTTTGCCGGTAAAGCCCATGACCAGCGCGGTGAAGCCGTCCCGCGTCATGGCATAACAGCGCTGCTTTCTGCCGCGCACATCGGTGTAGCTAATCGGTGCAAAATTGCACCGATTAAATTCGGCACTGTAGCCGGAATCCTCAGAAAGAATCTGGTCGATGCTGCGAAGAACTTCTCTGTGACCTTTCTCAAAGGCATCCGCTACAAAGCGGCTGTCAACCAGTGCAGTATCGTTGTAGTCAGCAAACATACCGTGTTCATCCATAGGGATCAGCTGCTTCATTTTCACATGCCTCCTTTGTGCCTGGGGCTGTTGCTGGCGGCGTTCCAGCGCTTGCGGCTGCATTCCGCGCAGCAGACGCCCATGCCGAACAGATCCAGCTGCCCTTCATCGTCGATGACGTCGTTCAAATCGACGGAAACCTCCTGCCCACAGTCGGGGCAACGGGTGAACACGTTCTCATCGGTGATCTCGGTCAGCAAGGTTGTGCTCTCATCGAGATGGGATTTGACATAAAACATATTGTGGAAACCTCCCTGTGCGTGATAGAGCAAAATGCCCTTCGCTTTCCTGTTCGGACAAGCGAAGGGCGAATGTGGACATGGGAGGTCAATCTTTTTTATAGAAATCGGTGGCATAGCCGTCGGCGCGAAGATGCAAGCCCGGAGTCCACGGTGGCGTTCTGCCCATCTGCTCGCACACGGTTTCCAGCGACATACGGGGATCGGCCTCGATGATCAGTTCGTCGTGGACATGTGCCACAATGGAGCAGCAGTGGAGCGTCTGCATGGCGTAGCACAGAATGTCGCGGCTGATCGCCTGCACGATGTTCTCCACGAATTTCGGGCCATAGCTTTCCAGACGATCCCATTGTCGGGCAGCGCTCAAGCCCATATAGGTCGCGGCGGGGTTTCCAAATTGGTTCTCGCCGATGCGCGGCTTCACATATGACAGCTGCCGCCCAGAGGGGAGCGTGATAAACAGCATGCCGGACTGGCAAGTGAAGCGAATGCCGTGCGTCTCAGTGGAGGACTTCACGCGGATCGCCGTCACGACCGCGTCGTCAACAGCCCACCAGAGCTTTACGATCATGGGGTTTGCTGTGCGCCAAGCGGCCACCAGCGGTTTCAGTTCCTCTTCCTGCAAACCCATTTCAAGTGCGCCCATAGCTTTCAGGGCACCAACCGAGCCGCCGTAACCGAGCGCCAATTCAGCGATTTTTCCTTTTTGCCGCAGGTGACCATTGATGCCGTGCTTCTCGACCGGCACACCAAACATCTGACTGGCACTGGCACAGTAGATATCCTTCCCGTCGGCGAACACCTGCTGCCGCCAATCCTCACCAGCCAGCCACGCGATTACGCGGGCTTCGATGGCCGAGAAGTCGGCGACGAAAAAGGTGTGTCCAGAACGAGGCACAAAAGCCGTGCGGATCAGCTGGGAAAGCACATCCGGGATGGAATCATAGAGCATACGCACCGCGTCATAATCCCCGGCGCGGACGATGGCACGCGCCTGTTCCAGATCAGGCATCTTATTCTGGGGCAGATTCTGAAGCTGAATATTCCGGCCAGCCCAGCGTCCAGTTCGAGCGCCGTAGAATTGAAAGCATCCGCGTACACGCCCATCGGCGCAGACCGTCGCTTCCATAGCCTGATACTTTTTGACGGAGCTCTTCGCCAGCTGCTGCCGGAGAACAAGCACAGACCGCAGTGGTTCCGGGGCGGTCTTGAGCAGCTCCGCGACCTGCTTTTTACCGAGCGTTTCTGTTTCCAGTCCGTTATCGGCAAGCCAGTCCTTCATCTGCTGCACGGAGTTCGGGTTATCCAGCATGGTGAGCTCTTTCAACTTGGCAGTCAGTTCCTCGCGAGAGCGTTCGTCGATGGAAATGGCGCTGCGCACCAAAGCCATGTCCACGGCGAGGCCCCGGTCGTTGATCTGCTGGTCGAGGTGACATTGATCCCATACCGCATCTGGCACAGGATACTTCCGCAGCCGCTCCTGAATGCCCATTTCAGTTTCCACGTCGCGCAGGTTGTAGGCTTTGAAGGTCGACCATTTGTCGGGCGCATCAGCGGGCAAATGCCGCTGTCCGTCCTTGCCCGGAACACAGAAATACTTGATGAGGTCTTTGCCTTCCGTGAGCTTTTGCTTATCCAGCCCCAGTGCGGCTCCAGCATCCTTCAGGGATAGCGGCAGACCAAGATAGGCTGACCAGACCATGGTGCAATGCCAGCCCACTGGATCGAGATAGCCCATACAGGGATCGTCAGGGGTAGAGTAGTGTTCGTTGTGAAGCGGATAGCTGTTTCGGCGCAGCCACTCAGACAGGCAGACGCGTTCAAAGTTGGCGTTGAATGCCCACTTGTGTACTCGCTCATCTGACAGTGCGTCGATTATTTCGGGTGGGATCTGCTCACCCTGCGCCAAATCGACTACCTGTACCGGGCTGCCGTCGGCGCTGAAGCCAAGCAGCAGAATGTCAAAATCAGGGCTTTCCACATAGCGATAAACCGAGGATTTTCCTAAATCGACGCTGCTGTACGTTTCCAAGTCGAGGGATAGTGTTTTCATATAGAACCTCCTGCGAAAAGGGCGGCGATGAAACACCGCCGCCCCGATGGGTCACTTGTCGCTGGTTTCCTTGAGTCTGTATTCCTTGGCTCGGCGTTTCGAGATCAGATCACTGATGAAGTTGATCAGGAGACCGAGGAACGTGCCGATAAAGGTTCCAATCGTCGCCGAGAAGCACACGAGCAGCATTCCGTGTTCAAATTCCGTCATAGCGCCCACCTCCGTCAGGACAGGAAATCCTCGTCGTCATCCGCAAAGTCGCTCTCCGCAGAAGCCCTGCCGCCCAGAGGTTCGCCGTCACGAATCTTCTGCAGGTTGTTGAGCCCGCAGGCGATGCCGCGATTGCCGTTCGAGTTGAAGGCGTAGAAGGAGATGCTGGCGCGACCGTACACGCCGGAGTAAACCTCGCTGCGGGTCAGGATGGGATTGCAGTCCGCATCTACCACACCCGGCGCGGTGGCAGAGTTCGCGTTGACGAAGTAAGCGTTCTTGTAGGCCAGATCGTCGGGGCGCTCCGTGTCGCCGTCGCGCAGGGGGTTCTTGATGGCCACCAGCGGGGGCACGGTCTTGCCGTTACCGCGCAGCTTGCTCTCGCCGTCATGATAAGCGGCATCGACGGCAGCCTTGATCTTGCGAACGGTCGCTTCGTCGGATTTGGGGATAATCAGGGAAACGGAGAATTTCGGGGTGCCGCCATTGATGCTCTTGGCGTCCCAGACGTTGCAGTAGCTCCAACGGGTGTCCTTGCCGGTGATAACCTTGGTGGGATTGATATTCTTAGCCATACAGATGTACCTCCAATCAATTGTTGGCGAAGTCGTTCTTCGCGTTTGTCATTTCGGGTCTTTTGTCGCTGGCGGGGACGAGCACAGGCTTACCCTGCGGGCGCTCCACCAGATCGGAGAGTAATGTGGCAAACTGCTTCTTACCGAGCAGCTTTTCCATGGCGGTAATGCCGAGCAGCTTGTGCTCGTATGGGTCGTGGCCGGTGCCGCTGACGATCTGTGCCACGGCGGTTTCGTCGGTATACCTGCGGTTCGACCTGCCTTCGACCAGCTTCCAACCGTGGAAGCGTGTGCCGTGAAGGGTTGCGTTCAGGGCGTATTCCTTGACGTCGCCTGCCCAGCTGATCAGGTCGTCCAGCTTATCGAGGATCACGGCGATCTCTTCGTCGGACAGCGTGGGTGGCAGTTTGAAATCGTGCTGTGCCATGGCAAGGTTGGCTTCTGCCCGTTTCCGGCAGGTATTGCGCAGCTTACAGAATCGGCACCAGCTACCTGCGTTCAGGTCGCCTTCGCCCTTGTAGGCTTGATCGGCCAGCGGGCGAAGCGTGTTCTCTGCCCAATCCAGCAGGTCAGTCTTGGAAATCATGTCCGTACTGATGCTGGCGAGCCGGGGCTGGTAGATGGTCGTGACTACTGTGTCGATGTCGTACAGTTCGCCGAACATATCGAGCGCACCGAGGGCGTAAAGGCGCATTTGACTGTTGCCTTCTGCCGAAACGGGCACCCCGGTTCCGTACTTGAAATCGACCACGTGGAGCGTACCATCCGCGACGATGACCGCGTCACCTGTACCGTAGCCGTCCTTCACCCAGCGGGAGTAGTCCAGCTTCTGTTCCACCATAACGATGGGATCGGAGCAGGTTTTCCGAATCTCCTCCAGCAGTTCCAGCACGAAGGCCGCATAGCCGGTAGCGGCATCTTCCATGGTGCCGTCGTAATACTGAAGGCCGATGGGGGTATCCAAAGGGTTGTGTGCCTCCATGCCCAGCAGCTGCCGGAGCTTGAATTCGCACAATTCGTGAGCTTCGCTGCCCTCGGCGGCATAGATGCTGCCATTGTCGGGAATGCGCTCGGTCAGCCTGACCGAAGGCGGGCAGTTCAACCAGCGATGGCTGGCTGATGCTGAAAGTACAGCGTGGTTAGTCATCCGCGCCAACCTCGGTTCCGATTGCCTGTGCCTCAAGAAGCAGATCCTCATAGTCGTCCGGGTTTACAGCGGAGAGCTGTGCCGCACCGTAGCGTTTGAGCAGTGCGCGTACCTGCACTCCGTAGCCCGCTGCGCTCTTGGCGGCCAGTTCGGCACGGACTTTCTCTTTGGTGATGGGCTTGGGTGCCGGTTCTTCCTTGGCGGGCTCTTCACTGGAGAACAGCTGCGTCAAGGAATCCGCCACACTGTTCAGCGCTGCCGCCGCGTTCCTGAGCTCGTCGATTGCGATTGACAGTTCGTTCATGCGGGACATGTGTGCTTCCTCCTTCCTTGTGTTGACTCTGATTGGGACTGTACTTGGCCATCTTTTCCACCTCCGTTCCGGCGCTGTAGCGTCCTTACACCTTCCTGTTCGGACAGGCCGGAACGGAATGTGGACATGGGGGTCAGGAATTTTCTTCGATTTTCTTTTCAAGTCGTACAGCGGCACGCTTGACGAGCTTCAGCACACCGGAAGGGTCTTTGCCCAGACGCCGGGCAAGCTCGCGGGCGTTGAAGTCCGAGTTGATAAAGCCGGTCAGGATTTCACGATCAGAATCGGACAGGGCGTTGAAGGACGATGTGTGAATGATGTAGTGTTCCTTGGCAAGGTACTCGTCCTCTGGCGTTGTTTCTGAAACCAGCCACGTGCTTTGCATTTCATCGCCATCAGCGCATGAATCGTCGAACTGGTCGAGGTGAGCAACCGTCAACCGACGGCCTTCGCGGATGGCCTGCTGTTCCCGGTAAAAGCGCTTGTACTCGGTCTCGAATTCACCGTAAGCGGCTATGAACCGTTCGGCGCGTTGTGGCTCAAAGGGGAACAGATAGGCAATGCCATCGTCGAAGTCGATGTAAACCTGACTTTTGGGACAAGGCTGCTGTGCCAGCAGGTGCATAAATTTTGCTCTTGAAATCTGTTTTTCAAAGACTTCTGATTCGCAGTGACGATACCGCATGGGCTTGAACTCGCGGGACTGCTTGGGGATGAAAGGAAGCCTTTTTGAAGTACCAATAACGTAGTTGTTCATTCATTTTCCTCCTGTGATTGTCGTTGAAGTAGTTGCTGCAACGGCAAATGAGGAGGAGAACGGGTATGCATGAAAAACATAAAAGCAGCCCTCCGAATGCTGATGCAAAACGGAGAGCTGCTTTGAGTATGGAAAAAGCACAGACCTCGAAGTACAATCTCCGTTTTAGGTCTGCATCCGCCTCGTTAGCTCGAAGGGCTGCATATGGTAACGCTTCTCAAGGCTAATCCCGAACGGTTTGTGGCCACAGCCGTTTCGGCAAGCGAAGCGCAGGTAACGGGGTCAGTCGTTGATGATCTGCCGGAGATCAGCAAACACTTCGGAATAGTAGCAAGGGTTCAGGTCGTACAGGCTCTGGGCATCGTATCGCCGGAAAACAGACTTGACGACCTCGGCTCCTGCTTTCGCCATCGCTTCAGCAGCAGCGTTTTCAATATTGATTTTCCAACACTTTTTCTCGTTCTGGTTCATTGGCACACCACCTTCTCTGAAAGTTGATGATGCATTAACGCGTATTTGCACCTATTAACGTGGATTGCGCACTTTGAAGATTGATTTTCGTCTGTAGATATGCTACAATCATCACATAGCTATCTGGGACTCAACCTGTACTTCTCAACCGGCACCTTCATCTTACCAAGATGAATCCATAACCGGAATTAGTCGAATCCCTAATAGCCAGAATTCTATCCAGAAAGATGCAGGAAATCGTGAAATGAAGATAGGAGATCTCGCCTCGGCTTTGTTAGTAGGGCATACCCGCTATGCAAAATGGCGTGTTCTGCAAGACCTCGCGAACACTTTAGGAACAGCATTAGGTGTCGGGGAGAAGATGCTTGAAAAAATCTGTGTTGATGGGAAAATGCACATCGACACTAAGCACGCCTTCATGAACAATTGGGATGCACGAGAGCCGGGGGTACTCTCTTACCTGAATGATCTGATTCAAGATGTCCATCGCGTAGCTGATGCCCTTGGTCTGCCAGCATCGGATGACTATGACAAAAGTCTGCTTTGCAAGGCCGTGAGGTTCCAGTTTGCAGCGTTTTTCGATGATGTAGCCGGAACTGATGTAGATAATCACATACCGGATATTTACCAGAAACTACTGGAGAATCCAGACGCGGCGCCCATAATAGGTGGAGCATTGTATCCCGGCGATGCTGCTTATGACTATACCAAATGCAAGCACCATCAAATGGACGTGTACGGCTCACTGCAATATGAGATGGAATTGCAAAATACAGGAAAGATCCCGTGGGTGAACCGTGCCATGATATTTGAGGGGAGAAACGCAAAAATACGTCCCGGCGCGGAAAAAGTACAGGTTCCGGAAACCCGTCCCAACGGCATCGTTAAACTGCAATTCACTTTATCTGGTCGCGGAGCAGAAGGCACAACGCATATGTGCTGGAAGATGGTCGATGCAAACGGCAATGACTGCTTCCCGAAGGAGCCGGATAAATTTTACATGGAAATCATAACCACATTTCTCCCAAATGACTGACGAAGGAGGGTACACTATGGAGCCAGCAACGATTGAAAAATGGTCAACACTAAAAGAAGTGCAAGAGTATTTGGGTGTTGGCAGGGAATCCATTCTTCAATGGATCGCCAAAAGGGGCATGCCTGCCTATAAAGTTGGACGCCTATGGAAGTTTAAACTGTCCGAGGTTGATGAATGGATTCGTTCAGGCGGTGCAGCCGACCGCGGTGATGATGAAAATAATGACGCATAACGGCAGAAAGAAAAAGCGCGCTCACAAAGCGCTCTTTGCAAGGAGGAACACCAATGGCTGCAATCAACGATTTGATCGCGCAGGTCGATAACCCGGAGCTTCGTGCACGTTTGGAGCAGGAAATTGCCCGCTTGAATAAACAAAAGAAATTCGGACTTGTGTTTGAAGAGCATATGCCGGAATGCACGCCTCTCTATGAAATGCCGATTCGCGTTGGCAGCCACGTGGCTTTACGGACGCAGAAGGACATTCAGAGGGTTTATACTGTATTGGCGATTGCTGAGGATAAAGCGCTGTGTATCTGCGAATCTGATAAGGAACAGGGAGAGTTTGCTCTTTCCGATCTTGTAGCAGTTGCACAATTCGGGGAGCCGATCTATCCTTACTTGAAACCGCTGAACAGCGTATGCAATGCGCCGGACAGCGATCTTTGGCATACGCTTATTGAGGCGGATAACTACCACGCTTTGCAACTTTTGGAGTATCTCTATGCCGGTCAGGTGGACTGCATCTATATCGATCCGCCCTATAACACTGGCGCGAAGGACTGGAAATACAACAACGACTATGTGGACGGCAATGACAGCTATCGTCACAGCAAGTGGCTCTCGATGATGCAGAAGCGCCTGAAACTGGCAAAAAAGCTGCTCAATCCCAGGGATTCCGTGCTGATCGTGACCATTGATGAAAAGGAATATCTGCATTTGGGATGTTTGCTGGAGGAAATGTTTCCGGAGGCAAGAATGCAGATGGTAAGTATTACCATTAACCCATCAGGCGCAAAACGAGACAATCTATTTTCTAGATCTGATGAGTACGCATATGTGGTTTTATTAGGAGACGCTTGCGTTGTTCACCCAGAGGGTGACGGAGAGGAAAGAGAAGTGCGTTGGTGGTACTTGAGACGAACGGACTATTCATCAAGGCGTGGAACGGTAAAAGGCGGCGTTGCTCAATTTTATCCAATTTATGTTAATGAAAAAAACATGCGAATTGTTTGCACTGGAGCTCCATTAACTCCGGATCAATCCAGGTTTGATGTTCCATCAATAGATGGTGCAGTTCCCGTCTTTCCCATAAGAGAAGATGGCGTAGAAATGAATTGGGGCCTAACTTCGGATACATTAATGAGACTATACGAACAAGGCGTCGTCCGCATCTCAAAAGGCAATGAAAATCAGCCATATGTATTTCGTTATTTAAGCGCAAATTATGTTCAGAAAATAAAAAGTGGACGATGGGCTGTCTGTGGGATACGGAACGACAAGACCAAAATTATTGTTGAAACCGGCGGAAAAATCACCCGGGCGACAACGGTATGGCAGAACAAACTGTATGATGCAGGGCAATACGGAACATCCTTGCTGAAGGATATTATCGGAAGTGGCCGTTTTTCTTTCCCAAAATCTCTCTATGCTGTCCACGATGCAATCCGTTTCTTTGTTGCCAACAAACCTAACGCTCTTATTCTCGACTTCTTCGCCGGTTCCGGCACGACGCTGCATGCAGTCAATCTGCTGAATGCCGAGGATGGCGGGCACAGGCGGTGCATTTTGGTGACGAATAACGAGGTCTCCGCCGAAGAAGAAAAGTCGCTGACTGAGCAAGGCTATCATCCCGGCGATGAAGAATGGGACAGGCTGGGCATCGCCCGCTATGTCACTTGGCCGCGCACTGTCTGCAGCATGGAAGGGCATGACATCAACGGCAATCCGCTCAAAGGCAACTACATCGGCAGCGAACTTCCCATGGCAGATGGCTTCAAAGCGAATGCGGCTTTTTTCAAGCTGGGATTTCTCGATAAAACCAGCGTTGCGTTGGGACGGCAGTTTGCCGAGCTGTTGCCAGTGATGTGGATGAAGGCGGGAGCCATCGGTCCCTGCCCCTCGATTGCGACGGATGAAGCTCCACAAATGCTGTTCTTCCCGGAGAACCGTTTTGCCGTCCTGCAGGACGAAGCATCCTTCCCGGTCTTTGAAAAGCAACTGGGACAGTTTCCGACGATTGAAATCATCTACGTTGTCACGGACTATGAGGCAGGTTTCCGCGCGATGTCGGACAGGCTTGCAGGCCGCAAATGCTATCAGCTGTACCGGGACTATCTGGATAATTTCCGCATCAATCAAGGGAGGGCTTGAGCATGAAGGTTGAACTGTTTCCTTTCCAGCAGAAAGCCGTCGATACGCTGCGCATGTACGCTGCCAACGCGCTGAATAGCTATCGCAATATTCATGTGCCTCAGGTGATTTCCCTACAAGCGCCAACAGGCTCCGGCAAGACCATTGTTATGGCGGCACTGATAGAGGATATCTATTTCGGCAACGACCGCTTCGCTGAGCAGCCGGACGCCATTTTCGTATGGCTTTCGGATTCTCCCGCCCTGAATGAGCAGTCCAGGCAGAAAATCGATCTGAAGGCAGATAAGGTGCGCTTCGGTCAGTGCGTGACCATCGAGGAATCCTCCTTTGATATGGAGGAGCTGGAGGATGGACACATCTATTTTCTGAACACACAGAAGCTGAGCAAGACCGGCAATTTGGGACAGCAGGGTGATGGACGCACCTATACCATCTGGCAGACATTGGAAAACACAGCTAAAAATAAGGCAGACAGGCTTTATTTCATCATCGATGAAGCCCATCGCGGTATGCAGGGACGAGAGGCAGGAAAGGCAACATCCATCATGCAGCGCTTCCTGAAGGGCAGCACGGCGCATCATCTATCGCCCATGCCGGTGGTCATTGGTATGAGTGCGACCTCTGATCGCTTCAACAAGCTCATCGAGGGTACAACCTCCACATTATCGAAAGTGGTAGTTTCTTCAAATGAAGTGCGTGCCTCCGGTCTGCTGAAGGATCGCATTTTGATTACCTACCCTGACGATCCGACGCGCCATAATGATATGGCTGTTCTGCAAAAGGCTACTGATGAATGGCAGAAGAAGTGCGAGCATTGGTATCAATACAGCTATGAGCAGCACTATGCCCAGGTGAACCCCGTGTTCGTCATTCAGGTTTTGGCGGGTTCCGGAAATGCTGTCTCCGCCACCAATCTGAATGATGTATTGGCAAAAATTGAAGAGCGCTCAGGCATTCAATTCAAGGAAAACGAGGTGGTGCATACCTTCGGTTCTACGGGCGATTTAACCATTAACGGACTGAAAGTGCCTCACATTGAGCCGGAACAGATCACGGAGGATCGACGTGTTCGCATTGTCTTCTTCAAGGAGAATCTTTCCACCGGCTGGGATTGCCCACGTGCGGAGACGATGGTCTCTTTTCGTCGTGCGGAGGACGCTACCTATATTGCGCAGCTGCTGGGACGCATGGTACGCACGCCGCTTCAATGTCACATCAATGTGGATGATTACCTGAATGATGTGCGTCTGTTCCTGCCGTATTTCAATCGGGATGCTGTAAAAAAGGTTATTGACGAGCTTCAAGCTACGGAAGGCGGTGAGATCCCGACGATTATCGACAGCGAATCGTTGGAGAATGTCCAATACACCACCTGGACGGTGCATCCGTGCAGAAGAACGCCTCAGCAGATTCCCGGACAGGTTGGGATGGATTTTTCCGCGCCTGTTCAGCCATCCGTTACATCGGTTGGAGACCAACCAACGACAGAAGAGAAAGAAGGTGAAGGTGACTCGTTCGATGCCGGGCAAGCCAATCAGGATGCAATGCTGCCTTATGAAGTTCGAAATGTGCATCCGCAAACAGAGCCGACGCCTCTGATTCCGCTTGTGCGTCCGACGCAGCAAACAGAGGCTCCACAACAGATACAGCCTGAAGTCATACAGATGACGCTTCTTCCGGAAATTGATCGTCCGGGCATCATCAAGTACATTAATGAGCAGGGCTTTCTTACGTACTATGTGCGTACAGCAAGGATTCATAATTATTTGAGATCGTTGCTGGATCTGGCAAGCCTTCTGACGCAAACGGGCGTCTATCCCAGTGCAAACGCGGAGGTTTCAAATGATGTGGTAGGCATGATTCACGATTATGCAGAGAGTCTCCGCACAAACGGGCAGTATAATAAGCTTTCGAAGCAGGTGCTGCAGTTCAAGTTGCTCGTGGATGTATTCGACGTCTTTGGTGAGACGGTACATAACAACTACGAACAGATGGATGCCTATTCATCGGATGAGGACATCGACCGGCAACTCCGCGCAGCGGACGCGAAACTGGGAGGATTTGGCTTTGATCGGAAATACGGAGTGATTTACTTCGTTCCCGACAATCCCAATGCTTTCAAAATCGACGTTATTCTCTTCGCAGCCGATGAGAATAGCATTACGGAGTTGTATCAGTATGCGGAACGCAAGTTCCACGAACTCAACGACAATCATCGCCGGGCCGTTGCGCGTCTGACCGACTACTATAAGCGACAATATGACACGATCGTAGCCAACAGCGATGTTGTTACGCGGCATAACCTGACGTTGCCGGAAACGCATACAGTTCGGATTGATGAGGATGGCAAGCGCTATGAAAACCATCTGTACGTCGATGGAGAAACGGGCTTTGCCCAAATCAAGCTGAATGGCTGGGAATCTCAACTGATCGATGAGGAAGCGGCACGTAGCGACTTCGTCTGCTGGCTGCGCAATCCAAGCGGTAGAGGTTCATGGGGTGTTTGTATGCCCTATGAGGATGATGGCGAAACAAGGGCAACCTATCCGGATTTCATCATCATCCGTCAAGACAATGCATCGCCTACGGATTACATCGTGGACATCCTCGAACCGCATAATCCCGTATTTCGCGACAATCTCGGAAAAGCACGAGCCCTCGCACAGTATGCGGCAGATGAAAGTAAGATTGGGCGTGTACAGTTGATTCGTGAGGATCGAGATGTTGCCGGTAGAAAGCGTTTCAAACGTTTGGATATGGGTAAAGGCATGATTCGTAACAGCGTGCTTCACGCCACCAGCAACGACGAATTGGATCACTTGTTTGATTTATATGGGATTTTTGAGTAAACCAAGGTGCGGTTGCGCATAAGATGGGAGGGAAATTTGTGACCGAGACTTTGCAACAGACAATGACGCGAGGACAGTTCGATTCTGTGTTTACTGAGGTAGCACACGAAGAAGCTATAAACGAGTCGGAGTACTCGAAAGTACGACTTTTCTATCTTTCTAATATCGATGATCGTGCCTTCGATACCAAGGGACTTGTAAAGCTACTTCGGCAAAATCTCGGTCAGTATTTCTTTTCGCGCGGCGAAATCAAACAATTTGAACAAGAAGATGATGTACAGTCCATAGGGCTTGAGGCAGCTTCTGGACTGCGTGAGCAAGATTATTCTCGCATTTTTGAAGAAATCATGATTTGCTATCTATTGGAGAATAGGATCGGTGCCCCAAAGCTAATGAGCCGCCCCGAAATATTGTCTGCATCCGGAAAATATGTAGGAAACTCTGATAGCATTCATTTCCTTCCGCTGGATGAAACGCCTGATGCTATTAGATTTCAGCTGGTGTTTGGATCTGCAAATGTGCAAGGCTTCTTGGATTCCGCTATTGATACTGTGTTTCAAAAGATAGAATCCATTAACAGCTCAAAGCAAAATGAAAAATGCCTTGTCGAAGGCTCTTTATTTACAAAGAGCTTTAGCCCAGAAACAAACGAATACCTGACGAATCTTCTTACTCCTAAAAAAGGAGGAAGTAAGCATAAGCGCACTATCAGCGATAACGCATTTGGAGTGTTTATTGGCTATTCGCTGGGAATGAAAACGGACAACCGTTCCACGGAAGATTTTCTGGCTGACATCGATAAGAAGATGGTGGCTGATATTCAGCATTATACTCCTGCTATCAAAAAACGCATCAAGGACGCGGGATTGAGCCAAAATCCATTCTACTTTTTCTTCATCCCTCTAAATGATGCAGAATCTGAAAAACGAAGCATAATTGAGAATGTTCTGCGATAGGAGGTGAAGTCAATGGCGTCGTTTGGAGAAATCTATTTCAAAGCATTAGAGAAGAATGAATACCTGATGGAGCTATACGATGCTATCCTATACAATTATGCTCTGAAGGTGTTTGGGCTGCCTGAAAACAAATTCCCTCCAAGGGTGTTCGAAATCATGGATGCCCTGCGCTTCGCTGATCTTTTGTCAAAATCCACCGCTCCTGATCATTCTGTGCAGCATAAAATGTGGGCACAGGAGATAGCTGCGCTCTTATACGGATTGTATCCTCATAATGAAGATGTCCAGTTCTTTGCAGGCGCAATACTTCATAGTGTTGGCAATTACCAAGGACAGCTGCTGCTTGGTTCAACTTACTCTGGAGTCGATGCATACGATAGAATATACTCCGCATATTGCAGAAAGCAGCTTGCTATACCAGTTGACAAGCAAAAGACGTTTTTCCCTTTTCAAAAGGCTGTATATAACCATCTGAATGATGATTGTTTCAGCTATTCGGGGCCAACGTCTATGGGCAAGTCTTTTATCATGAGGATGTTCCTTAAAGAGGACATCACGATGAAAGATGCTCAGAAGAACTATGCACTTATAGTGCCGACAAAGGCTCTCATCAACGAAGTGAGACGTAGCATTATAACAGACCTTGGCGAGAGTCTGGAAAAATGCAACTACAGAGTCGTTACCGCCGCTAGTGACATAGCATTAGAAGAACAGCATAACTTCATACTTGTGCTTACACCTGAGCGGTTACTTTATCTGTTGATCAGCTATCCTGATTTGCAGATTGATTATCTGTTCATCGATGAAGCACATAAACTGTCTGGAAAGAATAGCCGCGGTCCATTCTACTATAAGGTGGTTGATATGCTTCTCAGACGTGAACATCGTCCTCGCTTCATTTTTGCTGCACCGAATATTCCCAATCCGCAGGTATATCTTCGCCTGATGAATGATGTAATCGAAACAGGTGATGACAAAAAGCTGACAACAACATACTCTCCTGTTATGCAAATTAAGTTTCTGATGAACCTGAGAGGAAAAGAAATTGCTGTCTATAATGAGCGTTCTGGGCAAACTATCAAAGTTGCCAACATCAAAGCCGGAGACGTAAATCTCAATACGATGTTACTTACGCTTGAATTTAAAAACAGAGTGCTGTCTCCTGAAGAGCGCCTGCAAACCATTGTGTATTATAACGGACGCAACAAAGCAATAAAAGCCGCCCAAATATACGCGAATTGCCCGGAAATTCAAGAAAAGCATGATGTTGAGCTCGACAACCTCTCTAAAGATATTGCGCAGGAAGTACATGGTGACTATTTTCTCTCCGGCATGATAAAAAAAGGAGTGGCATATCATGTTGGGTATTTGCCTGCTTCCATAAGAACTCGAATAGAGAATCTGTTTCGTTGCGGGAAAATAACTACAATGTTTTGTACAAGCACTTTGCTGGAGGGCGTAAACCTTCCTGCTGATAACTTATTCATCACGGATAACAAAATATTCCGTAGCGAAATGAATCCTGTTGATTTCCGTAACCTCATTGGACGTGTAGGACGCATCAGTTTCAATCTTTATGGTAATGTGTTCTTTGTCTCTGATGATAAATCAGTCACTCCAGAAAAGTATATTGAAATGCTGCAAACACCCGTTCCAAGCCAGGAACTTTCGGTTACAACAGATCCAAAAGTGCTAAAAAAGGTTGAGAAGAAATATGTTGTTGACATTCTCAAGCAGGGTGATGCATTGATTCCTCAGAGGACAAATGATAATGGCAAAGAACTTCAGTCTGAGGAAGAATACATTATGATGCGGAAATTCGGCCTTGTTCTCCTGCGCGATATTATGGAGAACAGAGATAGCTTTGTTCGGAAAAGCTTTGCTGATATTCTATCGCCTGCTGATGAGGCTATCATTCGCGAAAAGTTTTCGACATCACCAACTTTGCCGGATGATGATATCAACACATCTGTTGATCAGACAAAACGACTTATTTTAGCCATTCGCAGGGGGCTGCAATATCCACAGATTGATAGCGGGATATTCCATTACGAGGATATTATCAAATTTCTTGCTACCCTCTCTGATGTTTTTGAGTGGGATATTTATGAAAAGAATACTCTTGGAAAGGAATCACTTCGCAGGTGGTATGCTGTTATTCTGTGCCAATGGATGGAGGGGTATGGCCTTAGTTACATAATGAGATCGGCGATAGACTATAAAAGGAAATACCCCGAAAACTTCCGTGTTTCGGCTTATGAACCACCTACGGTTTATGATGACTGCTCAAAGGAACATAGGAATGTAGTATTCGCAGAAGTACTGGAGACTATTGAGAATGTAATTCTGTTCAGTATATCTAATTATTTCCTTCGGTTCTCCAATGAATATAAAAAAGTTCATGGAGTAACTGAATTTGACAATAACTGGTATGAGTATGTAGAATTTGGGACAACCAATCCCATCACGATATTGTTGCAGCGGAATGGCTTCTCACGCGAGGCTGCGACATACATTCGCAGCCATCAAGCAGAGTATGTCACCACTAAAGATACGGGCATTCTATGCCTGCGAAAGGAGTTGCTAAGCTGTGGAAATACAAGTATTGAGATGGAGGCTGCGGATATCATACTGAATGCACCCGGATTGTTTGTTTGATTGTATAGTTAATATATTTCTAAATACTAACAAACTTGGAAATAGATACTTAGCAAGGAGTGATTATTTTGACAGATGACATGTTGGAAGCCTTTCGTGAAACATTGATAAATACCCTTAGATTTGACGAGGATTATAAGAAAAAAGGGAACGTGCTTAACCGTGGTGCCATAAGAAAACATGAAAAAACCCAGTAAAATCAATGTTTTTTAGGGCAGCGGAAAACGGGGCGTGTCAAAACAACTGAATTATCAGACAGAAACAGGGTGTTGTCAAGCATGACAGCACCCTGTTCTGTTCCCCGGCCAAGCCGCAGATTTTGAAAAAGTCTGCGGCTTTTCTTTTTGCCCAAAAGCAGAAAGGAGGCGACGGCCTATGTACTTCACTTCCGGCAGCGACCGGGCCTTTGAACAGCTCATGCAGGGCAAGCCCGGTTTCGACCACTACGACAGCGGCGAGGCGGTCACGCCGGAGGACTGCGGCACCTGCCGCTTTTATCGCCCGCACTGGAAATATCAATTCTGCGTCTATGCGGAATGTCCCTACCAGCCGGGCAAGCTGACCGCCTACGACGCGGTGACATTTCGAGTGAAAGGAGTTGAGAACATGGCAGTATTTCGTGTAGAGCGTAACAAGGGCTACACGGTGATGTCCAATCACCACCTGCGGAACAAGGACTTATCCCTGAAAGCCAAGGGCCTGTTATCGCAAATGCTCTCTCTGCCGGAAGATTGGGACTATACGCTCAAAGGCTTATCCCTTATCAACCGGGAGCAGATCGACGCGATCCGGGCCGCGATCCGGGAGCTGGAACAGGCCGGGTACATCGTCCGATCTCGTGAGCGCGACAGCCAAGGGCGTTTGCGCGGCGCGGACTATGTGATCTATGAACAGCCCCAGCCTGTGCCGGATTCACCTACGTTGGAAAATCCAATGTTGGATAATCCAACGCAGGAAAAGCCTACGTTGGGAAAACCAACGCAATTAAATAAAGATATATCAAGTAAAGAAAAATCAATTACTGATGTATCAATTACCGATCCCATTCCTATCCTTTCCCGACCCTCTCCTTTGGAGGACGAGGCGGCACAGCCGCCGGAACGGAAAGGAACGGAAGTGAAATCACAGAGCGCCATAGAGATTTATCGTCAAATCATCATGGACAACATCGAGTACGAACACCTTTGCCAGCACGTCAAGGGCATTGACCGGGAAACGCTGGACGAGATTGTGGACTTGCTGGTGGAAACCGTATGCAGCGCCCGCAAGACCATCCGCATTGCCGGGGACGATTACCCGGCAGAGCTGGTGAAATCCAAGCTTATGAAGCTGGACAGCTCTCACATCGAGTTTGTCTTTGACTGTTTGAGCAAGAACACTTCGGAAATCCGCAACATCAAGAAATACCTGCTGGCTATGCTGTTCAATGCGCCCAGCACGATCAACGGTTACTATACCGCGCTGGTGGCCCATGACATGAACACCGGCAAAATCTGAAAGGAGGACGGCCCTATGAAACAGGGTGCATTGATTTTCGACGAGCGCAGCGACCGTTACGACATTCGCTTTGATCTGGCGGACTATTACGGCGGCCTGCACTGTGGGGAAACCTTTGACGTGATGGTGGGCGGCAGGTGGAAGCCCACCCGCATTGGGTACGGGGCCAACTGGTATCTGGTTGGCATCCGTGCTGACGACCTTTCCGGCCTGCGGGTGAGGATTTAATCGGGGACAACCGGCGCAAGCGGCTGTCCCTTTTCTGTTTCCTGCGGCGGCTGACGGTGCCACCTTAACCGTCCCGCCGCACTTCTGCGAAAGGAGGGATAGCGATTGCAGGAGGAAGTAACCCAAAAGACAATAGCCTTTTCCATCAAATCGGCCAAGCTGACAATCCAAGTGCTGCAAGCGGCGGCCCGTAAGTCTCTGGAAACCCAAAACAAGGGCAAGACCAAGCTGCACCACGGCCAGCAGAGCCTAAAGCAGCTCAAAAAGCACGGGGCGGCCCTGTCCAATATCGAGATTACCGACGCCAACATTGGACTGTTTAAGCCCTGTGCCAAGAAATACTGCGTGGACTTCACGCTGCGGAAAGACGCCACTACCCAGCCGCCCCACTACGTCGTGATCTTCAAATCCAAGGATGCGGACAATCTGGAACAGGCGTTCAGGGAGTTTACGGCAAAGACACTCTCCAAGGAGCAGCGGCCCTCCATCCGCAAGGTGCTGTCTGCCATGAAGCAAAAGACAGCGGAGCAGACCAAGCAGCGGGCTAAGGAGAAAATCAGGGAAAGGGGGCTGGAACGATGAAGCCTGATGTGAAAAAGCTGGTGATCCTCAACCTCCCGTATCTGTTTTTTGTGTACCTGTTCGGAAAATGCGGGCAGGCGTATCGGCTGGCCGCCGGTGCCGACCTGTCGGGAAAGCTCCTGCATCTTGCAGACGGTTTTACAGCGGCCTTTGCAAATCCCCTCCCCAGCCTGCATCTGTTTGACTTCTGCGTCGGCGTTGCCGGTGCTTTGATTGTGCGGCTGGTGGTGTACTGCAAGGGCAAGAACGCCAAGAAGTACCGCAAGGGCGTGGAGTACGGCAGCGCCCGTTGGGGAACGGCCAAGGATATTGCGCCCTACATCGACCCCAAGTTTGAAAACAATATCCTGCTGACCCAAACGGAACGGCTGACTATGACCGGGAGGCCCAAAGACCCCAAGACGGCCCGGAACAAAAACGTACTGGTGATCGGCGGCAGCGGTTCAGGTAAGACACGATTTTTCGTGAAGCCAAACCTGATGCAATGCTTTCCGACCACGGACTATCCGACCTCATTTGTGGTGGCTGATCCGAAAGGCACCCTTGTTCTGGAAACAGGAAAGATGTTTCAGCAGGCGGGCTACCGCATAAAATTCCTGAACACCATCAACTTTTCCAAATCCATGAAATACAATCCTTTCGTCTACATCCACTCGGAAAAGGACGTGCTAAAGCTGGTAAATACCCTGATTGCCAACACCAAGGGCGCGCGCCCAGATAGGGCGTAGTAAGAAGTAGAATTAGGCACTACCCACTCAGATA